>Ga0066395_10000390_pt1 | contig 16474 bp, 16 predicted proteins | sample PanSoiPlot1MoBio_FD_61218 | JGI IMG/M metagenome (GOLD analysis project Ga0066395, IMG submission 61218) | Tropical forest soil microbial communities from Panama analyzed to predict greenhouse gas emissions - Panama Soil Plot 1 MoBio | ecosystem: Environmental > Terrestrial > Soil > Tropical... | reverse complement strand
TTCATTAAGTCCTCACTGATGGAACATCTGGACGGTCTGGGCCTGATAGCCCCGGCCGGCGGTGAGAAACTGATTGAGCTGCGCGCGGCCCTGCTCCTGGTTGGCAGTAAGGCGGGCGCCATCGAGGCTCTGGGCGCGCGACTGCGCTGCGATGAGCGCAGTCAGATCGAGGAGCTGCCGTGTTTGCAGGGCGATCAGCTGATTGCCGGCCTGGTTTGCCTGGAGGAGGCCGGTGGCCGACTGGCTTGAGGAGAGCAGCCCGTTGGTTTGTGACCGGGATGTTTCGAGGCTCCGCACCACGCCGGCCTGGACGCGCAGCGCGTCCTGGTAGGCCGCGAGCGCGTTTTGCCAGCGGGTCTGGGCATCGCCGGCGAGCTGTTGCGAGGAGGTCGAGGCCGGATAGCTTTGCGGATAGGAACGACTGAACGCCTGGTCGATCTGGTTGATGTCGTAGGCGATCCGCTGGGCCTGATTGAGAAGCTGCTGGGTGCGCACGATCGACTGGTCAATCGTTTGCAGGGCGGAATATGGCAGGCTCGTCAGGTTTTTCACCTGATTGAGCAGCATCTGGGTCTGGTTCTGAAGGCTGGTGACCTGGTTGTTGATCTGCTGCAGGGCGCGGGCGGCCTGCAGCACGTTCTGGGCGTAGTTGGATGGGTCGTAAACGACCATCTGCCCTGCGGCCGGCCCCGGAGCGAACGCCAGAGCGATGCCGATCAGAATGCGCCGGATGCACAGATGGCTCATGAGCCGTTCTCCTTGGACGCTCCCGCGGGATCAGACGCAGCTGCAGGCGCGATCAACTCGACGGCCCAGTCGAGGCCCTTGTGGCGGAGCCAGGCGGCTGCAAAGCCGGCGCGGCCGTGACTGGCCAGCGCATCCGCAATGGCGGCCTGATCGGTCTTGGAGGAAGCGGCCGTGAAGGCGAGTGCGACCTCGCCCAGGCCCAGCTCGAACAGGCGGTTGCCGCGCCGGGACTGGCAGTAGTAGTCGCGCTTCGGGGTTGCCCGGGCGATGATCTCGATCTGGCGATCGTTGAGTCCGAATCGGTGGTAGATGCTCGTGATCTGCGGTTCGATGGCGCGATCGTTCGGAAGGAATAGCCGTGTCGGGCAACTCTCCACAATGGCGGCGGCAATGGCGCTGGTCTCGATATCAGCAAGAGACTGGGTCGCGAACACGACGCTCGCGTTCTTCTTGCGCAGCGTCTTAAGCCATTCGCGCAGCTGCGCCCCGAAAGTCGGATCGTCAAGGGCGAGCCAGCCCTCATCGACGATCAGCAACGCGGGACTGCCGTCGAGCCGCCCCTCGATACGATGAAACAGATAGGCGAGCACCGCGGGAGCTGCACCGGTGCCGATCATGCCTTCGGTCTCGAAGGCCTGGACGCTGGTCTCGCCGAGGTGCTCAGCCTCGGCGTCGAGGAGCCGCCCCCACGGGCCACCGACGCAATAGGGCTGCAGCGCCTGCTTCAGCGGGCCGGACTGAAGGAGGACCGAAAGGCCGGTGAGGGTGCGCTCAGCCAAAGGAGCGCTCGCAAGCGATCCCAACGCCGACCACAAGTGCTCCTTGGCCTCCGGGGTGACCGTCACGCCTTCGCGGGCAAGAATTGCCGCCACCCATTGGGCTGCCCACGCGCGTTCGCCCGCATCATCGATTGCGGCGAGCGGCTGCAGCGCGACCGGCTCCATAGCATCATCGGACAGCGCTCCGCCGAGGTCGTGCCAGTCGCCGCCCATGGCGAGCGCAGCCGCGCGGATCGAACCGCCGAAGTCGAAGGCGAAGATGCGAGCGCCGGGGTAGCGCCGAAACTGCAAGGCCAGAAGCGCAAGCAGCACGCTCTTGCCGGCGCCTGTCGGGCCCACGACTAGGGTGTGCCCAACATCGCCGACGTGGAGCGACAGCCGGAACGGTGTCGCCCCCTCGGTCTTCGCGAACAGGAGCGGTGGGCCGTCGAGATGCTCGTTGCGTTCGGGTCCGGCCCAAACGGCCGAGAGCGGCATCATGTGTGCAAGGTTCAAGGTCGACACCGGCGGCTGGCGGACATTGGCGTAGACATGGCCGGGCAGGCTCCCCAGCCACGCCTCGACGGCATTCACGGTCTCGGCGATGGAAGTGAAATCCCTCCCCTGGATCACCTTCTCGACCAGCCGGAGCCTTTCCTCGGCAACCCGTGCATCTTCGTCCCAGACCGTGACGGTCGCGGTGACGTAGGCTTGCCCGATCAGGTCAGAGCCGAGTTCCTGGAGGGCTGCATCAGCATCGAGCGCCTTGTTGTGGGCATCGGTATCGAGGAGGGTTGACGCCTCGTTGGTCATCACCTCCTTGAGGATCGCCGCCACCGACTTGCGCTTGGCGAACCATTGGCGGCGGATGCGGGTGACGACCCTCGTGGCGTCGGTCTTGTCGAGCGCAATGGCGCGGGTCGACCACCGGTAGGGAATAGCCAGACGATTAAGATCATCGAGGATTCCCGGATAGGTGACCGACGGGAAGCCCATCACGGTGAGCGTGCGCAGGTGTGCCTTGCCGAGCCGTGGCGCGAGCCCGCCGACCAGCGGCTCATCGACCAGGATGGCATCGAGATACATCGGCACTTCGGGGACGCGGACGCGGTGACGCCGGGTCGAGATGCAGGAATGCAGGTAGGTCAGCGTCTCAGCGTCGGAGAGCCAGGCGGCTTCCGGTACGAAGCCCTCGACGAGCTGCAGCACCCGGTCGGTGCGGTCGACAAAGCCTTTGAGAATCTGGTGAGCATCGACGCTGCCCCCATCGACGCGGCCTTCGTAGAGGAAGGATTCCGCCCGCGCTGCTTCCTCGGCCGGCGGCAGGAACACAAACGTGAGGCAATAAGCGCTCTCGAAATGGGCTCCTTCCTCCTCGAACTGGGCAGCGCGTTCGGCGTCGACCACCGAAGAAACCGGATCCGGGAATTGGCTTGCCGGATAGTCCTGGGCTGAATGGCGGCTCGCTTCGACGAAGATTGCCCAGCCCGTGCCGAGGCGGCGCAGCGCGTTGTTGAGCCGCGCCGTGACGCCGACAAGTTCGGCCGGTGTGGCGCTGTCGAGGTCCGGCCCCCGGAACCGCGCCGTGCGCTGAAGGCTGCCGTCCTTGTTGAGAACGACACCGTCTGCGACCAGCGCTGCCCAGGGCAGGAAGTCCGCGAGGCTCTGCGGCTTGTTGCGATATTCGCTGAGATTGAACATCGCGTCACCTCACGAACCGAAATGGGTGGGGTAGCGCACGTGGCGGCGCACCACTTCGACGAATAGAGGGTCGCGCTTTGCGGCCCAGACGGCGGCCATGTGGCCGAGCGCCCACAGCACGAGCCCGGCGATCCACAGGCGAAGCCCTAGCCCGATGGCGGCGGACACCGTGCCATTGAGGATCGCGACCGCACGCGGCGCCCCGGCGAGCAGGATCGGTTCTGTGAGAGCCCGGTGCACGGGCGCTTCGAAACCCGCAATCGGCTCCTGGCTCACAATCTGCGTCATCAGATCAGCGCTCCACCGCCGAATGAGAAGAAGGACAGAAAGAAGGACGATGCCGCGAAGGCGATCGACAGGCCGAACACGATCTGGATGAGGCGGCGAAAGCCGCCGCCGGCATCCCCGAAGGCGAGCGACAGACCGGTCACGATGATGATGATCACCGCGATGATCTTGGTAACCGGCCCCTCGATCGATTGGAGGATCTGCTGGAGCGGCTGTTCCCACGGCATGTTCGAGCCGGCTGCGAGCGCAGGGGCGGTACCCGCTAACAGGCCTGTGACTGCCAGCACAGTCACCATTCTGATGCGGGCGCGCGCCATTCCCAGCCTCATGAGCGGCCTCCTTTGGATGTGCGCTTGATCGCCGGCTCAAGGACGTAGTCCCCACCAGGCTGCAGGCCTTTGACGACCGCTAGCTCGACCAGCTTGCGCTCGGCGCCACGCCCTGCCAGAACCGCGATGAGGTTGACGGTCTCTACGATCAGCGCCCGCGGCACTGTAACGACTGCTTCCTGGATGAGCTGTTCGAGCCGCCGCAGCGCGCCGATGGCGGATCCGGCGTGGATCGTGCCGATCCCGCCCGGATGGCCGGTCCCCCAGGCCTTCAAGAGATCCAAGGCCTCGGCGCCGCGGACTTCACCTATCGGAATGCGATCGGGCCGCAGCCGCAGCGACGAGCGCACCAGATCGGACAGCGAAGCCACGCCATCCTTAGTACGCAGCGCGACGAGGTTCGGCGCCTTGCACTGAAGCTCACGGGTATCCTCGATGAGGACGATGCGGTCAGCAGTCCACGCTACCTCGGCGAGGAGGGCGTTGACGAGCGTCGTCTTGCCCGTGGAAGTGCCGCCGGCAACCAGAACATTACAGCGCCGCGCAACGGCATCACGGAGGATTTCCGCCTGCTCGGTCGTCATGATGCCGACGGAGGCGTAATCTTTGAGGGTGAAGATGGCAACGGCCGGCTTGCGGATCGCGAAGGCCGGCGCTGCGACGATTGGCGGGATCAGGCCTTCGAAGCGCTCTCCCGTCTCCGGTAACTCGGCCGAGACTCGCGGCGAACCAGGATGCACCTCGGCGCCGACGTGGTGGGCGACAAGACGCACGATGCGCTCGCCATCTGCCGCCGACAATCGCTTTCCGGTGTCGGCAAGGCCTTCGGCTAGGCGATCGATCCACAGGCGGCCGTCAGGGTTGAGCATGACCTCGACAATTGCCGGGTCTTCCAGCCAGGCAGTGATCGACAGTCCCATCGCCGTGCGCAGCATGCGGACGCCGCGAGAAGCCGCTTCAGACTTGGGAGAAACCGTCCCCACCCTGGCCCCCTTTTACCGCGACCGCTCAGCACGGTCGAATGTCGGGGACGATTAAAAAGGCCCAGACCCAGCCGAGAGCAACAACAAGAATCGGAGCGTAGGGCTCCAGCGTAGAATGACAGGCAAAAGGGATGGTTGCCGGATTGGCGCTTGCCTGATCAGATCAAATCAGCAAAGAGGAGACGAACATGAGTGAACTACGGTATCCAAACGAAAGCAGAGAATATCGCGATGCGCGTGACTCATTGCTTAAGGATGAACAAGAGCTTGTCGACAAAGTAAAATCTGTGGCAGCAAGGCGCCGGAATCTCCCTCTCGGTGGAGAGTTGAAAGAGGACTACGTCTTCCAATGGGCCAACGATGGGAAAGCAGGGCAGAGCGTGAAATTCTCCGAGCTATTTGCGGACAAAGACACCCTACTGCTTTATTCATTTATGTATGGCCCGAACTGGGACAACCCCTGTCCCTCCTGTACATCGCTGGTCGATGGGTTTGATCGCAGCTGGTATCAGGTCACTCAAAGCGCGGCGTTTGTCGCAATTGCGAAAGCCCCGGCCGCTCGAATCAATGCGTGGGCCCAACAACGTGGATGGTCACAGATAGCGCTGGTTTCTGGATCGCACTCTTCCTATCAAGCCGATTACAAATGCCAGGGAGATTCTGATGATATACAATGGCCAGTGATGCATGTATTCAAGCGGCAGGGTGGAAAGATTTTTCATTTCTGGGGAACCGAACTGTCGGGGAATCATGTCGACACGGTGTGGCCGTATTGGAATCTCATGGACTTTACGCCGGAGGGACGGCCAGACATTCCCACTCCGCCACAAAATTTCAGGTCCGAATTCTTGGAAAAGAACTATCTGAATAAAGAGTAGTTCGGCGTCCAATCCCGCGAACCCAATAGTGAGGCGCTCTGCAAACCGTGTCCGCATGGATCAAGCTCCACGGCTCAGACGACAGCTCATTTCCAAACAGCTGCCGTCCCGGGCGGACGCCGGACGGCAGCGTTGAACCAGAATCGGCCGTTGCGAGGCGCCGCCGATAACGGCCGGGGTCGTCCGACGGTAGCAGAGCTACATCGCGACCTGCGCGAGGTCATGCGCGCCCACCGCCGTGACTTCGATCTGAGCGCTCCGGGGTTGTGCGAGGGCCTGGGACCACGGCAAACGCGAGCAGTTCCTCGTAAGGCCCGTTGAAGAAGAGGCAATCCGCTATACGGAGGGAACCGAGATTGGGTGAAGCGCTGAGCGTCGCTAGGCGACGGGGGCGGTCGAGCGGCACAGCGGCTTAGGCCAAAAAGCGATATTGCGGCAACTTATTCGATCACCTCGTCGGCACTCGCAAAGCGCGCTGCACCATGAGCCCGAGCGTCTTGGCCGTCTTGAGGTTGATCACCAGCTCGAATTGATTGGAAGCTGGTCGCGTAGCTCGCTCGGCTCCGCGCCTCGGTCGCTGACAAGCCGGGAGCGGAGCGCGACGTTTTCGCGCGGGATGGCCGAGGGGCCTCGGCGCCACCGCCGCAAGCTTGGGACTCCCAGAAGCTACCTAGAACCCTTCGAGCACGACCTTGCCGCGCGCCTTCCCGGTTTCCAGGAACGCGTGCGCGCGCTTGAGGTTTGCCGCATTGATGGTGCCGAAGTTCTCCGCCATCGTCGTGCGGATTTTGCCCGTGTCGACGAGAGCCGCGACCTGCTCTAGCAGCGCGTGCTGCTCGGCCATGTCGCTAGTCTCCATGAGCGAGCGCGTGAACATCGACTCCCAATGGATTGACACGCTCTTGCGCATGAACGACGCAAGATCGAGCGGTTCATTGTTGATGAGCGCGAGCCGGCCCTGGGGCGCGATGAGCTCGGCAATGTCCTTGAGGTGGTCCGCCGTGTGGGTGATGGAGAACACGAAACTCGGCGGCCCGATCCGCAATGCAGCAACTTCCAGCGCGATAGGCTTGCTGTGATCGATGACGTGATGGGCGCCGAGTTCTTTGACCCAGGCCATTGTCTCGGGCCGCGAGGCCGTTGCCACCACAGTCAAGTCCGTGAGCGCGCACGCGAGCTGGATTGCGATCGATCCGACCCCGCCGGCGCCACCGATGATGAGCATGGCGGGGGCTGGGCCCGGCACCGGCCTGCGAATGTCGATGCGGTCGAACAGCGCCTCCCAGGCGGTGATCGCGGTCAGCGGTAGCGCGGCGGCCTGTGCAAAGCCGATCGACCGCGGCTTGTGGCCGACGATGCGCTCATCGACCAGATGGAACTGCGCATTGGTGCCAGGGCGCGCAATGCTGCCGGCATAAAACACCTCGTCGCCGACCTTGAACAAGGTGGCCTGCGACCCCGCCTCAACGACGATACCGGCCGCATCCCAGCCGATCACTTTCGCGGCTCCCTCTGGCGCCGGCGCGGAGGCGCGCACCTTGTAATCCACCGGGTTCACCGAAACGGCGCGCACCTCGACCAGGAGGTCGCGTCCCGTGGCTGACGGGCGCGGCAGCTCAATATCGCGAAGACTGTCCGGGGCCGCGATCAGGCCGGGAGCGAAATATCCAACAGCGCGCATGTGATCCTCCGTGTTCGAGGAATGCCGCCCCGCCGCTGCGATACGGCGGAGGCCGGCGGCTCGTCTTCTTACGCGTGAATCGCGAGAATTGTCATCGCCGGATTGGCCCCATGAGCGCTGGGACAGTCACCCGAAGCCCTCAGCCGCGGCGGATAAGGCTTGTTGATGGCTTAGCCGCGGGGATAGGATGCGGTCACTCGCTTTCGCAAGGTTGCACACCGGGCAACGCGTTTCACCTATCCACCAGGCCTTCGGATGGCCGTTCGTCCCGACCTGCAAGTCTTGCGAGTTCGCCGGCTAATCTGAGGGAGAAGGGCCCATGAATTACCGAAGGTTGTTTTGTTTCATGGCCTTGACTGGCGCGTTTTTGTCGACCACGGCAACCGCCCAGGTGGTCGACTTTGGCAAATATCCCAATTTCTCCGGACAGTGGTCCCGACCGGCCGGCAATCCCAACAATTGGCGCCAAGTTGCCGGGCCGCCCCCGTACACAGCTGAGTCCGAGAAGAAATTCGCAGAGATTCAGGCCATTTCCAAGCAGGGTAACCCCGCCAACTGGCCCTCGACTTTCTGTATTCCGACCGGCATGCCAGCGATGATGAACCTTTACAACCCCATGGAGATCGTCATCACCCCGGCCGAAACCTATGTCCTGATGAGTCACAATAATGATCAGATTCGACGGATTTATACCGATGGCCGCAGCTGGCCGGCGGACAACGAGTATGAACCGACCTATGCCGGCTATTCGATCGGCAAGTGGGTCGATGAGGATGGCGACGGCAAATACGACGTGCTCGAAGTCGAGACGCGCTTCCTCAAGGACGTGCGAGCCTACGACGTGAACGGTTACCCCTTCGCCGATGACGGCCAGACGATCATCAAGGAGCGTTTCTTTCTCGACAAATCCGATCCCAACACAATCTATGACGAGATCACCGTTACGGATAACGCACTCACGCGGCCCTATACCAAGCTCATGAAGGCGCTGCGCAATCCCAATCCACGTCCGATCTGGCGGTCGGAGGTCTGCCAGGAAGGCAACGCCTGGATCAAGATCGGTGACGAAGCATATTATATAAGCGTCGATGGCAAGTTGATGCCGTCGAAGAAGGGCCAGCAGCCGCCCGACTTGAGCTATTTCGGTCGCTCGAAATAGCCGGCTGGGCTCGCTTCGAGATCCTACGTCAAACCTGCCAGGTTCGATTTCGATTTACGCTAAACTCGTTTCTGATTGAAAGGGCGCGCGAAGTAACGGTGACTCCCGCAGAGATGCGAGGTCAGCTCAATCCAGCTCCGCGCTACAACTCTAGGCCAGGTGCGGCCGCTGATATCTGAGCCCGATGCGCTAGAAATCTGGCCGATCTGCGTGCGGCAGCGGCACCACTTCGTAGTGCAGGAAATCGGCGTTGTTCTCGGCGCAGATGTCGTCTTCCCATTCGCGGTCGATGCGCCGGAAGCGCTGCTTCGCATTCCACGGTGTCGTGAACGCGCCCGGATCCTCGACGTGGATCGAGATGTCGACCGCCTTGCCGCCGTCCGTCAGCTTGTAGCGCTCGATCACGTGCAGCTGTTCGGTGTGGGGGGTCAGGTAAGGATCAACAAATGCTTTGTTTGTCAGCCCGATCGTGTCCACCACCAGCGTATCGCCCCCTTCGTAGTGGCCGACCGAGTCGCCGTACCTGGTCGGCTTGGGGTTCACCGCATGCGGCACGTTGAGCCAGATGTCGCACTTCTGGGCCGCCCTCGTTGAGCACCTCAGTTAGCCGAACGCTTAGGCGCGCAGCGCGAGTCGGCAGGGTCGGGCCAACAGCACAAATCCGGCGAACCTCAGTTGGCTGCTGTTCTCGCGCTCGATCCATGAATGGATTTGATAAGTTCATGCGCATTTTGCCGACTAATCGAAGGGCGGCACCCTCCTTATAAAAAGCATGTCCCGCAGGTCGCATGAGCGGCGCGGGACGGCCGAATCGCCAACCGCAATGCAGAGGAATCCGGCCTAGTTGCCAGCCTGATCGCGTCAGCCATGTATAGACACCCCCGAGACGAAATTATCGTTTCGACCCGCCCAGGCCTGAAGGCAACATCGGTTGCCGCGCTGATACCAGTCATGGCGGTTGTTCTGATCGCCTTCCTGATCATCGGCCTTGCATTGCCGGTGCTGCCACTTCACGTCCATCAGGGTCTTGGCTTCGGCGCGTTCATTGTCGGCCTCGTGACCGGCAGCCAGTTTGGCGCGTCGCTGCTGTCGCGCGTGTGGGCCGGCCACTATGCTGACACGCGGGGGCCAAAGCGTGCGGTCGTTGTTGGTTTGCTCACGGCAATAGCGGCCGGGCTCCTTTACACTCTTTCGCTGCGATTCACGGGCGTGCCGCCAATCTCGGTCACTGTCCTACTGCTCGGTCGTGCGCTGCTCGGCAGCGCCGAGAGTTTCATCATTACCGGTGCGGTCAGCTGGGGGTTGGCGCTTGTTGGCGCAGAGAATGCCGGACGGGTCATCGCCTGGGTCGGCATGGCGATGTTCGCCGCGCTGGCGCTGGGAGCGCTCGGAACCGTGTTTTATTCCGCCGGCGGTTTCGCCGCAGTCGCAATTGCCGCGACGTTGATGCCGCTTTTGACGGTGCTGCTCGTCTTCCGCTTGTCGCCCGTTGCGCCGCCGCGTGAAGCGAGGGCGCCACTCAAGACGGTGGCCGCTGCAGTCTGGCTGCCCGGTTTCGGTTCGGCTTTGAGCAGCATCGGCTTCGGCGCGATTATCGCCTTCGGTTCACTCCTCGCTGCGCAACGCGGATGGAATCCGGTGTGGCTGGTGTTCACCGCCTTTGCGGTTTCTCTGGTCACGGCGCGTCTGCTGCTCGGTCATGTGCCGGACCAGCTGGGCGGCGCCAGAGTAGCGCTGGCCTGCGTACTGATCGAGGCGGCCGGCCTCGCGCTGATTTGGGCCGCACCCGGTTGGGCTCTGGCCGCAGCTGGGGCCGCGCTCGCCGGCTTCGGCTACTCGCTGGTCTATCCCGGCCTCGGCGTTGAAGCAGTGCGCCGCGTGCCGCCGCAGAGCCGCGGCCTCGCCATCGGCGCTTACACTGTCTTTCTGGATGTGGCGCTCGGTTTCGGCAGTCCGGCCCTGGGACTGATAGCCGGCCAGTTTGGCCTCGATACGGCGTTCCTCATCAGTGCGCTGATCGCGCTGGGAACCGCGTGGGTCGCGCTTCGTCTCCTCTTCACAGCATGCTTCGGAAGGACAGAACAATGCCTCACGTCATCGTAAAGCTTTGGCCCGGCAAATCCGAAAGGCAAAAAGCCAAGCTCTCAGAGGAAATAACCAGGGCTGTCATGAGTGTTCTCAACTATGGCGAGGAATCAGTTTCGGTCGCATTGGAAGAAGTTGAGCCGGACCAATGGATGGACAAGGTCTACAAGCCGGACATTCTTGGCAAGCCGAAGCAAATCTATAAGAAGCCGGGATACACTTCGGTCTAAATGCGCTGCAATGATTCAATTCCGATAGCGGAGTGCCTCGACCACCAGCTGGAAGGCCGCCGACGATTGCCGGCGGCTTGGATACCAGAGGTGATAGCCCGAAAACGGCGGTAACCAGTCTTCGAGTACGCGCTTCAATCGACCCTTGGTGATGTGGAATTGGGCCAAGCCTTCTGGCACATAGGTAAGGCCGAAGCCAGCCACTGCAGCATTGAGCATCTGCGCCGTCGTGTTGAACGTAAGCTGGCCTTCGACCCGCACTTTGAGGTTGCGGCCGCCTTTCTCGAACTCCCACGCGTAGAGCGCGCCATGCGTGGGCAGCCGCAGATTGATGCAGTTGTGATCGACTAAATCCTGCGGTCGCTTCGGTTCGGGCCGCTTCCTGAAATAAGCCGGCGCACCAACGACCGCCATGCGCATGTCCGGCCCGATCCGTACCGCGATCATGTCTTTGCCGACCTGTTCGCCGCTGCGAACGCCAGCATCGTAACGCTGGCTGACGATATCCGTCAGCCCGTAGTCCACCGTGATCTCGACCTTGATGTCCGGATAGTCGCGCAAAAGCTTAGCGAGTTTCGGCAGCAGGATTGCGTCAGCTGCATATTCGGTTGACGTGATGCGAACGTTGCCCGCGGGCTTGTCACGAAGCTCGCCCAGCGCCGCAAGCTCGGCCTCGATCTCCTCGAACCGCGGGCCGAGGGTTTGCACGAGCCGCTCGCCCGCTTCCGTTGGCGCGAGCCGGCGCGTGGTGCGAGTGAGCAGCCGCATGCCGAGCCGCTCCTCAAGCTCCCGCATGGTGTGGCTCAATGCGGACTGCGAAACGCCAAGCTTCGCGGCAGCCCTGGTGAAGCTCTGCTCCCGCGCTACCGCAAGGAAGGCGAGGAAATCGTCAAGATGGCCGCGCTGCATTCATGGCTCCTGCTCATAAGTGCATGCCGATTATAGCGCCTAATCGGAGGTGCGATGCGGCTCTACATATGGCCGAACAACCGGCCAACGAAGGACAGAGCCATGGATATCAAGCGAAACGGTACACAGCCCTCCGGCAAAGGACCGGAGGAGTGGTTCACCGGCACAGTCCGCATCGATCCGCTGTTCAAAGCACCCGATCCGGCTCGCGTCAGCGGCTCCAGCGTTCACGTTTGAGCCCGGCGCGCGCACGGCCTGGCATACGCATCCGCTCGGACAAACCTTGATCGTGACGGCCGGCTGCGGGCTCGCGCAGCGCGAGGGAGAGTCGGTCGAGCAAATCCGGCCTGGTGATGTCATCTGGTTCGCACCAGGCGAGAAGCACTGGCACGGCGCGGCACCGACCACAGCGATGACGCACATCGCCATTGCGGAAGCGCTCGACAGCAAGGTCGTCGACTGGATGGAACACGTTAGCGACGCGCAGTACCGCGCCTGATCGCGGCATAAGCTGGAGTCAGGATCATGAGCAACAACATTGAAGGCAAGATCGTCGTAATCACCGGCGCGAGCAGCGGGCTGGGTGAAGCCACGGCGCGGCTTCTCTCGACCAAGGGCGCGATCCTCGTGCTCGGCGCGCGGCGGCAGGATCGCCTCAAGGCTCTGGCGGAGACGCTGGCGAGTGCCGGCGGCAAAGCGCTCACCGTGACCACGGACGTCACGGACCCCGCGCAGGTGAAGAGACTGGTCGATGCCGCTGTGCGGACCTTCGGCCGCGTTGACGCGATGATCAACAATGCCGGATTGATGCCGCAAGCGCCGCTTGAACTTTTGAAGATCGACGAATGGGACCAGATGATCAACGTCAATATCAAGGGAGTCCTGTACGGTATCGCCGCGGCGCTGCCGCACATGAAGGAGCAAAAAACAGGACACTTTATCAATGTCTCATCCGTGGCCGGACACAGGGTCGGTCCCGGCTTTGCCGTTTACGCGGCGACGAAGCACGCCGTGCTCGCCCTGTCGGAAGGTCTGCGGCAGGAAGTAAAGCCCTACAATATCCGCACCACGGTCATCTCGCCCGGCGCAGTTGCCACCGAACTGCCGAACAGCGTGACCGATCCAGCCGCGGCTGAGCGGATCAAGAAATTCTATGCGGAGGTCGCGGTCCCGGCCGACTCGTTCGCCTGCGCCGTCGCCTATGCCATGGGCCAGCCGGACGACGTCGACATCAACGAAATTCTGTTTAGACCGACGAAACAGGAACTTTGAGTGACCGAAGAATTGCCGATGTCCGTGGTGGGGCATTCGCGTCGTTTTCTTCGCATCTTCCGAAACTCGCCATGAAGGCAGGCGGCGCAGGGCGGCGGCCCATATCCATCTTCATCGGCGCACCGTATCGCAGATGACGGACGGTGCCGCTGAAGCGATGAGTGCCGTCATCGGCTAGCGTCTCCGATGGAATCCCGCCTCCACGTGAAGCTGTCGACATAGAGCCCGAGTGGATTTTTGCTGATCAACCTGGCCGTGCTTGGGGAGCTGAACAGAATCGATACAACACCCGTGAAGCGCTCCCACCTGGCGGGCGCTCCGGTTTCGAGGATCCGCTCTTCCCAGTGAATCTCGAAGGCATCTTTGGCCGCTCGTACAACCTTGGTCACCGCGACCGTGACGGTGCGCCGCCCGATCTTCATGAAGGGATTTTCGTCGCCGGCATAGGCATTGAGCATTCGTGCCCCGCGGGCGGTCACGTGATCGAGCGCATCGATCCAATTTGTGCGCACAATGACCGGATCGACAGACAGCGATCTGACGTTCGTAACGAACCCGGCCAGAACATATGCGATCTCCGCATCGTAGGGCGTAGCGGCTTCCATCTTTCGGAGGACGGCGAGCGGCTCATCAGGGCGAGCCGTGGCAACAGTTTGGGGTGTGACGTTCGCGCGAACCACCGACACCGCAAATGTCAGACCCAACAGCGCAACGAGGCTGGCCGACCCCAGGGCCGCGACGCGCCAATGGGACATTTGCCTTTGAACGGAGTTGAGCCGACTCGATCCCGTTGCCAGATGGACGCGGGGCCTGGTCGAGCTGAGCGCAATCTGGGCACGGTGAAGCGCTCGGTGGCGAAACGACGAGACCAGGATCAATGGGCGTGCTCGAACGCGGGAAAGCGCGAACCAGGCCAGTGCCGAGGCTTGCAGAGCCAAAATGAGGCCGAATGCGACCTGATATGCGACTGCCGGATAGTGCCCGTCCTGGCCCGGCCACCGAGCAACGACCACCCCGATGATGTATTGAATGACAAAGGCGGCGCCGAAATGGAAAACGTTCAACGCACCGTTTGCACGTCCTGTAATCTCCTTCGAGAAATACTGAGCAAGGATGGCGTAGCTCAGAATGGGACCAGACCCGGCAGCGGCCACGATTGACCAAGGTAGATAAGATGACACCGGCAATCGCAGGATCAACGCCAGCTGGGCCGCGATAAAGGTGGTTGCGACGAACCCCAAAAGAACTTGGGGACCGACACCGCGCCGTCGCAGTCGGTCGGCCGCAGTGCCCAACAGGAGCGCCGCAATGCCTTGCACGATCGCTATGATGAAGAGATGACGTGTCACATCGGCCTGCGGGAGCCCGTTGACATCGGTCAGCCACGGCGTGGCCCACAGTCCCTGCAATGCCCACGCGGTTCCAGCGCAAGTCGCAGAGAGCGGCGCCAGCTCCCAGAATCGTGGATCGCTATAGATGATCTTCAGGCTGATAGGTGTTTGCGCATTCGATGATGGCTTGGCAGATTTCGCTTCGGGGACGACAACCCAGATCGTCAGCGCGGACGCCACCGTTACGGCAGCGAGAATCGCGAACAGTCCGCGCCAGCCTCCGCTCCAATCGAGCAACAGCTCGGCCGGGGTGGTGGCGCTCAACGCACCCAGAGCGCCGAGCATGACCATCCAACCGTTCATGCCAGCGACGCGGTCTTTCGGAAACCACAGGACGATCGCTTTGAGGCCGCCGGTGAAGGCCGCTGCGACTCCAAGCCCGATGAGAGCGCGGCCCAGAACGAGCGCTGCAAACCCCTTTGACAGGCTGAACAACATGGCACCAGCCGCCGCGAACAGCAGCAGCGCGCCTTGGACGCGTCGGGGTCCATAGCGATCGAGCCATATGCCGACGGGTAATTGAAGCGCAGCGAAGGTCAGAAAATAGACCGACGTGAGAAAGCCGAGATCGGCGGCATCAAGGGCCAGCGCTGAACTGAGTTCTGAGGAAATCACAGCATTGATGGTTCGGAACATGTAGGAGAGGAAGAAAGCTGCAGTGAAAGGAAGAAATACGCGGAGGATGAGGCGCCAGCCTCGTAGTCGAGTTTCGCCTGATTGCTGCAAGACCGACAGACCGGCTTGTGCGGAGCAAGCACGCGCCTTGAGCAACGGAGCGCTAACCGGCTCAGTAAGACTGATCTTGGGGCTGACATCCGCTCCGAGTTGGCCTCGGGCGGACATCAGTTCTTCTGCTCTTGTTGTGGGGCGATGCTATCACTTCGCATCGCGGCGCCCGCGCCCGCGAAAAAGTCGACGACCAACCCGATTGCGGACGCTGCGACCGGCTCGGCAGTGCACGGAGCTGTCCAGTCATCGGCTGGCAAGTCGGGCCGGTCGCCAGAGGTGCCCGCGAACCGGGGCGTCGGCGCGGGAGGGGGAATGGCGGCACTTGAGAACTGGCGATTTTCGGTGCAGCGCATCTCGCGAGTACAGATCGGCGCGGCGCTGGAGACCGGGAGGAGTTCGTCGCCCAGCGGAAGTTGGATCATCCCCCCAGGAGTAAAGAAGAGTTTAGGCTTCTGACGCCCGATGACGAGACCACCGAACCAGCCCAAGAACACAGGGCTGGCGTCGTGCTTCGTCGTGTATAGCTCAGTCCGAGCACGGCGATTGGCGAGCGGCAAAACCCCTCGATGGGCAACTTGCTCGATGGGTGTCCACAAACGATCGCTCGGCCACTTGCGGCTTCGCCGCTCGACGACGCGCTGCGGACCTGACCGTGCCCTTGCGAAATTTGCGCGAGCCTTTCTCCGCTCCGTCTTGATCGTGAACAACGGTGCCCCCACTTCGGCTGACGGGGATGATTAGAAAAAGCACAATCCGAATCGAATCAACCAGAGAAATAGCCCGTCGCGGTATGGCGTAGAGTGGCGCGCAGAAACTGGCGTGGGCGAAAAACTGCGTTGAGCGAGTCGCTATAACCAATTTGATAATGGCTGTGCCGTATTTGGAAAGAACCGTGCGGCGAGTCAGCCCCAACAATGAGGAAGCGTAGCAGCTCAGCCGTTTCAGATCGTGCTTGGGAAATTGGCGGTTTGAATAGCGGCGCTTCACAATGGTCTGAAGCGCAGTGGGACACGAGTGGGCGACGGCTTCTCAGGACCCGTTTGCGGCGCCAAGCGATGTCGCGCGCTTTATCATCCTTTACCGCTCCGGGACCGTCCGGGCTGATCTAAGGGGTCGCTTTCTGGTCCGTCTGCGGCCGGTGGACTGTGATTATCAACATCCTCCGGAATCTCTTGCAGAAGGCTTTGTCCCTTCTGGAGCCGCCGCCCCAGGGCTTCCACGAAGCCTTCATACCGCTCACGGCCTTTCACCTGCGCCGCTACCTGTGCATCGGCTGGTAGCGACGGCGTAATGGTCAGCCAGAAGCGGACGAACAGCGCCAAGGTCTCGATCGC
>Ga0066395_10000387_pt1 | contig 16534 bp, 13 predicted proteins | sample PanSoiPlot1MoBio_FD_61218 | JGI IMG/M metagenome (GOLD analysis project Ga0066395, IMG submission 61218) | Tropical forest soil microbial communities from Panama analyzed to predict greenhouse gas emissions - Panama Soil Plot 1 MoBio | ecosystem: Environmental > Terrestrial > Soil > Tropical... | reverse complement strand
CGTCAAACGAAAGATGAGCAACTTTCCGCTCCGACGCAAATCTGACAAACCGCTACCGCCCGTAAATATCAAGCAAGCCATCAGAATCCTGCTAAAGTGAACGGTATTGGAGCTAGCCGCCGATCTCTATCGCAAGGTGCTGACGCTCGACCCGCGCAGCGACGTGGCCTGCAGTAATCTTGCGATCATTGCGGCCGGCCGGGGCAATCTCACGCTGGCGGAGCAGCTGTTTCGCCAGGCGGTAAACCTGCGGCCCGACGACGCGAGGGGCCACCACAATCTCGGCTCGCTATTGCAGCAGTGCGGACGCCCGGCGGAAGCCGTCGCGGCTCATCAGCGCGCCATCGCGCTCAAATCGGATTATCACGAGGCCTATTTCGGGCTTGGCAACGCGCTCAAACTCGAGGGCCGGCTCGACGAGGCGCTGGTCGCCTATCGGCACGTGACAGCGCTGAAGCCCGACCATGCCGAGGCCTTCAACAACGTCGGCGTCGTACTCCAGCAGCAGGGCAAATCCGATCTGGCGTTGGCCGCATATACGCGGGCGACCGAGCTGCGGCCGACCTACGCGGAGGCCTATTTCAATCTCGGCGCCGCGCTGCAGGAAATCCGTAAACTCGAGGATGCGGTCGCCGCTTATCGGCAGGCCATCGTTTTGCGGCCCGATATTGCGGCCGGCCACAACAATCTCGGCACTGTCCTGCAGGAACTCGGCCTACACGAGGAGGCGTTAACAGCTTATGCAGCCGCCATCGAGCGTAATCCGGTTTATGCCGAGGCCCATTACAATCGCGGGGTGACGCTTCAGACGCTAAACAGGCCCACAGAGGCGCTTGCCGTCTACCGCAGTGCCATCGCCCTCAGGCCCACCTACATCGACGCGATCAATAATGCCGGCATCGTGCTGCAGATCCTGGGCCGCCTGCACGAAGCCGTACTGGCTCATCGGCAGGTCCTCGCACTCAATCCCGAACATGCCGAGACGTGGAACAATCTCGGCGTCGCATTGCTGGCCCAATCGTTGCTCGAAGAAGCCCTGGCCGCGTTTCAGCGCGCCACGGCGATCAAGCCGGATTACGCCGAGGCCTTCTACAACGAGGGAAATGCTTTGCGCGAGCTGGGCGTGCTGGACGGCGCAATTGCAGCCTATCAAAAGGCATTGCAGTTGCGACCGGACTATGCAGATGCGTTCAGCCAGCTCGCCTATCACCGCTGGCGTGCTTGTGACTGGACCGACCACGAGGCCTCCCAAGACCAGCTCCTGCAAATGGTGCGCGAGGGCACCGCGCGGGTGCCGCCTTTCTATCTACTCTCGACTCCCGCATCCCCGGCGGACCAACTTGCCTGCGCCCAACAGTGGGTCGCGCCGCTGCTCCAGCCGGCCGGCGAAGCGTTCCCCCCTCTACGCGAGCCGCGTCCCCGCATCCGTCTCGCTTACCTGTCGGGAGATTTTCATGAGCACGCCACCGCCGATCTGACGGCGGAGCTGTTCGAACGGCATGATCGCGACCGCTTCGAAGTGGTGGCCTACTCGTATGGGCGCGACGATCACAGCCCGATGCGACGGCGGCTCGAACGTGCCTTCGATCGCTTCGTCGATATCGCGCCGCTGTCGCATCGCAACGCCGCCGAGCGCATTCACGAGGAGCGAGTCGACATCCTGGTCGATCTCAAGGGCTACACGCACGGCGCAAGACCTCAGATCATGGCATACCGGCCGGCACCGGTTCAGGTGAACTATCTCGGCTATCCGGCCACGATGGGGGCTGATTTCATCGACTACATCGTCGTGGACTCGTTCGTGGTGCCCTCCGACCAGCAACCGTTCTTCACGGAACGACTGGTTCATCTTCCCGGCTGCTATCAGGCCAGCGACACACGGCGCATCATAGCTACCACGGCGCCGCCGCGGGCCGACTGCGGCCTGCCGCGCGACGCCTTCGTATTCTGCTGCTTCAACAACAGCTACAAAATCACGCCGGCGTTCTTCGAGGTCTGGATGCGCCTGCTCAACGCGGTGCGCGGCAGTGTGCTGTGGCTGCTGGCGCACAACGATCTGGTCAGGCGCAACCTCCGGCGCGAAGCCGAACAGCGCGGCGTCGATCCGGACCGCCTGGTGTTCGCCGCGGTCGTGCCACGACCCGAGCATCTGCCGCGCCACCGACATGCCGACCTGTTTCTCGACACTCTGCCATGCAACGCCCATACGACCGCAAACGACGCTTTGTGGGACGGATTGCCAATCCTGACGTGCGCCGGCACGACATTCGCGGGCCGCGTGGCCGCAAGCCTTTTGACGAACCTCGGCCTGCCGCAGCTAATCGCAGCCTCGCTGCCGGATTATGAGCGGTTGGCCTGCGAGCTTGCGAGCGAGCCGGAGCGCCTTCTGGGCATTCGCAACGCGCTTGCACAACGTCGCGCCTCAGGCACGCTGTTCGATTGCGCACAGTTCACTCGCCAGCTGGAGGCGGCGTATTTGCAGATGTGGGAAAGCAGTTGCAGCGCCAAGGTGGGCCGATAGCGCGACGATCGCTGAGAGGTGTCGCCGCTACAAACCGGGCGCATGTCATTTCAAAGCAATCGACATCCGCCCTAAGATGGAGGATACCTCGGTTGGCTACCACAAGGACTCCGCCAATGCCTGTCAGAACCTCACTCATAGTTGCCGCTGGCCTGATCGGCTCAGCGTCCGTTGCGCTTGCCGATGGCGCGTCCGGAAACAAGACTCGTCATCGGCACATTCAGGCGGCGCCAGTGGCGGTGGCTCTTGCACCGGCGCCTTCAGCCTTTGGCGGCAGGCTGGTCATGCGGCCCGCCTGGAACATCGCGTGCAATACGCGCGACAGCGGCACCCGGGCGCTGCCATGCAACCAGCCCGTATGGGTCTATGGCAGCCCGTGCGAAATCGGCCTCGGCCGCGGATTTTACCGGAATTGCGACTGAGATGAACCGGAGCGTTCATGAAAGTCGCCATTCTGGATGATTACACCGACACAGTCCGCACTCTCGCTTGTTTCCGCCAGCTCGAGGGCCATGACGTCGCGGTCTGGAACGATCATGTCCAGGACGTCGATGCGCTCGCGGCCCGGCTCGCCGACACCGAAGCGCTGGTGCTGATCCGCGAGCGCACCGCTATCAGGACGCCGCTGCTGGAGCGCCTGCCCCAGCTCCGCCTCATCAGCCAGCGCAGCGCCTATCCGCATATCGATGTCGACACCTGCACCCGGCTCGGCATCGTGGTCTCCTCAAATCAGCATGCGGGCGTGCCTTCGTTCGCCACGGCGGAGCTGACATGGGGCTTGATCATTGCGGCGATGCGCCGGATTCCCCAGCAGATGGCGGCCCTCAAGGCCGGCAAATGGCAGATCGAGGTCGGCACCACGCTGCGCCACAAGACGCTCGGCATTTACGGCTATGGCCGGATCGGCGCGGCGGTGGCGGGGTTCGGCAGGGCGTTCGGCATGAACGTGCTGGTGCTGGCGCGCGAAGCGACGATGCTGAAGGCGCGCGCCGACGGCTACGCGACCGCGCCCAGCAAGGCGGCGTTTTTCGAACAGAGCGACGTGGTCACGCTGCATATGCGCCTTGTGGATGCGACGCGCGGCATCGTCACCGGCGCCGACCTCGCCCGCATGAAGCCGACTGCGCTGTTGGTCAACACCAGCCGGGCGCCGCTGATCGAGCCCGGCGCTCTGGTGGCAGCGCTGCGCGCGGGACGCCCCGGCATGGCGGCCGTGGACGTATACGAAGAAGAGCCGATGCGCGACACCACCCATCCGCTGCTCAGCATGGAGAACGTGGTGTGCACGCCGCATCTCGGCTACGTCTCGCGCGACGAATACGAGCTTCAGTTCGCCGACATTTTCGAGCAGATCAACGCTTACGCGTCGGGTACACTCATCAACGTAGTGAATCCGGAGGTGCTGAAGGCACGGCGGTAAGCGGCCTCAAAACGAAGTCGTCGCCGGGCTTGTCCCGGCGACCCCGAAGTTTAAGCTACGAGCAAGAATAATCGGGGTGGCCAGGACAAGCCCGGCGACGACCCACAAGAGCGTACAGGTACTTCAACATCAGTGGAATCTACTCTAATCAGCGTAGTAGCCGCCAACATGGTCGAGAATGCCAGCCCGCGGGCTTTGCGCCTGCCGTCATGGCCGGACAGGGGGAAACTAATGACTCGTCCTCATGCATCTTGGGTTGTCGGCGCCACCTTGCTCTTTGCTGCATTCTCGAACGCGCCTGCCGGCGCGGCCGACCTCAAGGTGATCTCCGCCGGGGCCGTCCGTGGCCTGATTGCGCAGATCATCGACGACTATTCGCGCCAGACCCGCCAGAAATTCGATTTCACCATTGGCACCACCGGCCAACTGCGCAACATCATCACGTCCGGCCAGCACGCCGACCTGATCATCGTGTCCGCCCCGTTGATGGGCGAACTGGAGAAGACCGGTAATCTGACCCCGGGCAGCCGCGCCGAGCTTGGCCGCGTCGGCATCGGGGTCACCGTCCGGGACGGCGCGACAGCGCCCGACGTTTCGACGCCGGAGGCGTTGAAGAAAACCCTGGTCGAAGCGCGGTCGGTCGCCTACACGAATCCCGCTGAGGGCGGCACCTCGGGCATCTACTTCACCGGCCTGGCGGAGCGTCTGGGTATCGGCGATGCCATCAAGGCAAAGGCTAAGCTCACGCGCGGCGGTCGTGAGGCCGCGATCGAGGTTGCCGAGGGCCACGCCGAGCTTGCCATCGTTTTCATCAGCGAGGCCATGGCGGTAAAGGGCGTGAAGCTCGCAGGCCCGCTGCCCCCGGCGCTTCAGGATTATTCGGCCTACGCGACCGCGATCCCGTCGAGTAGCAGGGACCCCGCCGCGGCCCGTGCTTTCATCGCGGCACTCACCTCGCCCGCAATGGCCGAGCGCTGGCGCGCCAACGGCTTCGAGCCGCCGAAGTGAAGTGAGGCTATCGGGCCGACCGCCGGAGAAGAGTGCATCGCTCGGGGTAATCTGCGGTTTCGTTCTGGGGCCTTCCCTGCCAACAGGGATACCTGTCATTCCTCAGTCGGAGAGGGATGACTCATGACTCTGCAGCATCGTTTGTCGGGACGCTGCGAACGAATGCTGCGCACCTGGTTCGCGGTAGAACACGCGGAGGGCTGCATCGCTCGTTTTCTCCGCTTGCGAGACAAAGGCTAGACGATGTGGAGCCGCGAACATTTCGTACATCCGAATCAGTCGAGCATTGTCGAGCTTATGATTCGTAACCGCTCCGCCACTTGGCGGTGCGGATCTTGCCAAGCAATAGCGGAACATGATGTCGGTGTAACGCGGCAGCGGATACAAATCTCTCTTCTTGAAATAGGTTGGCCGTTCCATAATCCACTCGGCCGTCGAGCCGAGCGCGACAATTGGATCGGACGGCGGAGATACTAGAAAAGTTACGAACAGCCCCGTTGTTTGGTTCTTGATGTGAAACAGTACGTTCCATCCGTCCTGAACCGTGAGGCTGGCGAGAATCTCATCGTCTGCTTTAATTTTTCTTTTAGCTGATTTGGTAAAATTTAAAATTGGGACCGGCGGGTAGGGGTGGACGCTGCCTTTCACCCACCACTCCCAAAACACGCCGATGGTCGGCTCACTACTGCCTATCGTGAGGAATTGGCTCGTCCCAATCTGCGGGAGCGATGAACCCGGATAGGCCCTTTGGCCACCGATGCCGATCCAGGTCGATGAGCGGTATTCATCCTGAACGTCCTCAGGAACTACAGCCGGCAGTGACGGTTCGGGCACCTGCCAGCCTCCAGCTATATGAACAAATCTGTTCGGCCGGTGCGGCGTAATGTAGGCGCCGGACCAGTTCCGACTGTTCTCGCTGTGACGAGTACGGATATCCCTCCGCTGCCCCGCGCCAAGCTGGTACAACTGATGCAAGAGGAAATCCTCAGGGGGATCGTCTGTTCCAGGAACTTTTTCAGGAAACTCCGGGATCTCGACATGAAGAGGTGAACCCAGCATCAGTCCCCAGAACTGGAAGAACTCAGGCTCGGTACGCGGATTGGGCCGCGCCGGTAGGCCGTATTGGGCAAGCTGCGAGTTGGTCGCTGTCAGCGGATCGAAGTCGGCGGGCGGCGGCTCAAACGTGCGCACTCTTTGTTGGATTTCCGCAACATATGGCGAATATCGAAAGGCAGACGTTTCAACCGGCATGGTCGCCTCCATGCCCATACCCACCCTGCTCCCACTCTTTCTGCGCGCTTTTCATCGCGGCGGCAAATTTGGACGGCTCCCCGCTACACGACATTGCCTGGTCATCGTTCAAGATGTCGAAGATCGCCTTGGCAAGTTCGACTCCGGCGCAGCTGTCGCTCGGATAGTGAAAGCCGGCAATCTCTCGATTGCGCGCAATCCGGTCGGCGAGCCTTCGCAGCACCAACCCCATCGACTCTTGGCGCGACTTTGGCAACATGTAGGTTGCACACAGCGCGAAAAGATGAGCCTGCGTTGAGTGACCGCTGGGATACGATGCGTGTCCGGGCACAGGTATCGGCGGCAGCAACGCCGGGCAAAGCTGCGTGGGACGAGGCCGGTCGAACTTGCCCTTGAAGTGCATCACGACCATCGCAGCGACCAAGTTTGCGATGCTCAAGACAAGAAATGTCGCTGGATACTTGCGCGGAGTAGCACCCAGAACCGCCGTAATGTAGCTCGTGAAGCCGCTGGCCTGGGCAATAATCTCGCCGAGGGCGTCGGCCCGTTCGTCCAGGGCCATTGGCTGGAGCGTGCACTCGATTTCTTTCCTGCTGCAAGCAAGATCGGGGGGCGGCTTGACGACAATCTCCCGCCATTTGGTGGTACCGAAATCGGCAAGGACAAGCCAAGCATACCAGCTTGCGGCCCAGTTGCGCTCACCAAACTTGTGCTGATCTATGAATTGGTGCGCAACATCCTTCTCGGTGAGAAACGGCAGGTCGACCCGGTCGGGAAACCTCCAACCAACCCCGGCACCTCCTGAACCGCCGACATCGCCCGTATCCCCGGTGTCGCCAGTATCGCCCGTGTCCCCCGTATCGCCAGTCATGACGGTCTCCTCCCCTGCTGCGCGTGCGCGATTGCAGCGCTGAAACAATCTCAGTATCCCTCAAAATATCCGCTCATCGTGTGAGGTAGCTCACATTATTTCAATCCTTTATTTCGGCATGCCGGCCGCCAAAAGTCTCGCGATTCGGTGTTTTCGAATGTCTCCCGACATGGGCGTTCGATCTGCCCATGCCGACACGCTGAAAGATGGTACGATTCTAGCGTGGCGTGCAGCTACCTCCCGCGCCTCATCTAGCTTGTCGATTGCAACCAAGCTTGAAATTAGCGTGCGGAGATTAGAGGTAAGCTGTGGGTTGCGCTTGTTTGCCCGCCGCGCCCAAGTAACCGCCATATTGAAATTGCCATTAGCGTAGTGGGCTTGTGCGAGGACGTGCTCTGCGAAGAAAACGTGGTTGTCTAGTGGTGAAAGGCGTACGCCGGTCTCCGCATATCGAACAGCTCCTGGGCCGTCGCCGAGAAAGCACAAAGTTAGACCTTTGAATGTCCAAGCCATTGCTGAGTTTTGACTGATTGCTATGGCGCGATCAAAAAAGTCGATCGCCACGTCGTAGTCCTTCTTCAGGTTCGATTGAACGTGACCGAAAATGGTCAACGCGGTGGCATCGTTGCCGTCATTAGCGATCGCGGCGGCTGCCAGACGCTCCGCTTCCGCAAGATCCGCCGCAATGCCCGGCGACCATTCCTGCCCCACTCGAAACATGTGCCAATAGGCAGCATACGAAAAGGCCGGTGCATAGCCGGGATCAAGCGCCATGGCACGCTGCAGCAACCCGCGCGCGCGAGAAAAAGTCTCGTAATCGAGTTGATAGAGTGGCACTAACGCCTGTAAGACCAGATCAAAGGCGGTCATGTTCTGCGGATGCTTTCGCAACGATTTCTTCAGTTCGCGCTCCCGTACATTCGGTGCGATGGTTTTGACCACCTCCAGCGCGATGCGATCCTGTAGGTCGAACAGGTCGCGGAGGTTCCCCTCGTAGTGGTCGGCACGAATGATCTCGGCAGTGGCCGCGTCAGTGATTTCTGTGTTGATCCTGAGGCGTTCGCCCGATCGCAGCACGCTGCCATAGAGCACGTAGCGAACCCCGAGTTGCTCTCCGATCGCGCGTATGTCGATCATCGGGCTCTTGAAACTGAGCGCGGAGCCGCGCGAGATGACGAAAAGCTCTTTTAAGGTGGCCAGGGCGTGAATGATGTTGTCGACCATGCCGTAAGCAAAGTATGCTTCATCGGGGCTTGCGAGATTGTGGAACGGCAATACCGCGATCGACGCACGACCCTCATAGCCGCCGGGGAGTTCTCCGACAGTCGCGGTCGGTGCTTCGGGAAGCCTAAGGCTAATCACGTGAACCGGGCGCGATAGATTGCGTAAGCGCAGGAGGCCTATGTCTACGGAATCCATCCCGAGCGTCCCGCCCACCTGCTCGCGGACCGCTCCAGAAATCACGATACCGCCCGGCTCCGCGTAGCTCTGCAAACGGGCCGCGATATTCACGCCGTCACCGTAGATATCGTGGTCCTCGACGATTACGTCTGCAATGTTCACGCCCATACGAAACGCAATGCGACGATCGGGCGGCTCCTCAGATTCCAGCTTGGTCACCGCACGCTGCATATCGATCGCAGATAGCATAGCGGCGTGGGTGCTTTCGAACATTGCGAGGAAGCCGTCGCCGGTGTTCTTAACGATCTTCCCCTGACGGCCCGTAATTATGGGCTCCATGATAGAAAACCTTAAATTCATTAGACGAGAATGGGTGTTTTCCTCATCCAATTCCATCAGCCGAGTATAGCCCACCACATCCGCCGCAAGTACCGATGCGAGCCGATGACGAGAACCTGCGGAATGCGTATCCGGTCCCATACACAATTACTCAGGCTACAGGTTTTTAGAAATAAATAGCACAATCTTCATCTTGAAGCGTTGGCCAGCGGCACTCCTTGAGATCACCTACGGCCTGCCCGGGGCTTGCCTGAAACATACATTGTAATCCGCGCCGCTTTCGCGTTTGTTGTCGCATTCCTGAGGGCGGACCTGAAGATGGCCGAGAGCTTGGAAAATCAAGCGCTGGGCTCACTGGATCGCTCACATGCGGCCCTGTCAATAAAAATCTACTCGGAAACCGGTACGGATCGAAATCGCAATGTATTCAAACCTGGAATCGCACCTTGAACCTGCTTCTATTTCTTCACGCGCTCAAGGGCGGGCCCATGACACTTCCGCGATTGGTGACCGTCGGTCCATCTACCGGTGTTCTCAAAGGCTCTTGTTTGCCGTCCGACACCGGCACGCCAATATCGGCCCCTTGTGGTCGCCCCGTTGCCGGATGCGACGAATGGGGCGACCACAAGGGTCGCCCCACAGCAGTCGATCTCGGCAGACGCCATTTGTGCGGACCCTCCGCCGTTATGACTTGGTGCTCCAATCCGTTCAGATTGGCTGAAGCGCTCGACTAGCCATCCAGCTCCTTGTAGTGCCGGAATATCCCCTGCTCATTAAAAGCGATCCGCCGCTCTGAGGTGAGATAGGCGGCGATGCGCGGGCGTCCAGCCACGCTGTCGTGCAGCGCAACGACGCGAGGGATCTTCTTCTCCAGACGCGTCATCGCCTTCGGAAACGCATAGCGAAGGCCCTCGATGACCTGGAAAAGCGACAGGTCGGCATACGTGATCCTGCGGCCGAGCAGATAGGTGGCACCGCTGCACTTGAGCACGTGCTCGAAGTAACGCATGAACTTCGGCGCCCTGTTCTGCAGGAAATCGGCTGTGCGCCGTTTCGCTTCGCGACGCTGGTCCTCGTAATAGAGCCCGCTCGCGATCGGGTGATGGGTGTCATGGGCCTCGACCACGAGGTCGGCGATCGTGAGTTGCAACTGATGCGCCCACAATCGCCCTGCATCGTTGCGCGGCGCAAGCCCATGACGCATGCCAAGGAACAGAAGAATGTTCGCCGTCTGGCCAATGATGAGTTCGCCGCTCTTGAGGAACGGCGGAGCGAATGGAGGGTGCTTGATGCGCTTGCCATTAAGCATCGTCATCATCGCGGGCACGCCGCCGTTTCTGTTCGGCTTGCGCGCGACATCAATATAGGATTCGCCAAGTTCTTCGAGCGCCAGGCGGACGAACTCTCCGCGTCCCTGTATTGTAGGCCAATAATACAGCTCATACCTCATGGTGATCAGCCCGCTGCTCTCCGTCGCTATAGGCTTCTTTTTGGCAGTGCCGAGACCAGCACACCGATATGTGCAGTCTCTTTCAACACCTGTCATCAATTTTCAGGCACGCCCGCGGCAAACATTCCTTCATAGATGCGTTTTCGTTGCGTCAAATATGTCAGGTCGTTTGATAATGGATTATCACGGTATCGGCGGATCGTGAAGCTAGGGTCCAAAGCGAGTCCCGCCTTCGTCGCCTCCAATGCTTCGGAGGTCTTACCCTGCCACGCCAGGGCGGATGCCAGAAAAAAGTGTGCGAGCGGCAGAGTGCGGTTGGCCTCAATCGCTCGACGCAACCAAGTAACCGCCTCCTCGTCATGACGAAGCGACAGCTTGGCGACGCCGGCGGCCACACACCAAGCGTTCAGCCATGTGTCACGCGGGCTCAAGCGAACGGCCCGGGCGATATGATCCTCGGTCTCTTGCGGCCGACCCGCGAGGTACTTTGCAATGCCGATATTCGCGTGGGCAAAGGCAAGGTTCCGGTCGAGAGCAAGCGCGCGCTCATATTCGGAAATCGCTTGCGAAACGCGGTTGGTCCACATGTAGACGAGCGCCAATGATGCGTGCGCCTTGGCTTCATTGGGCGCGAGCGCAAGTGCCTTCATGGCCATCGATTCGGTGGCGGCCAGGCAACCGGCACGATCATCTGCCATATAGGCCACGATCATCGACGAGTTCGCGTCGGCCAATCCCATCAATGCGGTGACGTTACTTTGGTCGAGCACCAATGCTCGTTCAAACAATCGCTGTGCTTCCCTCAAATTATCTGGATTGAGGCCTCGGTACATCGCGGCCCAGCCCTGGAATGTGAGGTCCAACGAATGCATATCCGGCAAAAGTGCCGCGCGCTTCGATTCGGCGGAAAAAAGCTCTACGTCGAGAGCGCGCGCCAGATGGGTGACAATCTCGTCTTGGATCTCAAAGATGTTGCCGCGATCATGGTCGAACCGGTCGGCCCAGAGATGCGCCCCCATGGCCGCGTGAATCAGCTGCACAGTCACGCGCAGTCGAGCGCCCGCACACTGAATGCTGCCTTGAATCAAATAACGAACACCGAGTTCCTGGCCAATCTGCTTTGCATTGACGGTCTTATTTTTGTAGGTGAATGCAGTATTGCGAGCGATGACAAAGCTTTCCGGGATGCGTGAGAGGTCAGTCGTCAGCGTTTCGACTATGCCGTCTACGAAATGGTCTTGCCCTGGCTCGCTGCTGAGATTCACAAACGGCAAGACCACCATTGAAAGCCGCGGCGCTGCCACTGCTGGTGCGACTCGCCGAGTCAAAGCGCCGGACCCGGCGAATACAAGCCGGTACGCGCGGACCGACTGCGCGATATTCTTGAGCTGCCGTTCGCCGATGTCCTCTAACGTAATATCAAGCTGGCCGCGTGCGTACTCCTGAACGCGAGCTGAAACACAAATGCCACCAGGCTCCGCAAGATTCTCCAGACGCACCGCCACATTCACGCCGTCACCGAAGATGTCGTTATCGTCGAGAATGACGTCGCCGACGTTAATCCCAATACGGAACTCGATGCGTTCGTCTTGTGGTGTTTCAGCGTTGCGCTCAGCCATGCCGCGCTGGATGTCAAGGGCACAGCGTAAAGCGTCCACCACGCTGCCGAACTCAGACAGCATTCCGTCGCCGGTGTTTTTCACGATCCGGCCCCGGTGTTCATTGACTTTGGGGTCGACGAGAACGCGCAGATGTTCCTTCAATCGGACGTGCGTTCCCTCTTCGTCCATGCCGGTCAACCGGCTGTACCCAGCCACATCGGCGGCAAGCACGGCCGTGAGCCGCCTCTTTAAGCGCTCGCTGCCCAATACGCACCCCTAGCATTGGCCATGGTCGGCGTCAGAGGCTCTTCTTGCCAGCGCCGACACCAGCACGCCGATATCTGCCAGCTTATCGCATCCGAGCATCAGTTCGGCAATCCGCTCAGCCTGCACGTCGCCGCAGGTGCGGCGCGCGAGCTTGCGGAACTTATCGACGACATCGGTTTCGCTGGCGAACTTCTGCTCGCTGCCGCGCGGCGCCTCCACGGTCTCGCTCTCCAGCGTGCCGTCGGTAAAGTGCATCTCGACACGCACCATGTGTCGCAGCTTGGCGCCGCGTGCCGTGATGGCGGGATCGTGTACCACCTCGACCCTGGCGGCGAGCGTCATGCGTCGCGGGTCGGCAACTGCGGCTTCACTGAACTGGCCGACAAAAACGTCGCCTTCGGCCAACAGCGTCGCGACGCAGAACGGCAGGTTCATTTGTGCCGACGTGAGGCCTTGCGGCCGGTACGGCCAGCCGACGTGATCGACGGTCGCCTGCGAGCCATGGACCGCAATTTTGGCAACGTCGTCCGCCCGGAACGGACGCCGCGCCGCGATCATCCGGATGGCGTCAAGCGTCGTGTGGTTGCTGGCGACGCAGGAATAGAATTTGAGCGCGACGCCCAGCGTTTCGAACCGCTCGCCGAGTCCGGCGGTCAGCTCGGCCAGATTGAAGCGATCGTGCGAGCGCGAAAAGGTGGTGCAGAAGCCCCCATAGGGGCTCTCGAACACGTTCGCGATGCCGGTAAATCCCGCTTCGGCCAGCAACGCGCCATAAAGCCCGCTCTGCGCCGCGCGGCCTGCGTGCATGCGCTTGACCATGGCGCCGTATTGCGCCGCCATCAGGCCGGCGGCCTGAGTGCCGGCAACGCCGAGTGCGTGCACCGCCTGGTCGACCGAAAGCCTCAGTCCAGCCGCGGCACTCGCCGCCGCCGCAAATACCCCGATGGTCGCGCCGGAGTGCCAGCCCTGGCCGATATGCTCCGGCCCCATGCACAAGCCGACCCGTGGCCCAACCTCGTAGCCGGCCACCGCCGCACGCAGAAAATCCCGTCCCGTCATGCCGGGGCGCAGCTCCGCGACCGCGATCAGCGCCGGCAAAGCGACGGCTCCGACATGGAGCACGCCTGCGCGATGGACGTCATCGAGTTCAAAGCTCTGCACCAGCGTGCCGTTGACGAGCGCCGCGTGGGGAGCAGACAGCCGCCGGTCGGTCCCCCACACGGCGCAGGCCTTGCTCTGGTCGAGCCCGCAGAGCGTCGTCATCAGGATCCGGCTCCACGGCAATTCATTGCCGTAGAGCGCGCAGCCAAGCGAATCGAGGATCAGCAGCTTGATGCGCGCAACCACTTCGGTGGGAACACGCTCGAAGGTGAGGCCGGCGACGAAGGCCGCAACGCCCTTGGTATAAGGATTGTCGCCGCCAGATCCGTGATTCATGCGGAATACTGTCGGTCGCGGGCAAGATATCCGGCGGTGTCAACGACGGCTTCGCGATCCCGGAACGACGCCATGTCGTCGATCATGGCGGCGGCGCTGCCGTCCCGTGCGATCGTCGCCAATACGCGCTGCATCGCCTTGATGGCGGCGCGTTGGGTGTCGCTCGGAATGATAACCACGTGATAACCGAGTTCCTGCAGGCGCGAGGCCGGCAGCAGCGGCGTCTTGCCGCCATGAAACATGTTGATGAGCTTGTAGCCGGGCAGACGCTTCGCGATCTCGGCGATCTGATGCTCGGTGGTTGGCGCCTCGACGAAGATCATGTCGGCGCCGGCTTCGATATACGTGCCGGCACGATCCAGAGCGGCATCATAGCCCTCAACCGCGATCGCGTCGGTGCGACCGATGACGACGAAATCGGGATCATGCAGCGCGTCGCGCACCGCATGCAGCCGCTGCACCATCTCGGCGGCCGACACCAGCGCCTTGTCCTCGTAGTGGCCGCATTTCTTCGGGAAGGCTTGGTCCTCCAGATGAAATGCCGCAACGCCGGCGCGCTCGAAGGCGCGCGCTGCACGCTGGGCGGTGAGCGCATTGCCGTAGCCGGTGTCCGCATCGGCGATCACTGGAACGCCCACGGCCTCGACGATCCCGGCGAGCCGCTGGACGATTTCATCCGGCGTGATCAGGCCCATGTCGGGTACCCCGGTCGAACGTGCGATGGCGCCGCCACTCGCATAAACCGCCGGAAAGCCCGCCTGCTCGACCAGGCGCGCCGACAAGCCATCAAACGCGCCCGGGGCGACGACGATTTGGCCGCCGCCCAGCATGGATTTGAATTTCGTGGTGGAGCGCACTGCATTGGCCTCCCCTGTTCGTCCGGACTGAACGGCCCCTCATTGCCCTGCCGCGTTCCGCCACACCGTCCCGCCCTTCATCACAAACACCACCCGCTGCAGCGCCGTGATGTCGGTCAGCGGATCCCCTTCGACGGCGATGAGGTCCGCCTCCATGCCGGGGACAAGCGCGCCGACGCGGTCGCCGAGGCCGAGTGCCTCGGCATTGAGCGAAGTTACGGCCATGATCGCGTCCATTGTGGCCTGCCCACCCTCGCGCACACGATAGATCGTCTCTCGGGCATTCTGGCCGTGGGCACCGGCCACCGCATCGGTGCCCATGATGATCTTCAGGCCCTTGTGGCGGATCGCCATCTTGAACATGGCAAGCTTTAACGGGATGCCGTCCTCGGTGAACTTGAAACCGGGTTCGTCATAATTGCCGATGCCGAGATAGCGCGCGCGGTTCTCGATGTAGTTCTGCGACACCAGGCCGATATTCGGTTCGAAATAGGTGCCGCGCGCCGCCATCAGGTCGGCTTCTGCGTCCTTGATTTGCGACCCGTGCGCCACCGCGGTGCAGCCGGCGAGCGCTGCGGCGCGGACCGCGGACGCCGCATGGGCATGCACCCAGATGCGCTTGCCCACTATCTGCGCTTCACTGCAGGCGGCTGCGATCTGCTCATCGCTCAGCGTCTGGCCGCCGCCCTCACGGATGCTCTTCGAAGCAAAGATCTTGATGACATCGGCGCCGTCGGTGACGGATTTGTGCACGAACTGCCGCACCTCGTCAGGCGTCAGCGCGGTATTCGTGAGTTGATGGACAGAGGTAAGGAGCCGCGGGCCTGGAATGCGTCCCTGCGCAATGGCGTCGCGCAATGGCACATCGATCGGCTGGCCGATGCTCTGCACCGTCGTGAACCCGGCCATCAGCGTGGCATAGGCGTTGGCCGCGGCCGCCAGCGCCGCGTCGGCTGGCGTCTCGCCGGCATTGGATGCGCGGCCGTCCTTGCCGAAGTGGGCGCCGATATGAACATGGGTGTCGACCAATCCTGGAAGCACCGTCAGTCGCGACAGGTCATAGGTCAAAATCTCCGGCTGGCTATCGCCCAGTTTAACGATCCGCGTGCCGTCGATGGTGATGACGGCATTGCGCTGCACGCCGCCTTTGCCATCGAGAACGGTGCCGGCTCGAATAGTGATGAGCTGCTGTGCCGCCGCAGTTGCTTTCCAGCCTAGATACATTCCCGAGAACCCAGAGAGCGCAATAGCGACGAGGGCCATGACGGCGAATCGGGCGCGCATAGATCATCTCCTTGCAGCGAGGCTTGCAATTACCCAGAATTCCGCAGGCTAACGGCACGAATGCTGGGCAGCAAGTTCATTGCGGGAAGGAAACGCTTGGCTATGCCATCAATGCCGTCGAAAATATCTGGCCGGATGCCCCGGATTCGTAGCAGCATAGACCATCTTCAGCGATCGCGCCCCATCCGCTCACGGCATCTTAGCCCCCCAATAACTTCCGTTCCAAGCGAATGCGAGTGACGGAAGAGTTGGGCCACCAAGGGGACTTTGGCATGGACGCCGGGCGCGTGAACCGACAGCGCGATAGCTACGGCTCGATAGCGGCCCGCCATAAAAGTCTCGCTCAGGGGTGAGAAGTGCCACAGCCCGACGCACTCAACATGGGCTAGAGCGCGATGGTTTATGCTCGATCCGTCGTCGCGCTCAACATTATTGGTGGAGTGTGATCTTTTCCGAAAACCGGCACCCACTTGTCGGGCCCATGCTCCAGTTTGCCTCAGTTCGCAGATGCGCTGCAAAGAAATGGAACCTCTCACGCGACATGCCGCCGCAGTAACGCCGCCCGGCCCGCGAGAATAAGCACTGGGCATCAACACCCGCGCAAACCCTGGCGCTTCATGTACAAGGACAATTTGGGGAACTGGATTTTTCCTGCGCTCGGCACTGGCATGTTGGGCCTTTACGTAATCGCCCATTTGCCACCCGACGTCTAGTCCGAACTTTCCCCAGCTTTGAGCTAAGCGGTTGTTTTTATTGGGGGCGGGCTAATTATGTAGTCATAACATTTTTCGAATAGCCCTTGACTCGCTGAATTCGGTTTGATTCAA
>Ga0066395_10000381_pt1 | contig 16614 bp, 14 predicted proteins | sample PanSoiPlot1MoBio_FD_61218 | JGI IMG/M metagenome (GOLD analysis project Ga0066395, IMG submission 61218) | Tropical forest soil microbial communities from Panama analyzed to predict greenhouse gas emissions - Panama Soil Plot 1 MoBio | ecosystem: Environmental > Terrestrial > Soil > Tropical... | reverse complement strand
AGGATGATATGAGGCGGTTTGGTCGTCGTTAAGCATTCTTTCGGCACGGCAAAATGAGCACCCGGCGACGAACTGGCCGCTTCGATCAACTGGCCGCGCCACAATGTTTCGATCGTCTCGGCCCAGGACGAGTAGAACGATGATATGTGAAGGCCGTTCCAATAATACTGGGTGTGCCGGCGCTCTCCCTTTACGAACGCGGCGCCGGTCGACACGATTGTGAGAAGCGCCACAGCGACCAAGGCGGTCCGGCGGCGCACCCGGTTGGTATCGAACCGGTAGGCGACGACCGCTGCAATGAAGGTCGCCAACAAGACGGCTACGAGTGCGATCACGTACGAGCGGAAATCCCTCCATAGAAAACCGATGGTTGATCTGGAGCTGAGGTAAAAGACAAGGTCATAGGCGTGCAACGCCATGTCCATCGCCTGATGTTTTGCCCAGGCCACGATTGCGATGATGCCAACGATGGCATTGACCAGGACGGAAGCAACCAGCACGCGGCAAAATGCCAGCACCAGACACGCAGCCAATGTCAGCGTGACCGACGACACGAAGAAGAGGTTGGCGGCGCCCCCCTCGTATTTCCAGAAATAGTTCACCGTCGGGAGGCTGAACAGCGTGGCCACGCCAATGACAAGGCTGCGGCTCAGGGCCCCGTCGGATGCGAACAGCAGTCCTCCCGGGTCGCGCCTCCATTCGCTCACCCGCCCCCACACCCCGTCTGCGACCTGGTCCGTAATCTTGACCGCGTCGGAGGAAGCCGCTTCGGCTGCTTCGCGGCCCCCGTAATTCATCGTCTCACCACCCCCACACAGTACATGACGGAAATATGACATAGGGACATATTCTCCGGCAAGCGAGATCGACTGCGGGCCAGAGGGCGGGCTGCGCGGACGTGGGTAAATTCGCACGGCAAAGGTTGGATCTACAGAATGGCAAGGCGTTCGCCGATTGCGACCAGCCAGATTGCAGCTGCGAGCAGAAGCGCAACGCCGACGGCGGCCGAGCCCATATCTTTTATACGACCGATCCCCGGATGGAGTGCCGGCGTGACATGGTCCGCGAGCTTTTCGATTGCGGTATTGAGCAGTTCGACGACGACAAGAAACAGGACGACGGCGATCAATGCGAGGCGCTTCCACACGTCCGGCGCGATTACAAACGCGAGTGGTACGGCGAGCATGAGTGCAACCAGCTCCTGACGGAAGGCGGCTTCGCTGCGGATAGCGGCCAAAAGCCCATTCCACGAGTTCACTGTAGCGCGCATCCATCGATCCATAGACAACTCTCCGGCAATCTAATTTTTCGCGAGCATTCAGGGCTTGTTCCGCCGCCAGTTCACGATCACCCGAACGGTCCTGCCGTTGACATTCGTATGTGGCACGGGCGGACTTTCGATGTGAAGAAGATCATCGCCCCCAAAGCGATCTGCTCGCCTCCCACCGAGGCTTCGTTCCAGGTCGGTTCGACCCTGGTGATGACCTTTCCGTCCTCGACCCGATAGCGGCCCGAATTGGCAATCATCGTCTGTAATGCACGCGCACCCTCCTCGGTGGTCTTCGGAATGGGCCGATTTTCGGCTGTTACCGGCGCAAGCCAAAGGCCGTCCGCCGTCGCGATCTGATACCCGCACGGATGTTCGCCGAGCACCGGCGTGCGCTCCTTCGTCGTCGCGTCCTCACAGATGACAGACACGAGTTTCCACGTGCCTACGATCCTCTCGGCGTCCCCGGCGAACACGGGCGCCGCAAGCAACATAGCGACCGTCGGTACGATGATGGGCACGACAAGACCTTGAAAACGCGATGGTTAGGGCGATCTCCCTCGTGTTCCTCTACTGGCCGGCCATGGTGGGCAGGTCAAGCCGGAGCCAGCCGAAGACCTCTGCGGCGCGTTCAGACATTGGGATGGTAGCCTGCCCTCGTCTCCCGCAAGTGTGGTGCGGTGTTCGATCCCGCCATCGCTACTGGCGTTTGCAGAGTCTGCGGAATGCATCGTCCTGAATGGGGTTCATCGCCGGCGCAACCCCCATTTTTGGATCGAACAAGCGGCTACCGACAAGGAAACTCGCCCTTCTACCCAGGCAGCCTTCAGCAGGTCCCCCAGATTCGGCACGGGGCCGTTATCGACCGAAGGTGCCCTCGGCCAAACGCCTGCGAGCGTCCGCACAACACATTTTGATTTTGCGCGTCAGTCGCGCAGTCTTCATCACAGTGTCATCCATCCGCAACATCGCGCGCTTCCAATGTTCGCGTAGGCACCCCCCTACGCAAGTTTTTTCTCCAGTGACGTTTGGAAAATCAGGAGAGCGCGAAAATGAATTGCTTGGGCTACTCCCACAAGTTGCTGGCGCCGATCGTGCTCGGCAGCTTTGTTGCGATCGTATCCGGACACGCGCAGGCGGCTGCCCCACTGCAGGCGTCCTGCCAACTTCAGTCGGCTGGCAACAAGATTAAGCGGGTCGTCTCCATCACGTTCGACAACGTCCACCTGCGTCGCGATAATCCGCACGTGCCATCGGATCTCGAGCAGATGCCGAATCTGCTCAACTTCCTGCTCGAAAACGGCATCGTCAGCGGCAACCACCACACCCCGCTGATCTCCCATACTGCGACGGACATACTCACGACCCTCACCGGCGTTTACGGCGACCGCATGGGCGTGCCGGTTGCCAACAGCTATGGGTTCTTCCGTCCGGATGGTTCTATCGGATTCAGCAGTTCGTTCCTCTACTGGACATCGCTGTCGAACGGATCGGCCGCCGCCGGAGATGGCAAGCCGGAGATGGTCAACGAGAATGGCAAGACCGCACCGGCACCGTGGGTGCCGTTCACCCGCGCCGGCTGCGATGTGGGTGCCTTCTCGGTCGCCAATATCGAGTTCGAGAGCATCCCGGCCGACGTTAACACTGTATTCGGGGCAACTTCCCCGGAAGGGATCGAAGCTAACAATCCCGCACTGCGCGACAAAGCGAATGCGGATTTCCTTGGTATTGCGATTCATTGCGCTCAGGGCAGCCCGCTCTGCGCCGGCGTCCACGGCAGGCCGGACCTCCTTCCCGACGAACCGGGCGGTTACACTGGTTTCAACGCGCTCTATGGGAATTTTCATGTGCAGCCGGTGATCTCGCCGAGCGGTCCGATCAAGGACCTTGACGGCAACGTCATTCAGACTGCGGCTGGCAATCCCGGCTTCCCCAATATCTTTGATCCGCTTGCGACACAGTCGCTGGGATATGCCGCAGCGATGCTCGAAGCCGGCGTGCCGGTCGTCTACCTATACATCGCCGATGCGCACGACCGGCACAGCACTGGCCCCGCTCATGCTTTCGGTCCCGGCGAGGCCGCATACGTCGCGCAGCTCAAGTCCTATGACGTAGCGTTTGGAAAGTTCTTCGACCGGCTGAAGGCTGACGGCATCACCAAGGACAATACGCTGTTTGTGGTAGTTCCCGATGAGAACGATCACTTTGTCGGCGGCCCGCCGAGCCCGGCGAACTGCGACGGAATCCATGTCCCGTGCACGTATGGAAAGATCGGCGAAGTCGACGCCATACTCAATCGTCTGCTGATCACGCAGCGTCAAAACAGTACGACGTTTTCCGTCCACAGCGATGACGCGCCGACCGTCTACATCAAAGGCAACCCCGCCCCGACCGATCTGGTGACGCGTACGATGGCGCACGATCTCGATGCGCTCACGGCGATCAGCCCGATCACCGGAAAGACCGACAAGCTGTCCGTGCTTCTGGCCGACCCGGCTGAAATGAAGCTTCTCCACATGGTCACGTCGAGCCCGGCGCGCACCCCGACGCTCACGATGTTCGGCAATGACGACTATTTCTTTTTCAATGGCAGCACAGCCGACTGCTCCAACGCGCCTCCATGCATCGCGGAGGATCCCGGCTTTGCATGGAATCACGGCGATTTCCAACAGGATATTACCCGTACCTGGTTCGCTATGGTTGGGCCCGGAGTGCGGCAGCTGGGCAGAAACGATAAAGTGTTCTCCGATCACACCGACATTCGCCCGACCCTCATGGCTCTTCTTGGCCTGAACGACGACTACGTCCATGACGGCCGCGTGCTGGTCGAGGACCTCGATGAACACGCACTACCGCATGGATTGCGGGACGGCCCGGAGGACTTCGTAGAACTCGGCAAGGTCTACAAACAGCTCAATGCCCCCCTTGGCTCGGTCGGGCGCAACAGCCTTAAGTTTGCCAATCGCGCGATCACCAGCGACGATGTGACGTATGGCAAATATCTGAAGCAGATCGGCGACATCACGGCCGCCCGCGACCAGCTGGCGACAGAGATCAAGACACTGCTCAACGCAGCGGTCTTTCAGAAATCGAAGGGAGAACATCAGGACGACCTGGTCGAACGTGCAAAGCGGCTCATCGAGCAAGTCGAAGATCTGGCGTCACCCGGAAAATAGCATTCGAGCAGGTTTGCCGCCTCGAACAAACATCGGAGGCCCGCCAGCATCGCCGGCGGGCCTCCGCGCGTGAAGGCAACTCTTCAGGAGTTCAGCTGATGCAATGCGCTGCGATTGTGCAACACGATTTGACGCGCACTCGATAGCCCAATTGTACGGTCGGACGCGAGTTGCGTCATGGTGCGCGAAACTGTCTCGATGGTTAGACCGAGGTAGTCCGCGATGTCCTGGCGCGACATCGGAAGCTTGAATGCATCCGCGGCGGCAAGTCGTGCGGACATTTCAAGCAGAAAGTAGGCAACCCGCTGCTGAGCGCTCTTGATCATGAGCGTCATGTGCTCCTGCACCCGGTGCAATTCACGCCCCGTGAAACTCCACAATTCCCGGGCGACCTCGCAATCCCTTTCGGCCAGCGCAACGACCGCGCTGCGCCGGATCACCGCCACAGTCGCGTGATTGATCGCCTCGGCGGAAAACTGGTGTGTCTTGCCAACCTCGAGGCCGAAGATATCGCCCGGAAGATAGAAGCCCCCGATCTGTCGTCGGCCATCGCTGAGAATCTTGTATGTGCGCACCGCACCGGTCGTGACCTTGTATACGTAATCGGCCGGTTCGTTCTCGCCGAATATTTCCTCATTGGGAGCGAATTTCATGTGGCTTCCCATCAGCCCTATCGCACCGAAGCCGCTGCGCATCGGCACGGCATGACGCGCACAACTAACCTGAGGGTGGCCAGTGGAAATTGTGCGGATTTCACTCTGCATCGACATGGCTGGGGTTCCCTGTTCTTAGCGCTTCATCGTTAACCCCCCCGCTACGTGGCGAAAATTCAGATAATCCTCGTAAGGAAGCTGCCGTAAGGACTTTCCCGTACCCGGCGATTGACAGGCGCCGCTATGTCCGGACACGGATTGCGGCATCAAAACCCTCGATTTCGCTGATTCGCAACAGGTACGGTCCTGGATCTGGCTCGCGAACCGCTTTTCATCGGCCGACAACGTCGTGAACGCATCGGCCAGAAAAAGCCCGTCCGGAAGGAATGTGGGCGGTATCAAACTGGCGGCCCCGGATGATGTCCTCGTCGATCAAGTCTCTTCGCGATGGTGCGCTTGACCAAGTCTTGTCGGTCAATGAGATTTCAACAGCGTCTGTGGAAAACGTACGTCCCGAAACAATCTATGTGGGTAGCACGTGCATCATGAAATCCTTTGCAGGCCCCGCGTTGGGTCGAGTGCCCAACTTGGGTAACAAGTTGAGTAACCATATTTTTGCCGCGTTACATTTGGACTCTCTACGACTCGGTCTTGACGCGAATTCGGACCTAAGAAGACCGTAGAGCACCATTGTGCGACGCGAATAGGATGCCCTCTGTTGATCGACGCTGCATGGTGGCGTACGTGTTATCTTAGTTGAGGGAGAGACCACATGGCGGGGTTTGAATTACTAAGAAGCATGCGTGATTTGAAGTCAATTTCAGATGATTATCGGCCAAAGAAGTGGCGCGCAAATGATGTCGAATTAGATAACACTCAGTCTATTTACGATGGGGACAATGAATATTTTGCGGGCGACGTCCCCACTGCAGGAAATAATACTGAGTATTCCGGAGCCAATGAACGTCGCCTTGCCTATAATCTTCCTCGCCCGATGAATTTGGCAACCGTTGACATTGGTGGACCTGAGGATGAACCTGTTCGCGCTCCTCTCGACGAGATCGCCAAGGTATTGCGGAGGCTAACTTATGGAGAGATGCTGGAACTTGCTGAATCTATGTGGAAAGTCAATCCGCAGGGATCAAACATCACCGAGTCCGGTCTACCAGCTGTGTTGTACCAGTGGTCTATATCGCGCAAAGTCGAAATTTGATGAGGGCCGCGTGGGAGTTGAATGTGAAATTCTACAATAGGATTTTAAAGTAGACAGACAGTGTTTCCCGTTGGTTCAGTGAATTGCAAAGCTCACTGGGTTTAGCTTTCTTGGATGGTGCCGAACGAGGCGCATGAGAACCGTGTCTATTATCGTTGGAAAATCCCTGGTAATTCGATCGGTGAAACCCTGTTCCAACCTACCCGCGAACCGATTTCTTTCACGCAGCTTTATGCCCATGAATATTAAGACGCATTCAATAAATACCGGCTGTCCGGTCGCTCGGACATGCCAGATTGCCTCCTCCGCGTATTTCTGTCCACGCGCGTAATCGGCCTCAGCATTGTTGCCCGGCTCGACAGCCCAAAAATCGATCCAGGTTAATACGGGGGGATTGTCGTCCTTGAAGGCGAAGGCACAAAACGAAGGAAAATGAGTGGTTTTGTCAACGACGAGAGCGTTCTCTGAAGTCATGATCTGTGAACCTGTTTCCGCAATGTTCGCGTTACGACGACCAATCTGTGTCAAGGACAACTTTCACAAAAGTTGTGCGGCATTCGGTCTTGCCCAAAATCTGATGTTGATAACTTTGCGTGTTTGCTCTTGTTCCAAAAATGGCGGGTGGCAGTTGGCGGCAAGTTATCCCCAGTATTCACATGTAGCCGGTGACTCGAACAACGAAAGTCTGCCCGTTGCAATCGGGCACCAGCTCTGACTCGCCGAATCGGCCTGGGCGCATTCCTGGCGGCGCCTGGACCGGCGCGCTTGATCTTCCCTTGGGCACACAGAATTTGCTCAGACCGGCCGACAGGGAGACAGACTGGCACGCTGACGGCCGTTTTGCCCGCGGCCTGATCGAGCGTGATGCGGGCGAGCGGATCGCGCTGACTGATAGAAGCCGCGCCGCGCTGCGGATGCTGTTACCAGACCTATAGCACTCCAACCCCCGCCGGCTGACAAACGGCCTCGTAGGCTCTCGAAGTCGGCAGGTGTTTCCGCTGTTAGACCGCCGGTCGGCAGTGCTACGCCACGACGGCGAAAAATGAACCATGGAAGGAATGGGACCGGGACCAGACGTCGCGCCGGGCTGCGATCTGGTCAGACGCATACGGCACGGCATTGCTAGAATCGGCCCACATTTTGGCAGACGGGTAGACGGATGCAGCCCAATCTGAGTCATCGGTCGCCGAATGAACGTGCCCATCGGAAAAGCATGCGGGCGGTAGCGTCGCCCCGTATGCCGGACTAAGCTTATGCTTGACGTGGAATCTGGATTGCATGGGGTAAGGCCATGATCATGCGACTGCGTGTTTGCCATTTCAACGCGGGAGCGATTGCTGCCGTTTTTGTGGCCCTCGTCTCAGCGCAGGCCAGCGCCGAAGACAAGATCATCAAGATCGGAGGCCTGCTGCCGATGTCGGGACCCGGATCGTATTTCGGGGCACAGGACAAGCAGGGCATCGAGCTGGCACTTGAGGAGATCAACAGAGTCGGCATCGCGGGTTACAAGTTCGAAGTGAAATACGAGGATTCAAGTTGTAGCCCGCTCCCGGCAACCCAGGCGGCCAAGCGGCTGCTCGACCAATACAAACCCGACATCGTTATCGGAGAGGAGTGTTCCGACGCCACCCTCGCGATCATGCCTTTGATGGCGCAGGCTAAAGTCCCCCTGCTCAATGCGGGCTCGTCGTCGATCAGGATCACCGAACCTGGCAATCCGTGGACGTTTCGCATCATGCCGAATGAAGTGATGCAAGGCGTTGATATTGCGACCCACGCCTACAGTCGCCTGAATGCGCGCGCGGCCGTGCTGCTGTATGAAAACACCAATGCGGGGATTGGCAACGCCAAGGTGTTTAATGAAACTTTCACGAAGCTCGGCGGCAAGATCTTGGCCGATATTGGATTTGGCCGCGACATCAACGATTTCACCTCGATCGCCACGCGAATCGCGGGCGTTGGCAAGATCGACGTAATCCCGACCTATACGCTGGAAGGCCAAGGATTGAAGATCACGCAAGCGCTTGCGCAGGCCGGCGCGACGAAAGGCGGAGGCGGCCAGGCGATCCAACTCGGTACCATCTGGCTACCGTTCGGTTTCGAGCAAAAGGCTGGCAAGGCTGCGGTCGGCTACATTCGAATCGTGCAGTTCGATCCGACCGACCAGCGGCCGCTTGTCCGCAATTTCATCGACGCGTTCAAGGCGAAATACAATCAGGAACCGACGCATCTGCATGCTCATGCCTACGATCAGATCGCGCTGATCGCCGACACAGTGAAGCGCGGCGCCAAGGATGCCGACTCGATCCGTGCACGGCTCGCGGCGACCAAGACCTTCTCAGGTGTAACGGGCAGTGTGGAGTTCGACAAGACCAACCAGAATGACAAGATGGACACGGTCCACTACATGGAGACCCTCCCCGATCTGTCGTGGCGCGCGCTGAAGTGGAATTGACGGCCGATCGCCGTGGCGGTCGTTCTTCAGCAGGCCATCAACGGCGTCGTCCTTGGAGGCCTGTACGTCCTTGTGGCGCTCGGGTTAACCCTCATCTACGGCGTGCTCGTACAGATCAACTTCGCGCATGCCGATATCGTCACGCTGGGTGCGTTTTCAGCCTATTTCTTCATGCAGAGCTTGGGCGGCGGCTACATCGAGGCAATTGCCGTCGCTTTCGTCGTCGGTGGCATGCTTGGCTGGGCCATGAACGCGGCGATCTTCGCGCCGTTGCGAGCGGGGGGCAACGAACTATTGCCGCTGATCGCAACCATCGGCGTCTCGATCACGATGGAAAACGCCATGTTGGCGTGGTTCGGTCCGATTCCCTATGCATTCGATTCGCCTTACAGCAATGATGTCATCCGCCTTGGGGCCGCATATATCACCGTGCAGAATGCGCTCATCGTCGCTGTTTCGCTGCTGACGATCGGTCTGGTCTATGTGTTCATAAAATTCACGTTCCTCGGAAAGGCCTTGCGCGCAGTCTCCCAGGACCGTGAGACGGCTGGCCTGATGGGCATCAACCCCGACCAGCTGGTGATGTTGACCTTCGTGATCGCGTCCGCACTCGCCGGCATGGCAGGAGCCATGCTCGGCCCAGTGCTGGTGCTGACGCCTTTTGCCGGGACCTCGGTGATCGTTAAGGCTTTTGCAATCGTCATTATCGGCGGCTTCGGTAATTTTGGGGGTACGATCTTGGCCGGGCTGCTGGTGGGCTTGATCGAAAGCTACACGACCCAGTATCTCGGACCCGGGATGATCGACATTGTCGTGTTCGTGCTCATGCTCCTGATGCTTGCCGTCCGTCCGACAGGGCTGATCGCCGAGAAACGCGACGAGAATGTCTAGCACCAAGTACCCGCAGACAATACCTTCGCGCGTTCACTCCGCACTGACGCTGCCGAGGTACATGGCGTGGACGGGCGCCGTCCTGACCATTGCGGTGCTGCCGCTGGTCTTCACCGACGCTTATTGGCGCACCAATCTCATTGTTTGCACCTTGAACATCGCGTTGGCGATCGGACTCGATTTCGTGCTTGGCTATGCGGGCCAGCTGAATCTCGGTCAGTCTGCCTTCTATGGCCTCGGCGCGTATGCGTCGACTCTCCTGATCACGAAGCTCGGCATTCCATTCTGGGTCGCATTGATCGGGGCAATCGCGTCGTCGTGCCTCGTCGGTACCGTGCTGGCCCTGTTCGCCATGCGGCTGCGCGGTCATTACCTTGCGATCGCGTCTCTCGGCTTCGCGGTTATCACGTACCAAATCCTGCTGAATTGGATCAGCCTGACCCAGGGGCCGCTCGGAATTTATGCCATCCCGCCGCCATCCGCACTCGCTTTGCCGGGCTTGCCGGCGATCGAATTCCACGATCTCGGGAATCTATTTTACCTCGTCGCCTGTTTTGCTTTGTTGAGCTATTTCCTGCTCGACCAGCTCATCCGCTCACCGATCGGCGAGACATTGATCGCGATCCGGGAAGACGAGATCTCGGCGGCGTCGCTCGGAGTAAACTGTGGTGTTTGGAAGGTCTTTGCCTTCGCGGTCAGTTCCGGGATCGCCGGAGCGGCCGGGTGCTTCTATGCGAGCGTCGTCGGAACGCTGGTCCCTGACGCATTTTTCATGACCGAGTCTTTCACAATCCTGGCCATGGTCGTGGTCGGTGGGACTGGCACACTGGTCGGGCCCGTCTGCGGCGCCATTCTCCTGACCGTGTTGCCGGAATTTCTCCGCGGCATCGGCGACCTGCGGCTGCTCGTCTACGGAGTCGCACTCACGCTCGTTGTGCTCTTCATGCCAGGCGGCATCGTCCACGCGGCGCGGCTTGCGTTCTGGCGGCTGCAGCGCATGGCGGTGCTAGGGGCTGTCCGATGACCGCGGCGGGGTCTGCCGACCAGATGCCCGGTGCGCGCAAGCCCGGCGTACTGCTGCGCGCGCAGGGTTTGCGCAAGCGATTTGGCGGCGTGCAGGCGGTGCACGACATATCTTTTGATATACCCACGGGCGCCGTGTTTGCCATTATCGGCCCCAACGGCGCCGGCAAATCCACGCTGCTCAACCTGCTGAGCGGTATTTATAGGCCCGATACCGGTTCGATAGTGCTCGATGGTGTCGATCTCACGAACCTTCCTGCGCATCGCCGCGTGCGCCACGGCATCGCGCGTACGTTCCAGAAGATCCGTCTTTTCAAGCACATTTCCGCTATCGACAACGTCGTCGCGGGCTTTCACACCCGCCACGACATCCCGATCTGGCAATATGTCATTCACGGACCCGCGTGGCGGCGAGACCGTGAGCGCTGCCGGGACGAAGCTAAGCGCCTCTTGGCGTTCATGGGGCTTGAGCGGTGCGCTCACCTATTGGCAGGATCGCTGTCCTACGGCGAGCAGCGGATGCTCGAAATTGCGCGTGCGCTCGCGACAGCGCCGCGCCTGCTCATGGTCGACGAACCGGCGGCCGGGCTCAACGCCGCTGAAGTCGAGATGCTGCTTGATCGCGTCAATGTGCTCCGCCGCAACGGCACGACGCTTTGCCTGGTCGAGCACAACATGGACTTGGTGATGAAGGTGGCCGACCAGATCTTGGTCATCGACTACGGGGAGTTTCTGTTCGAAGGAACGCCGGTGGAAGTGCAAAGCCACGCTGGCGTGAACGCCGCCTACCTGGGCGGGCAGTTGCAATGAACTCTCTGCTCGTTGCCGACAGGCTCGAACTCTCCTATGGAGACGCCGTTGTGTGCCGCGACCTGTCGTTCGAAATCGCAGAAGGTGAGATCGTGGCATTGATCGGCGCCAACGGGGCGGGAAAATCTACGACCTTGCGCGCCATCGCGGGTGTGCTGCTGCCGCGTGCCGGATCAATTCGTTTCCGCGGCAGAGATCTCGGCCGGCTACCGTCTTACGCCCGAACCAGGCTCGGCATCGCACTTGTTCCCGAGGGGCGCCATGTCTTTCCATTTCTGACGGTGCGCGAGAATATTGAGCTGGGCGGCTTCAAACACCGTCGCGACTATGCCCGTATGCGCCGGCTCCTCGATCACATGTTTCAGATGTTTCCACGCCTACGGGAGCGCGATTCGCAAAAGGCGGGCACCCTCAGCGGCGGCGAGCAGCAGATGCTGGTCTTGGCACGCGCCATGATGTCGGAGCCGCATCTTCTCTGCTTGGACGAGCCGTCGCTCGGCTTAGCACCAATGGTGGTTCAAGACATTTTCAGTATCATCCGAGCGATCAACGCGGCGGGCGTTAGTATTCTTCTAGTGGAGCAAAACGCCCGTCACGCACTGGAGACAGCCGGTCGCGGTTACGTGCTGCGGACTGGCTCTATCATCGCGAGCGGTTCATGCGCCACGCTGCGGGAAGATCAGCGCGTGCGCGAGGCCTACCTTGGCAGCGGCGCGGCGCACATCGGCCATGTCAAGGAAGGCTGACCACATCTGGAGTTCGAGAGGGCACATGAGAAGAGCTTTTTTCGGCGCGCTAGCGTGCGCCAGTTTGTCGTGCATGAGCGCGTCACTGGCCCAGCCTTATCCGACACGCCCGGTCACTCTGATCGTGCCGTACGGCGCCGGCGGCCCCCTTGATACACTGACGCGAATTGTGAGCGAGCGAATGCGCGTCTCACTCGGTCAACCGATAGTGATCGACAACGTAACTGGCGCATCGGGTGTCATCGGCGTTGGCCGCGCTGTTCGAGCCGACCCCGGCGGTTATACGGTTAGCGTCGGGAATTGGCCAACGCACGTCGTGAATGGAGCGACATTCACACTGCAGTACGACCTGCTGCGCGACTTGGAGCCGGTTGCTCTGCTGTCGAGCAACCCGTATTTGGTCGTAGCGAGAAATGGGTTGGCGGCCAATGATTTGCGGGAACTGATCGGCGTCCTCAAAACCAACCCCGAGAAGTTCACGCTGGGCACGGCCGGGCTCGGCTTAGGGCAGCATGTCAGTGGAATCTACTTCCAGAGCGTGACCGGAACTTCTCTACGATTTGTGCCGTATCGCGCCGGCTCCTCCGATATCATCAAAGACCTGGTCGGCGGACACATCGATATGACATTTGATCAGGCCATCTCGGCCTTGCCATATGTACGCAACGGACAAATCAAGGCCTATGCGATTACAGCCAACGCCCGGCTGACGGCCGCACCCGATATTCCGGCGGTCGACGAGGCTGGTGCGCCCGGCGTGTATATCTCAACGTGGTCCGGCCTGTGGGTGCCTAGAGGTACGCCACAGAACATTGTCCGAATACTCACAAACGCAGCCATTGACGCACTCGCGGACCAGGATGTCCGTCGCCGGCTTGAGGACCTCGGCCAGGTGATCCCACCCCGCGACCAGCAGACAGCAGAAGCTCTTGGCACTTACCACAAAGCCGAGATAGAGAAATGGTGGCCGATCATAAAATCCGCGAACATCAGTCCCGAACCGGGTCGCTAATGCGTGCACTGAACCGTGACGCGTCATTCGAACGACCGCTTTGAGAATTTCCCAAACGTTGTCCGATAGGCAGCTGAAGTTGCAGATATATACCCGCCGCACCATCACATAGGGTGAAGGTCTTCATAGGCCGGGGGAAGCCGATGGATCTAATTATCCGCAACGCGCGGCTGGCGGACCGTCAATCGCACGAACTCACCGACATCGGCATCGCCAACGGTCGCATCGTGGTAATAGAGCGGGAACTTTCCGCGGAAGGAGAAGTCTACGATGCCGAAGGTCGGCTTGCCTGTCCGGGTCTCGTCGAGAGCCACATCCATCTCGACAAATCGCGCATCATCGACCGTTGCGCACCCCAGGAGCGCACCCAGCTCAGTCCCATCAAAGGGGTCGCGCCGCTAAAGAAGAGCATGACAATCGAAGACGTTCGCGGTCGGGCGGGGCAAACCCTTGAGCGGTGCATTATGCATGGGACGACTCGCATGCGAACGCAAGTCGAGCTCGATCCCGGCATCGGAATGCGCGGGTTCGATGCCATAACGTCGCTGATCGACGACTACAAATGGGCGATCGAGATCGAGATCTGTGTGTTCCCCCAGGAAGGATTGACCAACTATCCGGGGACAGAAGAGCTGCTGGTGGAAGGCCTGAGGCGTGGCGCCAAGGTTCTTGGCGGCGCACCTCGTTACGACACGAACCATGCCGGCCAGATCGAATGCATTTTTGCGCTCGCCCGCGAGTTCGACGTCGATATCGACATGCATCTCGATGTGGGCAACACCCCCGATGGTATGGACATTCACCTCGTCCGGGACCTCACCCAGAAGTACAAACGGGGCGGTCGCGTCGTTGTAGGTCACATGGCTAAACTATCGCTTCTGCCGCCCGACCAGGTGACGACGATCGCACGCCAATTGGCTGATGCCGGCATCGCCGTCACCGTCTTGCCAGCGACGGATCTGTTTCTGATGGGACGCGACCAGGACCACAACATCCGGCGTGGCGTGGCAGATGCGAATTTGCTGCTGGAGCATGGGGTGAATTGCTCCCTCTCCTCGAACAACATCCTCAATTCGGCAACCCCATATGGCGACTGCTCGTTGATCCGGATGGCGAACCTCTACGCAAATGTCGTTCAGCTCGATCGAGCGGCCCAGTTGCGCGAGTGCTTCCGAATGCTCACAGATCGGTCGGCGTCGCTGCTGAATTTGCGGGACTACGGATTCGCGGAAGGCCATCCAGCCGACATTGTCATCATCAATGCACAGTCGCCCGAGCAGACCATTGCCGAGATCGCTCAGCCGGTTGCGGCGTTTAAGAACGGCAGACAGACGCTTCGATGGGATTTACCGAGGTTGGTGCGATCGCAATAAATGTGACTATCGAAGCGCCGTGACAGGACTTCCCGCAGCGGACATAATTGTCGAGGTGACTGTTATCAAGCACGGGTGCTGCGCCGACTGGCCTCCGCTGTCATCGATGCGGAGACGGCGAGCGCCTGGCCGCTGTGCCTGCCACAACGAGCGCCGTATTGCCAGGCGTCGTTACACGCCCGTCGCCCCAGAGCGGCAAAAGCCGATCCCGAAGGCGGCACGCAGCGAGCTTCAAAAACCAGCGTGACACCGGCATGGCATGCCGTCACCATGCACCGCTTGGTCGCCATTGGGCCTGATACTCGTCGATTCTCGGTTCCGAAAGGGCTTGTTCTGCCCTACTACACGATAACGACGCTCGGCGCGGAACGGCTCAAGGCGAAGCGCTGAAATGGAAACGGCGAGTCCTTTCGAAAAGGGACTCGCCGTACCGCATAGCCTCCGTGCAAACGGAACGCCATCGGAGTAACCGCCCCCCGATTGACCTTCGGCGCGCCCATTCGACCGGATCGAACGTCGCGATGCGGCGAATGTTATGTGGGTATTGATATGGGCGCGAGCTTGTTATTTTCCGCCAAATAATTGTCCGCACCCGCCAGGGGGTGACTTCCCCGTCGTTGGTTTTTGCGGCGTATGGTTCCACGCATGGTCCAGGTGCCATCACCTTGCCGCAAGCGAAAGCGCGCCTCTGCCGGGTCTTCAGCCGGCGTTGGTCTTTTCGTGAGGTGTCGTCAGCGCCTCTCACGCCCTTGTTCCACAAGAGCTGGGAATTACGGGCCGCCGATATTCGACGTGGGTGGCTTTGTCCAGCTTGCCGGCTCGGTCGTCGAAAACCCGCACGGCTTGCATTGAAATACGTTCAACTCTTCAATGAACGCACGCCTGATCATAGTCAGGAATATCATCTCTCGCCCGCAGACAGGGCAGATGACTTCGTTTGCTGGCGTGACGTTTTCGTTCATTTGTATCGACAGATGCAACGCCAGTTCCGACCATGACATGGATCAATCGAGCCTGGGGAAGCGCTCCCCCAACATCGAGAATAATTGTCCCGAAAATCGCTGCGCGAATGATGTTTATATGGGCGATAACGTGCACGCATCTCGCGATTCCACGCCAAAGAATTGTTCGGACGTGCCAGGGTGACTTTCCCGCCGTTCGCTTGCGGTGTATGGTGCCCGCGTATGGTCTGTATCGCCGTCAACTTACCGCAAGCCAATGGGCGTCGTCGGCGCGCCTTCGCCGGCAAACCTCGACTTGTCAGCTGCGCATAGCGCACGCGGGGCGATTTCCCTATCACTCGCTACGGCGTCCAAACAGCCTGGCGTTTTTGAGAGCAGTTACTTAGCAATTGGCAAGTCGCTGGGGCGCCACGACGACCCAAGCTGTCTTGCTGTTGGTAACCGAGCCGATCATGAGTGCGAGCTCGATCACAACAATGATGATGACAGCAGGACACGCTTGCACGCGATGGCGTGTACGGAACAAGGCCTGGCGGGGATATGGCGACGAACAGCGCCTCAGGCGGGCGCGAGCCCCAGGCGCTCGTCGCGAGAGTTCAGCCACATGACGAATGGCATGGACACGACGATGATCAGCGTCTTGCCGACGATTTGGCCGGCCAGGAACTCAAGCGATCCGTAGGCGAGCCACAGGAACAGGATCGAGTCAATCACGAGCCCGACAAGACCGGAGGCCAACACCGCCGCGACGAATCGACGCCGCGCAAGCGACGTATAGACTGCAAGGTCAGCATACTCGGACACCAGAAATGCGATCGTGGACGCAATTACCAGCGCGGGGGGCGCTAAGAAAGCGGAGATTGCCGCCCCGACAAACACGGCGACTGCCGCAACGACGACTCCGAGACGTCGCTGCACCAAGTCGCGTAACACGAGCGCGATCCCGACCATTAAGACGCCCGATGCAGTCATCAGACCAGGTGCGACCCAAATCAAGCACGGGCCGTTCGGCACGCAGAAAATACCAAAGTTG
>Ga0066395_10000379_pt1 | contig 16630 bp, 17 predicted proteins | sample PanSoiPlot1MoBio_FD_61218 | JGI IMG/M metagenome (GOLD analysis project Ga0066395, IMG submission 61218) | Tropical forest soil microbial communities from Panama analyzed to predict greenhouse gas emissions - Panama Soil Plot 1 MoBio | ecosystem: Environmental > Terrestrial > Soil > Tropical... | reverse complement strand
TCGGAGGGGGGGACGCGGCGGCCGTGCTGGCTTGGCTCGGAGTGGTCGCCGCCCTGTGGTCCGGTGACCTCGGCGCCGAGCCGATGGCGGGCCCGCCGGCGTTGCCCAGCGAGCCACCGCGTGCCGACATCTTCCCGTTGCCGCGCGAGCTGCCGACCGACGAATTCCAGCCGAACGTCCGTCACCCTTATCTGTACACGACGCTGGAGACGGTTCTCGTGCTCGCCGGCGGCACGGTCTGGTATCTGCGCCACGGGACGGACGAGAGCTGGCGCGACGCGTTCGACTTCCGCACCTGGAAGCGAAAGCTGAACGGAGAGGACGTCACCTTCGACGGCGATCATTTCAACACGAACGCCGCTGGGCACCCGATCGACGGAGCCGGCTACTACCAGATCGCGCGTGGCAACGGGCTGGGGCCGGGCGCCGCTTTCGTCACGTCCGCCCTGGCGTCGACGTTCTGGGAGTTTTTCGTCGAGCTCCCCGAACACCCGTCGATCAACGACCTGATCATGACGCCCGTCGGCGGCGCCGTCATCGGCGAGGCGACGTACCGGCTGGGGCGCTACCTGGCAGTCAGCGGATCGGGAAGCGTGCGGTGCGCGGCCGCGTTCGTCTTTGCGCCGATCGCGATGATCAACGATCGCCTGCACTGCGGGCAGCGCGACGGGATCCTGCCGGCGGCGCGTCTGGAGTTGTCGGTCGGCCTCAACCGGGTCGAATTCGACGGCGGCGCGACGCGGAACGAGGTCGCGCTCGCGTTCGGCAGCGACATCGTCACCCAGCGCGCCTACCGGCAGGCCGGAAGCGGCGGCGTGATGATAGGCCCGGGACAGTGGGCCGGGTTCAACACCGATCTCCGGCTGGGCGAGAGCAACCTCGAGGGCGCCTGGTTCAACGCGCGGGCGGTGTGGGGCGGTCGCTACCAGCGCCATTATCGGTCGATGACCGAGGAGACGGACCTGCCGGGGACGGGCGGGCCGACCCAGGGCTGGGGATGGCTTCTCGGCATGGGCAGCTCGTTCGACTATCGGCTGCGCAACCTTCCGACGGTTCACGACCGGATCGCGTCGGTGGGACTCCTCGGCCCGGCCTTCGAGCTCTCCGCCCGCAACGGCGCGACCATGCGGGCGACGTTCAATTTGCAGTACGCCTTCGCCCTGGTCGGCTCCATCGCGTACCGCGCCGATCCCACGTCGCTGGCGGACGACGTGATCAAGACCGAATTGCGCAACTTCGGCTACTACTACGCGCAGGGCGTGGTGTCGTCGGCGACGCTGATGTTCGATCTCGGGGCGATCGGGTTCAACGCCGACGGCCGGGGCGGCTGGTATTGGTCGATCAACGACGGCGATCCCGCGCAGTCCGCCATCCAGCGCGACGTCCGGCTGCACGACACGCGCTTCTACCTGACGACGTCGGTCTGGACGCGCCCGCTGGTCGGCGCGGCTCGATTCGGCCTCGCGTACCAGCAGGTCTGGCGGCACAGCAACATGCTGGGCGCGACCATCGCCACGACGGAAAACGACATCCTCGCCACCGCCGCCCTGATCTTCTGAGGCGGCGGGCGCGGTCAGAACTCGAAGCCGACGCGGCCGCCGACGTTCCAGCTCTGCATCGAATTGCTGGTGGCGACCGCGGTGCGCAGCAGGTCGTCGTTGAACGTGGCGCGGTAGGTGCCGCGGACGTCGACGAGGAACTTGCCGACCACCCGCGCCGTCACGCCGCCGCCCATCGGCACCATCCCGACGTCGTCGTTGCCGTGAACGCTGGACGTGTTGGTGGCGGTGTTGGTGAGCTGGTAGTGGGTCCAGCCCGCGCCCGCGAACAGGTACGGCTGGATGCGGGCGCGTATCAGGTTCACACGCAGCGTTCCCTCGACCCCGTTGCCCACCAGGAACGCATTGTTCGACAGCCCGAGCGCCTCGATGTTCTGCGCGGAGCCGACGTAGGCGGTCTCGACCGCGATCGGCAGCCGCGAGCCGAACATCAGGCGCGCATCCCAGGACGCGCCCGTGCCGCTGACGTTGCGGGCGCCCTGGTCGATGAACCCGATCGCGCCGGCGCCGAGGGTCGCCTCGACGCCCAGCCCGGAAAATGGAGCGTCGGGTTCTGGCGGGGGAGGCGGAAGCGGCGGTGGTGGCGGTGGGACGGCGGGCGCCGGAGGCGTCGCGGTGGCCCCGGGCGCGGGCGCCGGCGGCGTCAGATGAAGATGATGCGTGGGCGCCGGCGTGGCGGAGGGCCGCGGGGGCTCCGGCGCAGCGGCTGGCGGCGCAGGCGGTGGCGCGGGTGGCGTCGGTTCGGGTGGCGGCGGCGTCTCGGCCGCCGGCGCCGTCGGCACGTCACAGACGGTCACGAGGACCACGCGCGCCGGCGTGCCGGCCAGTCGCTGATCGTCCTGCTTGCCGTGTCCGAACACCATGATCCGATCCGGCTCGATGCCGCGTCCCAGCAGGAAATCCTTCGCCGCGTGCGCGCGCTGCTCGCTGAGGCGCTGGTTCGACACCACGCCGCCCGACTTGTCCGCGTAGCCCTCGAGCCTGACGGTCCGATGATCGCCGTTCTGCATCCAGACCGCCACGCCGGCCAGCGCGCCGCGCCCGTTGGTGTCCAGCTCCGACGATCCGCGCACGAACGTCACCTTCACGCCTGCGTCCTTGCAGACGGGCGACGCCCCGGGCGTTCCCTCGACCTCCGCGGCGACACCTGCCCGCGCGAGCGCCATCAGCGCCGCGAGCGGGCCGACCCAGGCCAGCCTGCGAAGCCCCCGTCCGGACTGTCTCAACATGCTTCGTACCTCCTCGATCCGGAATGTGGGACTGGAGAGGCACGGCTTCGATCGATTACGGGAACGCCGGACAGGACGATCTCCTCCGGAATCAAGCTATGACCGATTGTCCGGATCGGGACCCCGGCGCACTGTTCGTTCAGCGATCACGTGCGAGGACTCGTGGAGACGACTGCGCGCTGGGCCGCAAAGGAGGAGACGATGTCGACGTCGGGAAGAAGCCTGCGCAAGAAACGCGATCGGGCGCTCGATCGCAGACAACAGTCGAGGCTGCCGCTCGACAAGCTGGATGAGTTGATCATCGGCGACGGAGCCTGCGGTCCGCGCCGCGCTGGCTTCATGGTTCCGATCCCCGAAGCCGGCTTCACGGAGATGGCGAGGAAGCAGGGGTGACCCTCGAACGGGCGCTGCGATCCGCGGTTGGGATGGCGGTCGTCGTCGCGCTCGCCGGCCTGCAGGCCGGGTGCGCCGAACGGATCGGCAAGAAGGCGGCCGCGGGCGCCATCGCCGAGCTGCAGCGACAGCACGACGAGAATCCGGACAGACGGCCGGCGAAGGTCGCCGCGGCCAGCGCCGTCGAGGGTGTGGTCGAGGCGCTGGGCACGCCCGAGCGGCAGGCGCAGATCGACCGCCTCGTCTCGCGGGCGGCCGCCGTGGCCGCCCAGACCGCCGTCCAGGAAGCGACCCGGCAGATGGTCGTGTCGCTGGGCCCGGACGGTCAGGGGCCGCTGGCCTCGAGCCTGTCGCGCATCGGTCAGCAGATCGGTCATCAGGTTGTGACGAACGCGGTCGACGACGTGGGCGCCCAGCTCGCCGCGCTCGTTCCCGAATGCACCGGCCCGGACCCGCTCGCCTGCGTCGAGCGAAGACTCCAGCGCACTGCGCACGGGACGGCGGCCTCTTTCACCTCGGGCGTCAAGGAGAGCATCGGCTGGCAGGTGCTGCTCGTCGCGTTCGCGCTGGGCGCCGGGGGCGGCGTGCTCGGGGCGTGGCTCTGGTCGTTGCGGCACTTCCGCCGCCGCAGCCTCCGCCTGGCGTGACGGCCGACGATGACCGTTCGAACGATCAGCGCGTTGCTGTTCGGCGTGGCGGTTCTGATCGGGTGCGGGCCGACGCTGCACGTGAAGACTGACTTCGATCACGCGGCCCAGTTCGCCCACTACCGTTCGTTCCAGATGGGCGAGGGCCGGGTGATCGAGAAGGGGACGGTCACCGACAACACGATCGTCAAGGACCGCGTCGATGCGGCCATTCGCGGCGGCCTGGCGGCGCGCGGGCTGGTCCAGAACGCGGACCGCGCCGATCTGATCGCCCGCTTCGCGGTCGGCGCGCGCACGGTCAGAGAGCTCGAGGGGGTGGGGTACCCGCTCGCGGTCGGCGTCTGGGGCGCCTACCCCGAGGACTTCTGGGTGTCGGAGCACCCCGAGGGGACGCTGGTGATCGATCTGGTCGACGCGCGATCGCAGAAGCTGGTCTGGCGGGCGTACTGCACCGCCGAGGGATCGGATATGGCCGACCCCGCCTTCATTCAGAAGGCGGTCAACCGGGCCTTCGGGCGCTTTCCGCCTGCGTGACGGGGCGCCGCCTGCCGAACAGGAGGCTCGCCAGCAGGAGGCCGGTCGCGAGCTGCACGGCCACCTCGATCACCTCGAAGAAACCCGCGCCGGAATTCCCCGCCGCGGCGCCGTGACCGATCAGCTGCAACACGGCCTGCGTTCCCAGGAACCCGGGCGCGAGCTGCAGCAGGCCCGGCACGACCATGACCGGCACGGAGCGCCCGGTCGCGTGGGCGTGGAGGTACGCGGCCGATCCGAGGACGAAGGCAGAGAACGCCGGCGCGCCGTGGGGTCCGACCGCCCATTTGCTCAGCTCCTGCGTTTCATAGGCGAGCAGCACCGCGATGACGATCGCGGCGGCGTCACGCGGCCCGCCCTGCAGGCAGAAGATGAGGGCCACGCCGCCGATGCCGACGATCGCAAGCCGGGGCAGCCAGGGCAGGGGGGTCGCGGTGACGTCCGGGGCCGCGGCGGCGTGGGTGATGGCGACGGCGGCCGCGATGCCCGCCGACAGCATCACGAAGCGCAGCAGGCCGTACGCCATTCTGATGGTGCCCGATTCGAGCGCCTCGCTGGCGAGCTCGTGGACGCCGATCGTCACCACCATGGCGGGAACCAGCAGCGTGATGCCGCCGAACACGGCGCGCGGCGCATCGAAGGGGGGCAGCACGCGCGTCAGCGCGAACGCGCACAGGCTGCCGATCAGCGCGGCGATGAAGCTCTTCTGCAGATCGATGGCGTTGTTGCGCATCGTTCCGAAGTGGATCAGGCCCGCCGCGACCCCGACCACAGCGCCGACCAGCATCTCCAGCCAGCCGCCGCCGACCCGGGCGGCGACCGCCGCGCCGTAAACGCCGTAGGCGGCGACCACCACCGGCCTCGAGTAGCGGGGCGGGAACGCCGCAATCTCGGCAATCTTGCGGCGGCCGTCGTCGACACCGATGCGACCTGCGGCGAGGTCGTCGGCCAGCGCCAGCAGGGCGGTCATCCGCTTCAGGTTCCAGTGGGTGTCGAACGACATCCGGCGCACCGCCACCCGCGGTGGGCCGCCGTTCTGCACCTCCATCGTGAAGAAGCTCTGCAGCGTGAAGAACTGGCCGGTGATGCCGAGGCGCCGGGCCACCGCCTCCAGACGCTCCTCGACGACGTCGGCGGGGATCGTCGCCTGGTGCAGCGCGCGCCCCAGGTCGATCAGCAGCGCGTCCTCACTTGCCATCTGGGGCGCCTTCTTCCCGTGAGGGCCCAGGCGAATCGCCGTGGTGTGCTAGCGCGGGATGCACACCACGGCGATTGCCCAGGGCGAATCGATTTCGAAACTGTGGGTCTGCCTTCAGCGCTTGACCACTAAGGCATCGCCCGACTTCGCGATCACTTCGCGGTCGGTCGGATCGAGGCCGCGACCTGCTCGGTGTACGTGAACTGCACGACCTGCCCCGGCTTGAGGTTCGGCAGCTTCTTCTGCAGCGCCGGATCATCCACCGACACCGTCCGGCGGTTCCCCTTCGGCCCCTTGAAGGTGACCTTGTTGTTCGGGACGTCGACTGAGATCACCTCGGCGGAGATCGTCGTCTCGCGGCTGGCCCGGGCGGGGCCGCCGCCCTCGCCCATGCGCTGCCCGGACGTCTTCTGGGTCATCCCCGCCTTCGCTCCGGGAGGCGCCAGCGAGACCGCCATCGACTCGTAGTAGTCGATGTCGACGTGATCGCCGACCTTGAGCGTATCGAACGCCTTGACGTCGGTCGGCACGTCCATCGTGCTCCGCTCGCCGTCCGCGTTCGTCAGCGTGACGGTCCGCTTGGCCCGATCGATCCCCGACACCACGACCGTCTCGGTGTTGACCCGCTCGGCCGCCCCCGGCCCCATCCGGTGCGTCATCCCTTCGTCGGCCTGCGCGCGCGCGGCCGACAGCGCACCCGTCAACAGACCCACCGCCAGACCGATCACCATCTTCGTCCCGTTGCTCGAGTTCTTCATTTCACACCTCGCGTGAAAAGCTAATGACGCCGGTCCGCGCCCGCCGCGCCGGCACCTGTCGGTCGATGACGGAAAACCGGGTGGGCCGCTGCCATCGGCGGGCCCCCGGATCGAGATTGGCGACGAGGAGTGTGAAGTGGGCGGCGCTCGGCTGGCGGCGGCGGTGAGGCGCGCGTTTGCTCCCGTGCGGCGCTATGGCCAGGCGGTCTGGAGCCGCGATCGCGCCGGGCTCGGCGGCTGGTCGTCGCTCTGGACGCGCGTCGCGCGCATCGTGACGCTGTCCGCGCGCGGCGTGCGCGCGCACAAGCTGTCGCTGCAGGCCGCCGCGCTCGCGTACTACACGCTGTTTTCGATCGTTCCCGTGCTGGTGGTCGCGCTCTGGGTCCTGAAGCTCTTCCACGTGATTCACCACCTGATACCGGAGGTGCCGGCGCCCCCCGAGGCGACCGCGCAGGGGACCGCCTCGGAGATGCACGTCCCCGAGGCTAACGTGATGTTGCGGCACGTGGCGCGCGCCATCCTGTCGGCGGTCGATCGGGCGGGGCGGCTCCCGGCCGGGATCGTCGGCCTGGCGGCGCTCGGCTACGGCGTGATCCGCCAGATCGTTCATGTCGAGGCGGCCGTGAACACGATCGCCGGTCGCAAAGATCGGCCACCGCGCCACTGGCGGATGCTTGGCTACCTGGCCCTGGCGGCGATGCCGCCGGCGCTGTTGATCGTGTCGGGTCTGTTCCGCCGCCTGTCGCGCCTCCGGCTCGGCGCCACGCTGGCGGGCGCGGTCTCCTGGCTGCTCGACGCGGCGCCGCTGCTCAAGTCGGCGGTCGGCGCCGTGGTCGGACTGGCGATCCTGTGCGTCGCGCTCGCGATCTTCTATTCGTCGGCGGCGCGCGCCCGCATCGCGCGGCTGTCGACGTTCGCGGGCGCGGCCGTCGGTGCGTTGCTTCTGGCCGGCGTGCTCTGGGCGTTCGCCCGCCTGCAGATCGGGGCGGCGCGCGCGGGTGCGCTCGAGTCCGGGATGGCGGCGATCCCCGTTTTCCTCCTGTGGGCGTTTTCATCCTGGCTGGTGATCCTGATCGGCGCCGAGGTGGCGGTTGCGCACGAGCTGGACGGCATCCTGATTCACGGCACGCGCGCCTGGCGACTCGGCCCGTACGAGGAACAGGTGGCCGGCGTCGAGATCATGGTCGAGATGACCCAGCGGGAGCTGCGGCCGCCGCGCGGCGGCGGCGACGACGGCATCACGGCGAATGCGCTGGCCCGGCGGCTGCGCTTGCTGCCCGAGAGCGTGCGCGACGTGGCGAGCCGGCTGCTGGCGGCGGGGCTGCTGCGCCGGGTGGACGGCGACGACTATCGGCTGGCGTGCGATCCCGATCGCGCGGGGCTGCGCGACGTCGTCGGCGCGGTGATGGGTCGTCCCGACGATCGCGGCGGGCGCGCCGCCGGGCGGACCGGCCCGACGCTGCGCGAGCTCGCCGAGCGTGAAGCGGCCGCCAGCCGCGAATGAGGATTCGGCCCCCGTTGTCGACCCGATGGGCCGTCACCAACTGAGCGGTATGACGAGGCACGCGCGCGCGGTCACCGGCTGTGCTGTCTCGATCGCGACGGCGCTCGCGGGCGGCTCGTGCTCGACCGCCACGACGTGCGCGGTGGACAGCCACGGCAACTCCGCCTGCGCCACCTACACGAGCGCGTATCCGTACGACGCCGTCTATTACGATCCGCTGTACGCGACGACGTGGGGCTACTACCCGTTCTACGTCGACACCTACTACGATCCCTCAGGGTACATCTACACGTATGCGCTGCCCGCCCCGGTCCCGGTCGCCGACCCCGTGACGGGCAGCAACGTTCCCGAGCTGCTCGACAAGGCCCACCGCGCGGCGAACGCCGTCGACGTCGCCGTGCGCGCCGCGCTGGATCCGGTCAGGCAATTGGTCGAGGGGCCGCCGGCGCAGAACGGGGACAGCGTCGTCTACGGACCCGGCAACATCGGCAACGGCAGTTATCAGTTCACGCTCCGGCAGCTCTCGGCGTCCGACAAGCGCTTCGCCTGGAAGCTGGAGGCGCGTCCGGCGAATTCGACCGCCAGCCTCGCGCTGGTGGCGGGCGGAACCATCCAGGTCGGCAGCGTGCCGCGGCGCGGACGCGGCGTCTTCGGCGTCGATTGCACCGCGCTCGGCATGGCCGATTCGGCGGTGAGCTGCCGCGGACAGGTGCTGATGGGATTCGCGCACACCGCCGACGGCGACAAGATCCTGAACGCCGGCCTGAAGGGCTACACGCCCGACACCAGCGTGGCGACGCCGCTCGACGGAAAGATCTTCGATTGGCGCCACGGCGACACGGCCAATCACGTGCGCCTGGCGGCGAAGACCAATCTATCGGTCACCCGGACGGCGGAGCCCGAGACGGTCGCCATCAAGATGACGTGGATCAAAGACGTCGGCGTGCGGGCCGACGCCGCGGCGACGGGCGGCGACATCCCGCAGGGCAAGATTTTGAAGATGACGACGTGCGTGCCCGCCACCCTGGACAAGTCCCAGGCGACGACGTCGATCGAGTCGTGCAACAGCGATGGCAGCGCCTGCACGTTGGCGGGCGAGTCGATGACGCCGAGCTGCGGGAACGGCCTTCAAACCGCCGAAGAGCCGAACCCGGACATCACCGCGTCCGACCCGCCCGCCGGGATGCCGGAGATGCCGGCCCAGCCGGCGGCGATGCCGGACGGCAACGGCAACTGACTTCGTGAAGGGCTGAACGCCAGGACGCTTGACCGCGTCCTGGCGTTTCGATTTTTGCGACAGGCACGCAACCGGCGCGCGACACGGCCGATGAATGGCGGTGCTAACATGTCCGTCGCCGTGGGCGCGTCATCAAAGGCTGCGAAGCCCGTCGACCCCACCATCTACCCGGTAGATGAGAAGGTGGGCGAGAACACCCTGCAGCGGGCCATCCTCGAGCTGCTGCGGCCGCTGATCGAGCGTTGGTTCCAGCATCGCCGCGTGCGGGCCTTCGTCGGCGCCGATCAGTTCATCTACTACGTGCAGCACGCGCCGACCGAGCGCGTGGCGCCCGACATCTATGTCCTGCCCGGGGTGCGCCAGGGGACGCCCATCTCGGTCTGGAAGACCTGGGAGCGCGGCATCGTCCCGAGCTTCGGGCTGGAGATCGTCTCCCGCGATTGGCTCAAGGACTATGTCGAGGCGCCGGAACGATACGCGGCCGCGGGAATTCCCGAGCTCGTGGTGTTCGATCCGTCGCCCGAGCGCCACGCGGACCGAGTCGCCTGGCAACACTTCCGCCGCGTCCGCAACCGGCCGCTCACTTGTGTCGAGGTCAGCCGGAGCGATCGCATCCGTGTCCCGGCGCTCGGTTGCTACCTGCGGGCGATTGGACACGGAGAGTCGACGCGGTTGCGGGTCGCCACCGGGCCGCGAGGCGACGAGCTGTTCCCGACCGCCGAGGAGGCGGCCATCGCCGAGAAGGAAGTGGCGATCGCCGCCCGTGATGCGGCCGTCGCGCGCGTCGCCGAGCTGGAGGCCAAGCTCCGCAAGCGGCGGCTCCGGTCGCGATAGTCGAAATCAGGTCAGTGGGCCGCGCGGGCCCGGCCGAACGCGTCCATCCGGCCCCAGCAGCCGGGGATGTCGAGCAACTCGATCCGTCCCAGCGGCTCTGGAATGGCCGGATCGACGATCAGGTGAACGCCGTCCGAGTCGAGCCCGAGCAGCGCGCGGATCAAGAGCAGCGGCGCGCCGGTCGCCCACGCCTGCGGGCTGCACGCGGTCGGGTATTCCACGGGGAAGTGCGTGGTCGAACGGTCGTAGCCGCCGAACGCCTCCGGCAGGCGGCCGTTGAACAGATCGGCAGCCTCCAGCATGGCTCGCGAGATCCGCGCCGCCTCGGCGCGGTATCCATAGCGGCGCAGCCCCCAGGCGATGAAGGAGTTGTCGTGCGGCCAGACGGTGCCGACGTGATAGCCGATCGGATTGTAGGACGCTTCGCTGCTGGCCATCGTGCGCACGCCCCAGCCCGAAAACAGCGCGTCGCTCATCAGGTGCTTGACGCAGCTCCCGGCCTTCTCGGGGTCGGCGATCCCGCTCCATAGAAGATGGCCGACGTTCGACGTCAACGAGTCGATCTTGCGCTTCTTCCCGTCCAGCCCGAGGGCGAAGAACCCGCGCTCCCCGACCCAGAAATCCCTGTTGAAGCGGCGCTTCAGATCAGCGGCCTCGGATTCCAGCTGCTTGGCCCAGGCGGCGGCGCCCCACATCTCGCGGGCGAGACGGGCGGTTCGCATCTTGGCGTCGTAGACATACCCCTGCAGCTCGCAGGTCGCGCGCGGCGTCGGCGCCAGCGTTCCGTCGGCGAACGCGATCGAATCCCAGGAATCCTTCCAGCACTGATTCTCGAGGCCGGTCTCCTTGTTGCGGCGTTCGTACTCGACGTAGCCGTCGCTGTCGCGGTCGCCGTACTTGTCGATCCAGCCGATCGCCGCGCGCGCCTGCGATTCCATCTCGCGGGCCAGCGCGCGATCGCCCGTCCAGCGCACGTACTCCTCGAGCACGATCAGGAACAGCATGGTCGAATCGGCGCTGCCGTAGTAGGGCGAGTGCGGGCGTTCCTCGAACGCGGTCATCTCGCCGAGGCGCAGCTCGTGCAGGATCTTGCCGGGCTCCTCGTCACGGAACGGATCCTCGACGCGGCCCTGGAACAGCGCCAGCGCCCGCAGCGTCGACGCGGCCAGCTCGGGCGCGTACGGGATCGCCTGGAAGCTGGTCAGCAGGCTGTCGCGTCCGAAGACGGCCATGAACCAGGGCAGCCCCGCCGCGGGGAGCGCGCCCGGGACGATCCCGGTCCGGAACCGGAGCGCGGCCATGTCGACCAGGCTGCGCCGGTAGATCCGATGAAGCGCATCCCACGTGGAGACCAGCCGCGGCGCCGTGCTGACCCATTCGTCGACCTCCTTCTGCGACAACGAGATGGCGGGCGTCCCTTCGGGCTCGCTGCCGCGCGCGGACACCTGCACGTCGAACGCGACCGCCCAGCGGGATCGCGGCTGCAGCTTGACCCGGAAGGTGAGACCGTCCTTGCGCGTCTCGCCCTTCTGATCGGCGGTGATGCGCGTCTCGCGCACGAAGACCTCGCGTTTGTAGCCGAGCGTCAGCGTGCCGTTCGACAGCTTCGAATAGGCCTCGCCTTTCTTTTGCAGCTTGTCCTTGACCTCGAACAGATCGGCGAAGTCCGCGCCGACCTCCAGCTTCACCTCCAGCTCGATCGGGTCCTTGTGGTGGTTGGCGATCTCGATCTCCTCGCGGAAGCCCTTGCTGACCGCGCGCCGGCGCGTGACGGACAGGTGAGAGTCGACGTAGACGGTTCCGGTGGTCAGGGCCTCGAAGAACTGCACCTTGAAGTAGGCCTGTTCGTCGACGGAGAGCACGGCGGGGCGGATGCCGTTGATGGTCAGGATCCAGCGCGACAGGAAGCGCGTGTCGTCGATGAACAGACCGTGCGTGTCGGTCGGGCTGGCGTCGATGTCCCCGCGGCGGTCGCTGACCACGAACATGTTCCCGTCCAGGATGCTGACGGTGTTCAGCGACATCGGATCACCCGTCCTTCGCGTCGAACGGTGTGCGGACGAAGGGCGAACCTGCGCGCAGGCCCAGAACGACCTTGGCCCCGAGCTCGCGGTTGCCGCGCATGCGGACCTGCCCCCGCAGCGCCGCCACCACGACGTTCACCTCGCCCCGCAACATCTTCACCAGGTCTTCGCGCGTCGTGCACATGATCGTGACGTCGACGGCGCCGGCGTCGTCGGTTACGGACAGGTGGCCGTCGTCGACGGTCAGCACGCCGAGCGATTCGTTGTCGACCATCAGCCGCAGGCGCCCGCTGACGCCGGCCAGCGCCGGCGAGTCCGCCTCCCACCTCCGTCGCTGAACCTCACTCTCCTGACCTTGATTCTCCATGGCATGCCTCCGGCGTTGTCCGCGTCTGGGACCAGGAAGCGTCGAGGTCGCGCGGTCGCCGCGCTCAGCGCGGCGGGTTGACCACGACGTAAGTGACCTGCGATCCCGCGTACTGCGGCTGATACCAGGTGCTGCCGCACTGCTGGTACGCGACGTTGCCCACGACCACCGGCGCACACGCCGGCGGCAAGGTATTGACCATGCTGCCCACAACGGCCGCGGTTCCGACCACCGCCGCGGTGGCGACCGCGGCGCGCGCCACGGGACGATAGGCGACCGCGGTGCGGACGATGATGGCCTGCGCGGCCACGGCGCTCAGCAGCAACACCGCGCACGTCCCGGCCGTCAAGATCCGCGATACGAGGGTGCGTGTCGTCTTGCTCATGGCGTTCCTCCCTTGCGCGCGCCCGGACGGCCCGCCGGCTGGAATTCGATCTGATGGGCTGTTGGCGGCGGTGTGAAGGTGAACATCGAATCGTCCAGCCTCGGTGCCAGGTCCCAGTTCAGCACCATGCTGTGCTGTGGCTTGGTCTTCTCCGAGGTCGTCGTGATGACGACCTTGTGCGGCAGCTGCCGGCCGCCCTGTTCGATCCAGATCTCCCAGTCGACGTCCTTCTGCCTGAACGCGAAGTGATCGCAGGTGACGCCGTTGACGGTGGCGGTGCCGACCCTGGTCGCCCCCTGGATGGCGGCGGTTTCATCCTGGCCGGTCCCCCAGTAGAAGAGGTCGGCGAGCGGCAGGTCGAAGGCGTACTTCTTCTCCAGCACGTCCTTCAAGTCGTCGAGGGTCCCGGGCGCGGGGAACGCGGCGTAGTAGCCGACCCGCTCGCTGTAGACCGTGAAGGTCTTGCCGTCGTAGTAGACGCGCTCGTTGCGCCGGTCGCCGGCGATGTCCATGCGCATCCGGTCTGGACGGCGCACCTTCAGCTCGACCGCGCCGCCGAACTGCACCTTCTGTCCGGATCCGATGACGTCGTCGGTGGTCATCTTCGCCTGCACGACGAAGGCCTGCTGGCCCCGCAGGAACGCCCCCATCTTGTGCAACGCCGAGATCGCCTCCGGATCGATGGCCGGCTTGGCCGTGTCTTTGGCGTGCGCGGGCGACGCCGCCGCGAGCGCGAGGATCGCAAGCGCAGTTGCCGTGGGGTGCCGTCTCATGGTCGCCTCCGGGGACGAGGAAAGTGGCTCGAAAGATGGCAACCCCGCCACGCAGGGACTGTAGGCCGTTCGCGCAAATCGGGTCGCGGGCGTCGTAGGGGGACGCCCGATAAGGCGGCGGCCTTCTTGAGCCTGGCAGCTGCGCCCCCATGCTTGTCATTTCGCGGGAGGTCGCCATGTCGGCGCAGAAGCCATTGCCCAGTACGGCCGAAGCACGCGCGCAGCGGATCGGCATGGAATGGATCCCGGGCGGCACGTTCACCATGGGATCGGACCGGCACTATCGCGAAGAGGGCCCGCGGCACGTCGAGACCGTCGACGGCTTCTGGGTCGATCGCTGGCCGGTCACCAACACGATGTTCCGGCGATTCATCACGGAGACGGGATACGCGACGCAGGCCGAGCGTGCCCCGGATCCGGCGCAGTACCCCGGCGCCGATCCGAAGCTGCTGGTGCCTGCGTCGGTGGTGTTCGTCCAGCCGGCTGCGCGCGTCGATCTACAAAACCACTTCAACTGGTGGGCTTACGTCCCCGGTGCCGACTGGCTTCACCCGAAAGGCCCCGGAAGCTCGATCGCCGGGCTGGACGATCACCCGGTGGTGCACGTCGGGTTCGAGGATGCGGAAGCGTACGCGCGTTGGGCGGGCAAGGAATTGCCGACCGAGGCGGAATGGGAATTTGCGGCGCGCGGCGGCCTGGACGGCGCCGAATACGCGTGGGGAGACCAGCTCGAGCCCAGCGGGAAGCCGATGGCGAACACCTGGCAGGGAGAGTTTCCGATCGAGAACCTGCGAACCGATGGTTACGAGGGCACCTCGCCGGTCGGATCGTTCCCGCCCAACGGGTGGGGCCTCTACGACATGATCGGCAACGTCTGGGAGTGGACGACCGACTGGTACGCGCCCAGGCACGAAGCGAGCGGGCACGCCGGCAGCTGCTGTAGCGTCGACGAGCGGGCCCGCGCGCTCAGCTACGATCCTTGCATCCCGTTGCCGATCCCTCGCAAGGTGATGAAGGGCGGTTCGTTCCTCTGCGCGCCGAACTACTGCCGGCGCTTTCGACCCGCCGCGCGGATGCCGCAGGCGATCGACACATCGACCTGCCACCTCGGCTTCCGCTGCATCGTCCGCCAGCCTTGACGCTGATGTGCAGCTGTTTGCCCTCGCCCCGCGAAGCGGGGAGAGGGTAAGGGAGAGGGGTCACGCGGAGACGAGGCGCTTGGCGATGCGCTTGCCGAGCGCCGACGCAATGGCGCCGCCGCCGGCCGCGAGCACCTTGCGCGACACGTTGGGGGTCCGCTCCGCCACGCGCTCGGGATGGGCGCCGATGCGACGAAGGGCATCGCGCAAACGGCGCACGCGCATCTGGATCGACCGCCGACGGCGCAGGCGCGACGCGACGTAGGCGACGCCGCCCGCGACGATGGCGACCAGCGCGACGCCCACCAGCACCAGCCGGCCGGCGTGATGCCGGAACTGCAGCCTCAGATCGAACGCTTCATGCCGGCGGTGATCGAGCTCGCGGACCAGGATCCCGATCCGCCCGCGGATCTGGTCGACGTCCTGTTCGAGCTGCGCGACCTCTCGCCGCTCGCCGCTCATGCAAAGCGCTCCCGGGCCAGACGAACGTTCGTCTTCAGCTCCTGCCGGCTGTGTTCAAGTGGCCTGCGGATCCGCCGGCGCCAGCTGACGCCTGCGATGGTCGCGGCGGCCAGCGCCACGACACCGCTGACGATCAGGCCGGCGGCCCAGGCCGGAAGCACGAGAGCGAGCGCGAACGCGGCGGTCACCAGCAGCAGCGTCACCGTGATGATCGCGCCGACCGCGGCCAACCCCAGCCCACCCGCGACCTTCGCCTCGGTGCGCGCGTCGGCCTTCAGCTCGGTGCGCGCCAGCTGGACCTGCTTCCGGGCGAGCATACGCGTCTGGACGACGATCTCCTTGACCAGCGCGAACGTCGACAGGCGGGCCACGCGCTCGTCGCGCGGACCGATGATCTCCGTCGCTGGGCGGGTCGCCATGTCACTTCACCAGCTGTTGCGCGTGACGCAGGATCTCGCCCGCCGCCCTGTCGTCATTCGCGCTGATCCGCACCGAGAAGGCGCCGCCCGCGGGCATCACGCTGACCTTCGCGTCGGTCGAGCCGAAGTCGCACTCGCCGGCCGCCACCTGATAGCTCAGCACGCGTTGCAGCCACTCGCGCGTCAGCCCCGGCTGGGCCGGAACGATCACCTCGGCGCCGCGAAACTGTTCGTACGTCGTGTAGCCGGCGTTCTCGACCGTCGTGTAGCGCGCCACCGAGGTGACGGGGAACCGACCGCCCAGGCTGCAGCGGTTGACCTCGGCGCCGCGCGCGCCCGCCCCGGCCGTAACGGCGACGGCCGCAGTCAGCGCGAGCGCACCCACCATCGTTCGAACAAACATGATCCTAATGTAGGTCTGGCTGGCGTCCGGGCCAGCTCGACCGGAATCAGCGGCGCCCGTTGCGGAAGTGCGCGATCGCCGTGGCGGGCGGATTGATCCGCAGGCCGCCGGCCTCGATCACCAGCAGATCCTCTGGCTGCAGCCAGGAGAACACGCCCCCGACCGACGCGAGCAGCGGCAGACCGGCGGACCGCACCAGCGCCGCGGCGGCGCTCTCCTCGCGTAGGTCGCCCTCGACGACGAAGCCGCTGGCGCCCGCCGTGATGGCGTGGATCGCCGCGAAGGGACGGAGCCGCTCGGCGACGACGATGGTGCCCGATCGCACCAGGGGGCGCCCGCGCAGCGACGCCGCGTAGACGAACACGCACAGATCCTCTATCTCCGCGGCGCGGTCGCGGATGATCTCGGCCCCGTCTCGATCGCTCGGCGGGACCGTGAACGCCACCCGCGCGTAGGAACGCGCCAGCGCCGACAGCGCCTTGAGCGGGGCAGGCGCCTCGCAGCCCTGCGCCAGACCGGCGCGAAACCGCCAGTCCTCGAGGATCAGCGACAGCCCGCGCAGCTCGCTCGCCGCGGACTCGCCGGCGTTTGCCGCCGCCTTGCGCAGCTCGTTCTGCAGGCGCTCGACCGTCGACTCGATCTTCACGGGCGACGCCGGCCCACCCGCGTCGCGCCCGGTCAGCGCCGACAGCGTCGGCAGCAGCTCGGCGCGTCCCATGGCGGCGCCGCCCACGATCGATCGACCCGAAAGCCGGACCGCGCGCC
>Ga0066395_10000375_pt1 | contig 16828 bp, 8 predicted proteins | sample PanSoiPlot1MoBio_FD_61218 | JGI IMG/M metagenome (GOLD analysis project Ga0066395, IMG submission 61218) | Tropical forest soil microbial communities from Panama analyzed to predict greenhouse gas emissions - Panama Soil Plot 1 MoBio | ecosystem: Environmental > Terrestrial > Soil > Tropical... | reverse complement strand
ACCCGCAGCTTGACCTTGCGTGGATCAGGGATCAGGCGCGCGTTCAGCAGAGTATCGTTTGATGGATTGTCGCCGAGTTCGGCCCGCTGCTTTTCATACTCGGCCACTGACTTCGGGTCATGCAACCAGGCCTCAATATCGTTGGCCGCACCCATCGCGGTGCGCGGCCGGAGGAATGGGGAGAAACGCGCGAATCCGAACCATGCCTCGTCCCAGAGGAAAATCAGGTCTGGCTTGATCGCCAGGCACTCGTCCATCACCCGCCGTGTGTTGTAGATGTGGCCATCGAACGTACAATTCGTCAGGTCCACCATCTTGGCGCGATGCAACCTGCCCTCCGCCTTCAGGTTCAACAGCGCCTGCTTGATCGTGCGAAGCGGCACCGCGCCATACATCGAGTATTCCGTCATCGGGAACGCCTCGACGTAAAGCGGCTGCGCGCCGCCCAGCACGAGTCCATAGTGATGGGATTTATGGCAGTTGCGATCGACGATCACGATGTCGCCGGGGCCTACCAGCGCCTGCACCGCCATCTTGTTTGACGTGGACGTACCATTGGTAACAAAGAAGACGTGGTCCGCGCCAAACGCGCGCGCGGCCATTTCCTGCGCTTTCTTGATATTGCCTGTTGGCTCCAGCAGGCTGTCGAGCCCGCCGGTGGTCGCGCTGCTCTCGGCCAGGAAGAGGGTGGGCCCGTAGAATTCACCCATGTCGCGGATCCAGTCGGATTTGAAGATCGACTTGCCGCGTGCGATCGGCAGTGCGTGGAACGTACCGATTGGCCGCTGTGCGTATTTCTTCAAATTGTCAAAAAATGGCGTGTCGTATCGCGCCTGCACCCCTTCAAGGATCGCAAGGTGCAATTCCAGCAGTTCCTCCACCGCATAGAAGACGCGACGCACCGCACTCGCCTTTGGATCCCCGGCGATCTCCTCGACTGCTCCGTTTGACACAAGATAAAGATCGAGTTCCGGCCGTACTCGCTTCAGCACCTGCGCCAAACGCAATGCGGAGACTTCTCCGCCTTCACGTTGGTCTGCGGCCTCGGTGAGCGCTCGCAGGACCGGCGCATCATGCCGTGAACGGAAGGGGAAGCCTTCGTGGATAACTACAGCCGCAAGGTCCGGATTGAGCAACGTCGCGCAGAATGCGTCCTCAAAACCGCCGACGAACACCGGTTCATAGACGAACGGATCGAGCGGCCGGCGAAGTCTGCGCCATTCCGAGGCGAGAGCGGCCCAACGCGCGGCCGGCGCACCGGTGACAATCAAGATCTCGAAATAGGGTCGGTTCGCGTCCGGGCGTCCAAGGGTGGGCGGCAGTACATCCGCGGTCACGCCCTCGCCTTCTTCATCCGTGTCCCAATCGCCGGCACTTTGACGAAACGATCGGGTAAGCAGAGCGCGGGTAATACGGCGGGCAAGGGCTGCCGTCGCAGACGCGTCGTTTGCGGCGGCACGGTCGCGTAGCGCCCTCATCAGCCGCAAGCCGGGATAAGCGTGGAATTCTTCGGTCGCCGTCATTTCGGCAAGCGTTTCCTCAAACTTTTGCCGGGTTCCTGAACCGTTGGACCAGGCTTCGGCCAATTGGACCAGATTTCGCCACTGGTCAGCCCGCGCGCCAGGACCCGCAAAAAGTTGATCAATCCGAGCTGGATGGCGATTACGCGCCTCAGACATATGTTTCCTCCCCTGTTTCATACTTTTAGACCGGAACATTAGTTGCATAATGTTCCGTGAGAAGCCTCGAAATTGATCGGCCAAGGCCCGAAAAATGCCACCCTCCGCCCACGCCCTTCTGCGGTGCTCGCCGGCGCCAAATCGCAAGGTTGGCCGGCTGAGCCATGAGAGACTATAAGATTAGGTGGATAGGCCAGTATTCGGCATTGAGTTTTGTCAAAGCGCCAAATCGCACAGAAGAATGTATATTTCTTTAAAGCAAGCTCGCCGACCAGATTGCGACGGAGGGCACCAAATGAGCAGGGTCCGGATATTGTCGTGACCTCTGGTTGCGACGGTGAGTGAACTCATAATAATGAACGCCATTATGAAGGCCAAACAACATCCCGAGATCTATTCCTTAAGATCGAGCATGCGAACAGGTAAACTTGATAGAAATTTTCGGTCAAAACCAGCGTCTAAAAACGTTCTAGTATACTCCACTACGGATCTTCATTGCTCGGCTCGAATATCTGAATGCGCTCCCAAGCCTGGGCATCCGATTTGACGCCGCGAGAGGGCGCGGCGGCGTCAAATCTGGAGACCAGATCAGGAAATTGGCAGTTGCTCGCGAGTTCCGCGGCGCATGGGTCACGTCCATCGCCCCCCGGAACTCGCTACATCGCTTCCTCGGGCCGCGGTCAGCGCAGCGCCACGGTCAACCCGCTTAACGAGAGGGACACCTCAAAGCCAGCTTGCGTTCCATGTAATTCCATGACGACGCCGTTCGCATTCTGCAGTCGGGCGGTCTTTACCCCGCCCGCAACCGCAATGCTGCCCGAGACGGTCGTGTAGGTCCCCGCAATATCCGCCGGTGTGCGCAAGTTGTAGACCCGGCCCGCCATGTCCGCACCGGCTACCCCGATCGTGCCGACGCCGATGCCGCTGACGCTCAACGGATAATTCCTGCCTTTGAAATGCAGGACACCGCTGCCACCGCCAACGCCGACGATAAACCCGGCCTTGGCGACACTGATGCGGACTGAGCCGGTCTCCGCATGAGAGGGCGCGGGGACGCCCAGTAGCATGATGGCCGCGGCCACAATGGCTGAACGGCTCGTTATTGCACGAATGAAACCCAGCATGGTTGCCTCCATGGACATTGCGCGACTGCGCGAGCTGATTTGACGGGATACCTAGACAGGTGAAGCTGTCCAGACGACAGGGTGCAGATGGGCGGCCCCAGCGTTGAGGTAGGAGGAGGGAAGCCGGGACCGCGACTGGTAAAGTACATAAGCGCTTCAACTTCAAGCGCCTTGAGGAAAATCAAATGCCCCCCCGCATCACAGTTATCGTAGGGAGGACGGCTTGGCGCTCGGACATTTGCCCTCGCTGAGGACCGCTGACAGCGCCAGCCGTTGATGGTTTCCACCCTCCTGTTTGGCCTGCTCCGAAGCCCCTTTTACATCGGGCATTCAGTGTCGGCCGTTCGCGACCGCGGGGATCCGGGCCCCCGACGTGATCCAGTGATCGTAGGTCTGGAACGGCACGCCGAGCTTGCCGTAGAACACCCGCAGATAACCGTCGTGGCCGCGCGTAACTGCCTGCGGCGCGACCGCTTGGACTTCCTGCGCTATCACGCCGACATAGGCCTTGTCGCTGCCGTTGTAGCTGAAGCGATAGAGACCCAGGCCATTATCGAGGTGGCCGAGAAGGGTGATGTCGTGCTTGAGCAGGATGTCGGAACGTCGCCCACCGCCCCCACGTCCACCACCGCCGCGTCCGCCGCCGCCACCGCGGAAGCCGCCGCCACCGCCGCCGCGGAAGCCGCCGCCACCGCCCGCGAAACCGCCGCGTCCACCGCCCCCACCGAAGCTCCGGCCGCCCCCGGAAGGCCGGCTCGCGACGCTGGGCCGTCTGGCGCCGCCGGAAGGTCTAGCCCCTGCACTGGGCCGTTTGCCGCCAGCGCTCGCGCGTTTGGCGCCGCTCGAGGGTCTGGTCCCTGCGCTGGGTCGATTTGATGGCCGGTTCCCTGCGCTGGGCCGATTTGAAGGCCGGTTGCCTGCGCTGGGTCGATTTGATGGCCGGTTTCCTGCGCCGGGTCGATTCGCTGGCAGGTTCCCTGCGCTGGGCCGGTTTCCTGCGCCGGGCCGGTTTCCTGCGCCGGGTCGATTCGCTGGCAGGTTCCCTGCGCTCGGACGATTGCCTGGCCCGCGATTCCCGAGACCAGGGCCGCGGTTATTGGCACCAAACCGCTGCCGCACGTTCGTATTGTTGTATCCGACGCCGCGGCGATGTGCGGGATTGTGCTCCCATCTGTTGCCGATGTTGTTGATGTTGTTGATGTTGATCGGATGGCTCGGACGGAGCCAGTTGTTGCCCCAATTGATACCGCCGCCCCAATAATTGCCGCCCGATGTCCAGCGGCCGAGCGCATAACCCGCGCCGAACGCAAGTCCGGTGGCCAGGATCCCATAGCCGAGGTAGGGAGGAGGCGGAAAATAGTACGGCGGATAGTCCGCATATGGCCACCCGCCAAAGACGACTCCGGGATCGTAATAGGGGACGTAGAGCGTCTCAGGTTGCGTCGGCTCGATGACGACCACCTGCTTGCCCTGCTCCTGCCTGACCGAGACCGTTTGCTCCCTGGTCGACGTCAGCTTGTTATTGGCCTGAGCCTTCGCACGCAGGCGCTGGACCGCATCCATGACATCTTCCTGCTGCGCAAGAACCGCATTGCCGAGCTTTTCCGTCCATTCGATGTTCGAACTCATCATGTCGAGGACAGAAGGCGTTGCAACCAGCGCCTTGATGCTGCCGTCCCATGGCTGCTTGTCCGCCGCGGACTTCAATTGATCTCCTTTCAGGTTTTTGTTCTTGTTTGCCCAACGTTCGGCCTGCACCACCTCGAGCGGATAAGTCGAGGCCATGAGCACGACGGACAGCAAGGTGTCAGGGTACAAAGCGATCGGCGCGACGAGCGCGTCGAGTTCCTCAGGCTTCAGGAGTTGATCGGACGCCGTTGCCGGCGGATTTGAACTTGGAGCGGGACCTTGCGCCAAAGCAGCGAGTGGCACCAGCATAAGAAATGTAAGCACCGACAGCCTTAACACCCACGAATTCATTTCACCCCTCCCATCGGGTCCGTTGTTGATCGCCGCGTTGGTCGGACAACGGCAGCGTTCCATCAGAAGCCCGAATATGAGCCGATTTCAACCGAGGACGAATTGACAAATCTCAAGCAGCCTCTCGGAACTTGTCCGCGCCATCGAAGCCGAAAGGTCGTTCAATCTATTTGCTCGGACAGGTATACGAACCGACGCGTTCGCCATCGGCGGTCCGCGCCGCCGGCGCCAGCCGGATGCGCAAAGCGATCCTGGCCGTGGCAGCAATCACGCCGTCCTGCTCTGCGGGGGAATCCGACTAGCGATCCCGGCGGCGAAGAGAGGCGATTGGGTCGTCCCGACGTCAGGTTTCGCATCGTCAACGGAAATGGTCCTGTGGAGAACTCCGGCAGCAGGGCTCGGTGACGGACAGTCCACACGGTTTGCATTCGAGCATTTGCTGGGCATCAGCGAACGCGGGCAGGATCATGCGCTTGAAGACCATCGGCTGCCCGCATGCGGGACAGTGTAACAGGGCTATCGGGGGTGTTCGCGGTCTGTTCGGTCGTTGCGCGAACAAATACGCAACGACCGGTACCCGCTTTAACGAACATCAATGCCCGTTGCGTATAGCTAGCAAGGCGAGGTCGCGCAATCTCGCCGGGTCACGCTCTCCAGTCTTCGCAACCGTGATGATGTGGGTGGCGACAAGCATCGTTGCAGGATCGTCACGATCAACCAACCCCAACGCCGCCAACGCGCCCTCAAACGCGGAAACCAGAAGAGCGGCATCCGCCGCAGGAAGGCCCTCATTGTCAATAAGTGGCCGGATCGGCATGTACACGCCTCACCTTACAATGGCCGTTGGCCCCAGCGTGAATGCGGGCGTCGGGGCCAACGCTGGCTGATCGCCGGCAGCGGGGGAAATATAGGGGGATGTGCCGGGCTTCCGGCCGCTGATCTTTACCAAAGCACTAATAAGGGCCGATGTCGGTCGCATTGTCGACTCACTACAGCCTAAATTTTGATAGTCCCGAAAGCCGTCGCGACGCAATGCATCACTTGATGATACCGGTCCGGCGCAAAACGAAATACTCGTTGTATGGAAAATCATCGGTCACGACCTTGTTTTCGCCGTCCGGGGGAAGCAAATCTCCGATTTCGGTTCGCCGCGACAGAATATTCTCCGCCATCGCCTCCACCGAGATATCCGGATTCCACTCCATGAGATCGCGCTTGGCGGGTTCCGAAAGGCGCGCCACAAGTTCTGTCGGCGTTATGTTTGTGATCGGCGATGTGGAGGCCAGGAAGTGATAGCCCCAGTTCGCGATCGATTTGAAGGCAACCACATAGGGGAATGACTCTCGCAGCGAGCGCGCCACCGCGTACAGGATGTTTTCTTCGCTGTCGCCGGGAAACCATTGCTGGAGGATGCCGTCGGGCGCCAGATGGGCCTTTACGATGTCGTAGAACTCCTTGGAATAGAGGAGGCTCGACGCGGCGGCTTCGACCGGAGGCGGAGGATCCAACGTGATGACGTCGAATGTCCTGTTGCCACGTAGCAGATAGCGGCGACCATCATCAACCACGATATGGGCTTTGGGGTCGCCGATTGTGTCCCGCGCATCCGCAAAGAAGAAACCGAAAGACTCGGTCACTGAAGGGGAGAGTTCGACCACGGTCGTATCGATTCCCCAGCTATGCATGGCCCGGAAGGTCGTGCCCATGCCGAAGCAGATGATCAGCCCGGACCTGGCATTGCCGCTAACGGCCAGTGGAAGATGCGCCATAACCTTGGTGATCGGCGTCAGCGTCGTCATGCCGACGCCGTTCACCAGCAAGCGTTTGTCCATTCCCTCGCCATATGCGATGACGCTGGCGACATGATCCCGCCGGATTTCGTGCGGGCCGTCGTAAAAGGTCCCATCCTCGTAGCCGCGGCTTACGACCACCGAAAAAGCAAATAATGCGACGAATGGAACAACGGCCACGGCACCGTGTCGCATCGGTCGCAACTCCCGTCGCCTCGCCCAGAGAAGCAGGAACATCGGAACGCTGAGAACGAGAAGCGTGGCGCGCGTGCCGATTGCGGGGAGAAGGACGTAGGCCGCAACGAGGGGGCCCAGAATCCCTCCGGCAATATTCACACCATACGAGCGGCCAGCGTTGGCGGGATCGCCGCCAGAATACTCGTCAATCAGCCGAGGCGTCAGGTAGCCGAGCGCAAGGCAGAACGGCACAATACTCAGCAATGTCACAGCAACGTTCTGTTCCAGGCGCGGATCGTTGAGCACGATCGGCAGCAGCGAGAACACGCACGAAGCGCCCAGAACGCCTTGAAGAGAAACAAGCCATCCATCCCTTAGGCCGCGTCGATAGAGATAGGAACCGATCCACGTTGACAGCAGATATATCGTCAGGATCATTGCGAAGGCGTAGATTGTCGTCTTCAGCACGAACGTGAACGCTCGCGTCCAGGCGACTTCCATGGCCAGCGACGTGAACCCGGTCGTGAACAGAACAACTTCGAGCCAGCGCCTGGACGCGTCTATTCCCGCCTGCATCGGCACTTGAGCCGGTCGCCGCAACCCGACAGGTTGCCGTGCTTCCAACCGGTGGAGGCGCGCAAGGGCGAAGCTGGTCGCGGCGATCAAGCAGTTAATCGTCGCCGCGATGACATAGGTCTCGCGAAAGCCAAAGAGTTCCACCAGGACAAGGGCGGTCACGGCGGTACCGGCCATTGCGCCCATGACGTTCGCCAGATACAGAAAGCTGAAGCTGCTCCGATTTGCAGGATCGATCTGCCTGATGAATGACATCATCAGCGGGAATGTGGCCCCCATCATGGTGCACCAGGGCAGGATGGCGACAACGATGAAGATCGCCGATACCAGCAGATAGCCAGTCGAACTGGCTTCTCCGGTTTTAAGCAGATAATTTTCGCCGGCTCGGAACAACTGCGGGACCGCGAGTGCGCCGATCCCAATGATGAGTTCAGCCCCTCCGTAGAAATAGGCCGATGAAATCTTCAGTCGCCGGCTCCACCACTGGACCCATTTGCCAGCGAGCCATGAACCGACTCCGAGGCCCAACATGAAGACAGACAGCACGACCGACAGAACCGGAGTGATCACGCCGAAATGGGCAAAAGCCATGCGGACCCAGACCACCTGATAGAGCAGACTGCAAAATCCCGAGCAGAAGAACAGAAGGAAAAGAATTGACTTGAGGCGACCGCTGATCGCTGTGGGAGCGGATACCTCTCGTTGTTCCTTCGTCAACGCGTGGTCCATCTGTCGAACTCCAAGCAACTGTACTGGATTGCGATCGTTTCGAATCACATCGCGCTGTCGTGGCCGGGCTTATATGAGGCGAGTCAAGCGATGATTTGTAGGTTTGTCGTGGGCGCAGTGCGGCCTAGCAAGCATGGATAGCCTATTCTCCGGGATGGGGACGTTCGTCAAGCCCCGAAGCCGCTTGCGGTGCGCCGTTGGGCGCAGGGCTTTACGAACGTCCCCATCCCGGAGACGATCGAGAAGATTTGCTTACGGCATGAGGGCCTGTTGTGGGTTGTGGGAGAGGTGTGATCCAAGGCTGGAGCCCATTGCATGCATGCAGCTCGTGCTGCACCAACTTATATCCGGTCGGAACTTAGTTCCGTTACCAAGGTCCCTCATCCATCGGTGCGAAGGCAAAGGGCTCCAAGGGGGATGGGACCCATCTTGATCCGCGGCGTGTCTCAGCCATGCCCGCGCACGGTCACGCATCCACCTTGGAATTGGCAAGTCCTCCTGGTGTTTAACGCGTGGTTTTGAACGGGTAGCCGCTGCGGTCGATCAGCGGGTCTTGAACACGGCGCCGGCCGGCACGCGATCAGGCGCGCCTCAGGGTCGCGGCAAGCAGATCGAGGGCCGCAATCGCAAATGCCTGCATGTTGGCGGCGCGATCGTTGCTGCCGGTCTCGATGGTGATGGCGCACTTATCCGGCCCGGACAGCGCGATACAACTATGGCCGGGCGCATCGCCGTAACGATTGCCGGTTGGCCCCGTAGCGCCGGTCTCAGACAATGCCCAGGTCGCGGAAAACCGCTCGCGTGCGGTGTGTGCAAGCAGCTGCGCATAGGGCTCAGTAGAAGCCCTCATCCCGGCCATGGCGGAATCCGGGATGTTCAGCAACGCGCGTCGCGCGGCCTGGGTATAGATAACGGCACCGCCCAGGAAATAGGCCGACGCGCCCGGTATCGCCAGCAGTGCCGCCGAAATCAGGCCGCCGGTCGAGGATTCAGCGATCGTGATGGTCTCACGGCGCTCCGTCAGGCGCTGCGCAATAAGCGATGCGCATGTCAATAGTCTCTGCGACAGCTCCGGCATGGGGGCTCCAGTATCATTTGTGGTGCCGTGCTACACGGCCTAATAAGTTTCTCTTTGCAATACCAGTTTTCTGCTCTGCAATGTGAACCCCTGGCTAGCTTCTCCAACGGACCTCCATGAACAATGCCGATTTGATCGTCGCGACCCTCAAGGCGGCCGGAATCCGCTACGGATTTGGCATTCCGAGCGGCAATGTATTGCCGCTGATGGAAGCCATGCGCACGGGCGGCATCGCGTTCGTACTGACGGCCCATGAAGGCTCGGCAGCCTTCGCAGCCGATGTGTCCGGACGCATGACCGGCAGACCGGGCCTCTGCATCGCCACGCTCGGTCCCGGCGCTACCAACCTGACGACCGGCGTGGGCTGCGCCTATCTGGATCGATCGCCGCTCATCGCGATCACCTGCAATCTCAACACCGAGCAGCTTGGCCGGCGCATGCAGATGTGGATCGACCACCACGCACTGTTTGCACCGATCACTAAGGCGACGTTTCGGCTGGAACGTGGACGCATCACGCAGACGCTGCAGAACGCAATTCGCATCGCTTTGACCGAGCCACCAGGGCCGGTTCATCTCGACTTGCCCGAGGATGTGGCGTTGGCGCCGGCGCTGGAAGAAGTTGCGCCGCCGGTAGCGCCAACAAAGATGGCGGCGGCAGCAGACACCGTGATCGAGCGCGCCTATCAACTCATCGCCGCCGCCGAACGGCCGATCGCGGTGCTCGGCGCATCGACAATGCGCCTCGACGATCCGGACCGACTGCGCGACTTGATCGAACATCTTGGCCTGCCGTTCGCGACCACCACTATGGCGAAGGGCATGATCGATGAAGACCATCCGCTTGCGATCGGCTGCATCGAACGGGCGTGCCGACAGATACAGCGCCGCCTGCTGCGTTCTGCCGACCTGATTGTCAGCATTGGCTACGACACCGTCGAGGTCGAGTATGAAGCCTGGATCGGTGACGTCTCACTACTCCATATTGATATCGAACCCGCGGACATCGCACCGACCGTAAAGCTGGTTCATCAGGTAGCTGGTGAACTTGATGCCTCGCTGGCGCGGCTTGCCGCAATGCCTGCCACCGCCAACGGATGGCCAGCTGCGACGCTCGCCGATCATCGAAGATCATTCCAGGCGGCGCTGCGGCCCAAGCCAGCGCCGAACTCAGCATCGAACTCCGCAGCTTTCACGGCACATGCGGCGATCGACGCGGTGCGCCGGGCCTTGCCGCACGAAGGCATCCTGTCGTTCGATGTCGGCGCCCATACCCATCAGATTGCGAGCCAGTGGACCGCATATGCCCCGAAGGCGTTCCAGATTACCAACGGCTGGTCATCCATGGGCTTCGGGTTGCCGGCTGCCATCGCGGCAAAGCTGGCGCGGCCCGATCTACCCGTCGTCTGCCTGATCGGTGACGGCTGCTTCCAGATGACCTGCGGCGAGGTTGCGACAGCAAAGCGCTTGGGGCTTGTGCTTCCGATTGTCGTGCTCGGCGACAGGTGGCTTGCGCTTATCAGGGTCAAGCAGTTGCGTCGGCAGTTTCCGCTCTACGGAACCGAACTGCAATCGGATGAATACTGCGAGCCACCGGCCCATTATTTCGGCGTGCCCGCCATAGGGGTGCGCAGCGCCGACGCGCTTGAGGCGGCGGTGGTGAAGGCGCTGGCGGCGTCCGGTCCAACTGTCATCGAGGCTGTGGTCGATTCCGATCATTACGTGGATACGGTTTACGATTGATGGCGCCCGCAGGATGGGCTGAGCAAAAGCGAAACCCATGTTTGCGCGGAGCGGTACGGAGCAGCTCTCGATGGTTTCGCTTTCGCTACGTAGAAAAGATTGTGATTGATAATTGAGCGGGCCTCGGGAGCACTGGACGGCCTCCCCTGATCTGGCAAACGAGAAGAGGCGTTGGTTCGTTTGCGTAATATCGAAGTTGGCGGCTGTGCTGCCTTCTTAATGTCTGTGAATCCATGACAATTCTTGCCATACGGTCGCCGACGCCACCCGCGCGACGTGTTCTGCGTCAACGTCGATGCGGTGATCGCGGCGCTGTTGCTTGCGGTGGTATGGAGGGACTAGCGGTCCGATGCCCTCAAGATAAACGACCTTGAGACCGCGGCCTTCAACTTATTCCTCTATGGCCGCATGATAGGCACCGCCGCCGAGATCGATAATCATCTCAATCGCGGCTGAAACATGGGCACGCCGCGAGAACGGTATGCATTCGTGGCCTGAGCGAAAATCGCGAGCTGTAGGGCCGCTGCAAGACCGCGGGTGCCGCCGAGCAGCAGGCTTGGCAATGGCTAATGGAAGGTATCGCGGTAAGATATGCTAGCGAGGGCCGGCCATGAAATCACGCCCTCCATTTGCTGGTCGTTAGTACAATTGTGCCTATTCGCGATGGACGCTGCGAATAAGTAAATCGTCGCCTCGCGGCTTTGCCAAGCCTGGACCACCCGTTCAATCTCCGTATCTCATCCAAACGTAAAGGAATAATGAGGTAGTCCGCGACCCTGGACCAACGTTCGTGTTCCTTTGGGACAGCAACTTGCACTCCGGGGCGCACTGAAGTCCGATTTCATCGTTCGGGGCCTCTATTAGAATTCGAACTAGCAGCATTTGCGTATCTACATCGGAGTCACGGCAGCGGGGGCGAAGCAGAGGAGAAACGGACATGTTCAAGGGCATCATGATCAGCCGCGTTTCGTGGTGCGGTGCTCTTATGTTCCTGCTTCTGTCATTTCAAGCGGCGCTCGCGCAGGAAGTTGTGACCGGAACCGAGGTCGTCTGCAGCAGCGGCAAACAAGCGGAGCGCTATATCGACCTGTTCCACGGGGACGAGGAAGAGACCGTCACCGAGGTCAACACCGAGGCGGAAAGCGACGATACCTGCAGGTTCATTTCGATCGCGTATCTGCGCGGCAAGGACGTCGCCAAGGCTGTTACTAAGGAGGGTACCTTCGTCATCGCGCGGGTCCTGATTGTTGGTTTTGTAACGCCCAAAGGCGTCCACGGCGTCCCGCATTTTGTTCAATTCACGGTCTTCAAGATTGACGAGCGGACGGCGTGACATGGCCGCGGCATCGAGGCTTTTCCGGATTGGTGCGCCGGCCAGCGTCGCTCCTGTCGATGTATGGGCTTTAGAGCGCGACCAGGATCGCAGCTACCTATGGTTCGGTCGCTCATGGCATCCGCCGGGTTGGAGGTTTTTTTACGGAGCCGGTGCAACGCCTAAGTCGCAATCCGCGAATCGATGCTCGCAGTGCAACGGTCATTTCGGTCTCGTCCGTTACCGGCACTTCGGCAGGCAGTTCTGCTCGGACGCCAGTCGCAACCGCTGCCGGCACCGCTATCTTGCCCATCACGCACACGAGCTTTCGGTCCGGCTGAGAAATATCGGTCTAATGATCGTCGGACTATTTCGTAAAACTGGCGGTGCTCTTTGTGCGCTCAATTTTGCCGATATGGCTGATGTCGCGAAGCCGGGGACAGCCCAACGCTCGATCGAAACGTCCCATTCGGGATGAAGGCGCCAGCGCGACGGTGTTCGATTTGGCGCCGACTCCTGCCGAGAGGTATTTGTTTGCGATAGACATCAGGAAAAAATTGTGACTATTAATTAATCAACCTGCCGAAATGCTGGACCGGCCACCTCCGATCTGGCAATCGATGAGCAGCGTTAAATGGTTGCGTTATCTCGACGGTGGCGGCGCCTGCGCCGCCGTTCTATCGTCTGCGACTTCATGGCGGGTTTTGTCATGACGTCGCCGGCGCCACCCTGCCACTAACCTCATCTGTCGTGAGGCATCCCATATCCTGGTACGATCCGCCGTCCTGCGCGTGATGCTCGGCGGCACGGGCCTGCTCACCGGCCCGATGGGCCTTTCCTCCAAATGAAACACGATCCCGCGATGCAGGACGAACGGCAACCCGGCATGCACGCCGACTCTCTCGCCATGCTGCTCATGACGAGCCGAACGGGCGAGGCCTGATCATCGCATTGACATCTCATCGGGGTTGACTTCATGAAAATCACGGGATTGCTTCACGGCGCGCCGCTGCTCAAACACGTCGACTTTCCGGTGACGGAAGTATTGGGCCCAGGCGCAACCGTTGATGACGTCAAGGCATTGATCGATCGTCACAGACAGATTTTCATCAAGCCACTGTTCAAGGGCTGCGTCGGCAAGCGGAGCAAGCTCGGCCTGATCGGCAAGGCGGCCGACCTGAAGACGGCGCTCAAGGAGAAGGAACGTCTCTACTTCGTCGAGTATCGTCATGGAAACTTGGTCGCCAAATCCAATGGCGTGACCTTTGAAGGCGGCGTTCTTGCCAAGCACGAAATCTATTTCTCAATCTCAGACTCTACCACCTACCGCGCCCCGACCATGACGCTCACCCACATGGGCGGCGTCGAGATCGAAGACCTCGACAGGAAGCACATCGCTGAGGTCCCATTCGACGCGTTGACGGGATTGACGGCGTTCGTCGTCGCCAATGCGCTCTCCGACATCGACGCTCCGAAGGAGGTCATCTCACCGCTGGTGCAGCATTTGCCGAAGCTGTGGGAGCTCGTCCACCATTACGGCATGACAACACTCGAACTCAATCCGATTCGGATGCGGCTCGGTGGCGATGGCCGGCTTACGCCGGTAGCCTGCGACTTCAAGTGCGGTTTCGACAGAGACGATCCGCGCTGGCAGAGGCTTAATCTCCCATCACATCTGTTTGCGGCCGAGTCATCCGACTTCGAACAGGAGGTCAACCAGCTACGCACCCATCAGGGCCAGTCAGACGTTTTTGTCATCAACGACAAAGGTACGATTTTGGCGCCGACGTTCGGCGGCGGCGCGAACGCGCTGGTGACTGAGGGGCTCGGCGAGGCCGCGATCATCTCATCAGACTTCGGCGGCAACCCGCCCTACGAGAAGATGAAGGAGGTTGCCCGCATCTGCTACAAGCACTGGCTAAAGCAGGCCAACGTGCTGTTCATTATCGGCGGCAAGGCCAACAACACAGATATCTATGAGACTTTCCGCGCCATGGGCAACGCGCTGAGAGAGCACTTCGGTACACTCGGTGCATCCCCGCTCTATGTCGTGGTCGGCCGCGGCGGCCCCAATCTCGTGCGCGGAATGGGTGCGCTCGCCGAAACCTGCGATGCATTGGGCCTCCCCTATCGCTTCTTCGGCTTCGACAGCGCCATTTCCGAAGTCGTCAACTATGCCAAGAAGATCGATGCCTGGATGAAGGCGGGCGGTCGGGAGGCAATCGCCTCTCGCATGGGTCTCAGCAGCGTCCACAGCCAGGCGGCCGGATGAGGGAAGTCATGCACAAGGTCGGCATCGAAGGATTTCCCTACTATCTCGGCATCAACTCGCTTGCCGATGTGGCGCGCTGCGAGGACCGGGTCTGCGTGCTTAATATTCTGGGAAGCGAATCGCGGCAGGTGACGCCGGTTAGCCACGCTTTTTCCGGAGGCAATGTCGTATTCGGCACGTCGCCAGGGCGGTGCGGGCAGGTGCTGGAGACGCCCGTTGGCGACATTCCCGTTTACAACAATGTTCGCGAGGGACTTGACGACGGACACGTCTTCGACACCGGCGTCGTCTACTTGCCACCCTTCAGCGTGCGCTGCGGTGTGACAGAGCTTATCCGCGTCAACCCTGACCTCCGGAAGATCGTCATGATCACCGAGAAGGTCGCCGTTCATGATGCGCGGGAGATCCGCGCGCTGGGCCAATCGCACGGGGTCGACATCATCGGTGGCAATTGTCTCGGCGTCGCTGATTCGTGGAATCGCGTGCGCATCGGTGGTGCGCTTGGCGGCGATCGCCCCGAAGAGTCGCTGCTCAAGGGATCGATCGCCATCTTCTCCAATTCCGGCAGTTTCACTACGACGATCGCGCAATATCTTGCGACCGAGGGCTGGGGCACGACGACGCTCCTCTCCTCGGGTAAGGACATCTACATCCATTATGCAGCACGCGAGTTCGCCCATGCGTTGAAGAACGATTCGCGCAGCAAGGCGGCGGTGTTCTACGTCGAGCCGGGCGGATATTATGAGTATGGTGTCGATTTCGGCAAACCGGTCGTCGTGTGCGTTGTCGGCCGGTGGAAATCAAAACTCAGCCGCGCGGTCGGGCACGCCGGCGCCATTGCGGGGCTGGGGGATGGGGCGGAGGACAAAGAGGCCTGGTTCCGCGAGGCCCTTGACGTCGAGGACATTTTCACGCCCGAGCGCCCGGCCGCTTCCACCAAAGGCGCCGTCGTGACGAATATCGCCGACATTCCGGTAGCCCTGACGACGGTGATGAAGCTCAACGGCGTCGCGCCCGACTTTGACGCGCGCGGCTCCCTTTCGCTGAAGCCCTGGATGGTCAACGATCAGGGCATTGTGTTGCCTTTGGAATTACGACTCCCCGCGGTGCGCGCGCCGGCGCCCTATGACGCTCAAATCCAGGCGATCGGAAAGCGAATCGGCGCTGTGGTGCCGCGTCAGGTCATGAAGGACAGCTCCGGCGCGACGGTGATGGATCCCAACACGCAGGTGACGAGCGTGCATGGACACTCGGTTCTCGACCTTGCTCGGCAGCCGCTGGAAGCAAATTTCGCGCTGCCGCTCGTTCACGAGATCGCCACCTACAACGACTGCGCCATGCTCGACATTGCGGTTGCAGCCGAAATGAACCTGGTCGGCGACCCCGCTATAGCAGCTGCAGACGCAGCGCGGGAGGCGGGCAATTCGCCGAATACAGTGATGGCGACGGCTGCGGCTATTATCGGCCCGAAGCGGGTCGCGCGGGCTCTCGCCTGCACCAAGGCCCTCATCGACCTCTTCGCACATTCGGGCATGACGGATGCGCGCGACGAGAGTTTCAACGTCAGTTCCGTCGCTCTCGACCGGGATGTACGCGCCTTGTTCCTCGCCGCCGCAGAGGAGGCGACCGATCCTCGGCCGGAGGCTATGCTCAAGGCCGTGCGGGATCGCGGCTGCAAGTCGGTATTCCTGAAATTCCTCGGTTCGCTCGGGCAACGGCCGTCCCGTGATGCCATTCTCGCGTCGATCTCGACCACGATCGCTTGGGGGCCGCTGATGCGCAAACGCATCTCGCGCCTGACCGCCGAGACCCTGCCCTGGTATTTGCGCTTGTACGGCGTGATGATCGGCGCATCTATTCCGGGCGCGCATCACCGATCCGGCAGCTTGTGCGGCATCTCGCGGGATGAACGCTTCGGTCAGTGGACGATGGCCGACTTCCTTTGTCTCACCTTGACGGGAAAGAGACCGACCGAAGCCGAAGCGCGTACTTTGCAAGTCCTTATCGGCCTCCTCATCTCGAATGGGCCAGGCGCGATCACGGCCCAGGGCGCCAAGGGCGCGGTCGCCGCCGACGGTCCGCAGACGCCGTCGCGCGTGCAGATCAACAAGGCCATGGTCGGATTTCTCGCACACAGCGGCTACAGCCATGGCGGTAACGGATTCGAGGGTATGGCCTTCCTTCTTGACCGGTTCAAAGGCGTGGAGCTGACGGACCCATCGGACCCCACCCATGCCGTCGATCTCACGGCCCTGGCCACGACATTCGCCCAAAGCTACCAGGAGGAGAAGATCCGAGCGAAGGAAGCGGGGCAGGCCGAACCGTGGGCGCTCCCCGGCATCCATCACCCGGTGTTCAAAGGCAAACCT
>Ga0066395_10000372_pt1 | contig 16887 bp, 15 predicted proteins | sample PanSoiPlot1MoBio_FD_61218 | JGI IMG/M metagenome (GOLD analysis project Ga0066395, IMG submission 61218) | Tropical forest soil microbial communities from Panama analyzed to predict greenhouse gas emissions - Panama Soil Plot 1 MoBio | ecosystem: Environmental > Terrestrial > Soil > Tropical... | reverse complement strand
TGTAGACCTGCGGCAGGGGCCGCGTGTCCCCCTTGGTTGGGTCGCTCTCGTAGTTCCGGACCAGACCGATCCCGGCCACGCCGAGGACGTGATAGTCGGCGTCGAGCATGCGGGCGGCGACGGGACCGTACGCCTCGTCGGCGTTCTGGACCGGCTGTCCCCATCCGTCGGCCGAGCAGCCGGGATCGCCGTCCGGCACCTCGATGCCCGACCCGGCCGTGATCGAGTCGCCGAAGATCAGCATCTTGTGCGCGGGGCGGGCCGGCGGCGGCTGGATCTCGCCGGCGATCTCGAAGCCGTCGAAGAAACCGACGCCGACGTTCGCCTCCGTGCGCTTGCCGATGGTGACGACGTGATCGCCGTAGGGGAGGTCCGACGCCACGGGGTACGTGATGACGGTGACGTCGTCGTCCAGCCGGATCTTCGCGACCACGACACCGTCCACGGCCGCGTCGTAATAATTGCGCCACATGCCGTAGCGGTGCTCGTCCTTCAGCAGAACGGACACGCCGACGCCCTTGAACGCCGCCGTGATGGACGTGGCCCCCAGCCCGAACCTCGGTTGCTTCGGATTCGTGAAGTCGATCCGGCCCGTGTACTGAATGTTGGCGTCGTCGGCGTCGTAGGTGCGCAGCGTCGTGTCGGGAGGCGGCGTCGTCATCATGTTCGCATCGCTGCCGCAGGCCGCGATCAGCAGCGCGGCGCCGCACAGAAAGAGAATCGATCGCGTCGACGTCATGATCGTCCGGCTCCGTGCTAGGGATCGGATACTCTCATGACGGTCATGCCGAGGCACGCGGTCCGCGCTTTCGCCGTGGCGGCGATCGTTGCCGCGTCGGGCGCGGGTTGCGCGAAGGACCCGACATCGGTGGGCGTCACCATCGACGCGGACCCGACGGTGCCGCCGATCCTGACCATGCGCACGACGCTGTCGCGTGCGGCCGATCCCACCAAGCGGTCCAGCAGCGAGCGGGCCTCGCCCTACGCCGGCGATGCCGCGGACCGGCCTGGGCCTTTCGTCTTTCCGTTCGCGTGGAAGCTGACCGTCGACCCGAGCTTCGCCGGCCCGGTCGTGGTCACGATCGAGGGGCTCGACTGGGACACGGGTGCCGTGATCGCGTCAGGCAGCGCCGACGCCGTCGTCGAGGCGCAGCAGATGACCTCGGCGTCGGTGACGCTGGAGCCGGTGCGCGGCGGCCCCGGTGACGGCGGCACGGACTGACCCTACGGCAGCGCGGCCACGTGGTCGTAGAAGGCCTGCGCGTAGCCGCCGTTGGGCGTGCCGCTCGTGTAGCTCGACACGAGCGACCAGGGTTGCCCGCCGCGTCCCTGCATGGTTCCGGGCATGCACGCGCCGAACGCGTTCCACGACCAGGCCAGGTAGCCGGCGCCGTGTCCGTCCAGCCATTGCATGAGCGGCGTGATGAACCCGCCCATGCAGTCGTTCTCGCCGATCTCCGTGGCGACGAGGGGAACCGCTGCCGCGACGGCCGCGGGCGCGTCGTCCCAGCACGTGGCCGACACGCAGGCGTTGAAGTTGTAAAGGTGCCAGGCCGCGCCGAGCTGCGCGAGCGAATCGTTCGGCTTGTACGCCAGCCATTGCGTCAGCGCGTTCGAGTACTGGAGGCCGCCCAGCAGCACCACGTGCGTCGACCCGGCGCCGCGAATCGCGTCGACCAGCGCCTGCATGCCGGCGGCCTGGTAGGTCGTCCCGGCCGCGGCCCCCGATTGGTTGGTCGTGCAGCCGTCGCGCCAGCAGGCCCAGGCGGCGTCCTCGTCCTTGTTGCCGTCCGGGTACGGCTCGTTGTACGGCTCGAGCACGACGCCGTCGTCGGCGAGGAATGTCGTCGCCACGTCCGCCCAGAACGCGGGCGCGTGGTCGGCGTCGGGCATCGGCTGCTGGCGTGTCGCGAGCGTCGTGCCGGGGCCGACCCAGTGCAGCTCGAGGATCGGGATCAGGTTGTACTTGTGCAGCAAGAGGACGTAGTTCTTGATCGCCGTCTTGTAGTAGTCGCCCGCCAGGCTCGGCGTGACGCCGTTGATGGCGAGCCAGCACGATTCGTTCAGCGGGACGCGGACGGCGTTCACGTGGGGCCAGGTGGTGATCGCCTGGACCGACGCGTCGGTCGACGGTCCGTCGAAGAAGCTGCTGCCCGCCTGCACGCACTTGTACTCGGTGCCCGATCGGTTGACGCCGTGGAGGACGACGGTGGCGCCCGCGCCGTCCTGGATCTGGTTGCCGACGACATGCAGGCCGCGCGGCCAGTCGGGCGGGCCGGGGTCGGGCGGCGGCGGCAGGCCACCGTCGGCAGGCGGCGGCATGTCGTAAACGGGATCCTTCGCGCAGCCGCCCAGCAGCGCGGCGGTCACCAGGGTCAAGTACAGTCCAGCGCGCGTCATGGCTACGGGTAGACCACGCGCATGGCGTCGGCCCAGAGCTGGTTCATCGCCATCTGGCCCGCGTCGGCGGGGTGAAGGTTGTCGGGCATCAACTGGTCGGTGTGCATCATGAAATAGGTCGTCAGATCCGGTCCGACCTGCAGCTGGTTCGTGCGGGTCAGCGTGTCGATGACGGCGTCATAGTCGGGGATTGAGTTGTGCGATCCGTCGGTCGCCCACGGGATGTGCGGGATGACCGGTTCGCGGCCCGCGGCCTTCACCATGTCGATCATCGACTGCATGTTCGTCTGGAACGTCGCCGGCGGGACCTGGCTGTTGGCGGCGTCGTTGGTCCCGTAACCGAGCGCGATGAAGTGATAGTCGGGATTCAGCGACAGCATGTCGGAGAGGCGGGCCAGGCCGTCGCTGCTCTTCTCGCCGCCGATGCCGCCGTTGATCATCGCCGGGAAGTAGGTCTTGTTGGTCGCCGTGTTGATGGCGGCGGCGAAGCTCGGCTGGTTGGAGGCGCGCCGGTCGAATGCGAACGCCGTGATGCTGTCGCCCATGAAGAACCAGGTGTCCTCGGGGCGGCCGGGCGCCGAGGCCGACGTGTCGTGGACGTCGATCTCGCCGATCTGGACGCCGTTGCCGCTCTCGTTGGGCGGCGCGGCGGTGATCACCATCTTGATCCAGACCTTGCCGGTGAAGTCGATCGCGTGCGCGCGCGTGCGAACGGCGTTGCCGGTGACCGTCACCGGATTGCTGCTCGCCGGATCGACCGCCGCGGTCCAGGTGCCGTCGGTGCCGTTGGTCGAATCGGCGGACACGTCGAAGTGGTAGTCCGCCGGCAAGCCGTAGACCGTCGTGCCGGCCGGATCGCGATAGTTGTACGTGCCGCCGTCGTCCCAGCTGACGAGGAGTCGCGTCGGACCCGCCGCCAGCTTGATCGCGACCCACGCCGGCAGCGACGCCGCCGGGATCGACCAGCCGCCGTTGTGGTACGCGCCGTCGACGACCCGGTTCCCGTTGGCCGGCATCGAGAACACCTGCGCGCCGCGCGAGACGATCGGATTCGCGTGCGCCAGCTTCAACGTGGGCGGCGTGTAGCTGCCGCCGCCGCCACCGGTGCCGCCCGTGCCGCCGCCACTGGTCCCCGCAGAGCCGGCGCCGTAATTCGGACTGGCGGCGCAAGCTGCGACCGACAGAACGGCCGCCCAACCTAGGCCAGGACTACGCATGCGGCGCAGTCAACCAGAACTGCGTGCACGAAACAATGGTCAATGGTCACGGCGACTTGGCGTTTTTCACCCTCCGTCTCTCATAAACCGCGCGGACCCGCGTCAGTAGTATTCGAGCTGACCGGCGTCGTTGACGCGGATGTTGCGGTGCCGGTGGGCGCCGGTGAAGCCCTCGATCTCGCGCACCCACTTCGAATCCGGGTAGTGGTTGACCATGTACTCCGCCTCCGCGCGCCCCTCCGAGAGCTTGTCCTGCGTCACCAGCGCGTGGATCAGGATCGCCGTCCGCTCGGGTGCGTCGGGGCTGTCCGGGTACTGCTTGTTGCCGGCGCGCGCGAGCTCGATCGCCTGCGCCGAGTCGGTCTTCGCCACCTCGCGCAGCTGCGCCATCAGGACCGCCTCCGTCACGCGCGCGACGGCCGCCCGCACGGCCGCCGACGGCGGCGATGCGTCCGGCGGCAGGTTTGGCGCGGCCGCGGCAGGGCCGGCAGCGGGCGCGGGCGGCGGCGTCGTCGCTTCTGCAGCGGCCCGCGGGGGCGCGCCTCCGGGCTTCTTCGGCGCTTCCGGTGCCTCGCCGGCGTGCCAGACGGCGATCGCACCGGCCAGGACCAGCGCGCCGATGGCCGTCGCAATGAGCCGCGCTCTGTTGGACACGGCCGATGCGATCAGTGACAGGCGTTGATGTCGGCCATGTGCGCGTTATAGACGTTCTGGATCGCGGTCTGCATCGACGGCCACTTGATCGGGTTGTTGTTGGGCGCGGGTGTCGTGCCGCTGTCGTTGTACTGCCAGGCCCACGCGCCGTTGTAGCCGCTGCTGTAGAGGTTCGTGTAGAGGTCGTTCTGCTGCACGCCGTCCGTGGTCTGCGCGTAGAACTCGCCGATCACCAGCTTCTTGTCGAGGCCCCAGTACGTCGACGGGTGGCCGAACGGCGACAGCGCCGTCCCCGCCGCGGTCGATTCGTTGGCGTCGTAGTAATGGACCTCGTAGAAGTCGAGCGTTCCGTTCTGCTTGCCGCCGGCCGCGCGCAGCGCGCTGTCCGAGTACCAGTTGGTCTTGCCGCTGATGCCGGACGAGCAGTAGTCGAACGTCTGCGACCCGACGGTGACCAGCGCGTTCGGATCGGCGGTGTGGATCGCCGCCGCCAGCCAGTTGACCGTCTTCTGGATCGCCGCCTGCGTCGTCTTGTGAGTCGCCCAGCCCTTCGGCCCCATCCCCTCCGGCTCGTTGAAGATCTCCCACGAGTAGAGGCCGGGCGTCCCTTTCACCGCGTTCACGAGCGGCGTCAGGTAGTTGTCGATGTACGCCTGCCGGTTGGTGTCGTTCTCGAGCAGCGCCTGGTTCTGCACGTACGTGTTGCCCGCGTTGGACTGCAACATGTCGAACGACCACAGGCTGATGTTGACGCGCACGCCGGCGCTCGCCGCCGTCGACAGGATGCTCTTGATGCCGTCGATGTGCGACTGCGGCAGCTTCACGGCCAGCCCCGACGAGTCGTAGCCGGGCGTCTTCGTGCCGTTGGCGTGGAACCACCAGCGAAGGACGCGCCCGCCGGCGCTGTACGTGTTCTGGAAGATCGTCTTGAACGTGGTGACGTTCGGATTGGGGACGTCGTTCGCGAAGCTGACCCACGCGATGTTGAGACCGCTCGCGAAATTGCAGACGGTGGCGGTGGTCGCGCCGGCGCCGCCGCCGGTTCCGGTCGTCCCGCCGGTTCCGGTCGTCCCTCCGGTGCTGCCGCCCGCGCCGCCGCGTCCCGCGGTTCCGGTCGAGCCGGCGCTGCTGCCGCCCGTCCCGCCCGCGCCGCCGCGTCCGGCGTTGCCGGTCGCGCCCGCACTTCCGGTCGTGCCTCCAGTCCCCGTGGTGCCGCCGCGTCCGGCGTTGCCAGTCGCGCCCGCGCTACCGGTGGTGCCGCCGCGCCCGCCGGATCCCATCGTGCCTGCGGATCCCATCGTGCCCGCCGATCCGATGGTGCCCGCCGATCCCGTCGTGCCCGCCGATCCCGTCGTGCCCGCGCTGCCCATCGTCCCGGCGCTTCCGGTCGTACCGGCCTCGCCGATCGTGCCCGCGGCGCCGGTCGCGCCATCACCGCCCGAGCCGCCGGTTCCGGTGCCTTCTTCGCCGGTTCCACAGGCGCCGATCGCCAGCGCGAGAAACGAGGCGAGAGGAAGAGCTAAGCGCGATTTCATGGATCCTCCGTCGAGAGGGTGGCGGGGGAAGGATTTGATGCACGTGTGTGGTCGGTCGCGACCGCACCCGGTCCATATATGTTGGCAGGTGCGCCTTTTCATCTCGCGGCGCATCCGCCGCTTCCTTTCTATCACGGCGCGATCCACGCCCGCCCGTGTGCGAGGTGTCGGATAATTCGCGACACCGCCGATTAGCGCGAGACCGCGTCGCGCAGACGGGCGATCGCGTCACGGATCCGCGCGACCTGCGGCGCCCGCATCGATTCGTAATGATCGTGCAGGCGCCGTTCATGCTCGGGGACGTCGCCGGCGCGCGTCTGGTACGCCTCCTCCCAGCGGCGATGAAGCTCGGTCAGTTTCTCGAACGGCGCCTGCGCCGCCGCGCTGTCGAAGTTCGCCTCATCGGGCCACAACATGCAGATCACGTCGATGGCGTTGTCATCGTTCGAGCAGGTCGGTCCGAGGTTGAAGCCCGCGATCGCGAGCAACTCCGGCGACGGTTCTACGGAGGCGCCGGCGCCGTCACGCCGCCAGCCCTCGTCGTCGTCAGGAAACAGCCACGCGTAATCGATCAGGCCGTATTGTTCCCGATACTGGGCGGTCGTCTTCCATCCGTGGTGGAGGCGCTCGCGCGTCTCGTATCCGGCGGCCGCGTCCGCGGCGAGGAAGACGACGAAGCGCGCGCTCTCGTCGAACGGCAGGTGCTTGTACCAGCTGTGCGCCCAGCAGACGTGCTCGACGAACGCGTCGACCTGCGCGTCCGTCGGCCACAGCAGCGCCGCCATGTCGGCCAACGTCTTCATCGCCCGCGCCGCCGCCAGCTTGCCACGAGATCGGCGGCCGCCGCCGGCCAGGTCGGAAATTCGAAGGCGAAGCCCGCGTCGAGCAGCCGGCCCGGGACCACGCGCCGGCTCTTGAAGACGAGCTCCGTCTCGGTGCGCAGGAAGAACGCTCCGATCGACGTCATCCACGCCGTCGCGGGCAGTCCGATCCGCGTGCCCCACGCCGCGCGCAGCGCCGCCATGAATTCACGCTGTGGTAGCGGGTTCGGCGCGGCGAGGTTGATCGGCCCGCTGATGTCGTCGCGCGCGATCAGCAGGGCGACGGCGCGCACGAAGTCGCGTTCGTGAATCCACGACATCCATTGCCTGCCGCCCGCGATCGTGCCGCCGAGGCCCCGCCGCACGAGCCCGAGCAGCACGTCGAAGATGCCGCCGCGGTCCGGGCTCATCACGATCGCCGCGCGCATCGCCACCTTGCGGGTGGCGGGCGTCGCCGCGTCCGCCTGGGCGCCTTCCCAGGCCCGCGCGATGTCGATGCTGTGCCGCCAGGACGCCGGCGCGTCCGCCTCGTCGCCGCCGATGCGTCCGGTCGCCTCGTCGTTCGGCGCGTCGAAGCGGTGCGCGTAGATCGTCGCCGTGCTCATCTGCAGCCAGACGCGCGGCGGGCGCGCGGCGCGCGCGATCGCCAGCCCGACGGCGTGCGTCGAATCGACGCGCGAGCTCATCATGGCCCGCCGGTTCGCGTCGGTGTAGCGGCAGTTGACGCTGCGGCCCGCCAGATTGATGACGGCGTCGGCGCCGTCAAGCTGGCCGGCCCAGGCGCCCACCGTCAGTCCGTCCCACGCCACCGCGCCGCCGGCGCCGGTCCGGGCGATCACGACCACGTCGTGACCGTCGGCGCGCAGGGCGCGCGCCAGCATCGTCCCGACCTGGCCGCTGCCGCCCGGAATGACGACCTTCATCGCAGAGGATAGTACAGGGGCGCCGCCCGGCCGGTCGCGCGCGCCCGGCAGGAATTTGCCGGGTTTCTTGGCGTTTCAGTATGCGTGGTACCCTCTTACACCTCAGTGCGAAATCGGGGGATCGTGAAGGCACGTGCTCGCCCTATCGCGAAGCGCGCGCGCGTCCGTCCGGCCGGCAAGCGAGCGCGCCGCGACATCGAAACCGAGATCCACGCGCGGCGCAGGGCGCTCGCCGATCTGATGCACTCGAAGGTGCTGGGGCAGGCCGACCTGAAGCGCGCCTTCAACCAGATCACCGAGACCGCCGCCCAGGTCCTGGAGGTCGAGCGCGCCAGCGTCTGGCGGCTGGTCGACGGCGGCACCGCGATCGTCTGCATCGATCTGTTCGAGCGATCGCAGGCGCGTCACAGCTCGGGTATCCGGATCGGGGCCTCCGATGCGCCCCGCTATTTCGAGGCGCTCCAGAACGAGCGCGCGATCCGCGCCCACAACGCGCGCACCGACCCGCGCACGAAGGAATTCCGCAAGGGCTACCTGGAGCCGCTCGGCATCACGTCCATGCTGGATGCGCCGGTCTTCCTGCGCGGCCAGATGGTGGGCGTGGTCTGCCACGAGCACACGGGCCGGCCCCGGCGCTGGCAGCTGCACGAGGAGCTGCTGGCCAGCTCGTTCGCGGACTTCGTCGCGCTGGTGCTGGAGACCGCCGCCTGGCACGAGGTGGAGGCCGCCCTGCGCGAGGAGCGCGACGCGCTGGAGACCAAGGTGGCCGAGCGCACCCGCGATCTGCAGGAGAGCGAGGCCAACCTGCGCGCGCTGATCGACTTCTCGCCGGTCGGGATGGTGCTGACCCGCATCGCCGACAGCACGATCCTGATGGCGAACCGCCGGGCGGCGGCGATGTTCGACGTCCCCCTGCACGAAATCGTGGGCCGCGGCGCGCCCCAGCACTGGGTGGACCTGGTGGAACGCGACCGCTACCTGGAACACGTCATGCGGCACGGACGGATCGACGACTTCGAGGCCGAGATGCGGACCACCAGCGGGCGAACCTTGTGGGCGTCGCTGTCGGGCCAGCGCCTGCGGTTCGCGGGTGAGGACACCTTGCTGGCGGCGATCGTCGACGTCACGGCGCAGCGGCAGACGCGCGAGGATCTGCTGCAACAGGCGACGCACGATCCGCTGACCGGCCTGTTCAATCGGCGGCACGTCGAGGACGTGCTGCGCAAGGAGGTCGTTCGGGCCGAACGCCACGCGCGGCCGCTCGCGGTGGCGATGATGGACGCCGATCACTTCAAGAACATCAACGACACCTACGGTCACCAGACGGGCGACGAGGTGCTGCGCGAGATCTCCGAGCGATGCCGCAAGATGCTCCGCTCGAACGACGTGCTGGGACGCTATGGCGGCGAAGAGTTCGTGATCGTGTTCCCCGAAACCAACATCGGCGAGGCGGCGATCGTCGCGGAGCGGCTCCGCGCCGCGGTGGCCGAGAATCCGATCCAGGTCGGCGACACGACGCTCGCCGCCACCGTCTCGATCGGCCTGGCCGCCTACGCGCCCGGGCAGGATCTGGAGAAGCTGTTCCAGCGCGCGGATTCCGCGCTCTACACGGCGAAGCAGGACGGGCGCAACCTCGTCCGCGCGTGACGGACGCCCGCGATGCCGCTCGCTCTGGACGTGGCTCGCGAGCGGCTTCGCAGTCAGCATCTGGTCGGGCCGCCCTTCGCGACGCCCGAGGCGGTCGTCGGCTGGCTGAGCGCCGTGCAGGCCCAGGATTACGGCGGCGCCAAGTGGGCGGTCGCGCAGCGCGCGAAGGCGTGCAGCGACGCCGACGTCGAGCAAGCCTGCCGCGACGGGCGGATCCTGCGCACGCACGTGCTGCGGCCGACGTGGCATTTCGTGCTGCCCGCCGACATCCGCTGGATGCTGGCGTTGAGCGCGCCCCGCATCCGCGCCGCGATGGCGTTCTACGATCGCCGGCTGGGCCTGACCGACGCGGTCTGCGCGCGCAGCGCCGCCGCGCTCGCGAAGGCGTTGCAGGGCGGCAACCATCTGACGCGGGGCGAGCTGGCGCGCGTGCTGGCGGCGGCCGGCATTCCCGCCGCTGGCCAGCGCCTCGGACATCTGATGGCGCGCGCCGAGATCGATGCCGTCATCTGCAGCGGCGCGCGCCGCGGCAAGCAGGCGACGTACGCGTTGCTGGACGAGCGCGCGCCGGCCGCGAAGCCGCGCCGCCGGGACGACGCGCTGGCCGAGCTGGCGCGGCGTTATTTCGCCAGTCACGGGCCGGCGCTGCCGCAGGACTTCGCCTGGTGGTCCGGCCTGACGGTCGCCGACGCCCGGCGCGCCATCGAGCTGGCCCGGCCGCGGCTGCGCGAAGTGTCGGTGGCCGGAAAGCGTTACTGGTCGGGGACCGCGAAGCGCGCGGCGTCGACCGGGCGGCCGGTCGTTCATCTGCTGCCGAACTTCGACGAGCTGGTCGTCGCCTACGGCGATCGCACGGCATCGATCGATGCGGAGCGGCTGCCCAAGATTGGCGTCTGGTCGATGGTGATCGCCAACAACACGGTGGTCGTCGAGGGGCGGGTCGTGGGCGGCTGGCGGCGGACGGTGGCGAAGGGCAGGGCGGTCGTCGAGACGAGGCTCGCCGGCCCGCTGTCCGGCGTCGCGCGCACGGGGCTGCGCGCTGCGGCCGAGCGATACGGCCGCTTTCTCGGTCTGCCGGTGACGCTGCGGGAGGGCGCGCGTGCCTGAGCGTATGACGACGGAGGAAGGCAGGGAACGCGCGCGCGCCGTGCTCGCGGGCGCGGCCGCTTGCGTGCCGATGCACGAGCTCCAGGAGCGCGATTGGCCCGAGGCGCTGGCGGAGACCGCCGTAATCGTGACGGAGGAGATGCTGGCCCCCCAGGCGATCGCGCTGTATCAGCAGTGCAAGCGCCAGCGCGGCGAGAGCGGACTGTCTCCCCTGATCGTCACGTGCGCTGGATACGACGATCTGCTCCTGCGCGAATGGCTGGCCCCCTATCCGTACGCCGCGGCCGCTCTGGCAGCGGCGCGAGCGGCATACGACACTCTGACCGCCGAGCAGTTCTTCGCCTCGCGCCGCGAGAAGCTGGACTACGATCCCGCATCGATGATCGACGAGGCGCTCGACGATCTCGGGCGCGCTGCGGGTTGCGATCCGATGTCGATCCTGCACCGCCTCCGGATCGGCGATATCGCGGCTATCTCCGAAGGCGAAGGTTTTGATCCCGCCGACCTGCTTCCCGACGATGTCGCCGCGGCGCACGCCATCGGGCTGGCCGAACGCGAGGCGATGCTCGAGATGTCGCGGCGGCGGCCCGGCCCGCAGTTGATGATCCTGCAGCAGCCGATCCGCACCTTCGACCAGGCCAGCGCGCTGGCGGAGATCGACGACGGTCCGACTCGCCTCCTGCTGGTGTCGGCGCCTCCGGCCGAGGCGCTGCTGGTGGTCGGGTTCCGCGGCCCGCCGCCGGCCGCCCACGCGCGCGTCTGGGAGCACTGGCGCGCCGCGCACGGCGCGGAGCCGTTCCTTCTCGACGGCGCGAGCTTGTCGGCCGTGGTGGCGCGTCCCGTCGCCACGCGGGAGGCGCTCGTCCGCTTCGCGGCGGAGATCGTGCTCTACGACCCGGACGCGCTTGCCGAGGGCCCGCTGGAGCTGGCCGGGTTGCTCGTTCGCAACGCCGGCATTGATTTCTGGTGGGACTGACCCGCGGTCGCGGGTGTTAAAATTGCGGGAACATGTGCGGCGCCGCACGGTCACCCATTCGCGGCGCACCGCTGGCGATCGTCGTGTCCGCGCTGCTCGCCGGCTGCGGCGGTGGCACGCACGCGACGCCCGACGCACACCCCGATCTGCTGCCGGTGGAGCAGTACGATCCCAGAGCGGCGATCTGCGCGACCGCCGACGCCGCCGGCGTCACGTCGTTGCCCCCCTTCGATCTGATCCAGCAGATCTTCACCGACAACTGCGTCACGTGTCACTCGCCGGGCGCGGACGTCGATCTCTCTCCCGGCGTCGCGTGGGGGAATCTGGTCAACCGTCCCGCGCCGTCGACGGAGAGCTGCGGCGGCACCCTGGTGATCCCGGGCAACGCCCCGATGAGCTACCTCTATCAGAAGATCCTTCTCGATCAGCCCTGTTCGGGCGCGCGCATGCCGCGCACCGAGTTCGCGTCCGATCCGCTTCCGGACTGTGTGATCGCCCTGGTCTCGAACTGGATCGTCGAGGGCGCGCCTGGCCCGGCCACCGATGGCGGCGCCGATTGATGGGCCGCAGATGACCGCGTACCCATCCGGCATGTTTCCCGCGACCTTCGTCGGCGGCGTCGCCGGCGCCTGGCGGATCGATCGCAGCGTCTCGATCGCCGGCGAGCCGCTGCCGGCCGCGGATCGGCTGGACGTGCGCGAGGGTGTGCTGCCGACCTCGGGCGGCGTGTGGCGGCTCGCGGGCGTCGCCGGTCACACGCGCTACGTCGAACGCGCCGAGAAGGCGCAGCTCGACGCTGTCTCGCCGCCGCTGGGACGGCCCGAGGCGACGCGGGCGGCGCTGATTCCGATCCGGAAATCGCCGGCCTGGTGGGCGCTGCCCCAGGACGAACGCCGCGCCATCTTCGAGCAGCGCTCGCGTCACATCGCGGACAGCCTGGCCTTCTTGCCGCGGATCGCGCGCCGGCTGTTCCACGCGCGCGACCTCGGGCAGCCGTTCGACTTCCTCACCTGGTTCGAGTTCGCGCCGGAGCACGCGGGCGCGTTCGACGAGCTGGTCGCGATGCTCCGCGCGCGAGAGGAATGGACCTACGTCGACCGCGAGGTCGACATCCGCCTGTCGCGCTGAGAGGGCGGCGTCCGGCAGGGCGCCTACGCGTCCAGCGGCCGGGGCGTCTGCACGTGGCGCGCGACCACCCGCAGGAGGTCGCTCACCTCGAACGGCTTGGGCAACACGTCGGCCGCGCCGATCTCGCCGCCCCGGGTGTCGACGTGCTCCGCCGCCGTCGCCACCACGATCGGCGTGTGCGGCCCGTACCGGGCGTGGAACTCGCGCGCGAACTGCCAGCCGTCCATGACGGGCATCAGCATGTCCAGCACGATCAGGGCGGGCATGGCTGCCGCGACGGCGTCCAGCGCCTGGCGTCCGTTGAGCGCGCCGCGCGTCGCGTAGCCTGCGTCGTGAAGGACCAGCTCGATCACCTCGATCATGTCGGGGTCGTCGTCGACGATCAGCACGTCGTTGGTGCGGCTCACGCGTGCACCCCCGTCTCGGCGGGCAGGCGGATCCAGCTGGTCGTCTGCGCCTCGTCGTAATCCTCGCTGATCGATCCGCCGTGGCCCTCCACGATCGTCGCCGCGACGCTGCGTCCGATGCCGATGTCATCGTACTCGCCGTACACGTGGCTGATCTGGTCGGCCCACGGGATCGGCTGGTAGCGCACGCCGACGGCCACGCGATCTCCTTCGGGACGCGCCAGCAGCGTCAGCGGTGAGTCCGCCGCCGACAGGCGGGTCGCCTCGTACATCAGATTCCGGATCGCCAGCCCGAGGCGCTCCTCGTCGGCGTGCAGGGACGGCGATCCGGTGACGTCAAGGCGGACGTCGTGGCGGTAGGACCAGACCCCTTCGCCCGCGATTCGCTCGACCAGCGGGCGAAGGGCGATCTCCCGTTGATGGAATTGCAGCGTGCGCGAGCGGGCACGCGCCAGAACCAGCAGGTTCTGGACCAGCCGGTCGATGCGGTCGCACTGGCGATCGATCGAGGCGGCCACTTTCTGCTGGCGCGGCGACGCGGTCGGCAGCAGGGCCTGTACGTCCGCCTTGACGATCGCGACCGGTGTCTTGAGCGAATGTGCGGCCGAGGCAAAGAAATGATCGCGGATGCGGTCCAGGCGATCGCTATCCGTGATGTCGTGCATGACACTGACGACCCACATGGCCGGCTCGCCGACGTGCATGCGGACGCCGGCGGCGGTCGAGATCATCACCAGCTCGGTCCCGTCGTTCGGGTACAGGATCGCCTTGTAGCGAAGGGGTCCCCCTTCGTCGAACGCGCGCTGCGAGACGTAACGTTCGGGCGGGACGAGCGCGCCGTTCGGGTAGGAGACGCGAAAGCGCTTGGCGAAGGCGCCGACGTCCATCCCGATCAGCTCGCTCGCCGAGCACTCGAGCATCTTGAGCGCGGCCGGGTTCGCATAGGCGACCTTGCGGTCATGGCCGAGGAGCAGGACGCCGTCACCGATGCTCCTGATGACGGCAGCGGTCAGGCGCCGCACCCGATCCAGCCGCGCCGCGCCCCGGAACGTGACCGCGTAGAGCAGCAGGCTCGCGAGCGAGATGAAGATCCACCCCTTGTCGTTCTCGATGCGCGCAATCAGCACCCGGCTGTTGCTGACGGCGTAGACCAGGACGTCGGTCAACAGCACCCAGACCATGCCCGCGACCGCGAACACCGCGGTGACCGTGGCCGCCACGCGATGCGCCGACTGCTCGCGCAGCGTCATGTCGGGCAGCACCCGCGGATCGATGCCCCCCGGAAAGACGTCCTCCCCCCGACTGCTCACGTGACCTTACAAGAATGTAGGTACGGCCACGCCCGAGCGTGAAGCCCGCCGTTAAGACAATCTCTGAAAGATCGGGCGGCGGGAATGGCGGGCCCCCGCGCGGCGCGCGAGACGCCCAGCTTTGATGCCGGATGGCGGAAAGGGGGGGCTCTACGAGCCAGCGAGTCGGCTGCCTCTTGTGCATCGGCGGCGCGATCATCGGGGCGATCGCGCTGCTGGGCCTGGCCATCGGAGTGGACGGGTTGACCCGGTTCGTCGCCGGGGGCCCGGCGATGACGCAGAACGCGGCGCTGGCCGTCATGTTGATCGGCGCGGCCGGCGCGCTGCGCTGGCGCGACGACGGCGGAGCCTCGCGCAGGGTGCTCTCACTGTTGGCGGCCCTCGGCGCGCTGGCCATCGGCGTTGTCACGATCGCCGAATACGCCGGCGGGATCGATCTGCGCATCGATCGTGCGCTGGTGAGTGGCCCGGAGGGGGTGCATCACGGGCGCCCGTCGCCGCCGACGGCGGTGGCGGCGACGCTGCTCGCCGTCGCCCTTCTGATTTTCGATCTGCGTCCCCGGGCGCGGGCGCGTCCCTCGGAATGGCTGATCCTGGGGGCCGGCCTGATCGCGCTGACCGTCCTCCTCGGATACCTGTTCGACGCCGAGGTGCTGTACCGGCTGACGCGGGCTCCTCAGATCGGCATGGCGCTGCCGTCGGCGATCAGCGTTCTCTTGATGTCGGTGGGGCTGCTGCTCCAGCGCCCCACCGCGGGCGTCATGCGCGTGGCGTTGTCCCGCGGACCCGGGGGCGTTCAGCTTCGGCGGCTCGCGCTGCCCGCCGTGCTGGTCCCGGTGCTGCTCGGGCTTGGCGTCAGATTCGTCCTGCATACGGTCGGCTCCGACGAGATCTCGGTGGTCATCGCGGTGCTGGTCACCGCGACGATCACGGCGGCGCTGCTGGTGCTCGTCATCACCGCCGCTCCCCTGAACCGCACGCACGAGGCGCTGCAGTCGAGTCAGGCCTGGAACCGTTCGATCGTCGAGCAGGCGCCGGACGGCTTGTTCGTCGCCGACATTGCCGGGCACTACACTGACGTCAACAGCGCCGCCTGCCGCATGGTTGGTTACACGCGCGATGAGGTCCTGGCGAGGTCGATCACCGATCTGATCGTGCCGAGCGAGGTCGCCCGGCTGTTCGAGACCCGGGACCGGCTGCTCGAGGGCGGCAGCGGGGTCAGCCGCTGGACGCTGCGACGAAAAGACGGCAGCCATCTTCCCGTCGAGGTGAACGCGCAGATCTTCCCGGACGGGCGGTGGCAGGCGCAGGTGCGCGACATCGGCGAGCGTGTCCGCCTGGAAAGCGAGCTGCGCGCGGCCGAATCAGCGCAGAAGTTCCTGGCCGACCTCGGATACGCGCTGGTGGCGACGATCGACGATCGCGAGACGGTCCAGGTCGTGGCGGGGCGGGTCGTCGGGCAGCTGGCGGACGTCTGTTCCATCGAGACGCTGGAGGAGGACGGACGACTGCGCGCGCGTGTCGTCGCCTGCCGCGATCCGGCCAAGGACGCGGCCTGCCGGAGGCTGGAGGCGCTGCAGCTGGACAGCGAACGTCCTTACCTGGGATCGACGGCCCGAAAGACCAAGCGGCCGCTGCTCGTCAGTCACGTGACGTCGTCGTACCTGGACACGTTCGCCCACGGCGTCGAGCACCGGCGCATCCTGCAGGAGCTGGATCCAAAATCGTTCATGGCCGTGCCGCTGCTGGCGCACGGGGGCGTCGTCGGGTCGCTGGTCTTCATCAGCACCACCGAGGACCGCCATTACACCGAGGCCGATCTCCCCATCGCCGAGGCCGTGGCGCTCCGCGCGGCGTTCGCCGTCGAGAGGGCCAGCCTGTACCGGATCGCGCAGCACTTGATCCGATTGCGGGACGACGTGCTGAGCATCGTCGCTCACGATCTTCGCAATCCCCTGGGCACGATCCTGATGCAGGTGGGCTTGCTCGGCCGCCATCACCCCGAGACGGATCGCAAGATGCGCATGCCGCTCGAGGCGATCGAGCGCGCCGCGCGGCGAATGAACCGCCTGATCCAGGACCTGCTGGACGTGGCGCGAATGGAAGGAGGGCGGCTGTCGATCAAATTCGGGCTCGTCGCCGGCCGTCAGGCCGTCGCGGAAGCGATGCATGCGCAGGAGCCGCTCGCGGTGTCGGCCTCGCTCGGGATCCACCTCGACCTGCCGCCCGTCCTTCCCGACCTGTGGGCCGACCACGATCGCCTGCTGCAGGTGTTCGAGAATCTGATCGGCAACGCCATCAAGTTCACCCGGGCCGGCGGCCACGTGACGGTGGGCGCGGCACAGCGAGACGGCGCGGTGCTGTTCTGGGTCGCGGATACCGGCATCGGGATCGCGGCCGCGGATCTGCCGCATGTCTTCGAGCGGCTCTGGCAGGCCGAGAAGACCCAGCAGCTGGGCGCCGGCCTGGGCCTGCCGATCGTCAAGGGGATCGTCGAGGCGCACGGCGGCCACATCTGGGTCGATAGCGCGGTCGGGAAAGGGACCACCGTCTTCTTCACGATCCCGTCCGCACCGGGAGGCGAACCGTGGCTTTCGGACGCGGCGCCTCACGAACCGACGTCGCACTGACGCGGGCGCGGCGCGCGAGTCTTCAGGGCCCGGACGCCGGCGTCGTTGGCGTCGCGGCGTCGATCCGGCGCTCGACTTGACGGGCCAGGCCGACCAGGGCGTCGTCCTTCGTCGATGCGAGGAGCCGCGTCA
>Ga0066395_10000371_pt1 | contig 16941 bp, 15 predicted proteins | sample PanSoiPlot1MoBio_FD_61218 | JGI IMG/M metagenome (GOLD analysis project Ga0066395, IMG submission 61218) | Tropical forest soil microbial communities from Panama analyzed to predict greenhouse gas emissions - Panama Soil Plot 1 MoBio | ecosystem: Environmental > Terrestrial > Soil > Tropical... | reverse complement strand
ACCTGCAACAACTGGACCAGCAGCACCTTCGGCTCGACCATGCTGGGCCACATCGACCGCACCCCCAAGAACCCGCCGAACCTGGAGTCCTGGAATGCGGCCCATATGTCGCGCAGCTGCAGCCAGCCCGACCTGATCGCCACCGGCGGCAACGGCCTGTTCTATTGTTTCGCGGCGCAATAAGTGGCGGTGTCAGGACTAGTCGCTCGCTTCACCCAATCTGAAGCGAGCGGACCGTCATGAAAGCGACTGCAATGGAGTCGCCCCGACGGAATGATGATGTAGGGGCGACCCTTGTGGTCGCCCCTACAGCGGGCGATGTTGGAGGACGTCGCTAGTGCGGCCCCTCCAATGTTATGACTTGGTCGATGCTTCAATCTCAGTAGCAAAGAGGGGCGCCCGCGACAATTCCCGGATCCAGGCCGGGGACGGGCATGACGGTATACAGTTGAGATCACGTCGAAAGGAAACGTTTCAAGCGGGAGGCCTGGCCATGCGATCCCTGTCGATCGGAAAGTTGGTGCCACTGATCGCTCTGGTCGTGACGGTCGGCGCGGCGCTTGTCACCGCGTGTACCTTGGCCCGCGCTCAGGAACGCCCCGCCCGCCTTCTTTATTTCACGCACTCGGCCGGCTACCGGCATGAAGTCATCCCGGTCTCCCGGGAGATATTGAAACAGATCGGCGAAATGTCGCCGCGCTTTGAAGTGACTGCGACCGAGGACGTTGCGGTGTTCACGGCGCAGAACCTGCGCCGCTATGGCGCCGTGATGTTCTTCACCACCGGCGAATTGCCGATGAACGACGCCCAGAAGCAGGCGCTGATCGATTTCGTCCGCGACCGCGGCGGCTTCCTCGGGGTGCATTCGGCGACCGACACGTTTTATCAGTGGCCGGAATACGGCAAGCTCATCGGCGGCTATTTCGACCAGCACCCCTGGCACGAAGCAGTCCGGATCGACGTCGCCGACCGCTCCGATCCGCTCGTTGCATTCCTTGGGTCATCGATGGCAATTTCCGACGAAATCTACCAGATCCGCGACTTTGACGTCGGCGGCTCGCATGTGCTGCTGCGTCTCGACCCGGCCTCGGTCGATCTCACCCGCAGCAATGTGCACCGGCATCCTTATGGCTGGCCACTGGCCTGGACGCGTGCCTACGGCAGCGGACGCGTGTTCTACACAGCCCTCGGTCACGAGGAGGCGGTGTGGCGGGATTCGCGATACCAGACGCTACTGCGCAAGGCCGTGCTCTGGGTCATCGGCAGTTCGCGGTAGCTCCCCACTTCGCGCAACTTCCGCGTTTGTGCTTGTGCGTCGAGGCCGTTACGCCGACAATGCCGAAAATACCCTTATAACAATCGCCGAGGAGGGCCCCATGCACGACGTCACGAGCGATCATTGGCATGAGCCAGAGGGCATGAAGAACGCGGGCTATGGCGCCTGGAAGCGGCCCAACACGCCCTATGACGACTACATGGAGGAGCAAGGCATCCCGATCTTTCGCGGCATCGGGGTGCGGCGCGTGCAGGACATGGCGCTCAAGCGCTGGAACCGTATGGGCGGCAACGGCACCTTCATCCAGCTCTATGGTACAGAGGGCAAATGGGGCTGCTACGTCGTCGAGGTGCCGGGCGCCGGCGCGCTCAATCCTGAGCGCCACATGTATGAGGAGATTATGGTGGTGGTCGAGGGCCGCGGCACCACCGAAGTATGGACCGACGACCAGAAGAAGCCGCACACGTTCGAGTGGGGGCGCGGCTCCATGTTCGCAATCCCGCTCAACTGCTGGCACCGAATCATCAACGCGGCGTCAAGTCCGGCGCTCATCCTGGTGGCGTCCACCGCTCCCAATGTGATGAATATCTTTCGCGACCGCGACTGGATATTCAACTGCCCTGTCACCTTCCCGTCGCGGTTCGATGGCAGCCAGGATTTTTTCAAACCCAGGGACGATATCGTACCAGACCGGCTGCGCGGGCTGGCGTCGCGGCGCACCAACCTCATTCCAGATATTTTCACTGCCGAACTCTATCTCGATAATCGCCGTTCGCCTGGCTACCGGCGCGTGGAACCCGACCTCGCCGGCAATGTGTTCTATGGGTTCGTCGGTGAGCACGTGACGGGGCGCTACTCCAAGGCTCACGCCCATGCTTCGGCCGCCGTTCTGGTTTGCATCAAGGGCAAGGGTTACACCTACACGTGGCCGCGTTCGATCGGCATGACGCCCTGGCAGGACGGCAAGGAAAACGAGGTATTCCGACAGGACTACGAGCCGGTCGGCCTCGTGACGGCGGCGCCTTATGGCGGCGACTGGTTCCATGCGCATTTCGGCATCGGTCGCGATCCGCTGCGCCTGATCGGCTGGTACGGCCCGAACAACCATCGCAAGGACAAGGCTGGCGTTCCGGGCGAGAAGGACACTGACGAGGGCGCCATCGATGTCACCGAGGGCGGCACCGCCATTCCGTACTGGTTGGAGGACCCATTTCTGCGCAAGGAATATGAGGAGACCTTGCGGCGTGAAGGCGTTGCCTCGCAAATGGAGGACGCGCTGTACCGGGCTCCTGCGATCGCGGGGACCTAATCCGGAGGCAGACTCGGGTGGGTTTCGGCGTCGGGCCGCGCTGGAGCAAAAATTTTTTCAAGGATGATCCATGGATGCGTTCCTCGCGTTCGTCGAAGGCAGCGATCTCAGCATGTGGATTCGCGGCGACTCGATGCTCGCTTTTCCAACTATCATCACCCTGCATACGATCTGTATGGGATTTCTTGCCGGCGCCAGTTCCGCAATCGACCTGCGCATTCTGGGTCTCGCGCCTGGCATTCCGCTCGATTCGTTGCGGCCGTTCTATCCGCTCATGTGGCTGGCGTTCGCCATCAACGCCGCGACCGGCGTGCTGATGGTGATCGGTTATCCGACCAAGCAACTCACGAACCCCTTGTTCTATATCAAGCTGTCGCTGGTCGCGCTCGGCGTCTGGCTCGTTTATCGAATCGGTACTGAAGTGTTGCGCGCGGCAGAATTAGGCCAGAAAGCGACAACGGCGCGCGTCAAGTGGTTAGCCGTAGCCTCGCTTGCCGGCTGGGTGAGCCTAATCATTGCCGGCCGGCTCCTTGAATATACGCACAGATGGGAGCTGCTCGGAATCCGGGCTCTGACCTAACCGGGGAATCGCGTCATGGATGAAATCGCCCCGTGGGAACAGTTTGTCCGCAGCACCGCCTTGCACCACTTTGTGTACGTCAATGAACCCTGGCTGTGGCCAACCTGCGAGATTCTGCATTATTTGGGGTTGTCTCTGCTGCTCGGCACTGTCGGCCTGTTCGATTTGCGCGTGCTCGGCCTCGCCAAAGGCATCCCGCCACGTGCCATTCATCGGCTCATCCCATGGGGAGTTGGCGGTTATATCTTGAACGTTCTGACCGGCATCCTGTTCTTTTCCGGCCATCCGGACCAGTATTTTTACAACGACGCCGGCCGCCTCAAGGCGCTATTCATGGCGATCGCCGGGATCAACATTCTGCTCTTTTACGGCACCACGGCGTTCCCGGAAATGAAGAAGCTGGCCCCCGGTGCGGATGCTCCGATGCGAATCAAGGCCATCGCCGGCATTTCGCTTGCGATGTGGGTGGGGGTGCTCATATGCGGCCGGATGCTCACGTGGTTCCGGCCGCCATTTTTCCACTGATCGGCGCGAATTGGAATGCCCATGGTGGGCGGCCTGCGCCTGGATTAATCCGCCGCGGGGATCGTCATAAGCGTTCTTGCGTCGCTCGCACCTGTGATAGCGTCCGCCGCGATCATGGCAGAGGCGGCTGATATGGCGAAGCAACGCAAGGGTACGGTCGGCGTGGTCGGCCTCGGCAACATGGGCGGCGCGTTTGCACGGCACCTCGCCACGGCCGGCTGGTGTGTGCTCGGTTTCGATATTGATGCGGCCCGCAATCGCGCCGCGGCGCGCGCGGGCGTGGAAATTTCCGCCGACATGGAAACGCTTGCTGCGGCTGTCCCCGTGCTGATCCTGAGCCTTCCAAGCCCGCAGGCGCTCGATGCCGCCGTGGCGGCAATTACGCGAAGCAAGCTTCCGGCAAAGATCGTCGTCGAGTCGGGCACCTTCACGCTCGACGACAAAGAGCGCGCCGAAAACGCGCTGCGTAAGGCCGGCCACGTGATGCTCGACTGTCCGGTGAGCGGCACCGGCGCCCAGGCAGCCGTGAAGGACATCGTGGTCTATGCGAGCGGGGACGCCGGGGCGATCACCAAGACGACCCGCATGTTCTTCGATTTTTCGCGCGCGGTTTACAATGTAGGCGAATTCGGCAATGGCAGTCGGATGAAATACGTCGCCAATCTTCTCGTCACCATCCACAACGTGGCCTCGGCAGAGGCGATGGTGCTGGGAATAAAGTCGGGACTCGATCCTCAGATGGTATACGACCTCATCCGCGCTGGCGTTGGCACCTCGCGCATATTCGAGGTGCGGGGCCCGATGATGGTGCAGGACCGGTACGATAAGGCCAGCATGAGCGTCAGGCTCTACCACAAGGATATTGCCGTAATAGAGGATCACGCGGCCAAGCTTGGGGTTCCAACCCCGCTGTTTTCCGCCAGCATTCCGGTCTATTCCGCCGCCCTTTCGATGGGGTACGGCGACCAGGATACGGCATCGGTGTGTGCGGTCCTGCAGACCATGGCGGCAGTCCGTCGCGGCAAGCCCAAACGCTCCAAACGGCGCGGCATATAGCGTGGTGGCAATGCAGCAAAGCACTGGCAGGCGGCCTTGCCCGCGCTGCATGTGAAAGGATTGCATGTCTTTGAGCGATAACGGGCCGCGTGCCGGCGGCCGCAAAACGCACCAGTCGCGCAGCGGATTCCGCGACGGCATGCACATCGACTGGGATGTCCCGATCTCCATGGATGACGGGTTGGTGCTGCGCGCGGATGTCTTCAGGCCCGCGAAAGTCGGCACATATCCGGTGATCCTGAGCTACGGCCCCTATGCCAAGGGGCTGGCCTTCGAGGAGGGCTATCCGAGCGCGTGGCAGCGCATGGCCCGGAAGCATCCCGATGTTACGGCGGGCTCGACCAACAAGTACCAGAACTGGGAGGTGGTCGATCCGGAGAAATGGGTACCGCACGACTACGTGTGCGTGCGCGTCGATTCGCGCGGCTGCGGCTGCTCGCCCGGCGTGATCGATCACTTCTCGCCGCGTGAAATCAAGGATTTCTATGACTGCATCGAATGGGCCGGCGTGCAGTCGTGGTCGAACGGCAAGGTCGGGCTCAACGGCATATCGTACTACGCGATCAACCAGTGGCACGTGGCGTCGCTGGAGCCGCCGCATCTCGCAGCCATCTGCGTGTGGGAGGGCGCGGCGGACTGGTACCGCGACATGACCCATCACGGCGGCATTTTATGCACGTTCTGGAAGAACTGGTCCGACATGCAGGTCAAGACCGTGCAGTACGGCGCCGGCGCCCTTGGCAAGCGCTCGCTCGTGCATGGCGAACTCGTGTGCGGGCCTGAAACGCTCAGCGAGGATCAACTTGCACGCAACCGCGCGGATTTCGGCAACGAGATTCTCGCCCATCCGCTCGACGACGCCTATCACCGCGCCCGATCGCCGATCTGGTCGAAGGTGAAGGTGCCGCTGTTTTCCGCCGCCAACTGGGGCGGCCAGGGCCTCCATCCGCGCGGCAACTTCGAAGGTTTCACGCAAGCCGCCTCGGAGCAGAAATGGCTGGAGGTGCATGGCATCGAGCACTGGACGCATTTCTACACCGATTACGGCCGCAAGCTACAGAAGCGGTTCTTCGACCATTTTCTCCACGGTAAGGACAGCGGCTGGGACAGGCAGCCGAAGGTTCTGCTCCAGGTCCGCCATCCGGGTGAAAAATTCGTTGCGCGCGCCGAAGACGAATGGCCACTTAAGCGCGCGAAGTGGACGAAGTTTCATCTTCACCCCGACGACGGTACATTGAGAGCCGGTGCCGTCGGCAACAAAGCGATGGTGAGCTTCGCCGCTATGGGCGACGGGGTCACCTTCATGACGGGTCCGCTCGCGGAAGCGACGGAAATCACCGGGCCGATCGCAGCGAAATTGTGGGTATCATCATCGACCAGCGACGCCGACCTGTTTCTGATCGTGCGGGTGTTCTCGCCCGACCTCAAGGAGGTCGTGTTTCAGGGCGCGATCGACCCGCACACGCCGATCGCCCAGGGCTGGCTGCGCGCCTCTCACCGCAAGCTCGACCCAGAGCGGTCACTGCCCTATCGGCCGTATCATGCACACGACACAGAACAGCCGCTGCGGGACGGTGAGATTGTCGAGCTTGATATCGAGATCTGGCCAACCTCCATCGTGGCGCCCCCTGGATACCGAATAGCCCTTACGGTTCGCGGCAAGGACTATGAATATGGTGGCGCCAGCGGCGGAAAGCTTTCCAACTTCAAGAACGAACTGACCGGCTGCGGCCCGTTCCTGCACGACGACCCGCAAGATCGCCCGCCGGAGATTTTTGATGGCATCACCACGCTGCATTTTGGACGCAAGACGCCGAATTACCTGCTGCTGCCCATCATCCCGGGGACAACGGAGCACAAGCCCACCCCAAAAAAGAAACGATAGGCACCGATTGCGAGTCTTGCCATTGTTCCGGGTCGTGGCGGGCTTGTCCCCGCCACCCCGATCATGCTGCGCTGTGCTTTGAAAATCTTAGGTCGCCGGGACAAGCCCGGCGACCACACCGGCGCGTGATCGATCGAAATTTGCTCGGAGTCCGTGATTGCTGGTTGTCCGCCCGTTCGGACGATGACAGCCGGTCAACTTTGGCGTAATCGCATCGGCACTGCCATCGACAAGGACCCCGCATGCCCCAGGACTGGAATCGTTACGGACCGACCGCCGCGCGCCCACAGGGCGCCAATCCCGGACGGACGATGCGGCCGCAAAGCATCACCATTGATATCCATTCCCACATCGCGATCCCGCAGGCAGCGGAGTTCGTCAAGCCGCATCTCGACCCGGCCACCATTCCGCTCATCAATTTTGCAACGTCCGAGACCAAAGCGCTCAACGCGCGCCAGGACGCGGACCGCCATGGACTGATGACCAGCCACAGCCAGCGTCTGGCCGATCTCGACGCCATGGGCATCGATCTGCAGCTCGTCATGTGCCCGCCGCCGCAATGCTATTACACGGTGCCGCTGGAGATCGCTGTCAAGGCCGCCCGGATCGTCAATGACGGTGTCGCGGCTTATGTGGCGGCAAGGACCGACCGCTTTGTTGCGCTGGGCACCGTGCCGATGCCGGACGGCAACGAGGCTGCGCACGAACTTGCGCGCTGCATGACATCGCTCAAGTTCAAGGGCGTGCAGATACTGACCAACGTTGCCGGCAAGGAGCTGTCGGATCCGGCCTTTGCCCCCTTCTGGCAAAAGGCGGAGGAACTCGGCGCGGTCGTGCTCATCCATCCCAACGGCTTCACCGAGGCGCAGCGCTTCGCCCGCTTCTATTTCAACAACGTCATCGGCAATCCACTGGAGACCACGATTGCGCTGCACTATCTCATCTTCGACGGCGTGATCGAGCGCCACCCCGATCTCAAGATCATCGCGGTCCATGGCGGCGGTTTCCTGGCCGCCTATTGGGGCCGTATCGACCACGCCTGGGGGGCGCGCGGCGACGCGCGCGGCCAACTGCCGAAGCCGCCGTCGAGTTATCTGAAGAAAATCTATTTCGACACCGTGGTATTTACCCCGGAGCAACTCGCTGCGCTGGTTGCGACATTCGGACCCGACCACGTGCTGATGGGCACCGACTACCCTTACGATATGGCCGAGTACGACCCGCTCGAACACCTGGCGGCGACCGAGAGCCTCGATGCAGCGGCCCGCGCCGCCATTGCGGGCGGCAACGCGAAGAAGCTGCTGACGGTGTAGCGTACTTTGTCCCTCCCAGACTCAAGGAAGGATAAATGTTCACCAAGGGGAGCATCTATCGCGTGATCAGGCCTTGGCTGACATCGACTTTCGACGAGCTGAGCGTGTATTGCTGAACGACCTTGCTCTTATTAAAAAAAACCACGAGCGACTTCTTATCGCCTTCAGCGCCGCTATGAATCAGACTCACATAAGGAATAAAGTTTGTGGGTTTCGCGTGCAGTCTGGAGAAGTCATATTCCCATATTTCATTGCCGCTATCGGTGAAGGAGGTCTTCGCGGGATCGCCATACAGTTGGCGCACACGATCTTGAGTGGTTCTTCCTTTGACCAGTTGCTCGGACACGCTTTGAGCCGAAGCGTCGGCGATGCTTTCATTGCCGACGCTGGCGCACCCGCTCAGAAATGCAGACAAAAGCCCGGCCACAAAACCGATGCGCCATGCCATAGTACCCCCCGCGACGCTACGGAAATGCCACTCGCCATCCTAAGGACCGAATAACCGCAGTCTCAAGCCCCAGTACCGATCTTCGGTGCGAAAGAACGCTTGCAGACTCTCTCCGAGCGTTGGACCTAGACCGGCAGACTAATGATCGTCAACGACAATACGGGTGCCAACAGATGATTGCGGACAACCGTTGCCGAAAATCCTCAGACCGACCGACGGGTGAAGATGACCCAACGGGAAGGAACAACTGATCTAAGTGCGCTGGCCCAACTCCGCTCGACTTAGTCGTGAATAGCTGGCTGAAAATCCGATTAAGGTTGGATGGCTCAATTCCTGCGCCGATATCGTGCCTTGTCGACACCATTGCAGCACGACAGTCCGGCGATTTGAACCGGTTAGGCCGATATTTGTGACGCAACTTTCCTATGGCTTGTCCGTTCCGGTCAAGGGCTCCCCTTGCGACTATGTTGGCAGCGCGCAGGCAGTGGGGGCCCCCCTTGATCGCAACCGCGACCGTCGGCTAATGAAGGATAAAGTCTCAGAGGAGAACCGCAAATGAGTGATCTCGTCGTGATCGCATTCCCGAGCGAGGCGAAAGCGGAGGAAGTCCGTCAGAAACTGCTGGCAATGCAGAAGGAATACCTAATCGAATTAGGCGACGCGGTGATCGCCGTGAAGGACGCCCAGGGCCGCATCAAGCTGAATCAGCTCATCAACACTACTGCCGTAGGTGCGGTTTCGGGTACGTTTTGGGGTACGCTGATTGGCCTGATTTTCCTGATGCCACTTGCTGGTGCTGCAATCGGTGCCGCTTCCGGCGCTATTGGTGGCGCTTTGAGCGATGTTGGTATTAATGACAAATGGATCAAGGATACCGCAGCTGCCATCCAGCCCGGCACGGCGGCATTATTCGTGCTGGTGCGCAAAGTTACCGCAGATAAGGTGCTTGAAGGCCTCAAGGGTGAGGGCGGTACAGTAATGAAGACCTCGCTCGACCACACCAAGGAGGCAGCGCTGCAGGCGGCGCTGGCCGGCGTCCAAGCAGCGGTGCCTGCTTCGCCCTCCTGACTTCGACCTGTTCACGAGGGGCTTCCACGTCGTCGCTCACACATCCTGCGCCCGGCAGTCAGGGTGACGCCTGCTATTGTGTATTGTTCAGGTAAAGGCAATGCGAAAGGTACAGGCGTCCGCGATGCGGGGGCCCGTGAGATTCATAACAACGAGCGATTAGCCCCTTTTTTGCCGACCATCCGCCGCGCATGGAAGCTATCTGGTGGAACACCGGTCGTGAGGCCCACGCAGTTGCAACGACGGCCCAAGACCCTAAGCCGCCATTGTGCCTACCTTGTCGCTGCCAGACTTTATCGGCAATTCGGATTGGAAAATCGAACCTTGGTTGACGCCCGACGAACACCCAAATCCGACCGTTGTGCTTCTCGATGATCGAATGGCAGATGGCAAGGCCCATACCGTCCCACTCGACTTAGTCATGAATAGCGGGCGGAAATTCGATGCACCGAACACAGCCAATGGGGTCGCGTGTCAAAGACCACGCCCGGGCCTTCAGTTACTTGGTGTACATCGTTTTCGACGTACAACTGGAATGGGCGGAGGCGCGGGTCATTCCGCCTTCTCTTGATCAAGGCGTGACAGGCGCCGGGTTCAGGAACTTGCCAAGGGCCAGCTGATAATAGGAGGCAGCAATGTCAAAACTAAATCTATCCATCAGTGGACTGAGCATTTTCATGGCGTTAGCCCTTGCGCTAGGGGAATTGTTCTTCTTCTTTTACGGAGAGAACTGGGAAGGTCCACTCGGGTTGTTTACGTCGGAGCGGTTGGGCTTCAACTTGGCTTGGCTGACTCTTATCTATATTTCCTTTCAACTCCTCTCGATCCCGTTTGCGCTACACACGTCTGAAAAAAAGTTCATTGGCGTAGTGGACGGAATGGTATCCTTGGTGCCCTTGGCGATCACCGTCATTGTGATATTCGGGAAGCCGGAGCTTCTCAAGACCTCGCAGCGGTGGGAGGCGGCGATCCTGTTGCTGTTCATCGCTGCCGTTGATGTGTTTGGCGGGTATACGTTCAATATCGCTTTGAGCCGAAGGACGATGGACGTGGGCACCTGAGGCCAACCGAGCCTCTCGGAGTAGCGGGCCGCCAGCGCAGGTATAAGCTTTGAGCGCCGCGGCGGGATTCAGGCCGGCATGAAATCCCCACAGAATTTGTCTTGTTGACCCCGACTTACCTACTCGCGACAATCGCAAACGACGGATAAGGAAAGTAGTCGACGTAGGCGTGAATTCGGTTTCGGCAACTCCGGGTCATTGAGAGCCGTACCCGACCGCGTTGCCTCACGGGCGGTGTACCTTCAACTGCGGACGAGGCCGGGCTTGGGAGCAAGCGGATCGCCTGATCGAGGCCGTGGCCGCCATATGGTGCGAAACTCGATGCCAGTTGGACTTTCGCGACTTACCAGTGGTCGAAGTACTCCTGAATTTCGGTGGGAGACGACGTGGTGAGAAGCGCAAGCTTTAGGATCACACGTGCCTTCGACGGCTTGAACTCCTCGGCGGCGACAAAACCTTCAGCGTCGTCATCTACTTCTGCATTGCGCGTTGTGAAGCCGATCGCCAGCCTCGTGCTGCGCACGATGACCACGCCTTTCTTCCGGGCATCGCGCAGACCCGCAAACGCCTCCTTGGTAAAATTGCCGTTGCCGACGCCCGCGATGACGAGCCCTTTGGCGCCCGCAGCGACAGCGGCGTCGATCAGGTCACGCCCCATGCTCGCGTAGGCGTAGATGATGTCGACCTTGGGCAAGCTTTGAATTTGGCCGATAGGCAATTTTGCCTTGCTGTAGGCTACGTTTCCGCATCCGGCAAAAATGTTCACGTGCCCGGTATCCACTGTGCCGACCGGTCCTCGATCGATCGATTTGAATGTATCAACCCGCGTGGTGTCCGTCTTGTAGACATTACGTGCGGCGTTGATCTGATCATTGAGAACACTGAGGACGCCGCAGGACTTCGCCGAGTGACTGCCTGCCACAGCCACTGCATTGTAAAGGTTCATCGGACCGTCGGCGCTGATCGCTGTGGCCGGACGCATCGAGCCGGTGAATACGATCGGCTTCGGAGTATCTACGGTCAGTTCGATGAAAAACGAAGTCTCCTCCAGGGTATCCGTGCCGTGTGTGACCACTATGCCGGTCACATCAGGGCTTTGCTCCAGCTCCTGCAACCGCCTTGCCAGCTGCAGCCATACCGCGTCGGTCATATCTTGGCTCGGAATATTCACCACCTGCTCACCCCGAACGTTGGCGATATCCTTGAGCTGCGGCACAGCCTCCACCAACGCAGCGACACCGAGCTCTCCGGCCGTGTAGCCGTGCTGCTCGGCGCTCTTCTGCACGCCGGCGATGGTCCCTCCGGTGGCGGCAATGAAAATCTGCGGCTTTTGCGACGTTTGCGCTAAGCCTGGAATGGAAAGAAGACAGCCTGCGACGAGAATGCTGGCCAGGAGACGGAAACGCACTGTTATCATTGTTGACCTCCTCCGATAAAATAGCCTAGGCCAACCTCCTGCGATAAAATTACCTCTTATTAGGTAGACCGACTGACGTGAATGGCCCCAGCACTTAGCGCCGGTACCCGGTCGCGACATTGATTTTTGTCAAGGCTGGCGCATGCTCCTCAGATTGTTGATCACCTCCTTGTTGAGACGATATTGTGTGTGAAATTTCGGATGCCATTGCCGAGTCGCCGCAAGAATGCTTTTCGAGCCCGAACGACATCAAGCGCTTTCGTCCGATCGTTGGGGCGAGCAGTTTGTCAGGGCCGCGATCGACCGAATTGCGGCCGACACGATCCGCGACTTCTCTGCAGCGACGCTCTGGCCAACTCATCCTGACGACGCCCCACCCAGCGCGACCTTCTATAATCTCTATATCGGCGCGGCCGGGGTGATTTGGGCGCTGGATTATTTGAAGCGCAGCGGCGCGACGGATACGGTTCCGGACTTCAGTACGATCGTGGTCGATCTTGTCGCGCCAAATCGTGCGCGATTTGCGCGATTTGCACGGCGCGAGAGCACCGGCATGTATCTTGGCATAGGTGGATTGCTGAGCGGTGACAGCGGGATTCTTCTCACGGCGGCGCGCCTTAACGGAATTCCGACCGTCGTCGCACAGATCGGTGAAGCGATCGATGGAAATGCCGACAACCCGTGTCGAGAGTTCATGTACGGCGCACCCGGAACGGCGGTGGCTTCGCTGGCGATGTGGCGCGAGACGGGCAACGCTTTTGGCGACGCCGGCGCCGACATGCGGGCGCGCCACGAAGCCCGCGTCACCGATGATGGCAACGCGGCCGAACGCGATGCGGGGTGATTCGATATCGTAGATCGCCTGCAGCATCGGCCGGCCAACCAGCCGGATCAGGTCGCGGAACTGCGGCGCCAGGAGGGATTCCGCGGCCTCGCGCATCTCCGCGATGATCGCGCGCGAGATCAACGGCGGCGGGATCAGCGTCGCGATGACGTCGCATGTGTTGTAAAGATGCGGACTCAGGTCCAGCCCGCGGTCCTCCGCACCTGGGCATGCGCAGTGCGGCGGAAGTCGTCGGCCAAGTCCGGATCGCAGACGTTCCTCGCCAGCACCATGCCGCCGACACAAAGGGCGACGAGCGCGAGCGCACGCTCGCGCGCCCGCGGACCATTCAGGTGCTCCTCGAAGACCTCGATCAGCTGCTCGACGACCTCCTGGTAGGCGGCCTTGACCAGCTCACCGCGGCGTTGAACGTCGGAGGACGTCCCGAGCAACGGACAGCAGCCGTCGCGATCGTCGAAATGCTCGCGCGAGAAATAGGCGTCGACGATCCGTTGGGCGTGAGGCTTGGTGACCGCACTCGGCTCGCGCCGCTTTTGCCAAGCTGCGGGCGTTTTCTTGCACAGAAACTGCCGAACGGCTGCCGCGTAGAGCTCATCCTTGTCACGAAAGTGCCGATAGAAGCCACCGTGGGTGAGGCCGGCATTGCTCATGATTTCGTCAATGGATACCCCGGAATAGCCGTTGCGGTTGAAAAGTCGCCTGGCGCTTTCGAGGATTTTTTCGCGAGTGTCCCGCTTGTGCTTCGGTGAATAGGGCATGGCTTTGTCCTCGGCGAGGTGACAATAGTACCGCCAAAAGATGATCTTGAACATCTTTTGGCGATCGATTTGAAAGGGACCGAAACTTGATCGTGCGGCCTTCGGCGCGGCCAGGAGTTTCCATGACGAGCGTACGAGGCGGCTTTGGTAAGGATGAACCTCGACGTGGGCGGTCATCCCTTTTTCGCGTGGGATGAGGAAGGTTTTTCGGCATGTCGTCGACTCCTCCAAAATTCGCAAGCGGAAGCATTAGTCGCCCGCTTCCGCGCCTCGAAGACGAGCGCTTTCTGCGCGGGGGCAGCCGCTATGTTTCGGACCTCATCGCTACGTCGAAAGCTTTGCGCGTCGCGGTGCTGCGCTCGCCCCACGCCCACGCTCGGATTGCGGCGGTCGACGCCAGCAAAGCGCGCACATGGTCAGGTGTCATAGCCGTGCTCACGGCCGTTGATTTGACCAACATCGGCGACCTGCCGTGCGACTGGGCCAGTCCCGGCATGGATGTGGTGCCGCAGCAGCCGGTGCTGGCACGTGATCGCGTCCGCTATGTGGGGGAGCCCATCGCGGCCGTTGCCGCCGAAACAGCGCATGCGGCGGAGGACGCGTTGGCGGCCATCACAGTTACGTATCAGAAACTCCCTGGCGTCGCCGATCAGGAGGCGGCCCTCGAGGATGGTGCACCGCGCCTGCACGACGCGGTGCCGGGTAATATTGCCTTCCGATTTCCCAGGGCTGGCGGCAATGTTGCGCGCGCTTTCGCGGAAGCCGGCGTCGTCATCCGTCGCCGCCTCACCAACAGTCGTGCCACAGCCGCACCGCTCGAAGGCCGGGCCGTGCTGTCGGATTTCGATAGTCGTGCCGATCGGCTTATACATCACACGTCGAGTCAGTTGCCGCACGTCCATGCCCGATCGCTAGGGAAATGCCTCGGACTTCCCCTGCACAAGCTGCGGCTCGTCGTTCCCGACATTGGCGGCGGATTTGGCGCCAAGCTCGGCTTTTATGCCGAGGACGTCATTTGCGCGCTGCTTTCCATGCGCACCGGCCGTCCATGCGCCTGGAAGGAAGGACGGGGTGAAAGTTTCCTCGCGACCACGCATGGTCGCGACCAGATCCAGTATGTCGAACTCGCCGCCCGGCGCGACGGCCGGATTATCGGGCTCAAGACTCGCATCATTGCTGATCTCGGTGCTTATGCATTCGGGATGGGACCGGGCGTGCCGGCGATCAATACCGGCCTTTCGGTCACCGGCTTGTACCGCATCCCAAATGTCGAAACCGAGGTGATCGGTGTCTACACCAATCGCACCCCGACCGGCCCTTACCGTGGTGCCGGCCACCCTGAGGCAACTTTCCTGATCGAGCGGGTGGTAGATGATCTTGCACGCGAGCTGGCACGCGATCCCATAGAGCTCAGGAGAGTGAACTTCGTTCCCGCCTCTGCCACGCCCTACCTGCTGCCCACCGGGCTAACCCTTGATTCCGGCGACTACGCGGCTGCCATGGATACGGCACTGGCGCTCGCCGGATATGCCGAGTTGCGCAAGCAGCAAGTGCAGCTGCGCAGGCAGGGCCATTACTTTGGTATTGGCCTCGCAGCTTTTGCGGAGAACTCGGGGGTAGGACCTTCGATGGCCATGGACGCTGTCGGGTTCCGGCGTGCCGGCCACGAAAGCGCGCGCGTGGTCGTACATCCGGACGCCCGCGCCACCGTGTTTTGCGGCACGCAGAGCACCGGCCAAGGCCACACCACCGGCCTGGCTCAGATTGCAGCCGGCGTACTTGGAATTGCCGTCGAGGACATCGCCGTCGTCGAAGGCGACAGCCACGCGATCCCGTTCGGCACAGGCACCTTCAACTCGCGCACCACGTCGATCGGCGGCTCGGCCGTCTACGAAGCGGCGCGCAAGATCATGGATAAGGCAACGAAGATCGCAGCGCACAAGCTGCAGCGGCGCCCCCGCGACTTGGTTTATGAGAATGGTCTGTTTCGCGTAATCCCGCACCCCGGCGCAAGATCGTCAATCACACGTCTCGGCATGAAGCTTGGAGAGCGGATTGTGCGGATCGTCGTCAAGCGGCGTAGCGGCTTTGCGCTTCACGTGCCAAAGCGTGGGGTGGACAGTGTAACCTTCGCCGACATTGCGCGTGAGGCGCACCTCGGCCACGACCTGCCGCTCGGCATGGTCCCCGGTCTCGATGAAATCTGCTTCTTCGATCCCAAGGACATGCTCGTGGACTATGGTGTGCACGTTGCCGTGGTCGAGGTCGATGCCGAGACCGGGCACGTTGCACTGCTGCGTCACGTCATGCTGGACGACTGCGGCCGAATCATTAACCCCCTACTGGTCGAAGGTCAGGTCCATGGCGGTGCGGCGCAGGGCATCGGCCAGGCCCTCATGGAGGCAGTCGTCCACGACAGCGACGGCCAGCCATTGGTTGGCAGCTACAACGACTATGCAATGCCACACGCGACGGACATGCCGGCGTTCGAGACCGCCCGTGCCGAAATCCCGACCAATTTGAATCCTCTCGGGGTCAGGGGCGTGGGCGAAGGGGCGACAATCGGCGCCACACCTGCGGTCGTAAATGCTGTTCTGGATGCACTCGCGCCGCTCGGCGTGACCGACATTGCGATACCAATGACCCCGATGCGAGTCTGGCAGGCAGTTGAACGTGCACAGCATGACCTGAGTAGCAGATCCACATCCCCATCAGGGCATGATGCCTTCGTGGAGGCGACGCGATTGGTTCCGGAATCGAGGAGCTAGGAAGATGGCCGCCGTTTCGATGACCGTAAACGGTCGTGGTGTCCGCGGCGAGGTCGAAGGGCGAACGATGCTCGTGGAGTTTCTCAGGGAGCATCTGGGTCTCACCGGCACGCATGTCGGCTGCGACACGACCCAATGCGGTGCCTGCATCGTGCATGTGAATGGTCTGGCGATGAAGTCGTGCACGATGCTTGCATTGCAGTGCGAGGGGGCGGCCGTCACCACCATCGAGGCCCTTGCCCCGCCCGGCAAGCCGCTCCATCCCATGCAGGCGGCCTTCCGGGAGCACCATGCGCTTCAGTGCGGCTACTGCACCTCCGGCATGGTGATGATCGCGCTCGACATCGCGCGCCGCTTTGGCGAACCGGATGAGGCGACGATCCGCGAGCAGCTCAAGGGCAACATCTGCCGCTGTACTGGCTATCACAACATCGTCAAGGCGATTGCGGCGGGAGCCCGGGCAATGGCGAGGCAGCACGCGTGAGGACCGATCATGCGCGATTTTATGTACCGCCACCCCACATCGCTCGACGAGGCCCGCCAACTTGCCCTTGAGGAGGGTGCCCGGTTGCTCGCCGGCGGCCAGACGCTGCTGCGGGATATGAAGCGTGGCATGCACGCACCGGCGAGCCT
>Ga0066395_10000370_pt1 | contig 16961 bp, 14 predicted proteins | sample PanSoiPlot1MoBio_FD_61218 | JGI IMG/M metagenome (GOLD analysis project Ga0066395, IMG submission 61218) | Tropical forest soil microbial communities from Panama analyzed to predict greenhouse gas emissions - Panama Soil Plot 1 MoBio | ecosystem: Environmental > Terrestrial > Soil > Tropical... | reverse complement strand
CCCGCCCTTGTGCAAGATGACGGGCGCCTCGACCTGCACGCCCTTCACCGCGCCGGTGCGCTGAATGCGGAATTTCACGGTGACGCGGCCCGGGACGAAGGTGTTCGCGTCCGGATGCGCGCGCGTGACGCAATCGATCACGGCGGCCTCCTTCGTGTGGAAGCGCGCGTCGATCTCGTCCTGCGATAGCTCGTGCCCGACCGCGTCCTTCGAGAAGTCGAGGGTCATGGCCTCCGGCCGCGACAGATCGTCGCCCTGCCAGACGATCTTGAGGTCGGCGGGGCGCAGCTTGATCGGCTCGGGCTCGTCGATCGGTTGACGCCGGCCGGCGACCGGGGCCGCCGTCGGCGACGTGAGCGGGCCGAACACCTCCGCCGGAGCCGCTTCGGTCGTCGAGGCGCCGCCGGGCGCAACCGGGGCGGGGCCTTCGCGGGGCGATGGGGCATAGGCACCCGGTGGCGGGCCCTCGTCGACAGGCGCCTCGCCCGACGGCGCCGACGCGACGAACACCTCGTTGCGCGCCATGCGCCGCACGCCGCGCCGCCTGCGCCGCCGCTCTTTGCCGTGCTTGGCGGGCTCGCCGGTCGCACCGGCGACCGGCGCGCGGGACGCCTCGAGGGATCGCCGCCAGTAGATGACGCCGGCGACGCCCGCGGCGGCGAGGACGAGCAGCAGCAAGAATCCCTTCAATGTCCTGGCCTGAGCCTACCGAAGGTGAGGCCATACCACCAGAAGGCTCGAGGCGTGCCGAATCAATGCTTGCTGAGCACGTAGATGGCCGGCGGGGCGCCGGTCGTGTTCGGCACGCTGATGACCAGCGTCGACCCCTGTACACAGTAGCTGTCCGAGGTGGACGTGTTGGTCGTGTTCATCAACGTCAGCGTCGACCCCGACGTCGTGTACATCCCCGACACGGTCGCCGTCGTGTTGAAGGCGGCCGTGCATTCGCACGAGCCTGACGCGGCGCTGGCGCAGCTGCCGGACGTGTATGTTCCCTGTCCAACGGCCATCTGAAAATTGGCGTCGATCTGCGCGCAGGTGCCGAGCACGTCGAAGCAGGACGACGGCACCACCTCGTGGAGCATGCCCGTCCCGGTCAGATCCTCGGTCACGGTGCCGTCCGTCCTGAAGGTGAACGTTCCCGTCTCGGTCAACGTCGACCCGGCATACTGGACCCCGGCGCAGATCCCCGGGTCCGGCGTCGTGACGGTGAGGTTGCAGACCTCGATGATGGCCCAGGTGCCCACGACGCCGCCCCCGCAGGCGCTGGCACGACCGCAGCCCGAGACGCTGCCGCCCGTCCCGCCGGCCCCGCCGCCCCCGCCCACGGCGCCCACGCCGCCCGTCCCGGTGGAGCCCATGCCGTCGCCGCAGCCGGACGTCGCGACGGCCACCAACGCGATCGAAGACAAGAGAATGCCTCTCATGACCCACACCCCCGTCAGCCTAAACGAGCGGCCGCGCCCAAATGACGGACAATTTTCGTGGGGGTGGACCGGCTCGCGGGGGTCATGGCTCGTACTGGTCAGGGACTGGTGAGGACTGGTTACGAAGTCATGCAATGTGGGCCCATCCGCAAGATAATCGGCGTACCCGGACGCAACGATGGCCGTGACCAGCAGCTCGCCCACCACCCGATCGGGGGCCGGCCCGACCGATGCGGCGCTGGTCGTGGCGGCGCGCGCCGGCGAATCGTGGGCGCAGGAGGCGCTGTTTCGGCGCCACGCGCGGATGGCGCTGGGCCTGGCGCACCGCCTGCTGCCGCAGGACGACGAGGTCGACGACCTGGTGCAGGACTGCTTCGTGTCGGCGCTGAAGCGGCTGTCGTCGCTGGACAACCCGCAGGCGTTCGCGGCGTGGCTGGGATCGATCGTCGTGCGGGCGGTCGGCAAGCGGCTGCGCCGGCGGCGGCTGCTGTCGCGGCTGGGGCTGCGCGTGCCGGAGGAGATCGACGCGGACGCGATCGCCGCGCCGTCGGTGCCGGGCGACGTGGCGGTCGAGCTGCGGCGCGTGTACGCGGTCGTCGCGGGGCTGCCGGCGCAGGCGCGCGTCGCGCTGGTGCTGCGGCGGGTGGACGGGCTGGAGGTGCCGGAGATCGCGCGGCGGATGGGCGTCGGGCTGTCGACCGTGAAGAGGCGTCTGAAATTGGCGGAGGAGATCCTTGAGCGATCAAGAAAAGGATAGGTTGGCTCCCCACGTGCGGGTGGATCTGTCGGAGTCGCGCGTCGACCGGCTGTGGGGCGGGGTGTCGGCGCGGCTCGGCGGCCCGAGGCGCGCGCGCGGCTGGGTATGGGCGACCGCCGTCGGCTGCGTGGCGGCGGCGGCGATCATCGTGTTCGCGCGTGGGCGCGGGATCCACGGCCGCGGCGGTGAGACGCAAGTGGCGGCGACGTCGGCCTGGGAGGGCGCGCAGCTGGAGACGGCGGCGGACGCGGTGGCGGTGAAGCTGGTCGACGGCTCGAGCCTGAAGGTGGAGCCGCGCTCGCGCGTCGAGGTGCGCGACCGGACGGCGTCCGCGGTGAAGCTGGTGCTGGCGCGCGGGCGGATCGCCTGCGACGTGACCCATCGGGAGGGGCGGTCGTTCGTCGTCGCGGCGGGCGGCGTCGAGGTGCGGGTGGTCGGGACGCGGTTCTCGGTGGCGAACGAGGAGGCCCAGGCGGGCGTCGGCCGGCGCGTCGAGGTGCGCGTCGAGCGCGGCATCGTCGAGGTGCGCGGCGCGGACGGCGAGATCGTGCGCGTCGAGGCCGGGCACAGCTGGTCGCAGGTGACGAAGACCGAGGCGCTGGCGCAGCCAGAGACTGAGACTGAGACGGCGCCCGAGCCCGAGGCCGAGCCCGAACGCGCCGCGCCCGCCAATCCGTCGTCGGCGGCCGGCAAGCCGCGCCTCGCCGCGCGGCCCGCGCCGGCCGATGCGCGCACGCTGTTCGAGCAGGCGCGCAGCCAGTGGCGCGCTGGCAAGATGGCGGACGCGGCGCAGACGTATCAGACGCTTCTCGCGACGCACCCGCGCGACCCGCGCGCCGGCCTCGCCGCCTTCGAGCTCGGGCGGCTGCGGATGGATCGCCTGGACGACATGCCCGGCGCGGTGCAGGCGCTGGAGCAAGCCGTCACGCTCGCGCCCGGCGCGGAGCTGCGCGAGGACGCGCTCGCGCGTCTGGTCGCGGCGGCGGCCGCCGCCCACGATCACGCCCGCTGCGCCCGCGCTCGCACCCGCTACCTCACCGACTACCCGAACGGCGTCCACCACCGGACCGTCTCGGCCGCCACCTGCGACTGAGCGACAAGCCGCTTACGGCAGTGCGCGCTACGGCAGCGGAACGCGCAGCATCGTCGCGCTGTGGTCGACCGTCGCCGGGTCGGCGCCGAGCTCGCCCTCGCGGTTGACGCCGATGCACCAGATGGAATCGTCGGTCCTGCGCGCGCACGTGAACATGCGCCCGGTGCGCACCTCGACCCAGCTGCTGTTCGGGTCCGAGCGCAACATGCTGGGGACGGCGTCGACCAGGTCGGGTCCGCCGATCTGGCCTTCCGTGTTGCGGCCCGCGCACCAGATCTCGCCGCCGGGCCGCAGCCCGCACGTGTGGAAGGTGCCGACGGTCGACGCGGACCAGTCGGCGTAGGTCGGGACCTGCGATGGCGACGGGCGCGGATTGACGTCGCCCATCGCGAGGGCGCCGCTCGCCTGCTCGCCCCAGCACCAGAGGCTGCCGCCGCGCTTGCGCGCGCAGGTCGTCGACTGCGAACAGCCGACCTCCGCCCAGTCGTCGTCCTCGCCGACCGCCACGGGCGCGCGAATCTCCTCGGGCAGCGTGGCGCCCTGACCGAGCTGCGAGTTCGTGTTGCGCCCCCAGCAGTAGAGGCGCCCCGGCGCGCGGATGCCGCACCCGTGTCCCTGTCCCGCGGCGATGAACGTCCAGTCGTGCGTGTCGCCGAGTTGCACCGGCGTCAGGCGGTCGTCGCCTGGATACTGATCGCCGAGCCCGAGTTGCCCCTCCTGGTTGTACCCCCAGCACCAGACGCTGGCGTCGACCAGCAGCGCGCACGTGAACTCGAAACCCGTGCGCACGTCGACCGCCTTGGCGGGAAGCGCGACCTGCCGGGCATCGGGGCGCGACACGCGATCGCCGGAGCCGAGCTGGCCGTTCGCGTTGCCGCCCCAGCACCAGACGCCGCCGTCGGCGGCGAGCGCGCAGCTGTGGGTGCTGCCCGCCGCCGGCGCGATCCAGGGACCGCCCGCGATCGACACGGGCGGCAGCGTCGTGCCTCCGTCGCTGCTGGCGACGCCGAGCTGTCCGTCTGTGTCGTCGCCCCAGCAGCGCAGCGCGCCGCCCGTGACCGCGCAGGCGTGGCCGAACCCGGCGGCCAGGCGGACGTCGGTCACCTGCAGAATCACCGGCGCGCCGCCGTCGATCGGACGCAGCACCTCGCCGCTGCGCGTACAGCCGGGCGTCGTCAGCACGACGGCGCTCGCGATCGCGAGGGCAGAGACGCCGCCGCGGCGGCTCACGGCGCCTCCAGGCCGAGGGTGGCGCCCAGCGCCACGCCGCTCGCGCGCGCGACGACCGCGCCGGCGTCGGTCGCCTCCACGCCGCGCAGCGCGACGGCGCCGTCGAGGCCGCCGGTCGCGTGCACGGATCGTCCGAGCGCCAGCCGGCCGACCAGGCGCAGCCGCGCCGTCGCCAGCAGGTTGCCGTACGCGGCGGCCTCGGCGCCGCTCGACGGCTGCGCGCGGAACTCGAGCCAGCCGACGTCGGCGCCGGCGCCCGCTTCGAGCGACGCGTGCCGGCTGCCCGCGACGCGGACCAGCAGCGCGAGCGCCCCGCCGGTCCCGAGCGCGCTCACCTCCCCGTGCGGCGCGGCCGCCGCGGGGCCGACGCGCACCGTGCCCGCGATCTCCAGCGCGATCCGCGGCGACAGGCGCAGGCGCCCGAACGCATCCGCGCCGATCAACGTGACGCCGCCGCTCTGGACGTAGCGCTCGATCACCCCGCGCGCGCCGAGGCCGTTCGTATCCACCTGCGCGGGCGCCAGCGTCTGGCCCACCGCGGTGACGACCTGCGGTCGGGCGTTCGCCTGGGCCTGTCGGGCGCGGGCGGTATCGAGCGCGATCTCGGCCCAGCTCGCGCGCAAAAGCTCGTCGGCCTCGATCGCGATGGCGGCGGAGCGGCCGTCGTCCGGGATGCGCGACAGATCGACGTCGCGGCGGACGCGCTTGCGCGTGACCGCATCACGCACTTCGATGTCGACCGTCGCCTTGGCGGTGTCGTCGGGGCTGAGGTCGACAGTCAGCGTCGCCAGCGGCTCGCCGCGCGCGGGATGTGCGTCCGCCGAGCAGGCCGCGATCCCCTGGCCGGCCAGCGTGTGCTGCAGATCGGACAGGATGCCGGCGCGCTGGACGTCGCTCCACGCCTGCGCGCCGAGTTGCAGCAGCACCCACGGTCCGTCGCCGCCGTCCGCGCATCGCGGCTCGGCGGCGGCCGCCGCCGGCAACACGGCGACGGCGGTGCACAAGGCGAGCGACAGCGTCGGACCGCGCATCCCGCTCCATGATAACTCCCGCAATAACCGCGTGATCGCGCGGTGTTTGGTCCTGACGATCTGTTGGACCGTTTGGCGGACCTCGGGGTTCGTACAGGGCAGGATGCGCGTCTTCCTGACATGCGCCGCATTCGTGCTGGCGTCCGGCCTCCTCGGCTGTAACGGCAACCTCGGGGGCCACAGTGCGGGGACGGCCGGCAACGGCATGATCACCGGGACCGGCGGCGCGAGCGGCGGCGCGGGCGGAACGACGCCGGCGCCGACCTCGCCCGACATGTTCGGCACCTGCCCGTCGGGCGGCGGCGAGCCGGGCGCCTCACCGCTGATCAAGCTGTCCACCATCCAGTACCGCAACACGGTTCGCGACCTTCTGACCGCGAGCGGCCTGCCGGACGTGGCGACCGAGGTGGCGCCGATGCTGGCGGCGATCCCGGACGACAGCACGGTCGCGTTCCGCGGGCTCGACACGCGTGTCTCGAGCGACCACATCCAGGGCTACTTCAACGTCGCGAGCGCGGCCGCCGACGGCGCGATCAAGACCAGCCAGCGCCTGACCGCGCTCGCCGGCAGCTGCGCCGCGACGTCACCGCTCGCGCAGAGCTGCCTGGACGCATTCCTCGCGTCGTTCGGCAAGCGCGCTTTCCGCCGCCCGCTCGCCGCCGACGAGCTCGCCGAGATGAAGGACGTCGCGATGGGCACGTCGCCCGCGCCGGCCAACGCCACCGAGGCGATCCGCAACGTCGTCGTGATGCTGCTCATGTCGCCGCGTTTCGTGAATCACCTCGAGCTGGCGGGCACCCCGCTCTCGAGCCAGCCGGACGTCCTCGCGCTCGATCCCTACGAGGTGGCGTCGCGCCTGTCGTACACGTTCTGGCAAACGCTTCCCGACGACGCGCTGCTGGCCGCGGCGGCTGATGGATCGTTGGCGACCGACGCAGGCTTCAACACGCAGCTCGATCGCGTGTTCGCCGATCCGCGCACGCGCGACACCGTCTGGCAGTTCTGGGACGAGTGGATGAAGTTCGATTCGTTCACCGGCTTCTCGTCCGACCGGCCCGCGTTCATGACGTTCGCGGCGGGCGAGAACGTCGGCGTCGCCGGCCACGACCACTGGGGCGACATGGTCACCGAGATCCACGATCTCACCGACCTCTACACCTGGACGCAGTCCGGATCGCTCGATGATCTGTTGACCTCCACCGTGTCGGTCACGAAGTCGGCCGACCTGGCGCACCTCTACGGCGTGTCCGCGTGGAGCGGCGGCGGCGCCTACCCGCAGTTCACGGACGGCAGCCGCAGCGGGATCCTGCAGCGAGCGGCGCTGCTCGCCGACAACCTGGAGACGACGAACCCGTTCCACCGCGGCGCTCTGATCCGGCGCTCGATCCTGTGCGACAACCTGCCGCGCCCCGATCCCAACAGCCTGCCGGCCGGATCGCTGGATCCGCCGCCGCAGAGCACGGCGATGACCACGCGCCAGCGTTACGAGGCCAAGGTCGCCGGCAACGGCCTGTGCTCGGGCTGCCACGATTCGTTCAGCAACCTCGGCTACGTCATGGAGGCGTACGACGCGCTCGGCCGCTTCCGCACGATGGAGAAGGTGTACGACGAGCAGACCGGCGCGCTGCTGGCGACGCTGCCGATCGACACGACCGGCATCCCGCAGGTGATCATCGGCGACATGCGGCCGGTCGCGGGCCCGGCCGAAATGAACCAGCGGATCGTCGAGAGCGGCAAGGTCGAGGCCTGCCTGTCGGCCAATTATTTCCGGTACGCGCTGCGCCGCGATCCGACCGCCAACAGCGCCGACGCCTGCGCCTACGATTCGATGCGCAGCGGCCTCGCGTCGGGCGGCGCGCTGGCCGCCGCCTTCCGCGGTATCGCGACCAGCGCCGGTTTCCGCCAGCACAAGGTGGGCGCGCCATGAAGCGATTGACGAGATTCCCGCGGCGATTCTTCCTGAAGGGCGCGGGCGGCGCCGTCCTGGCGATGCCGTTCCTCGAGTCGCTGGCGCCGCGCAACGCCGCCGGGCAGACGGTGACGCCGCCCAAGCGCTTCATCGTGCTGAAGTCGTTCAGCACGCAGCTGGTGCAGGCGTGGTACCCGACGTTCACGGGCAACGGCTACGCGCTCCACGACAGCAAGTACGCCGGGACCACCAAGGCCGACGGGACGACGCTGCTGACGCAGAAGCTGGTCAGCGGCAAGAACTACACCTGGGCGCCGATCACCGACTTCCAGACGTCGAACGGCATCTCCGGCATTCTGGGGCCGGCGCTGAATCCGTTCCTGCCCAAGCTGACGCTGATCCGCGGCCTCGATTTCCTGCCCGCCGTGAACCACAACTACGGCGGCCTGCTGGGCAACTTCTCGTCCTGCACGGCGGCCACGCCCTGCGACGCCGACAGCCTGCCCCACGTCCCGACGATCGATCAGGTGATGGCGTATTCGCCGAAGGTCTACGCGACCACGCCGGGCCTCCGGTCGCTGCACATCTCGCAGGGTGTGACGAACGCGATGTCGTACTCCGACCTCGGCATGAAGGGCGGGCCGGTCCAGCAGCTGACCACGCGCGCGAACCCTCTCGACGCGTTCAACGACGTGTTCGCGGGGTTCACGCCCGGCGGCGGTATCAACCCGACGATGATGCGCGACAAGCTGCTCGTCGATCGCGTCTACGCCGACTACACGCGCCTCCGGCAGAACAGCCGGCTGTCCGGCGCCGACAAGCAGCTGGTCGATCAGTACGTGTCGCTCGTGTCCGAGCTGCAGGCGAAGCTGTCGCCGACCGGAGCACCGATGATGTCGTGCACGCCGCCGGTGGCGCCCGCGTCGATGGCCAACAACACCGGCCTCAACACCACGGACATCACGACGAAGTGGGGCCTGTTCCTCGACATCGTCACCGCCGCCGTCATGTGCGATCGCACGCGGATCATCACGATCGGCGTCCACAAGGCCCTCGGTCCCAGCCCCGATTCGACCAGCACGGCGCAGCTCGGCTACTACCATTCCGAGGACGCGAGCGGCGGCACCTGGCACGGCCTGGCGCACGACTTCTCGAACGCCAATTCGCGCCGGCTGCTGCAGGGGATCAACAGCTGGATCGCCAGCGAGGTGTTCGCAAAGCTGCTGGCGAAGCTGGACGTGCCCGAGATGGGCGGCACCACCTACCTCGACAACTCGCTCGTCTACTGGGGCAACGAGCTCGGCTTCAACCACATCGCGTACAGCGTGCCGTGCCTGCTGGCGGGCAGCGCGGGCGGGTTCATCAAGCCGGGGCGCTACATCGACTACATCGACTGGGACGGCCGCGCGTACTTTTCGCAGGAGAACGGCAACGTCATCAAGGGCATCCCGCACAACCAGTTCCTGGTGACCGCGATGCAGGCGATGGGCCTCGCCCCCGCCGACTACGAGACCGGCGGCAACCCCGGCTACGGTTCGACCAGCGTGAACAGCCGGACCTCCGACACCTGGGCGGTCGACTACGACCTGTCGACGGTCGGCCAGATCCTGCCCGGGATTCGCGGCTAGCGGACTTTCACACGCCGAGCGCGGTGAAGATTCGTCATCGATCAGCGGTCGACGTTCACCGGCGCGATAGTTGGCATCAGCCGGGGGAGTGATCCCACTCCGATACCGATGTGCTCGGACTACGACGGCGGTACGGTCTGCACTACCATCGGCGGTCCCGGCCACACCGCGGGGGAGAGGCGGTGATCGGCGGAGTGGCGCTGGGGGTGACCGGTGCCGGGATCGGCGCCATCATCGGAATGTTCGTGGGGCACACGGATCGGTTCGAGTTCTGAGCTCCGGCCCGATCAGGGCTGGGGGCAGCCGGCGCCGCCGTCAGCGTCGACGCACGCTGCGTTCGCGCACGTCGTCCCCGCCGGGCAAGCGATGCCGCAGCCGCCGCAGTGGCACGGGTCGGTGGCGACATCGACCGCGACGCTCTCCAGGTAGCAGCCGTCGTTGCCGCGCTGGTCGGTCGCGCAGCACGTGAGGCCGACGCCGTCGCAGAAGCAGGCGCCCTGCATGCACCCGTGAATGCAGCAGCGAATGCCGCATCCGCCACAGTTGTCCGGATCGTTCATGAAGTCGACGTTCGGGCCGCACCCGGAATCGGCGGGCGCGTCGCGCGCCGCTGATTCCGCCACGTCGCCGCCTCCGCCGTCCTTCGCCACGTCGGGTTGCGAGCCACTGCAAGCAAAGAGGAGGACGAGGAGCGCCGCGAAGCCCCCCAGTGCGCTCGGCTTCGACACGTTCAAAGCATACACGCCGCTAGATCGTGGTGAAGTCGACCCGCAGCGGGAGGTGATCCGACGCCTCGGTGAGCGACGGCATGACGGTTTCGCGGGTCAGGCGCGGCAGGACGCGCGGGTCCGGCCGGAGTCGGCCCTCCGAGAACAGGAGGAAAGCGGTCTTGCGCGGGCGCCGGTTGATCGCGGTGGTGTCCCACGGGCGCTGCGCGCGGCAGCTCTCCGCCAGGCCGCGCCGGTAGGCCTCCTCGAGCGCGACGCTCTGCGAAGTTGCGTTGAAGTCGCCGGCGACGATCCAGGTGCTGTCGGCGGGCGCGGCATCGCGGCGGTCGAGCAGCTCGGCGATCTGCCGCCTGCCGACGTGCTCGGGGGGCGCCGTGTCGTCGGGCTGCCAGGCGAGGTGGGTCACCGCGACGTGGAGCGGGCGTTCCGCCACGGTGAGGCGCGCGATCAGCGCGAGGTCGCGGTGATGGGGGCGCTGCGCGGCGAAGCTCAGGACGTCGTGACCGTCCCAGGCGAAGACGCTGCGGCGCGCGAACAGGGCCGAGCCCTCGCGGCCCGAGCCGCGCGGCGCGAACGCGCCCTGATGGCTGCCGTCGAGGCGCGCGCGCAAGACGTCGAACAGGTCGGGCTCGACCTCCTGCAGGCAGAGGAGGTCGACGGGAAGGCCGTCGAGCCGCGCCAGCAGCACGCGCCGGCGCTTCTCGGCGTCGAGGGCGTCGGGCGGTGACAGCGGGTAGCGGTCGGCGCGGATGTGGCACTGCGCGAGTACGTTGTAGGTCACGGTGGAAAACGTCGTTGTCATGCCCGAGACTGTAACGGCGACCTTGCGCCGCCGACAGGACACGATTCCGGACATGGCGGGCGCCGACACGTTGCCGCTCGGCTGCACCTGGGAGCGCTACCTGGAGCAGCTCACGCGCGAGCACGGCGGCTGGACCGCGGTGGTGGACCTCTTGATCCGCCGCGCGGACGCGTCGGTCGCGCTGCCGGAGGATCCCGGCTCGATCGAGCGCGCGCTGCGGCGGCTGCGCGGCAAGGGGAACGCGCCGGGAGGGCAATACGGCCGCTGGATCCTGCGCTACTTCGGCGTGCCGCGCCCGCTCGAGGAGACGGCGCGGTGGATGGGCCAGTACCACGGGCGTTTCGCCGACCTGCCGATCTCGCTGTGCGAGGAGCAGCTTCGGTTGTGGGATCGCCCGCCGATCGCCGAGTCGGCGGCGGCCTGCTGGATCCATCTCGGGCTGGCGGCCGTGGCGTTGCGCCGCCGCGATCGCGCGGGCGCCGAGCGGCGCCTCGGGCGTGTCGGCGGCGACCGGCTGCCCGCCGCGGCGCGCGTCGAGGCGCTGCTGTTGCGCGCACGGCTCGCGACGGACGGCGACGACGGCGCCGGCGCCGAGGACGCGCTGGCCGACGCCGAGGGCCGGATCGCCAGGTTGCCGCCCGGCGCCGACCGCGACTGCTATCACGCGCGCCGGATTGACCAGGCGGCGTACCGGCTCCTCCACGCCCGTCCCGCGCCGCGCCTGGCCGCGGCGGTGCAACTCTATCGTTCGATCGACGCGCGCAGCCCCGCGCCCTTCGCGCGCTTCCGGCGTGACCACGGGCTCGCGTACTGCCACTGGCGCCTCGGCGATCGCGTGCGCGCCGCCCGCCACGCGGCGGACGCCGTCGAGCACGCGGGCGACGCCGGCCTGCTCCGTTTTCGCGCGATGGCGCTGGAGCTGCTCGCCCACATCGACCCGCGGCGCGCCGGCCCGCTGGTCCGCCGCGCGAAGGCGATCGCGCGCGAGATCGGGCACGAGGATCTCAGGTGACATGCGACAATCAGACGCGGCATGCGAGACCGCGGGACTCAACTCGTTCGGGCCTGGCAGCTGACCGCCCGCAAGAGCTGGAACATCGTCGGCTGGGGCGGCGTGTTGTTGAGCATCGGCGGGCCGGTTTGCGTCGGCCTTGCAGGGATCTCGATGCCTGTGGCCTACGTCCTGGTTGCGATCCCGGGACTCCTCGCTCTCGCGATCTGGGCCTGGGGCGGTGACGGCTATCGCGTTCACGCCGGTCGCGCCGAGATGCGCCTGTTCGGAGATCGGCTCGAGGTCCCTCGCGCGCGCCACGCCGGGGTCGACGTGTTGCCGTTGACGAACCTCTCGATGAGCTTCGTCAGCGTTCGCGGCCGCATCGACTTCATACCCGTGAGCGATGTCCTCGTCCTCCATCTCGATTCGGCCCACTGCCGCCGGCACATTGCCCATCATCTCGTCGGCAGCCACGAGGCGCTCAGGCGCATCGCCGAGGACATCGCGCGCACGCAGCGCGGTGAGTCGCCGACACCGGAGTCGGCGGCGATGTCCGCCAAGGACTCTCCTGCACGCGATGCGCTGGAAAGGAAGCTCGATGCGGAGCTCTCCAAGCTCGATTGACGGTATTCTCGGGATGGCTCGGGCGGTACCGATCGGAGGGGTTGCGAAGGGTGGCTGGCTCGTCTTGGCGCTGGCCTGCGCCAGCGCGGGTTCGAAGCCAGCCGAGCAACTCTCGCAGGCACCGGCGTCGCCTGATCAGTCCGCTCCGCCCAGCGCGGCTCCGGAGATGATGGCGCCTGCCTGGGCGCGCGAAGCTCGGACCGTCTGTTTCGAAGGCGCCGTGACCGACCAGGGACGCCCGGCCGACGAGAGCCGGAAGGATCAGATCCTGAATGCGGTGAAGAGAATTCTTCCGGCGGCCGGCGTCGCCATCGAACAGGCGCCGTGCCATCCGGGCCCAGGCGCCGTCGGCCTTGCGGTGAGCGTCGAGCTGTCTCGATTCGACGCCGACTACAAGAAGGTTCCGAACCGCGCCCGCCTCTTGGCGGTTCCGAACAAGAGTTGCTCATTCCCGCTGGTCACGGTGAATTTGACCGTGTCGACGCCCGGACAGGCGCCGTTCAGGCGCAGCATCGAGACGTCCCGGACGGCTCCCGACATCGTCAAGCGCTGCGAAAGCGAACCGGTCGCCGGTCTGACCTGGCAAGGGCCCGTCCTCGCGGCGCTGGCGTCGGTGTGGAAGGACGACGTCGTTGCGGCGGCCACGCTCGACGCCGTGCCGGACGTCGAAGGATCACTCATCGGCGCGGCCATTGAACTCCGCGGGGAGAGACCGATCTCGAACCCCGCGACCATGCGTTACCTCCGCGCCGGCCTCGAGAGCGATGACGATAGGGTGGTGATGGCCGCGGCCGCATGGCTCGCCGATCTGCCGGACGCGCCGAGCGCGCTGTGCGCGGACTTGCTTGCGTCGCTGCGGCGCCATTCGTCGCGGCCCGGGCCGGCCGCTGCGCTCCTGAACGCCGCCACCGGTAGCCGGTGCGTCGCGCGTGGCGACCGCCGGCGCGATTTGGTGGAGGTCGCCGGGGGCGTGATCGACGAGGCCGCGAAGCCGCGCCGGCCATGCGGGGGCAGCGCTTGCGGCCACTGGAAGGCCGCCGCGCTGCTGCTCGGCGAGGCGAGAGCCCGGGAAGCGCTCAAATCGCTGGTCAGGTTGCTGAGCATCGTTTATCCCGACGAGCCGTCCCCCGCGCTTCTCGAGGCGATCGGCAAGATCGGCCTCACTCCGGAGGTCGCGGATGCCATGGCGAGGGTCCTCAATCGCGAGCCCTGGACCGAGAAACAGGTCGCGACGGTGCGGAAGTGGGGCCCGATGTCCGCCGTCATCCTGTGCGGCGCGATCGACGCCTCTGATTTCGGCGCCGCCCGGCAGGCGCGCGAGGCAATCACAGAGGCGGGCGAACAGGGGCTCGCGTGCGTGAAGCAGAGCCTCGGCCACCGCAACCCGGATGTCCGCGGTTGGGCGGCCACCGCGGCCGCAGGGAAGTCGACTACCGAGCGCCCGTGAGGGACCGCCGTCTGTCGCGGAGACGCGCCTCCCGGCGCGCGTCGACTTCGGATCCGATTAGCTTCAGCAGGGCGGGGCGATCGACCCGCCGGACCAGGTCGCGAACGGTGTCGGCCGACACGGATCGAATCGCGACCGCCACGGCGATGATGAACGGGCCTTGATTCGCGTTCTCGAGTTTGTGCGAGCCGGCCCACCCGGTCTCGCGTCGCATGGTGCCGTGGTCGCTGATCCAGGGATCGCCGCGGGCACCGAAGATGAGCGTCGCGGATGAGAAGTCTTCGGGCGCGGTCGCCAGCAGATCGGGCGTGCTCTCGAGGATTTTCCCCTCGGTCTGATAGTCCACCGGCACCATCGAGAGGGTGACGATGATTACCGCGGTCCAGGTGTGGGCGCGTGGCGACGAGCTCTCGCAGGTGACGCTGGTGATGACCTCGTCGGGCTCCTTCCAGCAGGCTTCGCGCAGTCGGACGCCGGGAATTTCTCCGAAATCGACAGAACAACGGCTGCCGCGAACCGTACGAGGAACGGCGGCTGTCATCTGCCGCATCAGACGCGCGAGCTTGCTCGCGACCACCGGCGGGAATCCCTGTCGGCTCGCCGGCAGGCGGTCGCAGGGGCGCATCGGCGGCTGGTTCGCCAGCGCGACGTCCGCGAACAGCGTCGCGGCGGCCGCGGCAAGGATGGCGCAGGCTCGCTTCATCGCGCCACCTGAACGGGGCAGGGGGAAGCCGGCGCGGCCGACAGCTTGTAACCGATCAGCGCCGGTCGTTCGAAGGCGGTCGCCGGCAGCCGAACCCGCCGCATCACGTTCGCGATGCAGCGATCGACCGGCGTCGCCGCGCGCCGTCCGGACGGCGTGACGAAGATCCGGCCGTCCCGTTCGACATCGACATCGACGGCCAGTGTCTGATCCTTCCCGCGGCCACCCTCGAAGCAACGCCGCCAGTCCTGTTTGTGCGCGGCGACGATCATCTCGACCGCTCCCGGAGGCGGCTGGCGCTCCCACGGCTTCGGCAGGTCGCACGAATCCGCCGCCGGCGCCGGCGTCGGATCTCCCGGCGGTGCGCGCACCAGCGTCACCTCGCCGTTCGCGGCGCCGGCCCAGACGTCGTGCCCGCCCGCGCCCGCAATCGTGACCAGATCGGTGCTGCTGCCCGAGCTGACGGCGCGAAAGGCGCGCCCGTCCCAGTGCAGCAGCGTTCCCGCTTGTCCGGCCGCCCAGACGTCGTCGGGTCCGCGCCCCCAGACCGCGTACAGCGGTCCGCGTGTTTCCGGCGCGAGGTGACAGGTCGGAACCTCGGTCCAGACGTCACCGTCGAAGTGAAACACGACCCCCTTCTGCGGGGCCGGCGTCAGCGTGCGGCCCACCGCCCAGACGTCGCGCGCGCCGCTGCCCCACAGCGCGTAGATGCGGGCGTGGCGTCCTTCGATCGCGATCGACAGCGTGCCGTAATGGCGGCGCTCGAGCAGGAACTCGCGCTGCAACGTGATCCACTGTTCACCGTCGAAGTGCGCGAGGCCGTCCTCACCGGCCGCCCAGACGTCATCGGCGGCGCTTCCCCAGTACGCGTGCACGGTTCGCGGGCCGCAGGCGCGCCATTCTGGCGTGGGGCCGTCCGCCACGCGCCGCGCCCTGCGCATTCCGCTGGCCCAGACGTCGCCGGTGGGCGCCTGCCAGACACCGAGCATGAACGTATCGGTTCCGGGTCCGACCTCTCGCCACGGGCCGCCGCCCTCCGAGAACAGCGCCGAGCCGTGCTCGCCGACCACCCACGCGTCGCGCCCGTCGGACCAGACGCCGAGCGGGCGATGCGCGAGCGGCCACGACCGGACCGTCCCACCGGGGCCAGGTTCATCGATCGCACCGGCCTGATCGCCCGCTGCAAGTCCCAGCGATGCCTTGACCGCCAGCGGCTCCGCGTTCGCGCGCGGCAACAGCGCGACCAGTTCCGGTTCCTGCCCCGCCGGTCCGCCCCAGCGCCGGCCGTCCCAGCGATAGAGATAGGTCTGATCGTAGAACTGACCCAGCGCCCATCCCGACTGCGGCGCTGCCATCGCGCCGGCGGCGAGCGCCGGCCCCCCGGGCGCCCAGTGGTAGTAACCGAGCTCGCGCCGGGGCCGAAGGAACGTGAAGACCGTCTCGAAGTGGCTGCCGTTCCAGGACAGAATCGTTCCGTCCTTTCCCGCGAACAGCGTCGACCCGTTTCCCCACAAAAACGCCACGCGCAAGGCATCGACCGGCGAGGAGCTGTAGGGAGCGCCGTTGATCCAGCGGCCCGCCTTCAACCGCCAGACCGGGCCTTCGAAGCGGGCCCAGATGTCGTCCGGGCCGAGGCCGACGATGTTCTTGATCGACGCGTAGCCGATCTGCTGCGGGGCCGGGAAGTCCTCGACGACGCCGTTGAAACTCCGGAGACGGGAGAGCAGCCCTCGAAATCCGATCCAGACGTCGCCCGTGGGCGACAGCCCGATCGCCGACGGGATCCCGTGCTTTTCGATATGCCTGCCCGCGAAATGATCGCCGTCGCCGTGAATCAGCCAGGGGCTCGCGCCATCCCCCAGGATCCAGATGTCATTGCGACCCGAGCCCGTGATGCCGGCGAAACGTTCGGGCGCAATCGCCGGCGGCAGCGAGACGGTTCGCCAGGAAGTGCCGGTGAAGCGCAGGACCCTGGCGCGCTGTTCCGGCGGAATGTCGGCCCTCAACCCTTCGGACGGGGAAGCCACCAGCCAGAGCTCGCCGCTCGAGGACGCCCACGCATGGACGCGCTGCCAGCGCTTGTCGGGCGGCAACGGCGGCGCCGGCGCGCGCGACCACCGGCAGCCGTCCCAGCGCAGCACGGTGCCGTACCCCACGGCGTACGCCGACGTCGGCGATCCAGCCACGACATCGTAGATGCGGTCTTCGAACGCATTCTGCGGCGTCGTCCACGCGCGCCCTTCGTCGGGACATCGGCCAGCGGCCACGACCTGGCGTCCGCAGCCTCCTGCGAGCGCGCACAGAAGCGTCAATCCGAACCGCGCGTGGTGCCGACCCCGATAGACCACCTGCATCGACCAGCGGTCTAGTTTAGACCCGCCGGCTCGATGGATGAGGGATTTGGACCCTTCGAGCGGGGCTCTCCCCGCGACCAGGGTCACGTGTCGCTGTTGGTTGGACCCAGCGGCTGATCCGCGATTGCAGCGAAACTGTTTCGCGATTGCGTCAGACGGGAACGCACCGCGCAAGTACGGTCGCTGCCCATCAGGAGGTCCGGCATGACTTCGAGGCTTTTCCGGAACGGATCG
>Ga0066395_10000368_pt1 | contig 16965 bp, 13 predicted proteins | sample PanSoiPlot1MoBio_FD_61218 | JGI IMG/M metagenome (GOLD analysis project Ga0066395, IMG submission 61218) | Tropical forest soil microbial communities from Panama analyzed to predict greenhouse gas emissions - Panama Soil Plot 1 MoBio | ecosystem: Environmental > Terrestrial > Soil > Tropical... | reverse complement strand
TGGATCGCAAGATCGCGGTCAAGCTGCTGCGCGCGCGCGGGCACGGCGCGGCCGCGCTCGCCGATGGCCGGACGCGCCTGCTGCGCGAGGCGCAAGCGATCGCACGGCTGTCGCACCCGAACGTGGTCGTCGTGTACGACGTCGGCACCTTCCGGGACTCGGTGTTCATCGCGATGGAGTTCGTCGCCGGTCACACGGTCGGCTACTGGATGGAGGCCCAGCCGCGCAAGTTGAAGGAGATCCTGGACGTGTTCATGGCGGCCGGGCGCGGGCTCGTCGCCGCGCACGCCGCCGGTCTCGTCCACCGCGACTTCAAACCCGACAACGTGATGATCACGAAGGGCGGGCAGGTGCGCGTCATGGATTTCGGCCTGGCGCGCCAGCAGGTGCGCGACGACGAGCCGTCGCCGGCCACGCAGGCCGAGCTGGACGCCGGCGCGCGTGCCGCCGCGCTCGCCGAGACGATGGAGCCGGACGTCGACCCCGACGCGACGGCGAAGCTGGCCGACGTGAGCGGCGACGCGGCGCCGCCCTCCGGCTCGGGCGGTTACCTGCAGGTCAAGCTGACGCGCACCGGTGCCGTGCTCGGGACGCCGGCGTACATGGCGCCCGAGCAGTTCGCGGGAATCAGCGGCGACGCGCGAACGGATCAGTTTTCGTTCGCGGTCGCGCTTTACGAGGGCCTGTACGGGCACCGCCCCTTCGCCGGCTCGAACGCGCTCGCGCTGATGGCGAACGTCGTGGCCGGCACGATCTCGCCGCCGCCCGACAACACGCGCGTGCCGACCTGGATCAGGAAGATCCTGCTGCGCGGCCTGGCCACCAAGCCCGCCGATCGGTTCCCGTCGATGACCGACATGCTGGACGCGCTTTCGCGCGACCCGGTGGCGCGCCGGAACCGACGGCTGGGCGCGGTGGCCACCATCGCCGCGATGGCGGCTCTCGGCGCCGGCGGTTATAAAATGGCCGCGGGCCAGCGCGCGATGTGCGCGGGCGGCCCGGCCCGCTTCGCGACCGTCTGGGGTCCGGCCCAGCGGAGCCGTGTTCAGCAGGCGTTCCAGGCCACGGGCGTCAAACACGCCGAGATCGCGTTCGCGGGCGTCAGTCGGATCATCGACGAGTACGCCGCGCGCTGGCAGGCGATGTACGGCGAGTCGTGCGAGGCATCGCGCGTGCGCGGGGAGCAGTCGGGCGAGGTGCTGGACCTCCGCATGGGGTGTCTCGGCGAGCGGCTGTCCAGCGTCAAGGCGCTGACCGACGTGCTCGCGAGCGCCGACACGGCCATCGTCGACAACGCGGTCAGCGCGGCGAGCACGCTGCCGACGCTGGAACGCTGCGCCGACGTCGCGATGTTGCGGGCGGTCGTGCGGCCGCCGGACGATCCGACCAAGCGCGCGCAGGTCGCGGCGCTTCGCGAGGAGGTTGCCCGGATCAGCGCGCTCGCAAGCGCGGGCCGCTGCGACCAGGCCGCGAGCGACGGCCGAAAGGCGCTGGAACGCGCTTCAGCGCTGGACTACCTGCCGGTGAAGGCCGAAACGCTCCTCGCGCTCGGCAAGCTCGGGGACAGCTGCATTCAGCCTCGTGAGGCGATCGGTTACCTGGAGCAGGCGGAGCTGGCGGCGGAGACATCGCAACACGACGAGATCGCGATCGTCGCTTCGGACCTGATCGCCGGCATCGGCGCCGACCATCACGCCCAGGACGCGCACACCAGCTGGACGTGGGTCAACCATGGTGAGGCGATCCTCCGGCGCTTCCCGGGCCACCCGCTGCTCGAGACCTGGACCGCGGTGTCGAGGGGTCTTCTTCTCCGGCAGGAGGGACGGCTCGACGAGGCGCTTGCAGAGCAACGACGTGCCCTGGCGGCCAAACAAGCGCTGCTCGGCCCCGATCACCTCGACGTGGCGATATCCAGCGTCGACGTCGCGCTGGTCCTGCAGGAGCTGGGGCGCAGCGCCGAGGCGGAGGCGATCCTGAAGCGCACGATCGAGACGATCACCCGGCTGGTCGGTCCAGAGAACGCAGGCGTCGCGCCGGCGCTGCTGAACCACGGCGAAACGCTGACCGACATGGGGCGCTTCGCCGAAGCCGAGGCGGAGATCCAGCGCGCGCTGTCGATCTGGCGTGGGCGCGGGGCCAGCGCCTTTTTCGAAGGATACGGTTTGATGGACCTTGGTCGCATCAAGCTCGCGGCAGGCGCCACGCGCGAGGCGCGCGACCTCCTCGAGCGCGCCGTCGCCATCCTGGCGAAGCAGGATCCCGAGGCAGCCGCCGAGGCGGAGTTCGCGTTGGCCCAGGCCACATGGGCGTCGCCCGGGGGACACCGCCGCGCCATCGATCTCGCGCGGCACGCATGGGAGCGGTTCGCGGGGAGGCCGAGCACGGATCGAAAACGCAAGGCCCTCGAAGCTTGGCTGCGGCAGCGCGAGCTGACTTAGGAACTGGTCGCTCAGCCGCCGCCCCGCTTGCGCGGGCGGGGCAGGTTGTACTCCGATAGGCGGCTGACCAGCGTACGTCGCGAGATGCCGAGCAGCTCGGCAGCGCGGGTCTGATTGCCGGCGCACTGTTCCAGCGCGGTCAGGATCCGGTCTCGCTCGGCGTCATCTGACCGATCCGGCATCGCCGGCGGCGCCGGGATCGCCCGCGCCGCTTCGGGGGCCGGTGGTCGCGGAGCCGGTCCGACGTAGGTGTCGACCGGCAGGTCATCGACGGTGATCGGGCCGCCCTCTGACAACACCACGGCGCGCTCCATCACGTTGCGCAGCTGGCGGATGTTGCCGGGCCATTGATAGCGGCGGAGCCGCTCCCAGACGCCGGCGTTGATCTCGGGCGACGAGGCGCCCATCCGCTTCGCCGCGAGATCGGCGAACCGACGCGCGAGCGGCTCGATTTCCGACGGCCGATCGCGCAACGACGGAATCTCGATCGTGATGCCGTTGAGACGGAAGTAGAGATCGCGTCGAAACGAGCCCTCCTCGATGGCGGTCTCCAGGTGGCGATTGGTCGCCGAGAGGACGCGAACATCGATCGCGCGCGGCTTGGTGCCGCCGATGCGGAGCACCTGCCGCTCCTCCAGCACGCGCAGCAGCTTGACCTGGATTGCGATCGGCATCTCCCCGATCTCGTCGAGCAGCACGGTGCCGCCCTGCGCGGTCTCGAGCAGACCGGGCTTGGTCGAGACCGCGCCCGTGAACGCGCCGCGCTCGTAGCCAAAAAGCTCGCTCTCCAGCAGCGACGCCGCGAGCGCCGCACAGTTGAGGCCCAGGAACGGTCCTTTCGCGCGCGGCGACAGCGTGTGGATCCGCCGGGCGAACACCTCCTTGCCGACGCCGGTGTCGCCGTACAGCAGCACGCTGATGTCGCTGAGCGCAATGCGCTCGATCAACCGGTGCAGCTCGCGCATGGCGGGGTCGCGGACGACGAGGCCGTCCGCTTCGCGTCCCGGTCCCGACGCCTCGGTCGGCTCCGCGCCCGCATTGATCGTCGACCCGCTGAGCGGCGCGTTGGCCACCATCAGCCAGCTCGATCCGATCTCGAGCACCTGGCCGGGTGGCAGCACCGTCAGCTCGTTCGGGCGCAGCTTTTGGCCCGCCATCCGGGTGCCGTTGGCGCTGCCGAGGTCCTCGACGCGCAGCACCGCGCCCAGGTGGATTCGCACATGTAGGCGCGACACGGATGCGTCGTCGACACGGATCGTCGCCTCGGGCGCCCGCCCCACCAGCGCGATCCCCTCGTCCGGCACGAGGTGCGTCGTGACGTTCTGACCGGTCCCGATCATCAGCCGGCGCGGGATCGCCGTCGCGCCGTCGCCGGTCTTCCCCGTCGACACCAGCGTGCTGTCCATGGGTGCATCGCGCCGGCCGCCCACCATTGTCCCGAGATCATTTTCTCATCGTTGCGCGATTCGAGAAAGAACGCGTTTCGCAAATTGCGCAAATTTGCGCAGTGTCAGAGTCGTGGCGCGCCGTGGATCGCGAGATCGGCGCGATCCGCGCGCGATCGGCGCTGGCACACCTAGTGCTTTTTCTGTGAGCATGCCGACCAACGCCGCGACCACCGTCCCCACCACGTTGATTCTCACCGCCACCGCTGCCGCTCTTTCGCTCGCCGCCTGCGGCGAGCAGGGGGCCGAGGTGGGCGTCGACGACGCTGCCGGCATCGAGGTGACCAACGGCCTCTCGTACACGAACGGCATCACCGGACTCAACGGGCTCTCGTACACGAACGGGCTTTCGTACACGAACGGACTTTCGTACACGAACGGGCTGTCCGTGTACAACGGGCTTGTGTCGCCGAGCGGGCTGTCGGACACGAGCGGACTCATCACCACGGACGCGGGGCGAAAGACGATCGCGTACATCGCCAAGTGTGCGCTCCCCGCTGGCCACGTCATCAGGAAGGCTGGCTACACCTTCGCCGGCTCGATCGGGCTCTGCCCGCAATGGGAGTTCAACGCCGTCAACAACGACAGGAACTGCCAGAACTTGCTATCGGCCTGCTTGATGGCTCACGTGAACACCGCGGGCGTGCATGTGCCGCTCTGGATCACTTCCGAGTCGTCCACCATCGGTTGGAGCACGAGCCCGAACTACCCGAAGCAGGAGGGGACGTTCTTCGGCAACATCATGATGGCCGGCAGTCTCAGCAACCTCGGCATGCCGAATGTGAACGGACCGGCGGCGTACTTCTGCGAGGGCGCGGGCATCACGGCGGGCGTCGTCGCGGGCCGCCTCGGGTCCGGTTCGGTGAACCCATTCGTCAATCCCTTTGGCGCAAACGTGAAGTGCCAGGACGTCGCCTTCAGCGGCCTCAATCACACGAACCCAAGCCAACCGACCACGAACGGCGTTCCGAATGGCTACAGTGCCGCCTGCGTCAATAACTACTGCTGGCAGAACGGCGAGACGATCACCGTCTGGCGTAACCCGTCGTACACGCCGACCTTCGACGACGTCTACCGTTACAACTTCGCGCCCGTTTCGGCGCCCGGCTCGCGGATCGACGTGGTCAACGGCATGACCGACAACGGTACTTGGATCCAGCAGTACCGGGCAAACGGCTTGCCTAACCAGAAGTGGGTCGTCACGAAGATCGCCGGGACCTCGAACTGGCAGCTCGCGATGCACCTGAACCCCGCCAAGTGCATGGGGCCGGTCGGCGGCGGCACCGCCCCTTACACGCAGATGGAGGTGCAGGACTGCGCCGGCAGCACGAACCAGGCCTTCACCATCACTGCCGACGCGAACTCGGGGAACTTCCAGCTCAAGAACGTCGCCTCCGGCCTGTGCCTCGAGCTGCCGTCGAACAACCCGAGCGACGGCTTGCGCATGGACATGAACACCTGCTGGGGCGGCAGCAACCAGCAGTTCAAGCTCTCCTCGTCGTACTAGGAGGGGCTCCCGATGTAGTGTCGGGCGCGTGCTGTCCGGGGGCTTCGAACCTCTTCGCTTCGCGCTCGCGGCGCTCGCGGGCTTGCTGACCGGGGTCGCCAAGACGGGCGTCCCCGGTTTCGGCATTCTGGCGGTGCCGCTGATGGTGCTGGCGGTCGGCGACGCGCGCCACGCGGCGGGCTGGTTGCTGCCGCTCCTCTGCCTGGCCGACCTGTTCGCGATCGCGACGTACCGGCGGCACGCCGACGCGCGCCGGCTGTTCGATCTGCTGCCGTGGGTGCTGGGCGGCATCGCGATCGGTTTCGTCACGCTGGCCGCGCCCGAGCGGCGGCTGCGCCTGCTGGTCGCCGCGATCGTGATCGTGATGATCGGGCTGCGGCTGCGCGCCCGTCGCGCCAGCGCGGACCAGGCGGCCGCGCCCGCGCGCGATCGCTGGTGGCAAGCGGCGGGCTACGGCGTCTCGGCCGGCTTCGCGACGACGGTCGCCAACGCGGCCGGCCCGGTCATGAACCTATACTTGCTCGCGCGCCGGCTGCCGAAGCAGGAGTTCGTCGCCACCGGCGCCTGGTTCTTCTTCGTCGTGAACCTGCTCAAGCTTCCGATCTACGGGTGGCACGGCCTGATCGATCGGCGTTCATTGATGTTCGATCTGGCGCTGGCGCCGGCGGTCGTCGCGGGCGCGCTGCTCGGCCGCGTGCTGCTGCGGCGGATGCCTCAGGGACTGTTCGATCGGCTGGTCATTGTCCTGACCGTTGGCGCGGCCGCGCTTCTGCTCGTGCATTGATCCACTCGTTCGCGCTTGCCCGACAGCGGTCGGGTGGTAGCCTGCGCCCCGCGCGGAACGCGGAACAGGAGAGAAGCCCCATGGCGAACGAAAAGACGATTCTGATCACGGGTGCGACCGGTAAGCAGGGCGGCGCGACGCTTCGATATCTCGCTCGGCGCGGCGGCTTCAAGCTGCGCGCGATGACCCGCAAGCCGGACGGCGATCCGGCGAAGGCGGTGCGCGCGCTCGGCGCCGAAGTGGTCGCTGGCGATCTCAACGACGCGGCGTCGCTCGAGCGCGCGGTCAAGGGCGCCTGGGGCGTGTTCGCTCTGCAGAACACCTGGGAAGCCGGCGTCGAGGGCGAGGAAGAGCAGGGCAAGCGCCTCGCGAAGATCGCGCGCGATTCCGGCGTCCAGCACTACGTCTACGCCTCGGTCGGCTCGGCCCACCGCAAGACCGGCATCCCGCACTTCGACAACAAGTTCCGCGTCGAGCAGACGGTCAAGGCGCTCGGGTTTCCGTCGCACGTGATCCTGCGGCCGGTGTTCTTCATGGAGAACCTGCCGAGCCCCTGGTTCCTGAACGGCGACAGGCTGACGACCGCGTTGAAGCCGGAGACCAAGCTGCAGATGGTCGCGGTCGACGACATCGGCAAGTTCGGCGCGGCGGCCTTCGTCGAGGCGGACAAGTTCCGGGGCGCCGAGATCGATTACGCGGGCGACGCGGTCACCATGGGCGAGGCGGCGGCGGCGCTCGGCGAGCTGACGGGAAAGACCGTCACCTTCCAGCCGATCCCGATCGCGGCGGTGCGCGCGAACAGCGACGACTTCGCGAAGATGCTCGAATGGTTCGACGCCGTCGGCTACAACGCCGACATTCCATCGCTGGAGTCGCGCTGGGGCATTCGGCCGATGACGCTCAAGCAGTGGGTGCGCGCCCAGAAGAGCTGACCCGAAAACGCGACAGGTCGGTCGCCGGGCCATCAGTTTTTCGTGTCGGCGCGGCGGCCGATCACCGCCGGACACGGCGCGGATTCGGCACGCAATCTGCTACGAAGGCGCGGCATGACTCGATTGCCGCGCGCGGTTGCGGTCGCGATGGCGCTGGCGGCCGCCGCCGCGGCGGGCTGCGGCACGAGCGCGGCGGCGCCGCGCGACGGCGCGACCGATTCCGGTTCGCCGGCGGCGGCGTGTCCCGCGGCGGCTCCCGCGTCGGGTACCAGCTGTGACGGCGCGCAGACCTGTTTCTACGAGGACTGCGCGGCCGCGGGCCGCACGGTCGCGAGCTGCGCGAGCGGGACGTGGAGCGTCGAGACCGGGCCGTGCACCGGCGTCTTCTGCCAGTCGCAGACCTGCGCGGTCGGCCAGATCTGCGTCCAGCGCGCGGGCGGCGCGTTGATCGTCGAGTGCGCCCCGAACACGTGCGGCACCGGCGCGATCGGTTGCGGCTGCCTTCAGTCGTGCGTCGGAACCTGCACGGTTGGAGGATCGCTCCAGTCCGGCGTTACCATCCAGTGCAACACCTGTCCGTCGAACACTTGCGCGTGAGGTCGTCATGACGCTGATGAGGTCGTCCGTGATTCTGATGTTCGCTCTCGCGGCGTGCGGCGGCAGCGGGGGCACGACCGGCGTCGGCGGCAGCGGCGGCGCGGGCGGATCGTCCGGCACCGGCGGCGCGGCCGGCGGCGGCGGAACAACGGGAACGGGCGGCACCGGTGGCGTCGCCTGCGGCGGCGTCGCGTGCGGCAGCAACCAGGTCTGCGCTCACCCGAGCTGCGGCGGCGGCGTGGCCGTCTGCATTCCGCTCGGCGACGCCGGCCAATGTGCCGCGGGTTTCACCATGACGGATCAGTGCTCGCCCGGCAGCGGGCCGGGTTGCATTCCGCCGCCGTGCGACCCGCCGCCCCCGAGGTGCGTCGACGTACCGCCCGCGTGTCTGGGCGCGCCGAGCTGCAGCTGTCTCCCCAGCAATGTGTGTCAGCAGCCGAATGGTCAGTTCGGAGGCTCCTGTGCCAACGTGAGCAACGGCTCCGTGCTCTGCCTGTCGGCCTGATTGCCGTTGCCCCGGAGGAAAACGATGCGCGCGATCGGTCATCAACGACGATTCGGATCGGATGTTTTCATCGCCTGTCTCGTGGGCGCGCTCGCCGGTTGCGGCAGCGTCTCGCCGGCGGGCTCGGGGATGGACGCCGCCGCCGGCGGCGGCAGGGGCGGGACCACCGGGAGCGCGGGCACGACGGGAGTCGCCGGCACGACGGGCGCGGGTGGTAGCGGCGGCGGCGCGGGCACGACCGGGGTCGCGGGCGCGATGGGCGGCGGCGGTGCCGGCGCTACCGGGCACGGCGGCACGACGGGCGCTGGCGGCAGTGGCGGCGCAGGGCGCGGCGGCAGCGGCGGAGCGGTCGGCGCCGGCGGCAGCGGGGCGGCCGGTCGCGGTGGCAGCGGTGGAGCGGCGGGCAGCGCGGGCACGGGCGGCAGCGGGGGTGCGGGAGGCGGCGGGATCTGCACCGTGCTGTGCACGACCGGGCGCACCTGCTGCGGCGCCAACACCTGCGTCAACCTGCAGAACGATCCGTTCAACTGCGGCAAGTGCGGCAACGTCTGCCCGGCCACGGCACCGTTCTGTGGTGGCGGGATGTGCGGACAGCCGCCGTGCAACCCCAATCCGGGGGCGGGGGTCTGCGCGCCGGCCACGCTCTGCTGTGGCACCACCTGCTGCGCGCAGGGCCAGCTCTGCTGCGATCCCGAGGGACCGCTCGGCGGCGAGCCCACCTGCTACACGCCGACGAACGATCAGCCGACCTGCCCGCAGGGCTGCGCGCCGCTCTGCAAGAGCGATCGCAATCAGAAGAAGAACATCGCGCCGGCCGACACGCAGGCGATCCTCGACAAGGTCGCCCACCTGCCGATCTCGACCTGGACCTACCTGGAAGAGCCGTCCAGCGTCCACCACCTCGGACCGATGGCGCAGGACTTCCATGCCAGCTTCGGCCTCGGCAACGACGATCGCACCTACAACTCCGTCGACGCGCACGGCGTCGCGCTGGCGGCGATCCAGGCGCTCGAACGGGTGGTCGCCGGGCAAGAGAAACGCATCCAGGCGCTGGAACGCGAGAACCGCCGGCTCGAACGGCGCGCCCGCCCGGCGGCCCGGTAGCGTCGGCTCAAAGCTCGATGTCGACGAGCGCCGGATCGGCCGCAGTCGCGATCGGAACGCTCCGCCAGGTTCCACCCCCGCCGACCTGGTACTCGAGGTTGTCTGCGTTCGCGTTGCAGCTGATGCGGAAGAAATGCTTGTCGACCACCTTCGCGTCGCTCCCCGCGCACCGGACGGCGAGCACTTCGGGCGGCTCGCCGAGGTTCCGGACGACACCGTCGATCTGCCGCACCCGGTGGCATGGCAGACGGACGTGGTTGTCGCCGGCAGCGACGGTCACCTGGATTTCGTCGCTGCTCCATTTGTTTCCGACCGCCTTGATCGTGTACGTCGTTCCCGGAGGGAGGCCATTGATGACGACGGGCTCTCCGTCCGATTTGTGGTCTCGGTAGATGTCGCCCGACGGGGTCGCGCCGACCTCGCTGACGGTCACGAAGCCCGAGGGTTCTCCGGGGCCGCCGTCCAAGGTGATCTGCAGGTTCGCGAGCCCGTCGAATGGGTCGCTCCGGCATGGCGGGTTCAGGCAGATCGGCTCCGGATCGCTGGTCGGCGGAATGGCAACTGCCTGTTCCAGGTACCACCCCTTTCCGGTCGCCACGACCGTCACCGATATGGCGTCATCGGGCACGTCGAGCGCGAACTTGCAGTCCGCGCCGACGTTCTTGGACGGGTCGTCGTCGTCGCCGTCCGTCTCGCCGGGGAGCCGCAACCACGCGCTGGTGACAGGGCAGCGCCCGCCGCGCGCAAATCCGATCGCGCCGCGAACCTTGGCGGCGGGCGCGAGCTCGACGTCCAGTCCGTTCGCGGGCGCCGTCACGCCCGGGATGGTCAGCTTGCGCACGGCCGAGCCGTCGAAGGTGATGTCGTACCGGCGGCCCGGGATCAGCCCGACGATCGAGAAGCGGCCATCCTCGACGTCCCCGCCGGCCCAACTGTCGAACGCATCCGCGACCCACACGCGGGTGACCCCGTCAGACGGCGCTTTCACCTTGCCGCGGATCGCAGCGCCGACGGCGAGACGGATGTCGACGTTGCGCGGGCCGTCGGCGCGCGCGAGAACGTCGGGCACCACGCCGACGAGCTCGCCCATCGACGCCACCAACGTGTAGCGCCCGGCGGGCAGGTGGATCTCGTAGCCGGCGTTGTCGTCGTCCTCGTCGTCGTCATGGATCTCGGCGCGAAACTCGCGCGCGGTGCCCTCGGCGACGACGACCAGCTCTTCCGAGCGCTCGGCGCCGGGCGGCAACAACAGGCGCCCCCGCAGATGCGCGATTCCGCCCGCTGATTCGGCCGGTGCCGCCGGCGCCGCTCGCGTCGGCGGTGGGCTCGACACCGTCTTCGCAGTCTCGTCAGGCTCACGCTCGATCGAGATCGCCGAACGCTGCGGATGTCGCTGGGTGGTCTTGACGGTCGCCACCACCAGGGCGACGAGCACGAGCGCGAGCGCCGCGCACAACCGCATTGCGATCACGGGGACAACCGATCCGGTCGCGGGTTCCCGATGATGCCGGAACGTTGGGCCGGCTACCAGCGCCCGAGAACCTTGCGCTTCCAGCTGTTGGCCAGGGCGGCGCGGACCCGCTCCTCGTCCAGCCACTCGGGGTGGGGCGGGGTCGCGGCGGGCGCCCCAGGAGCGGCGAGGTCGGCGAGGTGCGTCGCGACCGCCGCGGCGGCCAGGGTGTAGCCGTGGTTCTCCAGCACCGCCATCTCGGCGGCCGAGAAGGCGTCGAGATCGGTGCGCACGGCGGCGATCACGTCGCCGGCCAGCGTCTTCGAATAACCGGCGCCGGCAGCGGCGTAGTTGCCGACGGCGCTGCCGATGCCCCAGTACGCGCCCGACATCGAGCCGTCGAGAAAATTGGAGATGAGCCACCGCTTGCGGAGCGCCAGCGCCTGCGAGTCGACGACGTCGACGTAACGGCCGATGCGCGCGAGCAGGCCGCTGTCGGACGCGCTGGCGAAGACCGCGCCGCCGTCCGAGACCAGCACGGTGCGGTGATCCTTCCAGACCGGCTCCAGGCCGAGGTTGTCGTAGAGGCCCCCGTCGGAGAGTCGGACGTCCGCGCCGTCGAGCCGCTCGCGGCCCCGTTTGAAGTCGGCGACCGGGACGTCGACCGGCAGCGGGTTGAAGACCGGCGGGAAGCACGACGAGGCGGCGACCGCGCGCGCCACGCTCCAGTCGGCGGGCGGCGGCGAAAGGTAGCCGAGCCGATAGTCACCGACGCGCCCGCGCTCGAAGACGAAATTGACGCCGTAGCAGAGATCGGTCGCGCAGAAGACGAAGCGCGGGCGCTCGGGCAGGGCGGCCAGCCTGGCGGGCGTCAGGCGCGCCGCGTAGCCGGCCATCAGGCCGCGCACGCCGCCGCTGGTGTTCCACGGCTGGAGCAGCCGGTGCAGCATCGCGCGCGTCCGCAGGTTCCGGCTGGCGAAGCGCCGGACGGGCGCGGCGACCTCGCGTTCCCAGACGTCGACCGGGATCGGCGCCACCGGCGACGCCGACCAGGGCGCGCGCGTCGCCAGCGCCGCCGCCATGATGCTGCCGCCCGACACGGACGTGATCGTGTCGAGCTTCGCGAGCACGCCCGTCTCATTCAGCCGGCGCAGCGCCCCCAAGTGGAACAGCGTCGCGCGAAAGCCGCCGCCCGACAGGCAGAGGGCCGTGCCGGCGCGCTCGCGCTCCGGCCGGTAGCGTTCCGCCGTCGGCGCTTGCGGTTTTTCCGTCGCGTCGGTCGCTTCGTATCGTTGCGGGGGCGGCTTCACGAACCAGCTTCGTGTCGCACGTCCGCGCCCAAAATGGAATCGGGCCCGGTCTGACCTTTTACGGCGACGGCGCTAGGGCGGGCAGCCGATCTTCGTCTTCGACAGCACGACGTCGTCGATCCAGATCGTGCGCGCGGTGTCCGCCTGGTACGACTCCCAGCCGATGTCCATCCGGCTGAACGTCGGCGCCGTCCAGACGTAGCTGGCCGGCTGGTTCACGCAGCCGGCGCCCGTATTCATGACGGTCAGGTCGGCGACGCCGTCGATCCAGAGCCGCATCGTATTGCTGGTGCCGTCGAACTGCCATTCGGCGCACGACCACTTGCCCTCGGGGACGACGATCATGTTGGCGTGCTTGTAGCAGTCGGTGCTCGGGCCCGTGCCCGAGTACGAATCGGGCGTCTCGTAGTTGGCCATCAGCTGGCTGCCGACGAAAGTCGTCCCGTTCATGATCGGGTGCTGTCCGCCGAAGCGGTAGAGCGCGTGGTACGTCTGGCCTGGCACCTGGCCGTAGCCTTCCAGGAACGTCCAGTGCACGTCGCCGGTCGGCGCCGCTTGCAGAAAGAACATCATCCGGCCGTAGAACATGTTGGGCGTCACCGGAAACACGCTGCTCGACATCAGCCGGAGGTAGGCGGTCATGCTGTTGCTGCCGCTGACGGGCGTGGCGACGAACTTCACCGACTGCACGCCAGAATGAAATTGCGCCGTGTCGATGAATGCATTGGAGCCCGTGCTGGTCTGGCGCGACCAGGGCGAGCCCGGCGGCTGGCCGGCGGTGTATTTTTCGAAGTCGTCACAGAACAGCGCGGTCGCGCACGGGTCGCCGCCCGCGCCGCCCGTCCCGGTGGTGCCGCCCGTTCCGGTCGATCCTGCGCCGCTTCCGCCCGCGCCGGCGCTTCCGCCCGCGCCCGCGCTGCTGCCGGCCGTGCCGGTCGTTCCTGCGGTCGACGTCGTGCCGGCCGCGCCCGTCGTCCCGGCGGCGCCGGTCGTGCCCGCGGCGCCGCCGCCGGTCCCCGGTGAGCCGCCGCCGTTCGCGCCGGCGCTGCCGGTGGCGCTGCCGCCCGTGCCCGGCGTACCCGTGCCTCCCGAACCCGAACAGGCGACGGCGGTCAGACCAACCGCCCCTAGGAGGACGGTCATTCTAAGAAAGCTCATTTTCGCGAGACTAGCGCGCGGGTGGTCCATCTGTCTCCCCAAAGGCCGATGAAATCGGCCCCTGATGCGGTGTCCTACCTTCATCCCCCGATATTCACCGTCGGAGATTCGTCAGAAACCACCCCTCCGCATGAGCCGCTTTTGGGCCCAGCGGCGACAAATCGTGCGGTGTAATATGGCGATTGCGATGGCCCTCCCGCGTGAGATGCGCCCCGGCGCGCATGTCCTCAATGGTGGGGCGACCGCCTACAACGACGATGCCGAGCTGGTCGCCGCCCTGCACCGCGGCGAGCGCGCGGCGCGCACCGTGCTGGTCCAGCGCTACGAGCCGCTGGTCGAACGGCTGGTGGCAGGCGCGCTGGGCATCGATTCCGAAATTTCGGACGTGATCCAGGATGTGTTCGTCGGCGTGTTCGAGGGGATCCGCAGCCTGAAGGACGCGTCCGCCCTGCGCAGCTGGATCGCGACGCTGGCCGTGTTCACGGCGCGCGGCCGCATCCGGCGGCGCCGCCGCTGGCGCTGGATCCGGTTTCTCGCGCCCGAGGACGTTCCGGAGGTGCCCGTGTCCGGGCCTCAGGGCGAAACGCACGAGGCGGTGCGGGCGACTTACCGGGTGCTCGACATGCTGCCCGACGACGAACGCATGGCGTTCTCGTTGCGATTCATCTCGGAGATGCAGCTGACCGAGGTCGCGGCCGCGTGCCGCGTGTCGCTCGCGACGGTCAAGCGCCGGCTGGCGCGGGCCGAGAAGAAGTTCGTGGAGGCTGCAAAGGGTCATCCGGCGCTGCGCGAGCGGATTGCGCACGGCGGGCGGTGGAGCGAGCTGGGCGCGGCCGCAGAAGACGAGAAGGCCGGGCAGTCATGAGCGACAACAATCTGGAATCGCTGATGCGCGACGTGGCGCGCGCCGTCCAGGGCGATGCGCGCCGGCGGCAGCTGCTGCCCGAGATCCAGGCGCGGCTCGCGAATCTGGATGAGCAGAGCCGCCAGTCGCAGCGCGCGCACGGAACCTGGCGGCTGTCGCTGCTCAGCGCCGCGGCCTGCGCGGCCGGGGTCGCGATCTTCGTGTTGCGGCCGATGCCGATCTCGTATGCGGTCGACGGGGCCGGCGCGGGCCGCAGCGGCGCGGTCGGCGAACAACTGATCGCCTCCGATGCGGGTTCGCTGGCGTTGCGATTCTCGGACGGTTCGCAGGTGACGCTGCCGCCGCACGCGCAGGCGCACGTCGACGCGCTGGACGCGCACGGCGCGACCGTCGCGCTCGAGGGCGGCACGGTCGACGTCTCGGTCGTCCATCGCGCCAAGACGCACTGGTCGGTCCGCGCGGGTCGTTACACGATTCGCGTCACCGGCACGAAGTTCTCGGCCGGCTGGGATCGCAGGACCGACACCCTGACGGTGACGATGCGCGAGGGCTCGGTCGAGGTGACCGGCCCGGGGATGAAGGCGCCGGCGCGCGTCGTCGGCGGTCAGCGGCTGCGCGCGAGCGACGTCACCACCGAGACGACCGGAGAGGCGCCCGAGGTGGTGGTCGAGGATGCCAGTGCGACGACGACGACGGCGGCGAAGGTGCCGGCCGAAGCCGTGGCGCCGCCGGTGGCCGAAGAGGTCCCCGCGCCCGAGGTGGCGGCGCCGTCCGATGAAAAGGCGCCCCCCGCTCCGGCGCGCGACGATCGACGCGCATCGCGCGCCCGTCACGTGGCTCCGGCGTCGACGAAGCTCGCGCTGGTCGACGCCGAGTGGCGCGGTCTCGAGGCGCGTGGCCAGATGAAGGAAGCTCTGCAGGCGGCGCTGCGCGAGGCTGACTGGCAGGCGAGCTGCGAGCAGCTCCGCGCCGGCGACCTCGTCAAGCTGGGCGACGTCGCCCGTGTCGGCGGACGGCCCGACCTCTCCGAGCAGGCGTACAAGGCGGCACGGCGGCGGTTCCCGCAGGCGGATCGCGCGCTGTACGGCTTGGGCAAGCTCGCCTTCGATCAACAGAAGGATTACGCCGCCGCGGCCCGCTACTTCGACAGCTACGGGCAGCGTTTCCCGGAGGGCGCGCTTTCGCAGGAAGCGGCCGGTCTTCTTCTGGAGTCGCGGTTGAAAGCAGGCGACAATGCGGGCGCACGCGACGCCGCCACCCGCTACCTCGACCTCTTCCCCCACGGTCCGTACGCCGCCCAGGCGAGCAAGATCGTCAGTCACTGATCTGCCCTGTCGCGGCGCTGATTCTGGCCGCCGCCGTCCTGACGTGGGCGACGTTCGCGCACGCCGAGGACGAGCTGTCCGAGCCGCCCGTCGCTCGCGCGGTCGCGAAGCCGACGCACCCGCGCGTGGTGCTGCTGTCGCTGACGACCGACGACCCGCTGGCCGGGCGCCTGGCCGCCGAGCTCGAGGCCCTCGGCCTCAACGTCTCGCGCGCGCTGATCGATCCGAACGTCCCGATCGAGGAGCTGGTTCGCCAGGCGATCGCGGGCGGCGCGCGCGGCGTCGTCGTCGCGGACGGGCGGCGGACGGAGTTCTGGGTGGCGGAGGAGGGCTCGGATCGGGTGGCGATGCGCCAGGAGCTGGAGATCGAGATCAGCCCGTCCATGGAGTCGGTGCTGTCGCTGCGCACCGTCGAGTTCCTGCGGGTCAGCCTCGGGTTGACCAGTCGATCCGGGCCGGAGACGCCGCCCGTCGTGCCGCCGCCGCCGATCGCGCCGCGGCCGCCGGAGCTTGAGAAGCGAATGGGACTGGGCCTTTCGGCGGGCGTCATCGGAAGCACGGGGCGGTTGCCTCCGTACGCGACCGCCAGCGCGAGCTTGCGCGTCCGGATCGCCGGCCCCGCCGGGCTCGAGCTGCGCGGCCTGCTGCCGCTGACGACGCAGCATCTGGACGCGCCGGGCGGGCAGCTCGACGCGTCGGTCTGGCTCGGCGGCGGCGGCCTGCTGTTCGCGCCGCGCACGACCGGGCGTCTCGGATTCGACGCGGGCGCGGGCGCGCTGGCGGCGGTGGTCTGGGCGTCGGGGACGAACACCGATACGAACAGTCGCAGCGGTCACACCGTCGGGCTCGCGCTGTACGGGCGTGCCGCCGGCCGCGTCCGCCTCAGCCCGAGTTGGTCGGTGCGTCTGGACGTCCTCGCGGGCAGCACCGCGCTGCGGCCGCCCACGCTGGAGATCGGCATGGGCGGCGGCGTCATCACCCGCTGGGGCGTCGGTTTCGTGGCGGGGCTGGCGGGGGCGGAAGGGACATTTTGAGCCGCCGGCAAGGCGCGCTGACACTCACCAAAGCGATGTTTTCCCGAAGGATTGTCCGGATATTGATGGTGGTCGGTCTGGCGTTGTCCGTGCGGCATCCGGTCGCCTTCGCTCAGCCCGCCGACGCCACCGACAAGATCACGCAGCTGAACCGCGAGGCGCTGGCCGCCGTCGACAAGCGCGAGTTCGAGAAGGCGCGCGAGCTTCTGAAGCGCGCGCTCGACATGTGCAAGACCGCGGGCCTCGAGCAGCACCCGGTGGCGGCGCGAACGCACATCCACATGGGCGTCGTCATCATCGAGGGTTTCAAGAACCCGGAGCTGGGGAAGAAGCAATTCGCGATGGCGCTCGCGATCGATCCCAACATCACGATCACGAAGTCGCTGTCGACGCCCGATCTCGAGGAGGCGTTCGGGGAGGCGAAGGCCGGCGGCAGCGCGCTGGCCGCGGGCGGCGACGAGGAGGGCGCGCGCGCGACGCCCGCGCCGCCGCCGCCCGCCAGCGACGCGAC
>Ga0066395_10000365_pt1 | contig 16974 bp, 13 predicted proteins | sample PanSoiPlot1MoBio_FD_61218 | JGI IMG/M metagenome (GOLD analysis project Ga0066395, IMG submission 61218) | Tropical forest soil microbial communities from Panama analyzed to predict greenhouse gas emissions - Panama Soil Plot 1 MoBio | ecosystem: Environmental > Terrestrial > Soil > Tropical... | reverse complement strand
AGGAAATATCTGGTTGAAATGACACACGCAGGTTCGAAATGCCATCACGAAGCCCGCTCTGCAGCGTAAACGATTTCGTCGTCCGCTTCGCCAACGTCAATGGCTCAGGTTCGGCGAGCGCCAACGAGCTGTTCGCCCGCGCGGTGCTGCGTATGGGCGTGCCGGTGTCTTCGCGCAACATTTTTCCGTCCAACATCCAGGGACTGCCGACCTGGTATGAGGTACGCGTCTGCGAGGACGGCTATCTCGGCGCGCGCGGTGGCTACGACCTCATGGTGGCGATGAACCCGCAGACCTGGGACAAGGACGTTGCCGGCATCGAGCCGGGCGGGTACCTCTTCTACGACAACACCAAGCCGCTGCCGGCCTCGAAATTTCGCGAAGACGTTGTTATCTTGGGTGTGCCGCTCACCGCTGTCTGCAATCGCGAATACACCGATCCGCGCCAGCGCCAGCTGTTCAAGAACATTATCTACCTTGGCGCGCTGTCGGCGCTGCTCGATATTGATCCCACCGTCATCGAGGCGCTGTTCCTGGAGCAGTTCAAGGGCAAGGAGAAGCTGATTGGGGCGAACAAGCACGCGCTCGCCGTCGGTCGCGACTGGGTGCTCGCCAACATGCAGGCGCGGCCCGGTATGACACGTCCCTGCGGTCTGCAGATAAAGCGCTCCGACAAGGTCGGAAACCGCATCTATATTGAGGGCAACCAGGCCGCGGCCCTCGGCGCCATCTATGGCGGCGCCACCGTGTGCGCGTGGTATCCGCTCACGCCGTCATCGTCACTCGCCGATGCGTTCACCAGCTATTGCGCCAAGCTGCGCCATGACAAGGACGGCGGCAAGGCGAAATACGCCATCATCCAGGGCGAGGACGAGATCGCCTCCATCGGCATCGTCGTCGGCGCCGGTTGGAACGGCGCCCGCGCCTTCACGGCCACCTCCGGCCCCGGCATCTCGCTGATGCAGGAATTCTGCGGCCTCGCTTATTTCGCCGAGATCCCGGCCGTGATCTTCGACGTGCAGCGCGCCGGCCCCTCGACCGGCATGCCGACCCGCACCCAGCAATCGGACGTGCTCAACGCGGCCTATGCCTCCCACGGCGACACCAAGCATGTGGTGCTGTTCCCTCAGGATCCCGGCGAGACCTTCGAATTCGCCGCGCAATCGTTCGACCTTGCCGAGCGCCTGCAAACGCCGATCTTCGTGCTCATGGACCTCGAGATCGGGATGAACCAGCATCTCACGGAACCGCTCGTCTGGGACGACCGGCGCAAGTATGACCGCGGCAAGATCATGACCGCTGCCGATCTCGATGCTGGCAAGGATTTCGGCCGCTATCTCGACGTCGACGGCGACGGCATCCCGTTCCGCACGCTTCCGGGCACCCACCCTACCAGGGGCTCCTATTTCACCCGCGGCACCTCGCGCGATCGCTATGCGCGCTACACCGAAGAAGGCGACGCCTATGCGGACAACGTGCAGCGCCTGCTGCGCAAGTTGGAGACCGCCAAAAATCTGGTGCCGCGTCCGCTGCGCCGCAACGCCGACAAGCCGACCAAATGCGGCGTCATCTATTACGGCTCGACTACTCCTGCCATGGACGAGGCGATCGACATGCTGCAAGAGCGCGGCAACCGCCTCGATATGCTGCGCATCCGCGCGTTCCCGTTCCACCAGGACGTGCTGGATTTCATCGCCGAGCACGAGATCGTGTTCCTGGTCGAACAAAACCGCGATGCGCAGCTGCGTTCGCTGATCGTGAACGAGTGCCGCATCGACCCGATGCGGATCATCCCGATCCTGCACTACGACGGCACGCCGATCACAGCTCGGTTCATCGCCCGGGCGATCGGGGAGCATCTCGATGCGCGCAAGGTGGCGCCGCTGCGGGTGGTGAGTTAGGCGTTTTTCCCATCTTCGAGTGTCGCGGCGACGCGATTGCAGGGGCATGTTCCACGGGGGCCTAAATCGCGGACCGCTTGTCCGGGAGTGCGTCCGTTCCGGCGCGCTTCTCATGGGTTGGACTTGGCTGCCCACCCCCTACGTTCCCTTTCTGCCACGCCGACCTTGAGCAGACCCCCGTCATTCTGGCCGCCAAAGATCATCGGCGTCCTCGACGCGTACAAACTGAGCGTCCGCGCAGCCGAAAGGCCGACAGGCGTTGCAGCATCGGAGTTTTCACGCACTCACAACGTGAGGCTTGAGCGCTTCACGATCGATCGCATGACTACGAGCCTTGGCAGGCCCACAAGCCGCGTCCTACAACATTGCCGATTGTAGGGGCGACCCTACATCACCGATGCTCCGGCCCCTTCAGATTGAGATTGGTTGAAGCGATCTACTCGCCGTTTCTGTGCGATCGCTGACAGCCCGTGCCGCCCCTACGGAATGGCTCCAACCGGGTCCATCATGCGCTGGATGACGGATGGCTGGCTGACTGAGCTGACCTCGAAAGCCGCGGCAAAACGATCGTCGAATGAGACGCCGGCCATGGCATTCCAGTCGAATGTTATTGTGGCGCCAATTCTTGTGGTCCGGCTGCGGAAGCTCCAGCCAAGTGCATTCATCTCATCTGCCGATGCGGGCGGCGTGGTGTCATCCGGCAACCTGTTTTCAACGACCGGTTTGGTCCGGCGGTGTTCGGCGGTATCTCTGCGCGGCGACGCCTCGTCTTTGCGCGACGCCTCGTCTTTGTGCGAGGCCTCGTTTTTGCGCGGCGGCCCCTCAATGCGCCGGGCATGATTTTCGCGCATGACCGGAAACCAGCACCTGACGCCCTTGTGATCAGGTTCGTGCATGCTCCACGACGCCCAAGCGCCCGGATATTCCTGGCGAACGGCTTCCGCCGAGGGCAGGCACTGCGACGAAGCGACCACATCCTCCAACGAGGCCGACAAGCATACCATGGCAGGACACGGCAGCAGGAGAAGAAGCTTGGTACTGCGGGACAACGCCATGCAAGCACCCCTCTGGCAGAATCTGGAAGTGGAAAACGCCCCCGGTGCCCCCCCCGAGTGGAGTAACTGATTCTCCTATTTTTCTCGATGAAACGGCACCGTCGCGGCTGCCACACGTTCTCAATTGGGCTTTTGGTCCTGTGCCTGGAGCCGCCAGCCTGCTGAATTTCTTTGGGAAATCAGTTCAAATTTGCTTATTCGATGGCAGACTCAGGCTGTTTATGCGACGATGCCGATCATCGTTGCGGCGCACAAGCCGTTCCCGCCCTTCAGGGACGAATCAACGAGCAAATTCGTGGGTGGATGCGCTCAAGTTCACGTGCTACTTGAGAGCGTGAGGCTGTACGCGGCACCGAAACGACCGGCTCCATTCACAGGTCTGAACTCAGACTGCGTACTCTTTGATGCCGAACAGCGAGAAATATGCGGCCGGACGGACCACGCGGATGCCGTCTTCAGTTTCGATGCCGATCACCAGTACGCGCACGATCTCGAAAGAGCTGTCACCATGCCGCGCCATTCCGATTTGCGGGCCGCGCACATAGGCGACGCTGACGATCGCGCAAGCGGTGGGATTCTGTTCCTCGGCGTTGACGACCCGAATGGCGGCTTGCGCGTCGCCGGTGAACAGAGCGACGAAGCGCTCCACCTGTGCCTGGGTATCGCAGACGAGCTTGGCACCGACCTCATAATCCACGGCCTGCGCCGGCGCGCAGAATAGCGTGAAAAGCGACGCGAGCAATGGTATGAGGCGGTTTGCGAAGCTCATCAGAGCCTCCTGTCGTCAGCGGTTCATTTCCCTTCTCCCGGTTGTCGAACGGCATCGGTCGCAGGTTCATTTGCGGATCGATTGCGGAATATGTGGGCACCCTCCCCTGGAGGAGGACGGTCGGAACTGCCGCAGGCAGTCCGGGGGTAACAGCGGCGCCTGCATGCTACTGCAGGGCCACATATGCTGAACCGCCGTCACCCCTCCCGGCCCTGCGCAAGCGCGGGCCAAAGAAAGGGAGGTGACCGCCCAAACTGACCGGAATCTGCTTTAGCGCTAGTGCTGTCGAAACCCCGCCGCTACCCGCGCGCAATCATCGCCGGCTTGGAACGAAATCGATCGCTAGCTGATGGGCCAGATCGAGTTGGTCGCGGGTCATCTTGGTGGCCACGGCTTCACGCAGCCGCAGGACATTTTCGCGGTTCTGCCGCGGCGCGTGCGCGGCCGCGAGGTTGAGCCATTTGTGGGCAAGAACGACATCCTGGGTGATGCCGTAGCCCTTGTCGTACATGAGGCCGAGCAGATACTGGCCGGTCGAATCGCCGCCCTCTGCCGACTGCAGATACCAGTTGACGGCGATATCGTCGGACTGTGGAACGCCACGGCCATTGGCGTACATGAAGCCGAGGATCGCCTGAGCGTGGGGGTCGCCGCGCAGCGCCCGCGGAATGATCCGCCTCGCCGCGGCCGTCAGTTCGTTGCCATAGACGGAGCCGCGTCCCGCAACGATGGAACCGGCGTGCGCAACCGGCATGACGCCAGCACAAAAAATGACTCCGGCAGAGATGAAACTTGCGATCTTGTACATAATTGCTCTCCGGTGATTCTGCCTACCAATCGGCTTGCGCAATGATGTTGCCTGCCTGTTCGGTTCGCATTTCAGCTCGTCACATCGGACCTCGCAGCGTTCTGGAACGATAGCGATCTCTAGAACGAGGATGCCCAGGGATACGCAAGCAGTGTCGTTTCAAGGAGCCAGCCGATCCAAATCGCAGGCGCCAGGAACAGGCCGAACGGCATTCGCGTCGTCGGACTGACGCGGCGGAAATAAAAGTGCCGGATCAGGTAAGCTCCGAGCGCAGCAACGGCCGCGATCTCGATCGCAATAGGAATGATCGACCAGTCGAGCCAGACGCCGGCGACTCCGGCAAGCTTGACATCGCCGAGCCCGATGCCTTCGCGTCCGCGCAGGCGGCGGTAGAAGGCGCGCACGCCGAAGAAGGCCAGGGCGGACATGGCGCCCCGGAAGGCCGACCACGCGACGGCCTGCGCCCATATGTCGGTGTCCTCCATTAGCGCGTAAACAAGGCCGAGCGCGAGCGCTGCGGCGCTCAACTCATCGGGAATAATGAACCGGCGCGTATCGACCACCGCGATGGCAACCATGAGCACCGCGAGGCCGGCGCCCGAAACGCCGCGCCAATCGGGAACCAGAATGACGCTTGCGATGACGCCAAGGACCGCCACGCCGATGAACGCTGCGATGTCGATCGCCCGCATCGCCGACGTGGTTTGCGACACGACGGCGTACCAGCGCGCCAGCAGTGGCGATGACGGTGTCAAGATCATCCACGCGCTCGATTGTAAGGCCACTCCGCGGCACCACGGAACTCGTATTGCGGTTCCAACGCTTCATCCCACTCGGAATCGTGCGTGGAAACGCATGTCAGCGTCGGCATAACTAACGAACCTTCGGCGTGTGGGTAACTTCCGGCGGAAGTGGTCCGATGATGCCGCGCAGCTTGGTACGCAACTCCTCCCCGACGAAACTGGCATCGACGCTGTCGCGAATGATCTGCGGGCGAATGAAGACAATCAGCTCGGTGCGGGTGTTGTCCTTGGCCTGATGCGAGAAGGCGTCACCCAGTTTGGGAATCTGATCGAGGATCGGAATGCCGCCGCGGGTGAGATTTTGCTGCTCTTGGATCAATCCCGCCAGCAACACGGTCTGACCGCTCGCGACCGCGATCGAACTCTTGACCTTACGTTGCGAGAAGGTCGGATTGCCGCCGACGCCTGTGGTGTTCTGAACCTGGCTGATCTCCTGCTCGATGTCGAGCCGCACATTGCCGTTGGGGCTGATGCGTGGCACCACGCGCAGGATGATGCCCACGCTGCGATAGTCGATGGTGTTGACGATCGTATTGGAGGCCGACAGCACGTTCGCGGAGCCGGTCGAGATCGGCACGTCGCTTCCGACCATCAGGGTCGCCACTTGATTGTCGATGACGACCAGCGACGGATTCGACAGCACCTTGGTAGTTGTCACGGCGTGCAGGGCGTCGAGAACCACGTTAGGCGTGGATTCCGAGCCGATCAGAAAATTGAAACCCGGGAATGCCCGATTGAGGGCCGCGCCGACCAAGCCTGCCGCGTTCACAGACGGCACGCCCGGCGGCGACGTCGGTATGTTGGACACCGTGCCGCGCACGCCGCTGTCCTTGCTCTGGAGAAAGAACTGAACGCCATAGGTGAGGTTATCGTTGAGCGTGACCTCGGCGACAGTTGCGTCGATTGCGACCTGCAGCTGCGGACGATCAAGCTGCACGATGGTCCGCTCGACGATCTGGTAGTTTTCCGTGCTCGCATAGACCAGCAGGGTATTGGCAACCACGTCGGCCGTGATGCGCACCCCTTCGAGCACCGGCTGGCCGCCGCCGCCCGTGGGCGTGCGGCCCTCCAGAGCACTTTGATCTGTGGCCTGCCCCGCTTGACGGCCGAGCGTGCCAAAGCCGGCCGCGCCCCCGCCGCCAGCCGCTCCCGCTCTTCCGCCGCCGCCGAGGCCGCCGCCACCACCGAGGCCGCCGCCGCCACCGCTGACGGCGCCGCCACCGCCGACCGAGCCCCCAAAGGTAACATTGGCGCTCGCCGAGGGACTCTGAGGCGACAAGCGGTCGGCGCTCGACGATATGCCCAAGCCGCCGCGCGGAGCGACTTGGCCCGCCGGGGTTTCAAACGAGGCGCCGCCGCCGCCGCCGAAAATGTCGTTCAGCACACGGGCAAGCTGGCGCGCCTCGCCATACTTGACGTGGTACACATGCACGCCGGCCCGCGCCGAAGATGTATCGGCGGCGTCGAGCCGCTTGATCCAGGTCTCGGCTGACCGCAAGAGATCGGGCTTGCGGGCGACCACCATAACGGCGTTCAGCCGCGTGACGGGCTGAAACTTGAGGGTATTCTGACTGAGCCCCCCTTCGCCGGAATCCATGATCTTTTCCAGCTCCGTTATGATCAGCTCGGGAGAGGTGTAACGGATCGGGAATATGCCGACCGATTGCCCGCGCATCCAGTCAACGTCGAAGCCGAGCACGGTTTCAATCGCAGTCCGACGCTCGGCGCCGCTGCCCTGAATGAGCAGCATGTTACGTGACGCATCGGCCCGCACCGTCCCGGGCTTGGTCGCAAAGCTGTCGAGCAGCTTGATCAATGTGGAAGCGGACACGTAACGCAGTGGAACCACCGAAACCCCATAGCCCGCCTCGGCGTGCGCCTCGGTCTGATCCAGGTTGCCGGCGCCGACTGCATCGCCAAGCGGTATCAGTCGATAGCCCTGGACATCCTTGATGAGGACGACGCCGCTCAGGCGCAAAGCATTCTCAAGAACGAACAGCAGATCTGATTTCGGGACCGGCCGGCCGGATGACAGGCTGATCATTCCCATGACGCGCGGATCGATGGTGTATCCGGTTCCCAGGATGTCGCCGAGGACGACTTTTGCAACCGACGCAATAGGGGTGTTTTCGAAGTTAAGCTCGTAACCTTCGCCACTCCGGGTCGGTTGAGGCCGCGCTCCCTCGACGGCCGACACCGTCACCCCATTGTAAATCTGTGGCTTGACACCGGTGCCGCCGCTTGGCCCAGCCTGCTCGCGCTGCTGTGGAAACCGCGGCAGGAGGTCAAGTGAGCGCACCTGATCCATGATCTCGGGGCCTTTGCTAACCTCCTGGTTGTTGTTGATAGGCAGCTGGCCGCAGGCCGCCAGAACGGCCAAATACAGGGCAAAAAACGCCGCGCACGATACGCCGTGAAGCGGCCGGTAGTGCCGCGCCCCACCCAACCTATGCATTTTTACGCGGCCCCTCGCCAATGTCACAATTCTTACCAAATCCCGACCGGCCACTTAACGACCTTCAGGTGACTCAGGAATTTGGAATGCCAGTGACGCCCCGCAGCGAACATAGCTGCATTTGGAACCCGACTCAACGTGCATCACTCTCCCCACTTCTAAAAATCCCGCTTCGCAATAGCAGAGAATTGTGCAAATGACGACTCCGGTCGTTAATCGGGACACTCAATTTCGATTTCATTTTCTTGAGGAATTCATGTTGAAAAAGTGACACCTTAGGGCAGCTTCGCGTCCCGTCCGGACGGGTCGATCAGCTTCTTCCCGCATACTGGGACAACAAAGGCCCACATGACTTCTGCCGTTGGCAAAAGCGCTCACAGCCAAAGGTTTCAACAAATGGCAAAAATCTCTGACACAACAATAATTGTTGCTTCGCTGGGCGTCAGGGAGTGTGTCCACTGTATTGACACAATAAAAACATCATCTAATCTTGATCTTAACCTGCTAAGTCGCCTAGGAAACTGATGCATTTCTGACGCACTGGAAAAAATTCTGCATTCTTTGTGCCAATACTGAAAATTGCCTGGAAATCACCTCCTAGATGACCGATGGTACAGAGGAGCCATGTGTGGAATGGCTCGTCTTGGGAGGGTCTCATGACAAGTTGTAAGAAGTTGTTTGCGCATTTCTGCGCCACCGCGGCGCCTGCGCTGCTCGGTGCCGCATCCCTTGTATCTTCATCCGCTGCCGCCGCGCCATGCCAGGGTCCTCCAGGGACCCCGGCGCCAACACAAACCAAGTGCCTGACGGCCGTCCAAATCCCGGGCCATCCGCTGCGTTCGTTCGATATCAGCTGGGTCAATCCGGACCGAGCAGAATATTATCTGGCTGATCGTTCGAATTCGGGGATCGATATCATCAACACCAATAACCTCAAGTTCCAACGGACCATCGGCGGCTTTGTCGGCATCAAACTCAGAGCGAACGGCACCGTCAACAACGACATCTCCGGCCCGGATGGCGTGACATCGCATGGGCGCTGGCTCTATGCCGGCGACGGCGACAGCACCCTGAAAGTAATCGATCTCAATGCGGCCGTGACCCCTATCAAGCAAATCATCAGCACCGGCGGCACGACCCGGGTCGATGAAATGGCCCTGACGACCGACGGCAGGTTGCTGCTCGCCGCCAACAATGCCGAGGATCCTCCCTTCGCAACGCTGTTCTCGGCGAACGGCGATGATCCGGTCTCCCATGTGGCGAAGATCATCAAGATCACCGTGGACCCCGCGATTATGCCTCCCGGCGGCTCGATCGAGCAACCCGCGTGGGATCCGAAGACCAAGCGCTTCTATACATCGATCCCGACCATCGCTAACAACCCGCCTGGCTGCACCCTTTCACCAGTCAACACCTGCAGCGGCGGCTTGCTGGTGACCGATCCGGCTCATCCGAAGGCGGTGGAGGGCGCGTTCAATCCGGCCACAAACACCGGAGTGGTTCCGCTCACCGCCTGCGGACCGAACGGCGCGACAGTGGGCCCGCACGACAATCTGCTGCTTGGCTGCACCCCGAATAACCTTCCCGGCAGCACTACGACGCTGGTCATCAACGCCAGGACCAAGAATACCGCCGTCGTTACCGGCATCACCGGATCAGATGAAGTCTGGTTCAATAAGGGCGACGATCGTTATTATCTCGGCGCCAGCGCGTTTCGCACCAAAGGCGTTCTAACCCCTGTCTTGGGCGTCGTCGATGGGACCAGCGTGCTGATCGAAACCATTCCGGTGTCTAGCGGGTCACACTCGGTGGCGGCCGATTCCAAGCGCAATCTCATCTTCAGTCCGCAGGTCGCGCCCGCCGCGGTGGTTGGCGCTGGTGGAGACACCACGACCAACGGCGCGGCAATCTGTGGATCAAATAACGGGTGCGTCGCCGTCTTCAAGCATGACGAAGACGACGAAGACGAAGACGAAGGCCACGACCACTAGCCGTCGCCGATCGGCTTGCGTCGTTGCGGTAGCAAGTAATGGTTGTGTCCTATCCGTGATTGTAACTGCGAACAATGCCTTGAGCATTGGAAGCAACGAGAGGCCGGGCTAGCCCGGCCTCTTCGATTTTGTGGCTCCCAACATCGCCGCAGTTGCGGCGATGTTGGATTGGGCGAATCCCGGAGTTGGTATTCAAGGCAAGCGGCAGCACGTGATGTACCCCTGTACATCAGTACAACATCGCCCCTGACGAAAAAGACATTACAATAGAAATACCCATGTCATGGCTGCCAAATTGGGCCTATGGAAACCACATCCACGTACCACCGGAACCGTCACACAACCGCCGAGGCGCACGTATGTGACCGAAGTCAAGGGTCGAGATCGTAAAGCGTGGCAAATATACTCGGCCGCGATATACTGAATTCTCACGGAACTAAATAAGATGCCGACTGATCTCGCATACGAGTTCGCAAATTATCTGCGCGACAAAAACCACCTTTCCGGCGACACCAGTGTGTTGAGTGGGGCTGCGCAGTCTTCGGTCAACCGCACGCTTCATAAGTTGTGGGAACTGACGGACCTTTCGGCCAATGACTTTGCCGACGAGGTCGCGGGTTTTTTCCAGGTGCCCCGGATCGCCTTACCGGAACTCTTGTCGGCCCCGCCGCTGGCCAATCAATTCTCCCAACGTTTCCTGCGGGAAATGCTGGTATTTCCGTTTCAGTCAGAGGACGGCGAACCTACGCTCGCTGTGGCCGATCCGAGCGATTCTGCCGCGGCTCGCGCGGCCGCCATCGTGCTTGGCGGCGACATTAAGATTCAGGTTGCCTCGTTCGAAGATATCGAGACCGCCCTCGACCAGCGACTCGGCAACGATGTAACGACGCCCGAGGTGGGCCGCGAGTCCGCCTATGCGCGCGAAGACGATATCGAGAGCCTTCGCGACCTCGCCTCCGGCGCACCCGTCGTGCGGGCCGTGAGCGATCTTTTGGAAAAGGCGGTCGAGCTTCGCGCCAGCGACATTCACATCGAGCCGTTCCGTTCTGGATTGACAGTGCGCCTGCGCGTCGACGGATTGCTGCGCCCGATTCCGGCACCGACCGATGTGCTGCCGCAGGCCATCATTTCCCGCATTAAAATCCTGGCGGGACTCAATATCGCGGAGCGCCGCCTGCCGCAGGACGGCGCGGCGCAGTTGCACGTTGCGAGGTCCGATCTGGACATCCGTGTCGCCATCATGCCGACGCAACACGGCGAATCCGCGGTGATCCGCCTGTTGCCGAAGGACCGCGGCTTGCTGGCTATCGAGAGGCTCGGGTTTTTTCCGCATGACGAAAAAAAGCTGCTCGATCTGCTCAAGTTGCCTCACGGCATGATCGTCGTCACCGGACCGACCGGCAGCGGCAAAACCACAACGCTTGCCACCGTTCTATCGATACTCAACGAGCCCACCCGCAAGATCCTCACCATTGAAGATCCCGTCGAGTATGAGGTCCCGGGCGTTAATCAGTCCCAGGCAAAACCCACCATCGGGCTGACCTTTGCGGCAGCCATGCGAGCCTTCGTGCGCCAGGACCCGGACGTCATCATGGTCGGCGAGGTGCGCGACGCCGAGACTGCGCACATCGCCATCCATGCGGCCCTGACGGGCCACCTGGTCTTGACCACTCTGCACACGGAAACCGCTGCCGCCGCTGTGCCGCGCCTGCTCGACCTTGGTGTCGAAGGCTTCCTCCTCAAATCGACCTTGCGCGCCGTGATTGCCCAGCGACTGGTGCGCCAGCTTTGTGACCGCTGCAAGATCAAGCGAGACCTTACGCCGGCCGATTTCGCCGCCGATCCCCGCTTTACCGCGCTCGGATTCGAGATCGGCGAAGCGATCTACGGACCCAAAGGCTGCGAGCGGTGCGGCGGCACCGGATACCGGGGACGCGTCGGCGTCTTCGAGATTTTGAAGATCGACGAGAGCGTGCGCGGCCTCATTAATGCCCAAACCGACGGTAACGCCATCGATAAGGCCGCGGTACATGCCGGAATGACCACAATGGTCGACGACGGCGTGGCGAAATGCCGGGCCGGAATAACATCGACCGGTGAAGTCCTGCGCGTTACGACGATCCGGTGAGCCATGCCTAATTTTCGCTATCGCGCGATCACCCAAAGCGGCGAGCTCGTGAACGGGTCCCTGTCCGCCCCGACCGCGGCCGAGGTCGCGCGTCGCATCGAGTACCTCGGCCTGGTGCCGATCGAAACGGTCGCGGACGACGGCGTGGCGGAGGTTTCGCGCGTCACCGTCGCGCTGTTCAACCAACCTCGCCCGGCCGATGTCACCCTGTTCACGCGCGACTTGGCGCTGCTGCTCAAGGCCGGGGCCCGTCTTGACGATGCGCTGGAACTGCTCTCCAGCGACACCGATATCGGGCGACTGCATCCGATCGTTGCCAAGATCCGTTCCGGGATTCTGGCAGGCGAGAGCTTTGCCGAAGCCATTGGCAAGCATCCAACGCTGTTCCCGCCGATCTATGTCGCCCTCGTGCAGGTTGGCGAAACATCCGGCAAGCTCACTCATATCCTGGAGTTGATCGCCACCGAACGGGCGCGGGCGGAAGCATTGCGCCGTAAACTGACGGACGCCTTGCAGTATCCCGCATTTGTCCTGCTCGCCGCGGGCTGCGTGCTGACCTTCTTTATCCTGTTCGTTTTGCCTCAGTTCTCGTCGGTACTGCGTGACTTCGGCGCCAAAGGCGATTCGGCGATCACCACTTTCCTCAATTTCTCAGAATTCCTGCGCGGCAATGCTACCGAGATCTCTATAGGGGTCGTGGTTTTTATCGTCGGAGTGTGGCTCTTGCTGCGCCGCAAAGGCGTGCGCGCAGCGATCATCTCCGAGATATCGCGAATACCCGGCATGTCGACGATATTCAACTTTTATCGAGCTGCCCTGTTTTGCCGCAATTTGGGCATCTTGTTAAGTAGCGATGTCACGCTTACGGCGACGTTGCGGATACTCGTGGACATCATGGCGGTTACCGGAAGAGCTGCTCCCTGGACAGCAACCGCCGATCGCGTACGCCACGGCGGCAAGCTGTCTGACGCCCTTGCCGCTGCGGCACTTCTGCCGCCAATGGCCATTCGCATGCTGCGTATTGGCGAGGAGACCGGCCAAATGCCCACCCTTGCGGCGCGCATTGCGGAGTTCTACGAGGCGAAACTGCAACGCAGCCTCGACAAGGTGGTCGGCATCGTCGGCCCGGTAGCCATTATTTCCATCAGCGTCGTGGTCGGCGGTCTCATCGTTTCGGTGATGACTGCCCTTCTCTCCATCACTCAAGTCGTCGGATGACGGATGCGGGCTCAGCAACATGAAACGCTCTGAAAAGCAAATCGGCTTGCGCACACGCGGGCGTTCGCGTGTGCACAGCCAGCGTGGCTTCACGCTCGTGGAAATGCTGGTTGTCATAACCATCATTGGTCTCATCATGTCGCTGGTCGGACCGCGCGTGCTCAACTATCTGGGCGAATCGAAAATCAAAGCCGCCCATATCCAGATGCAAAGCTTCGGGAGCGCGCTCGATCTGTTCTATCTGGATGCCGGTCGTTACCCATCCACCTCGGAGGGTCTGGCGGTACTTGTGAAGCCGGCCTCCGGCTTGACGGCATGGAACGGCCCCTATCTGAAAGGCGGCGGCGTACCGAACGATCCTTGGGGTAATTCCTACATCTATCGAGCTCCGGGAGAACGGAGCCCCTATGAGATCAAGTCATACGGAGCCGACGGACAGGAGGGCGGGACCGGGTCAGGAGCCGATATTTTGTTTCCGTCAGTTGTTCAGGCCGCCAGGTAGCAACTGAAGCTCAAAATGAAGCACCGTGAAATGCATATCGGCCCGGCAAAACGCCGACGTTCACGGGTGCGTAGTCAGCGCGCCTACGTCTATCGAGCTCCCGGAGAACGGAGCGCTTATGAGATCAAATCATATGGAGCCGATGGATAGGAGGGAGGAACCGGAGCGGGAGCTGATATTTCTACTGCCAGTATCGAGTGACAGCGTGAGGAAGCAAGACGGATTTACCCTCCTCGAAATGGTCGCCGTGCTCGCCGTCGTGGCGATGCTCGCCGCGATTCTGCTGCCCCTCGCACCGCATGCCACCACGCGTCAGCGACTGGCGGCCTATGCGGTTGAGACCGCGACGCTCCTCAAAGCTGATCGTACCGTAGCCGTACGACGAAATACTCAAATCAATACACAGATCAATGCACCGGGCCGGACGATCCGCTCCGGATCGTCCGGTCGGATCATGCGCATTCCCGATGATGTCTCCTTCAAGGCGATGTTGCCCCTGACCTGCAACGAACGTCCTGCACATTCCACCATAAGCTTTTTTGCCTCCGGCATGTCATGTGGCGGTACTATCGTATTATCGCGGCTGGGCGCAGATTTTGAGGTTCGCGTCAATTGGCTGACCGGAGGAATTGAGATCGTGGCAGGCGGCATCTTGTAGTCATAAATGCAACATGGGGCGAGGCTATGCCTTAATGCAACATGGGTGAGGCTATGCCTTTCGCGATAGAAACTAGGCTAATTGCAATACGCTGATGATAACTGCTCGCAACAGCGGCGGGGTTCTCGGGATCCAATTTCGCCAATTTTTTTTAGAATTTTCTTGGCCTTGTCGCCCGTAATAGTACCTTAGGGTAGCGGAGGTAGGACTTGTGACGTGATATGGTGCCAACCACGTCACCAAGACGGAAACGCGCCGGGACATAGATGAGCGTATTGCCTCAAATCCGAGATGGCTTCTATCGATGGATCGACTCCGTCGCCGGCACTGTCAATGGCCTGCTTCATCGGCTGCAGCCGAACCACGAGGTGCGGATCGTCGAGGAGGCGCACGACACCTTTATCTTGCATGCCGCCGGCACCGCCCGAAAATCGAGCCTGCGCGAGCATCGGATTCGCATCGCCGACGGTTCGATCGAGGAAAGCTTGCCGGCCGCGTGGGTGTCGATGCTGCGCGGCAGTCGTGCTGAACTGGTTTTACGCGCGAACCGATTCCTGTTCCGGCCGCTGGAGCTGCCCAAACGCGCCGTCGAATTTCTTGATGGTATTGTCCGTGCTCAGATCGACCGTCTCACGCCCTGGACGGCAGGCGAGGCTGTCTTCAGCTGGACACCGCCGAAGGATGCAGCGAATGATCGGATCGAACTGACGGTCGCCGCGACGGCACGGGCGCTTGTGGCCCCCTATGTGCAGGCGATTGCTGATCTCGGTGCGGCGTCCGTCGTAGTGCTGACGGTCCCTGCCGATGCCGAGCCGCATGCGGCGCCCATCAAGGTGTTCGAGCAGCGAGCGCGAGGCGTGTTCGAAATCGACCGCATTCGGCGCACGCTCGTCGCTCTGTTCATGCTGAGCGGCCTCGCAGCCGTCCTATCGATGGGCTACTCGGCGGTTGCTCTCGATAGTTTGGACGGCGAACAGCAGGCTCTGTCGCGAAAAATCGCGGCACGGCGCGCTGCGCTTCACACTGGCCCTGAATTCGCGGTTTCAGCGCAGCGCATGCTTGAGCGCCGCAAGCAATCGATGCCGTCGAGCGTGATCGTGCTGGAGGCACTGTCGCAGATCCTTCCTGATCACACCTATGTCACCGAGCTTCGTATTGAGGCCGACAAACTGCAGATTGTCGGGGTTACCCGCGACGCCGCCGCCTTGATTGCACTGATCGAGCAATCTCCACATTTCACGCGCGCCACATTCTCCGCGCCGACCACGCGCACGCCTGGAGAGCCTGGTGAGCGGTTTCACATCGAGGCCCAAATCAAGCCGATCTTTGCGGTGGGCACATGAACATATCGAATCTCTTCACGAGCCTTCTGGCGCGCTTTCCTTCCGGCGCGGCGATCCTCTATGCCGGGCTCGTGGCGGTGTTCGTTGTCACGGCCTGGACGTCGGTGGCCGAGATTCTGGAACGCCGCGACGCGGTCGCAGCAAGCGCCGACGTGTTACGTCAACTCGAAGCCCGCAATCCAGCCGCGCCGCGCGGGCCGAGCAAGGACGGCGAACCAGCCGTTGCCGGCTCGCCGCTGCTTGAAGGTGCGACGGTGACGGTCGGGGGCGCCAATCTCTTGCAGCGGGTTGGCGGTTCGGTTGCGCGGTTAGGTGGCAACATAGTGTACACGCAGGTAGACTTGCAGGGCCCACAGTCGAAGGATGGCTTTGTCAGTGTCACGGTCAGCTGCGAGGTCGAGCAGCCGGTGCTCCAGCAACTGCTTTATGATCTGGAAGCCGGAATGCCGTTCCTGTTCGTCGATCAGCTGGTGACGCAAGGTCCGGCGGTGCCGGGAGCGAAGCCGGAAGGCAAACTGCGCGTTCTGATTTCGGTTTCCGGACAATGGCAGGGACCGAAATGAAACCGCGTCGTACATTTTCGTTTCTGGCCGGCATGGCCCTGCTCGGCGCGATCGCGACCTACATCGAGATTACGCGCACGACCGCGCAGCCATCGGATCGCGTCGGGCAGCCGGCAGATCGCGTCGCCAAGCCTGCCGAAATCAATAATACCGCGCGCGTCGCAGCGCTGCCCCCAGCACAGGCGCCGATCGAGAGCGCGGCACCTCCCGGAAACCCACTTTGGGTGCTGCCGCTCAAGCAATTGTCGACAACGCGGGATCGGCCGATCTTTTCGCCGTCGCGCCGTCCGCCGCCCCCGGCAACGCCTAGTTACGTTGCGCCGGTGTCGGTGCGGCAGCCGGCAAAACCCGTGGAGCCCGAGCGTCCTGCGGTCACATTGCTCGGCACAGTCGTTGGCGAAGTCGACCAGCTTGGAGTCGGCGTTTTCAAGGAATCGGCAACGGGCACTGTCATCAAGATGCGCACGGGGGAAGATCATCAGGGCTGGGTCCTGCGTTCGGTCAAATCCCGCGAAGTCACGCTTACGAAGGACCGCGAAAAGGTTACTCTCGAATTGCCGGCCCCTGGCGGAGATTCGCCAATGATGCCGGGCGGACTAACGCCCGGCATGCCGGTGCCCGGCATGCGGGTGCCCGGTATGGCGGTGCCCGGCGTGCAGGTGCCCGGCGTGCAGGTGCCCGGTATGGCGGCGCCCGGTGCGCAGGTGCCCGGTATGGCGGCGCCCGGTGCGCAGGTGCCCGGTATGGCGGCGCCCGGTGCGCAGGCGTCCGGTGCGCAGG
>Ga0066395_10000364_pt1 | contig 16987 bp, 18 predicted proteins | sample PanSoiPlot1MoBio_FD_61218 | JGI IMG/M metagenome (GOLD analysis project Ga0066395, IMG submission 61218) | Tropical forest soil microbial communities from Panama analyzed to predict greenhouse gas emissions - Panama Soil Plot 1 MoBio | ecosystem: Environmental > Terrestrial > Soil > Tropical... | reverse complement strand
ACCAACCTTACCAAGGCCGAGTGCAACGTATTCGACAGCGATCACACCTCGACATTCAACGCAGGGAACGTCACCAACTTGAACCCGGGTGGGCTGGGCTCCAATTGGTGCAGCGCGGCCTTCGTCGCCAAGCTGTCCTTCGCCACCAATCTGAGCAACATTAAGTAAGGTTGTTTCGGCGAATTTCGAACACGCGGCCGGCGGCGGAAACGTCGCCGGCCATTTCATTTCGGTCGAGCCGGTGTCCTTTCCTGCCGGCTCACTCCGCCGCCACCAGCGGCACGTCGCGCACTTGCGATGCCGTTTCGGTTCGGGCCACTTCGAAACGCCGGCGGTGGAAGGCGCCAAGCGTAGAACGGTGGCCGATCGAGACGATCGTCGTGCCTTTGAGCCGCTCCTGCAGGAGCCGATAGAGGCTTGCTTCAGCCGCTTCATCAAGCGAGGCGGTGGCCTCGTCCAGGAACAAGAAATCGGGCTCCTGCAAGAGCACTCTGGCGATCGCCAACCGTTGTTGTTCGCCGAGCGACAGCATCCGGTTCCAATGCGCTTCCTCGTCAAGCCGGTCTGCCCATTCCGCCAAGCCGACCGCTTTGAGCGCATTGGCAAGCCTGGCATCGTCGAACGTCCCAAGCCGCGCCGGATAACTGACGGCGGCGGCGAGCGAAGCCACCGGGAAATACGGTCGCTGCGGCAGCAGCATGACCTTGGCGTCCTCGGGCACCAGGATGCGGCCGGAGCCGAACGGCCAGATGCCAGCAATGGCGCGGAACAGTGTCGATTTGCCCGCGCCAGAAGGTCCAGTGACCAGCGCGCGCTCACCAGGCGATAAGACCATGTGCTCGGCATTGACCAGCGGCTGCCGGTTCGGCAGCCGAACGCTGAGCTGGTCGATCGAAATCACATTTGAATTGTCGCGCGGCAAAACCTCGACCATCGGCGGAGTAAGCGCAACGTCGCGGCCGGCGACGATTGCGTCCTCAAAACCCGTCAAGCGCGTGACCACCGCACGGTATTGCGCGATCGATTGATAGGCCGTGACGAAGTATGACAATGCCGTCTGCACGCTGTTGAAAGCCGATGCGGTCTGCATCAGGCCGCCGAGCTGCATCGCTCCGGAAAAATAGACCGGGCTCACCATTAGATAGGGGAAGATCACCGAGGCCTGCGAATAGCTCTGGGTGAAGAAGTTGAGTCGCTTCTGCCGCTTGATCAGCGCGATCCAATTGGCCACCACGCGCGCAAAGCGGTCGGAGTGACGCTCGCGCTCGGCGGCCTCGCCGCGCAGCGCCGCAATCTGCTCGGAATTCTCGCGGGTGCGCACCAGGTTGAAACGGAAATCGGCCTCAAACTGCTGCTGCTGGAAATTGAGCGGGATCAGCGGCCAGCCGATGCGGTGCGTCAGCACGGTCCCGACCACGGCATAGATCAGTGCCGCCCAAACCAGATATCCCGGAATTTGAAAGCTCGAGCCGAACAGATGCAGCGGCGCATCTTCCGACAAAGTCCACAGAATGACGATGAACGAGAACAGCGTCACAACCGAATTCAATATTCCCGTGCCGATCGAGAGGGTTTGTTGCACGAACATTTGAAGGTCGTCGGCAATGCGCTGGTCGGGGTTATCGGCGGCATCGCCGAGAAGCTGCATGCGGTAGTGCGTGGCGCTGTTGAGCCACTGACGCAAATAGGTTTGCGTCATCCATCGCCGCCAACGAATCTGCAGCCAGTAATTCAGATAGTTCTGGTAGACCAAGAGCACGGTGTAGACCGCGGCAAGCGCGCAGAAAAACAAAATCGCGCTGACGAAGGCGTCCCAATTGCGGTCTTGCAGCGTGTTGTAAAAACGGTTGTACCACTGGTTGAGAATGACGGTGGCGGCCACGATCGACAGTTCAATGGCGATAACGGCGCCAAGGAGGAGCCGGCCCGGCCAGCGGTCCTCGGAGCGGAAATAGGGCAGGGCCAGCCGGCCTATCGTGGCAAGCGTCGCAAATAGGCGTTTCACGGAAAGCATCTCCTATCGGTGCTGGAGAGCGAAAAATTGGTGGCGCATCCGAGCATTGGCAAAGCTTTGCGGCATTTCAACGCGGCATTTGTATATTTGTGATGTGCCGCTTCAGCCTGACCTTGTGGCGCGATGGGTTTTCGCCATACCATAGATGGGGCTTTGGGAGGATTCTCGCACTGACCGGAAAGACCGGGAAAACCGGCCGGCGTGTGGGGTTAATCAACAGCACGGCGTAGATCTCTCTCGGGGCTCACGATAGCTGCCCGCAGCCGGGAAGGCCTGCGCGCCGCCGCATGTGACTTGATGCACTAACAAGCCACCGCCCAACCAGCGGAACCGGCGCCCAAGGAGACTTCGTGATGTGGAATCAAGTTTATAACCCGTTCGGAAATGCCACGCTGTCGACCATTGCCGCGGCATTACCCGTCGTCACCCTGCTTGTCCTCATCGCTTCAAACAAGGTCAAGGCGCATATCGCCGCCATCGCCGCCCTGATCGTGGCCAATCTCGTTGCGATCTTTATCTTCACTATGCCGGCGGGCATGTCGGTGCGTGCCAGCGCCCTAGGCGCCGTGACCGGCTTCTTCCCGATCGGTTGGATCGTTCTCAACGTCATCTTCCTTTACCGGCTCACAGTGGAGAAGGGAGTGTTCGAGACGTTGCAGAACACGATCGGCGGCGTTACCAAAGACCGCCGGCTGCAATTGCTCTTGATCGCATTTGCGTTCGGTGCGTTCTTTGAGGGCGCATCGGGTTTCGGCACGCCGGTTGCGGTCACCGGAGCGATCCTGATCGGCCTTGGTTTCTCGCCGCTCGCCGCCTCGGGTCTGTCACTGATCGCCAATACCGCACCGGTCGCTTACGGCGCGCTCGGCACCCCGATAGCGGGCCTTTCCAGCGTTACTGGGATTGATCCATTCCCGCTTGGCGCCATGGTCGGCCGGCAGCTGCCGTTCTTCTCGCTGATCGTGCCGTTTTGGCTGATCTGGGCGTTTGCCGGCTTCCGCGGCATGCTAGGGGTCTGGCCTGCAGTCCTGGTGACCGGCGTATCCTTTGCAATCCCGCAATTCCTGATTTCAAACTTCATCAATCCGTGGATCGTCGATATCGGCGCTTCGCTGGTTTCAATGGCGTGCCTCGTATTGTTCTTGAAGGTCTGGCATCCGAAGGAGCTGTGGCTCTCTCCGGCGCTGCGCAGCCACGACGAATCCGCGGCCACGATGCCTCCACGGACAACCACCACGAAGCCGGTTGCGTCCGGTGAAATGTGGCTGTCCTTGTTGCCCTGGATCATCGTTTGCGTCGTTCTCCTGGTGTGGGGCACCAACTGGTTTAAAGCCCTCGTCAATCCATGGGCGACTTTGGCCTATGCCGTTCCCGACCTGCACAACATGATCAATAAGGTCGCGCCGATCGTGCCCAAGCCGACGCCGGAAGCCGCCGTGTTCAGCTTTACCTGGCTGTCCTACACCGGCTCCGGAATGCTTATCGCGGCGATCATTTCCGGCCTGATCATGGGTTACTCGCCGGCAGGCCTGGTCACCGCCTATGGCCGCACGATCAAGATCTGCGCCTACTCGCTGATCACCATCGCGGCCATGCTGGCGATCGGGACGCTGACCCGGCTGTCGGGCATCGACGCGACACTTGGTCTCGCCTTCGCGGCAACGGGCGTGCTCTACCCATTCTTCGGCACGCTCCTCGGCTGGCTCGGCGTGGCGCTCACTGGCTCGGACACCGCTTCGAACATCTTGTTCGGCAACTTGCAGAAGATCACGTCTGGCCAGCTCGGCATTTCGCCGATCCTGATGGGCGCGGCGAACTCGTCCGGCGGCGTCATGGGCAAGATGATCGACGCCCAATCGATCGTCGTGGCTTCGACAGCCACCAACTGGTACGGCCACGAAGGCACGATCTTGCGCTTCGTGTTCTTCCATTCGATCTCGCTGGCTTGCCTGGTCGGCATATTGGTCATGCTCCAGGCCTATGTGTTCACCGGCATGATCGTGCAGTAAACGCTGCGCACATAAACATTCATGGGGCCGCCCCGTGCGGCCCCATTAGTTTTGGAAACGCGCTGTAGAGCTCACTGCATCGGAGTTGATGATGGGTTGCGTACGCCGTTCGGGTTGGCTTTTCTTGGCCTTCATCTCGGTTTTGCCAATCGCGCCGGCCTACGCCGGCGAACCGTTTCCATTCGGTAGTACGCTGATGCTCGAGACTGCGCCGATCCGTGGGTCGAAGCGGATTCCGATGATCGAGATACAAGAGAACGGAATTGCCTCGATAGACCTGTGGTGCGCGCGCGCTCAAGCGCAAGCCACCGTGGCAGATGGTTCGATCACGATCGTTCCCGGTGATTTGCAAAGCGCGCAATGCGACGCGGAGCGTCAATCGCGCGATGCCGATCTTTTGGCCGCGCTGGCCCAGGTCACGAACTGGCGGCGCGATGGTGAACTTGTCGAGTTGATAGGCGTGACCCCGTTGCGGTTCCGACTGATGACGAATTGAAACCGCTCGGCAAGCAGCGCGTGCGGCAGCAGCTGTTCAGCGACTGTTAGTCGTCATCCTCGCCAGGAAGAATAGCCTCCTCGGCCCTGCGTGCGATGCCTAACCACAGCTCAAAACAACGTGACCGCCGCAAATGAAAAAGGGCGCGGTTTGCACCGCGCCCTCACTCTGCTGAGCCAGTCTTCTGCGACTGCGACTGCAATGCCGATTCGCGTCAGTAATCCATCCCGCCCATGCCGCCGCCGGGCATGGCTGGCATTGGCGGCTTCTCCTTCGGCAGTTCGGCGACCATGGCCTCGGTCGTGACCAGGAGGCCGGCAACCGAGGCGGCGTCTTGCAACGCTGCCCGCACCACCTTGGCAGGATCGACGATGCCCTTGCCGAACATGTCGACATAATCCTCGGTCTGGGCGTCGAAGCCATAGGTCTCCGACTTGTTCTCCAGGATCTTGTTGACGACAATCGAGCCTTCGAAACCGGAATTCTCAGCGATCTGGCGCAGCGGTGCTTCCAGTGCCTTGAGGACGATATTAATGCCGGCTTGCACGTCGGGATTTTCGCTGCGCAGCTTGGCGATCGCCTTCTTGGCGCGAAGGAGCGCAACGCCGCCGCCGGCGACAATGCCTTCCTCGACCGCCGCTCGGGTCGCATTGAGCGCGTCCTCGACGCGATCTTTCTTTTCCTTGACTTCGACTTCGGTGGCGCCGCCGACGCGGATCACGGCGACTCCGCCAGCGAGCTTGGCGAGCCGCTCCTGCAACTTCTCGCGGTCGTAATCGGAGGTCGTTTCCTCGATCTGCGCCTTGATCTGATTGACGCGTGCTTCGATGTCCTTCTTCTTGCCCGCGCCGTCGACGATCGTGGTCTTTTCCTTCTCGATGACCACCTTCTTGGCGCGACCAAGCATTGCCGGGGTGACGCTCTCGAGCTTGATGCCGAGATCCTCGGCAATGAGCTGACCGCCGGTAAGCACGGCGATATCTTCCAGCATGGCCTTGCGGCGATCACCGAAACCGGGCGCTTTCACCGCCGAGACTTTCAATCCGCCGCGTAACTTGTTGACCACGAGCGTCGCCAGCGCTTCGCCTTCGATATCCTCGGCGATGATCAAGAGCGGCTTGCCCGATTGCACGACCGCTTCGAGAAGCGGCAGCATGGCCTGAAGCTGCGACAGCTTCTTTTCATGCAGCAGCACATAGGCGTCTTCGAGCTCGGCCAGCATCTTCTCGGCATTGGTGATGAAATAGGGCGAGACATAGCCGCGGTCGAACTGCATGCCCTCGACGATCTCTACCTCGGTGCCGAGCGACTTTGCTTCCTCGACCGTGATGACGCCTTCGTTGCCGACCTTCTGCATGGCCTCGGCAATCATCTTGCCGACGCTCGCGTCGCCATTCGATGAAATGGTGCCGACTTGAGCGACCTCGGAGGACGAGCCCACCTTCTTGGCGCGGCCCTTGATGTCCTCGACCACGGCCTTAACGGCGAGATCAATGCCGCGTTTGATGTCCATGGGATTCATGCCGGCGGCGACCGCTTTGGCGCCTTCCTTGACGATCGCATGCGCCAGCACGGTCGCGGTCGTCGTGCCGTCGCCGGCCTGATCGTTGGTCTTCTGCGCCACTTCGCGCACCATCTGCGCGCCCATATTCTCGAACTTGTCCTCGAGTTCGATTTCCTTGGCGACGGTTACGCCGTCCTTGGTGATCCGCGGCGCTCCGAAGGATTTTTCGATGACGACGTTGCGGCCTTTCGGGCCAAGCGTCACTTTCACGGAGTTCGCCAGCGTCTCGACGCCGCGCAGCATGCGTTCGCGGGCGTCACCGGAAAATTTCACATCTTTGGCAGTCATTGCTCGTTCCTCAAATGTCAGAGATCAGATCTCGTGGGCTCGGATGCCACCGCCCTTCGGTCACACGACCACGCCCATAATGTCGGACTCCTTCATGATCAGGAGCTCCTCGCCGTCGAGCTTGACCTCGGTGCCCGACCACTTGCCGAACAACACGCGGTCACCGGCCTTTACCCCGATCGGGACCAGTTTGCCGTTCTCGTCGCGACCGCCGGGGCCGACGGCGACGACCTCGCCCTCCTGCGGTTTCTCTTTGACAGTGTCGGGAATGATGATGCCGCCCTTGGTTTTTTCTTCCGCCTCGAGACGCCTGACGACCACCCTGTCGTGCAGCGGCCGAAATTTTGTTTTTGCCATGACCACCCTCATCTGGCGCGATCGCCGTGACGCGCGCCCGTCTTGCTGAAAGTTTTATTTCTGCAGTGGCTTAGCACTCTGTTCTGCTGAGTGCCAACCAAGTGCTGCGGAGATAAGGCGGCCTCTACCGGGTGTCAAGCCGGCAAAGCCAATCCGTTTGTCCGGCACGGTTGCGCGCGGATGCCAGTGGCGCAGCCGACCAGAAAGTCTATCGTTTCTTGGCGGCAGCGAAACTCGCCGCGATGATCGTATTGGCCCTCGAGGCTCAGACCGCGCATAATCTTGACCTGAAGCGGCGCAATTGCCGGCCGATGAGCGCGATTGTGCTCGATGCGGGTGGGCGCGTGAAAGCCTTTCAGAAGCAGGACGGCGCTTCGATGCTGGCGCCGTCAACCCTAATCATATGATTGATATTATTGACTAATTAGCGCGGCATACAAACGGAATACAAACATCTCGCGCCGCCATTCGATCCAGTTCGCGCCACCCGATCAAACGGACTCGGATAGGGGATCGGCGGGTTGTGGCATTCAATGCCAGGGGTGGTCCATTCACTGGCCCAATTCCATTCGCGCCGCCCGACACACACCGTGCGAGGCGCTCGATAATTCGCGCCCTCGTCCAAATAATGCAGGACACCAACATCTTTCGGCGCAAGCGGATCGAAGCGTGTGAAGGCCTACTCGGCTACGAAGCCCCGCCCGACACGGCCAACCTCGCTAAGGAATTTCTGGCTTCAGTGTTCGAGGATCAGGAGGCCGATGTATCGGATCGACTCGATGCCTTGGCACTGACACGAAAGTTCGAGGCTAAGAAGATCGCGCCTCAAACCGTCCACCTCACCCGCCGCGAAGAGGCGGACCGCAAGGAAGCGTGGCGGGAATATGAGATCAATCAACTCCAAACGAAGATAGTCCTGGAAACGATGGATCATCCTCCCAAGGGATCGGACGCCGAGTTGAGAAGCCCCGATTATTTGCCGCCACCCGGCGATGAGTGGCCGCCCTCGGACCGGGGACCCGACGGCAAGCTAATACTGTTCCGGCCGAAGGAGCGGGCTGACCGGACCAAACAAACAGGACTTCTGAGATCGCGCACCACCCCGCGCGGTTATTGCATCTCTAATCTACTTGTTTCCAAAAATTCGTTTCCAAACTGGGGATTCGTAAATTCGTTTCCAACCTGGGGTTTCGTCTATGGTCCATTTGTTGACCTTAGTATCTGAGCTTTGGCACCCCGGTTGCGTTTGATTGATCGGCTCTTGCACCCACAACACACTTTGTAGCTCGCGCTCTATTGTGATCGTCGCTTTTACGCAGCCTATTGGGGACGGTAAGCCAGCTTGGTCCTCGGCTATGACTTCGTCTTTGCTCCATTTCACGACAGGAAGGATCAGCGGCACTAACAGATCGCCGATCTGGTTGTGCCCGACTTGCTCAACGTTTGAAATGACACACTCTTTACGATCTTGATAACAAGCAATGGTGTAGTAGTTGTTTGGAAAAGCAAGATCGGGACCGCTTAACGTACCGGAGGCAACCACGACTGCTTCGGTATTATAAAAGTGCTTGGGAGCGAAAATTATCTGATCATCCTGATCTTGCGGCTGTAAAAAGATCATCGCGCTTACGCCAGCCAGGGCGCCGAGAACAATACCGCACACCAGGAATAGCCATTTCATTGCGCACCCTACCCAAATGCATTGGACTCTAACTACCGCCGCCCCCAATCCTCCTCCGCCTCGCGTGTGACCGCACTGACGTGTGTACAATTTCCACGTATCAATTCAAAGACGCACGGTCATTCGCCCGGCGGGAGAAACTCTATGGTCATGGCCTTTTTGATTGCTTGGTCCATCTCATCTGCAGTCATGAGGACGATTATTTTACTCGTTACAAAGCCACTTTCGTTAGCGACCACCGACAGAGCGGCAGCAGAAATATTGTCTGGAACGTCTGCAATTATGTAGAAGTCGGCATCGCCAAACGCGAAGTAGAGGGCCTCCAATTTTCCTCCCGCGCTTTCAATAGTCTTTACGATGTCGCGGCGCCGCCGCGAAGCGCCCTCACGTGCAAGACCCCTGAGTCCATCTGAAGTGTAACGCCCTTCAACGAGATATTTTGGCATGACCTGGTTCCTGCTTGAGCAAATCAATGCTCAGGTTACCGGCGCGCGTTATGAGTTGTACGCTAAGAATTTCGGCTTAAAGAGTCGAGTCACCGTGGCCTGTGGCTCGCGACGAGATCTTGTTTGTTTGGATTGGCGGCCCGTGGTGATGCCGGGATCGCGCCGGTACCAATGTGCCACCCGGCCCGCGCAACGCGATCCACGCGCCGTTTTAGGGCGCGGCGGCCGATCCGAAATCCCCACCCGGCCCGTGATTAGCCTTTCCAGAACTCTTTGAACGGCTTTGCGCTCAACTCCGAATAATGCGCCGTGTGTTTGATATCAACGTGGCCAAGCCACAGTTGCAATCGCCTAGTGTCATGCCCCGCATCGGCCAACAGATGCCCACACGTGTGCCTGAGCATGTGCGGGTGCAGTAGCCCTGCGCGTTCGCCCGCCGCCTCGATCATCTTTGAGACGTTAAAGCGGGTCATCGGGCCGTCACGCTCGGACGATCGGCGCTTTGTTTATAGTGTCTGCGCTGTTCTTCTACCAGGACAAGCAATGGAATTACACCGAAGCGGTCAAACTGACGTGGTGGTACATGGGATGGTGTCTCGTTGGGTTTATGATGATGATGATGATGATGCCGACCTGGATGATCCTTAATCGGTTGACCGGCAGGCAGGACTCCGTGCTTGCGCTGGTGGGCGTCCAACTGCTGGTGATCGGCCTTTGCTACGTCCATTATCGCAAGGCGCTTGCCACAAAACCCGAGCCGTCGTCATGATGGCGGGGCCAAGCGCGCCCCTCGCAAAAATGCATCGAGTTTTTGAAAGTAAGGCTCTGTCACTGCGGACCTATGTCCGCTTTAGCTCGGACAAATGCGATGGATGGCAATGTTACGGCGAGTTAATGTTGCGTGGAGTATTTGTGATATTTTCTGGGCCACAATTGGATTTTTCAATAATGGAAGACTGATTTAAATCAATTCCTCACCTTTGTCGCAAAATAAACATGACTAGCGCTACTTGCGTATGCTGAACACGCTTAGAGCAATAGGGGAGTTCGGTATGGTCCGATTACTTGGGGTTCTTTGTGCATTAATCGGTATCAGCGGTGCAGCTTTGGCTGCCGACCTGCCGCCGCGGCCGGCACCAGTGCCTTACGTTCCTGCTGCAGTGCCAGTGTACAACTGGACCGGCTTCTATATCGGCGGCAATCTCGGCGCAGCTTGGACACGAGGCAATGTGAGCGACAGTTTCGGCGACAGTTGGAGTAACTCACAACAGGCCGTATTCGCGGGCGGTGGCCAAGTCGGTGCCAACTATCAGTTCAACTGGCTCGTCGTTGGCGTCGAAGCAGATTTCGACTGGCTGGCAAATAACAGCAATTCAACCAATTCAGTGTCCGTTCCAGGTGGCGACAGTTTTCAGTTGTCGGCGAATAACAGATGGATGACGACGGTGGCCGGGCGGGTTGGCGTTGCTGCTAACAATTGGCTGTTTTATGCCAAGGGTGGCGGCGGCTGGGTTGGGGTCAACAATCCCACACTTACCGATGTGACCACCGGTAATTCGCTTAGCGTTTCAAACAGCAACAGCAACAGTGGTTGGTTGGCGGGAGCGGGCATCGAATGGGGCTTTGCGCCTAACTGGACGGCCAGACTTGAGTACGATTTCCTGGGTTTGAACAACCAAACCTTTACCGTCCCGGCTGGTACTTCGTTTGGCAGCCCCGCTAGCAGCATCACCATCACCGATCGTGACGTGCAAACGCTGACCGTTGGGGTCAACTACCTGTTCAATTGGCACCCATGATGAGACGCTGAGGCAGCGCTCCTTCGGGGTCCCCCAGCGACTTTATAGCCTCCAAAAAGAAAGGGACCGGCACAATGGCCGGTCCCTCCACTCGCTCTAGCCTTTCTCTAGCCTTTCGTCACAACTGGGGGCGGCGGGGCTTTGCCCTTGCCGTAGTACGGCCCAGTCTGCGCATAGCCAGAAGCGACGCTAAGGAGAGTAAGCGCCGCTGCAGTCAGTAGTGTGAGTGCTTTCATGGCACCCTCCTTTGTCATGACAACAAACGAATCAAACCAACAGAATCATGCCGCGACTAGTGTTGGAAAGACACACTGAGAATTTCAATTAAGGCATCATGGTTAATTGGAGATCGAAGAATGGACTGCCACAGAGATCAGGCTCAACTGGGGCACCCCTTATCAAATTAGCGGTCTCGTTGCGGGTGTCGGGCGGGATTTGGCTGAGACGCAGCCCTGATAGTGCCATCAAGGCCTGACAAAAAGTTCTGTCGGACCGTGGATGTATCGGCCGGCAGCCCAACGTGCTGTGTGCTCACACGCGGCACGGATGGGGGGACGAAAGCAAAGCCGCCGGTTTCTCCTTCGCTGGCGGCTTTGCTAGCTTTGAAAACACTACAATCGGCCTTGCAAACCAATGGGCTCAGCGGCGACTTGCCCAATCAAACCACCCTCGCAAATTATATGAGAGTTTTTGAAGGTATGGCTCTCCCAATGCGGACAAAAGCGAACATTGATTAGTGCCAGTGGGATGTGCCATCGACGATGAATGACCTCGACTTCGTTACTTTGGCGCGCAGCGCAGTATTATTTTTCATACTATCATTAAAGGCTTTTGCCCTCGTCATGCTATCGAAAGCAATTAAAGCGAAAAACTTCGGCGCACTTCCATCAAGAGCGGTTACTTTTTCTGTACGCGCGAAGTAGCGACCGTCCTCAAATTGGACTTCCACAGCGGTAGCGTCGGCCGTTTGGCGAAGAGCCTCAAAGCCATTGGCATCGGTTATCTCGTCAATCTCAACCACAAGATAAACCGGCGGCGTGGTGGTGCGAGCGTGTAGACCAACCGCGCCGAATCCTAATCCGATGGCAACTGCCAACGGCAGTGCGTACTGACCTTTCACAGTTTCCCTCCCATTTACCGCCGACGTGCCGACGTACTTAGCCAGAACCGGCCAGAGACTCCTGTGACGGGCATCACGGTTGCGGCTTTTCCCGCGCCGGTTGCAATCGGGGTTTGCAAGTGTCACGTGGCCCCGCTACACACAGCGGCGCAGCGACACAGGGGCGCACGTCCTGTCCCCATTATGGTGACAATATGTCGCGTCTTTGGTGATCTTTTGCAAACAAATTGCAAACCAATTCCCGAATATTCGGTATAACGAGGCGATCCGTAGATGCCGAATTATCGTTATGGATCAATACCATCAGGTACCCGGGGATACCCACCGATAGGGGTGTGAACACATCGATGCTGCGCTTTGAAATCTGCTCCAGCAAAGCTATGGCACACTGGCGCTCGGCCGATCCTCGAAATTTGTTCTCCAGAAGGCGCGGGAAAAGCCGCTCTTTATGCAGTCACTTGAGAGGCTTGCCGATTATCCGCTGCTCTTGGAGGGGCGGCGGCCAACTCATCCGCGACAAATCGGGCGAAGTGCTGGGAGCTGTAGGTGTGACTGGCGATGCCAATGAGCTTGATGATATTTGCGCGATCACCGGTATTCATACTGCCAGACTGTGTTCCGACAGCGACTTTTTCGATGATCCCGGTTTGATGCGGGCGCTCAGTATCCATAAATCGGCGCCGCACGGCTAGCGCGGCAGCCGGCCGGACGGAACGGTTCGAGCCGCCGGCAAGCCGCCCAAAACGCCAAATCCGGGCCGTAATCTTCGCCGAAAGTGCCATAGTGGGCCAATTTGAAACAAAGTCGTCGCGGCGGTAAGGAGAGGCTGTGCAGCTGGCGCTGTGAGGGCGCCGGCTGACGGCTTTCCGGGTGCATACTGGCCGAAAGCGGCCAAGCGGCCCTGCTTGGGGAGATTTTCATGAGCGCGTGGCGATCGCATCGTGTTTCCGGCGTCGCGGCCGTTATCCCGGCATTGGGTGCGCTCGCGCTCGCCGGCTGCACGTCCAATACACCACCACTGGAATCGACCGCCGCGCCGTCGGTGATGTCGCAACCGGCCGCTCCGTCGCGCTACCGCCCCGAAGAGGTCGTCGGCCGCTGGGGCTACGGCGCCTTTCACAACGAAAGTGACTTTGCGCGCACCGCATCGGCGGCACGCGGCCAATGCGGCCAGCCGGTCGAAATCACGCGCGGATCGAATGGCGGCGTGATGATGTATCTCGCCGACAGTGCACAGCTCCAGGAGCTCCAGCTCAAAGGATCTGGGGGCGGCAAGGACTATATCGGTCCTCCTGGTAATGCGGGTGGTCCGCAGGATCGTGAGATCGTCTCCTTCGACGGTCGCACCATGGTGCTGCGCTGGATGGATCCCGAAGTGGCCGGACGCTACGGCACGGGGGTCTATGTGCGCTGCGCGCCCGAGGGCGTGGCGCGCGCTGGCGCGAAGCCCAAACCGCCGCCGCAATAGGCTTCCTCGTCGCGGCCGATTGCTAGGCAGGCTCAAGTCAGCCATCCATAAGCTACGGTGCTTGTAAGATTCTGGGCTCGCCGCTTTGCCGGGCCCCGGCATTGGAAGGCGCTTGTTTTGGCGCTGGCTTGGCGGACGCGAAACGACGGACCGGCCTATGCCAAAACCCAGCGCATTCATCTTCGGTCCGTGGCGTGCGGTGAGCGTGCTCGGACTTACTCAGATTCTCGCTTGGGGCGCCCTGTTCTATCCGCCAGTGCTGACGGTCCCATTGATGGCCGCTGATCATGGCTGGTCGCGGTCATTTGCCATGGCTGGATTTTCCTTAGGCTTGTTCGTCGGCGGTTTGTGCGCACGCTATGTCGGTGGCGCCATCGATCGCTATGGCGGGCATGTCGTGATGCCGATCGGCTCATTGATCGGTGCCGCGGGCCTCACCGGTCTGGTCTGGACGCCCGGCGTGGCGAATTATTTCGCGGCATGGATCACGATCGGCGTGGCGATGGCCGCGTCGCTCTATGATCCGGCTTTTGCAACGCTCGGCCGCATTTTCGGCAGTGCCGCGCGTTCGCCGATCACGGTGCTGACGCTTGCCGGCGGCTTCGCTTCGACAGTGAGCTGGCCCGCAACGCAATTTCTGATCGACAAGGTCGGCTGGCGCGGCACTTATCTCGTCTACGCGGCTTTGCTGGTGGGGTTGGCGGCCCCGCTGCACGCTTTTGCGCTGCCGCGCGAACATGCCAGTGCGACTGTGCGCGGCGCGACAAGCGATAGAGCCGCAAAAATTCCAGCGCCCGCGCACGGTTTGACATTCCTCCTGGTGGCGACCGGCTTTGCCGCCTATGCCTTCGTGCCTTCGGCGCTGTCGGCGCAGCTTCTCGCCATTTTCCAGCGGTTCGGTTTGAGCGCGGCGACGGTCGTGGCGATCGGCATGCTGTTCGGGCCGTCCCAGGTCGTAGCGCGGATTTGCGAATTGTCGTTTGCGCGCCGGCTTGATCCAATATGGACAGCGCGCTTTGCCGTCGGGCTTCTGGTGTCGGCCTTCGTCTTGTTGGCGGTGTTGCCATTCTCCGCAACCGTCGCGGCGATGTTCGCCGTGATGTTCGGGATGGCGAACGGGCTTTTGACGATCGCGCGCGGCACAATGCCGCTCGCTTTGTTTGGGGCATCCGGCTACGGCCGCCTCATGGGCCGGATCGGCGGTCCCTATCTCGTGGTGCAGGCGCTGGCGCCGGTTGTACTCACCTATGTCGCCGATCGCGTCTCCGATGCGGCAGGTCTGGGGCTCGTCGCAGCATTCGCGCTGGTGGCGCTCTCTTGCTTCGTGCTGATCCGCCGGCCGGCTTAGAGCGCAATGGTCTCAGAGTGCATCGATTAGCGCTCTGGCGGTTTTGATTGGAAGACGTGACCGATCTCTACGGACGCGTGAAGATCGGCACCAAGGTCATCGTGATCTAAGCTCAAGGATGAGCAAGCGCATAACCGCGCTCGGCAAGCAGCCGCGGGAAACGCTCGTCGAGCAGGAAGGCATATTCGCGCTCGCGCAAATCCGTCAGCGGATCGAGCTGCCGCAACTCGCCATCGACTTTGCCGGGATGGCACATAACGAGGCCGCCGTCGGGCAGGCCATCGAGAAATCCGACAAATAATTTTGCAAAGTCAGCCTCCGGCCTGAATGCATAGGTTCCGGCAAAGGCCGGGTTGGTGCCCACGCCGTATTTCGCGGCGACCGCGCGCAACCGCCCGCTCAGCGCATCGAGAATACAGCCTTTCGGATCGGCCAGGCTTTTTCGCGCCGTCTTCGGCCGGCCGCATTGGCGCAGCCATGCCTGCGGCGCCGATTGTTTGATCACGCGCAAAGCTGCTTCGCGGATTTGCGGAAAGACGTGTATGTGCTGGTGGCCGTCGACGTAATCGGGCGCGCGACCGAAAGCGGTGCGGAATGCCGCCAATTGGCTGGCGATCTCGGCTTGGAGCCGCGCCGCATCAAGCTGACGCAAAAGGGCGCGGCGCGCCATGCCCGCAAGCGGTAGAAATGCGCCGTCACGCAGTGGCGCGAAATCGGTGAGCGGGCGGTATGGCGCCGTGAGCGTCAGATGCAGCCCGATTGCGGCATGCGCGCCCGCAGCGTCGCGCAATGAAGCAGCTTCGTTCGATGAGAAGCTCGGCGTCACGACCATGACCGAAACCGCATTGAGCCGGCGGCGCGCGATCAGTTCGCGGATTGCGGCGCTGACCGCCGGCGAAATGCCGTAATCGTCAGCACAGAGCCAGATCTGCCGCGGCTGCGCGTTGTTCATTCGGCTGCGGTGCGCGTGTCTGGCTGCTTGACCGCGTCGTTGAGTTTCACGTCATGTTCGGCGACGAAATAGACCGGACGGCCTTTGATCTCTTCCAGGATCTTGGCGATATATTCGCCGACCACGCCGATCATGATGAGCTGCACGCCGCCAAGCACCATCACGCCGACAAAGAGCGATGGATAGCCGGGCACAGCCGTGCCGTAGACAAGCGTCTCATAGACAATTTGCAGACCGTAGAAGAACGCGACCAGCGCCAGCACGATGCCGATCACCGTAGCAAGCCGCAGCGGCGCTACGGAAAATCCGGTGACGCCGTCGATCGACAGGCCGATCAGCCGGCGCATATTCCAGGTGCTGCGCCCTTTGGTGCGCGCCTCGGGCTCGTAGTCGATGCGTACCTGGCGAAAGCCGATCCAGCTCGACAGCCCTTTGAAAAACCGGTTGCGCTCGGGAAGCTGCCGCAATGCATTGGCCGCGCGCGGCGAAAGCAGCCGGAAATCGCCGGCATCTTCCGGAATCTTCGGACGGGCACCCCAATTCAAGAGCAGATAGAACGCTTTCACCGACAAGCGGCGAAGCAGCGACTCGTTGGTGCGGTGCGCTTTGGCGGTATAGATGACGTCGCAATCTTCATCGAGCCAATGGCCGACCAGGCTCTCGATCAGCGATGTCGGATGTTGGCCATCGCCGTCGATGAACAGCACGGCGCCGCGGCGCGCATGATCGAGGCCGGCGAGCAACGCCGCCTCCTTGCCGAAATTGCGCGACAGCGAAACCACCTGCACGTCAAACGCGGTCGCCGGCAGTTCGCGGGCAATAGCAAGCGTGCCGTCACGACTGCCGTCATCGACGTAGATGACTTCACAGGTCAGCGCGCGTGTTGCGGCGAGGCGCTGCGCAACCTCGATGAGCCGCGCATGCATGCGTTCGAGCGTTGCCGCCTCGTTGAAAAGCGGCACCACGATGGAAAGTCCTTGCGCGGCGGCGTCCGTCACCTTGCGGTCGCGCGCCAGCGGCGTGATCTTTGTTTCGGCCGCGCCGGTCATCAGCCTGCTCCTACGCCCGCTTATAGCGGTTTCCTGCTGATAGCTCCACGCGCACGTTGTCCTCTTTGCGCGGGGTCAGGGCAAAGCTCGGCGGTCAAAAGCGCGACAAAGTATGGGTTGCGGGGACGAGATTCGAAGAGGGACCTGCGATGCCCCGATGCCGCCCCCGGTATATAGGGCACGGCATTGAGACCCGCGCAAGCCAACGTCATCTGACGACAGTTACCGTGAGTGCGGCGATTGCTGCGGTCGTTTGTGCGACCAAGAGGGCCAAGCGTCACTCCGGCGTATTTTCTTTGGAAATAGATTTGGCTGAGTGATAGCGAAACCGCGATCGGTGGGCTTCCTCAATTTCCCATCTGACAGCGCCGCGATCCGGGCGGGGCCAGCACCAGG
>Ga0066395_10000358_pt1 | contig 17147 bp, 18 predicted proteins | sample PanSoiPlot1MoBio_FD_61218 | JGI IMG/M metagenome (GOLD analysis project Ga0066395, IMG submission 61218) | Tropical forest soil microbial communities from Panama analyzed to predict greenhouse gas emissions - Panama Soil Plot 1 MoBio | ecosystem: Environmental > Terrestrial > Soil > Tropical... | reverse complement strand
GGCTCGACCACCGTCTCGCAGCGCTCGCAGTGGCCGACGGCGTGCACGTGCGGCTTGCTGCCCCGCTCGAGCCCCAGCTCTTTCAGCTTGGCCTTGACCGCCTTGCGCGCCGCGAACCGATCCAGGCCGGCGAAGGCGCCGCCCTCCGCGTTGACGATTCCCGCCTCGTCGAAGATCGAGATCATCGGCAGCCTGTGCCGCAAGCCGGTCTCGAAGTCGTTCGGATCGTGCGCGGGGGTCACCTTGACCGCGCCGGTGCCGAATTTCGGATCGACCAGGATCGCGTCGGCGATGATCGGGAACTCGCGCTTGACGAGCGGATGCCGCACCATCTTCCCGATCTTCGATTTGTGGCGCGGATCGTCGGGGTGGACCGCCACCGCCGTGTCGCCCAGCATCGTCTCGGGCCGCGTCGTGGCCACCACCACCTCGCCCGAGCCGTCCGCCAGCGGATAGGCGAACTCGTACAGCTCGCCCTGCGTCCCCTCGTCGTAGTCGACCTCCAGATCCGACAGCGCCGTGCGGCAGGACGGGCACCAGTTGATGAGGCGCCGGGCCCGGTAGATGAGGCCCTCCTCGTGCAGGCGCACGAACGCCTCGATGACCGCGGCTGAGTACCCCGGGTCCATCGTGAAGACGTTCCGCTCCCAGTCCAGGGAGGCGCCCATCCGCTTGAGCTGCTCGAGGATCCGGTCGCCGGTGCGCTTCCGCCACTCCCACACCTTGTCGACGAACGCGGCCCGACCGATGTCGTGCCGGCTCTTCTTCTCGGTGTTGCGCAGCTCGCGCTCGACCATCATCTGCGTCGCGATGCCGGCGTGGTCGGTGCCGGGCAGCCACATCGCGTTGTAGGCGGCCATCCGCCGCCAACGCGTGAAGATGTCCTCGATGGTCGCGCCCAGGGCATGGCCCATGTGCTGCGAGCCGGTGACGTTGGGAGGCGGGATGACGATCGAGAACGGCGCCTTGGGCGCCGCCGCGTCAGCGTGAAAGTAACCGCGCGCCACCCACTCGGCGTACCAGCGCGGCTCGATCTCCTTGGGGTCGTAGTTCTTGGCTCGCTCTGCCATCGTGGTCGGTACTGCTGCCTTTCGCCGACCGTTATTTAGCGCGAATCGGGCGCCGAGTCGCCCCCGGATCAGATTCCGAGATTGACCTTTGGTTTCTCGACGGTTGCGGGCGGGGCGGGACGCGCAGGCGCGGGCTTGGCGCCCGTGGAAGAGGTCGGCCGAGGCGCCGGCCGGGCGCCCGGCTTGTCGCTGTGCTCGTGATGATGACCGCGCTGCGGCGACGGCTTGACCCCAGCGGGTGGCGGCTCGGCAGGCGCCGGCGCGACGGGCTTTGTGGCGATCGGCGCGGGTGCGACTCGAGCAGGCGCTGGAGCAGGCACGGGCGCAGCCGCTGGGGCCGGGGCCACGGGCGCGGCGGGAAGCGCGGTCGCGGATTTCGGCGCACGCTCCGCCGGGCCGCGGAGGGCGACGAACGCGATGCCGATACCCACGGCCACGCCCGCCCCTACGACCAGCCACCGTTTGCCGATCGAGCGCGGGGCGGTCCCGACCTCATCTTGGGATTTAGGCTCGATCGGCGGACGCGCCGCCTCCTTGTCCTCGGCCGCGGACCCGCGCGCCTGGCAGATGCGGCGCAGCTCGGCCGCGGCGTCACGCGCCGAAGCGAAGCGCGCCGCCGGATCGCGCGCGCACGCCTTCGCGAACCAAGCGTCGAAGCCCTTCGGCACCGACCCCAGCTTCGACGGAACCGGCATGGGACGCGAACAGATCTCCAGCACCAGGGAGCCGAGCGTTTCGGCGACGAACGGGCGCTGGCCGACCAGACATTCGAACGCGATCACGCCCATCGCCCAGATGTCGGCGCGGAAGTCGACCGACTTGGCCCCCTCGGCCTGCTCGGGGCTCATGTAGTGCAGCGTCCCCATCAGCGCGCCCGTGCGCGTCTCGGGCGTGGCAGAGACGCCGAAGCCGACGATGGTCGACTTGGCGATGCCGAAGTCGAGCACCTTCGCGAGCTCTTCCTCCTCGTTTTCGATCAGGAAGATGTTGTCGGGCTTGAGGTCGCGGTGGACCACGCCGACCTCGTGCGCGCGCGACACCGCCCGCGCCGTGTGGGTCACGATGCGCGCCGTGTCCTCGGGCGACAGCCGCCCCACCTTGCGCAGCCGCTCGGCGAGCGATTCGCCCTCGAGGAGCTCCATCGCGATGTAGGGCGTCGCCCCGTCGACGCCGTGGTCGAGGATCTGGACGACGTGCGGGCTGCGCAGCGCCGCCGCGGCCCGCGCCTCGCGCATGAAGCGCGCCAGCGCGTCGGGATTGCTGGAGATCTCGGGCTCGATCAGCTTGATCGCGACCGGCGACTGCAACGTCAGGTGGTGGGCCAGCCAGACCGACCCCATGCCTCCCTTGCCCAGCTGATGGACGAGGCGGTACTTGCCGGCCAGGATCCGCTCCGCGGAAGCGTCCTCCATCGAGTCCCAACGGTAACCGCTGTCCAGGCGCGCGGCAAACGCCGGCCCGCTCATGGATTCGCGTCGCAGTGCGGAAGGATGTCGCAGCCGCTCGCCTGCTCGTAGCCGCAGTTCGCCCAGTCCGGTCCGTTGCAGCTGCAGCGAGATCCGTCGATGCCACACGCCCAGATCCGCTTGACGTCGGCGTCGCTGAGCGCGCTCTGCGTGAAGAAGACCTCGTCCATGTTGCCGAGGAACGAGCAGTAGTCGCGTTCGTTGCAACCGAGCATGAAGGGCCCCGGCCCGGACGTCACGTCAGCCGACGAGTTCGACTCGCTCGCCTGCCAGTCGCCGCCGGCGAAGATCGCCAGGTCGTTCGCCTTGGCGTCGTAGCGGCAGACGAGGTGGATCCATCCGTTGCTGGCCACCTTGTCAAATCCGAGTTTGCCGACGCCGTAGATGTTGTCCGTCGCGACCTCTTTGAAGTTGCCGGTCGACTCTTGCGTCCCGACCCGGCAATAGGCGTAGGCCGTGCGGGCGCTCAGCGTGCCCGCCGCCTGCGAGAGGTAGAAGTAGAAGCCGCCTTGCTCGAAGTTGGTGGGGCCCTCGTCGTGGATGAGCCACTGCTCGGCGTTCGAGGCGGTGATGCGAAACCATCCGCCCGTCGTCCAGCTGTTGTTCGGCCCGGTCTGGAAGACGCTGGGCAGCGACGTTCCCATGCTCGTGAAGAACGACGGCATGTTCAGCGTCCCCGCGAACTTCGCGGCGGTCCCCTCGATCGCGGTGGTGTCCTGGGCCGGGGGCGGAACGCTGCTGTCCAGCCTCCCCGGCGTCAGGTCGAGAGCGGTCGTCCCGTGCGCCTCGGCGCCGAGATTGGGAGCCGCGCGGTCGAACAGATAGACGACGGACAGCGACGGCAGCCAGCTCGGCGCCGGCGTCGAGCCGCCGCCGGTGGAGCCCCCGCTGCCACCCGCGCTCCCGCCGGTCCCGGCGTTGCCCCCGCCCCGCCCGGAAACGCCGCCGGTCCCGGCGCTGCTGCCGCCGCGCCCCGCGAGGCCGCCCGCTCCCGACGCGCCGCCCGCGCTGCCGCCGCGACCACCCGCCCCCGTGGTGCCCCCCGTGCTGCCGCCACGACCGCCGCTGCTGCCCGCGGTGCCCGATCCCGCGGCGCCGGTGAAGCTCCCGCCCGTGCCCGCCGCGCCCGTCGTGCCGCCGCGCCCGCCGCCGCCGGCCCCGAGCGAGCCGCCCGTTGCGCCGCTGCCGGTCCCGGCCACGCCGCCGGTTCCCGTCGCACCGCCGCGCCCGGCGACACCGGCGACGCTCCCCCCCGCGCCCGCGATACCTGCGGCTCCGCCGACCGCCCCCGCGCCCGCGCCGCCCCCGTCCCGGCCGCCCGCTCCCGCCGCACCGCCGTCCCCGACTCGATACTCTGGATACAGACAGCCGCCGAGCCAGAGCGCGCACGCGCAGATGAAGAGCCGCGCGCGCATCTAGAACTCGCCGCTCACGGTCGTGCCGCCCGGCAGGACGGCGAGCCTGACGTTGAAGAGCAACGGTCGCAGCCGTGGGCGCGCCGTCGCCGCCTGCGCGCTGCCGGCGTCGCCGCCGGGCGCCGGCGTCGTCAGCAGTAGATAGGCGCCCGCCCCGGACAGCAGCGCGCCCGCGATCAGGCTGATCGTCGGCACCGGACGCCAGCTGTTGAAGCTGTCGACGTTGCTGGCTTCGCTGACCGGACAGTTCTGTCCGCCGTCACCGCAGCCGACGCCGTCGAGGTGATTCTTCTTCGAACGCACGATGAGCGCGGTGACGACGCCGGTCGCCAGGCCAGCGCCGCCGGCGCCCAGGGTCACCCAGCCGACGGTGCGCATCGGCCCGCCGCCGGTCGAAGCGCCTGACTGCGCGCGCAGACCGGCGTCGGCGGCGCCACCGCTGCCCGCTTCTGCAGTCGGTGCCGCGAAACCGAGCGCCGCCTCCCTCTGTTCCCCTTCGGCGACGTCGACATCGGCGTGCGCGCGCGTGGCGCCGCGGACGCCTTCGATCCGGTGGTGGCCCGGATTGACCAGCTGACTGTCGCCGAGCGCGGAGCCGACCACCGGCGCGCCGTCAATCGTCACCGCGACCTCGGCAACGGGCGCGCCCTGAACGCGGACCTGGATGCTCGGGATCCGACGGGCGAGCTCACCGCGCTCGCGCTCGGCGTCCTGGCGGGCCTGCGCCTGTATCGCCTCGTCGCCGACCGAGGTCGGCAGCCTGATCACCTCGAGGTATCGCGCGTCCGCCTCGACCAGCTTGCCCAGCTTCCCGAGCGCGCGCGCCGACCAGAGGCCCAGCGACGGCACCTGCAGAAGGCGGTACGCGGCCTCCAGGCGGTCGTGCGCGGTCGCGAAATCGCCGGCCTGGAACGCCTCCACACCGGCGTAACCGATCTTCCGCGCCTCGTCGCGGGTGGCTTCATCGGCGGGCTGCGCGCTGGTCGGGCGGCCGGCGAGCGTAAACGTAAACAACGTTAACGCGACTGCAGCCGGCCGGAAGACCCCTCGCGCCCTCATGTGCGTCGTTATTAACTCACCCCGGCCGAGCGTCGCGCAAGCCCCATTTCCGGCGGAAAAGTGCCGAAAAGTCGGTCAAAAATTGCCGCTCGCCAGCCGCGGCAGCGGGATGTAGCCGCGGTGGACGAAGCGCCATTCGACAACGTCGTTGTCGCGCATGCCGAGGGTGGCGAACGTCGCGTCCGAAAGGTCGATCCCCGCCCGATTGACCGGGGTGCGGTAGGTTCCGCGGCCGCGCTCGGCGGCGGGGCGCTGGCCGCTGCTCCAGTAGTCGTCGTCGGTGTTCCACGGGCCCACATCCAGGACGGGCACGACCAGCGCGCGGCCCTGGTAGCGAACCTCGACGTCGCGGCGCAGCGCGCAGGGATGGGGCAGCGCCACGAACCGATCGCCCGGCTGGATGATCGCGCCGGTCGCCAGCCGCCGCCCCGTCAACCCTTCGCGCGTCGCGAACACGCGCTGCCACGGCCCCGGCTTGCGCGCCTCGTGCACCGCCTCGATCACCAGCACGGCCAGGATCGCGCCCATCACGACCAGCGGCACGCCGCGCGCGCGCCAGCGCAACCGGAACACCCGCCGGCCACGGCGGCGACCGAACCTCATCTGTAACCAAGCGGATACCGTCGCGGCCCCGTCCCCGCAAGTTTCTGGCAAGATCGATCTTGCATGAAAGCTCCCCTCTCGATGATCGCGGTGATGCTGACCGGATGCGCCACCGGCGCCGGGACCGGCGGAGGCGGCGCCGCGGCCGCCGGACCCACGGGCGTGACGTTCGCGGGCGGCGACGGCCTGTCCTGTGAGACGCGCGTCGTGGTCCGCGGCGCGGCCGGCGAGAGGGACGGCGTGGCGGCCGAGCACGCCTGGCTGCGCGCCAAGTACCCGGGCAGCAGGCTGCGCAAACAGAGCCTGACGAAGTGCGCGGAGCAGCCCGCCGACCAGATGACCATCGCGACGTCGGACGGCCGGAACGTCGACGTCTACTTCGACATCTCCGACTTCTTCGGCAAGGGCTTCGAATGATCGAGGTCCGCGCCTACCTGGCGGCGCTGCCGCCGGGCGCGCGCAGGCGGTTGCAGCAGATTCGAGCGATCGTTCGCGCCGCCGCGCCGGGCGCCGTCGAGCACTTCAGCTACCGGATGCCGGGCTTCCGGCTCGACGGGAGGATGCTGATCTGGTACGCGGCGTTCAAGCAGCACACCAGCCTCTTTCCGATCACGCCGGCGCTGGTCCGCGCGCATGGACTCTATCTGTCCGGCTACGAAACGGCGAAGGGGACGGTCCGCTTCCCGCTGACCGCGCCGCTGCCGGTGCCGCTGGTCAAGCGCATCGTGAAGGCGCGCGTCGCGGAGGTAAGGAAAAAGGCGGGCCGCTGAGGGGAACCTCCATGCGGCAGCTCTGATAAAATGGCGCTCGTCATGCGAGCGAGAATCGTCGTGTTCATGGTGATGGACCGATGACGACCGCCACCCGCCTGTTCCTGGTGCGCCACGGCGCCACCCAGTTGACCGCGGAGGACCGGTTTTCCGGCTCGGTCGGCGTCGAGCTGTCCGACGAGGGGCGCCAGCAGGTCTCCTTTCTCGCCGACCGGCTCGCGCGCGAGCCCGTCGCGGCCGTGTACGCCAGCCCCATGTCGCGCACGTTCGAGACGGCGGCGATCATCGGGCGCCCGCACCGGCTGACGCCGATCGAGCGCGACGGCCTCCGCGAGATCAGCCACGGGCACTGGGAAGGGCTGACGCGCCTCGAGGTCGAGACCCGCTACCCCGACGAGTACCTGGCCTGGGAGGCCGACCCGTTCACCTTCGCGCCCGAGGCGGGCGAATCGGGCGTCGCCGTGCTGGCGCGCGCGCTGCCGGTCGTGCGCGAGATCGTCGTCCGCCACGCCGGCCAGAATGTCGTCGTCGTATCGCACAAGGCGACCCTGCGCCTGATCCTCTCCAGCCTGCTCGGCTTCGACGCCCGCGGTTACCGCGATCGGCTGGACCAGTCGCCCGCCTGCCTCAACGTGGTCGACTTCAAGTCGGCGGTGCGCCCGCGCCTGATGTTGTTCAACGACATCTCGCACTACCAGAATCAGCCGCGTCGCTCCGAGAGCAACCTGTCGAAGTGGTGGGATGTCCGATGATCACGCGCGACGAGCTCGTGGCGCAGCTACGAGCGCTCGGCGTGGATCCCGCGGGCGTGCTGGTCGTGCACACGGCGTTCGCGAAGGTGGCGCCAGTCGACGACGGGCCGCGCGGGCTCATCGACGCGCTCCGGAGCGTGCTCTGGCCCGACGGAACCCTGATGATGCCGAGCATGGCGGACGACGATGATCAGCCGTTCGATCCCGCGTCCTCGGCGTGCACCGCCATGGGGATCGTCGCCGACATGTTCTGGCGGCTGCCCGGCGTGCTTCGCAGCGACAGCCCGCACGCGTTCGCTGCCGTCGGCCCGCGGGCGGCCGAGATAACCGCGCCCCATCCGATCGACGTCCCGCACGGACCGGACAGCCCGATCGGGCGCGCCTGCGCGCTCGACGGGCAGGTGCTGCTGATCGGCGTCGGCCAGCACGCGAACACCACCATCCACCTCGCCGAGCTGCTGGCCGGGGTGCGCTACCGGCGCGCCGCACACGCGACCATCCTGCGAAACGGCCAGCCGGCGCGCATCGACTACCGCGAGAACGACTGCTGTTGCGAGCGCTTCACGCTCGTCGACGGCTGGCTGGACGCCGCGGGGACGCAGCGACGCGGCGCCGTCGGGCACGCGGAGACGCGGCTCGCGCGCGGGCGCGACATCATCGCCGCCGTCACCGCCCAGCTCGGGTCCGACGAGCTTGTCTTCCTGCACCCGCCCGGCGTCGACGCCGAATGCGACGAAGCCCGCGCGTCGCTCCCGCCGTGACCGCGTCGAGGCCCGCGCCTGGAACCTCCCCGCGCTTGCCGTTGTCCCTGTCTGTGTGGGCGACAGAGCCAGCGCCTGGGCGGTCGCCGCCGCGATCGTCTGCGGCGGCACGTTCATCGCGACGCGGCCGGCCAGCGCCGACGAGCTGATCCGGCCCTGCCAGCCGGGAACGCCGGCGCACGCGGCCGCCGCCAAGGCGCTGGACGCGCTCGACCAGGAGATCAGGAAGCTCGCGCCCGGCGCCGACCCGGCGCCGCTCGAGAAACGGCTGGCGGTGCTGGACGAACAGGAGTGCTTCCGCATCGTCGGCAGCCTCGGCGTGGAGGCCAAATCCGGTCTGGCGCTACGGACATGGTGGGAGGACGGCGGCCACTCGATGGCGGCCTCGGCGCTGGAGCTCGCGGGCAAGGAGCCATACGTCTGGGTGGCCCCGGACGTGCGGCGCGCGCTGACGCTCGAGACGGCGCCGAAACACCGGCTCGCGCCCCTGCTCTGCCCGGCGTACGACGACGCGTGCGGGCGCGACACCGACGGCTGGCGCCTTCGCGCCGAGGCGGCGCTTGAACGGGCCACCCGGGCGCGGAATCTGCGCGGCGACGGCTACCGCGAGATGCTCGGCGAGTGGAAGCGCGAACGGCCGCCGACCAGCGACGATTGCGCGGCGTACGCGCGCCAGGCGCCCCGGAGCCAGCAACTGTGGCGATTTCGGCAGTGCCTGGACGTGACCGCGGAACGCAGCCTCGCGTTCCCGATCGGGCGGATCAAGAAACCGACCGAGGGCTGGCTGGTCGTGTCGGGCCGGCGCGGCCACTACAACTTCTGCGACGAGCTGCGCGCATTCGATCTCGCGACCGGATCCGCCTATCGCGTCGCGAGCTGCAGCGGCCTCGCGCTCAGGATGAACGGTTCGGTCGATCACCGCGCGACGGACACCGCGCGCAAGATCGACCGCGAGCACGGCACCGTGTCGCGCGACGAGATTCGCGAGGCGGCCTGGATGCTCCTGCAGCTGGGCGAGCTCGACGCGCTTCCGGTCCTCGCCTACGGCCTCGGCCAGGCGCTGCCGAAAGGAATCGCCCTGGAGAGCGACGGGCGATCGTCGAGCGGAATCGGATTCGGCAGCGGCCGCGGCAGCAGCGCGCAGACCTCCCTGCGCTGGCAGGTCACGACCGCGACGCGCGAGCTGGGCGGCGGCACGATCACCTGGCCGCGCGATCTCAACGACGACGCCGAGGCGTACGCCACCGAGCTGCTCGACGTCGCCGAGCATTCGTTCACGCCCGGCTGTCCGCCGGCGGTGCCGCCGGCGGCTCTCGCGGCCCAGCTGAGGGCGCTGTCCGCAAATCACCTGGACACCGACATGAAGAGCCTCAATCGGGCCGTGTCGTCGCTGGACAAGGGCTGGCGCGAGCTGCTGGGCGACGACTGCGCGCGCCGCTGACAGGCGCCGGCCTGATTTCGCCCGCGCCGCGTTGACGCTGTGCGGGGACTGTTCAATTTGGCGGAAGCGGAAAACGTTTCGGGAGGAGGCTACGAATGCGTAACAGGGGCTCGACGGGGACGGTGGTGGCGCTGGCATTCGCACTTTCGGGGATCGCGGCGTGCGGCGACGAAGAAAACGACACCGAGGCGACGACGGCGTCCGCGCTGACCGCCTCACCGGCCGATCCGGTGGCGTTCTGCCGCGCCTCCGGCCTGCACGTCATCATCGGGACGCCGAACAACGACGTCATCACCGGGACCGCCGGCGCCGACTGCATCGTCGGGCTGGGCGGGCAGGACCGGATCGACGGCATGGGCGGCAACGACATCATCTTCGGCGGCGACGGCGACGACGTGATCACGGGCGGTGACGGCGACGATCAGATCTTCGGCGGCAGCGGCCAGGACAGCATCTCGGGCGGCAACGGCAACGATCGGCTGTTCGGCGAGGACGGAGACGACGTGATCATGGGCGACGCGGGCAACGACTTCCTGTCGGGCGGACAGGGCCAGGATCGCCTGTTCGGCGGCGCGGGCAACGACATGCTCGCCGGCGGCGCGGGCGACGACCGGCTCGACGGCGGCGACGGCAGCGACACGTTGCGCGACTGCCAGAACCACAACACGCTGACGGGCGGCGCCGGCATCGACAGCTGCCAGGCGAGCCGCACCGGAAACAATTCCAGCAGCTTCGTCAGCTGCGACACCTTCGTCGCCTGTCCGGGCGCGTGACGGCGCGGGCAATCAGCTCGCGCGCGCGACGATCACCGTCTCCCCTTCGGGGCGCCACGGCCGCCGGTCGTAGCCCCCGTACAGGGTCAGGTCGGTGAAGCCGGCGCGCGCGAGCAGGTGCTCCAGCTCGTAGCGGTAGAACCAGCGCAGGCGCACCGTCGTGTTGCCGGCGCCCTGAGCGGGTTCGAATCGGAATGTCACCTCGAGGATCTGCGCGCCCTGCTCGGCGCGCGTCCGCGCGAAGCGGCGCGTCTCGACGCCATCGATCGTGAAGGTGGCGTCGAGGCGCTCGGTCTCGGCGGGCGCCGCCAGCCAGGCCAGCTTCGGATCGAAGACGTCGAACGCGAACGCGCCGCCGGGCGCGAGGTGCCGCCGGACGTTCGCGAGCGCCGCGAGCTGCGCCGGCACGTCCAGCAGGTGCTGGAACGCGCGGAACGGGCAGGTGATCAGTCGGAATCGCCGATCGCCGAGGTCGAAGCTCTCCATCCGTCCCTCCACCAGCTCGAGGTTCGGGGGGGGGTTCTTGGCGCGCAACACCGCGAGCATCGCGGGCGACGCGTCGACGCCGACACACGGGATCCCGAGCGCCGCGATCGGCAGCAGCACCCGCCCTGTCCCGCACGCCAGCTCCAGAACCGGGCCGCCCCCCTCCTCGGCCAGCGAACGATAGAACGCGGCGTCGCCCGACGGATCGCGCATGACGCCATAGAGGGCGTCGTAGTTGCGCGCGAGCGGCCCCTCGTACTCGTCGGACGTCGCCATGTCGATGGCGTAGGCTTACCACCGCGATGCCCGCGCGATCGGATCGATATCGGAGAATCTACGCGGTCGTGTCGCGCATCCCGAAGGGGCGCGTCGCGACGTACGGCCAGGTCGCGATGCTGGCGGGGCTGCCGCGCCAGGCGCGGTTCGTCGGCCGCGCGCTGCACGAGCTGCCCGCCCACAGCGACGTCCCCTGGCACCGGGTCGTGAACGCGGCCGGCAAGATCAGCCTGCGCGCCGACGCCCTCGGCCACGACGAGCTGCAGGGACATCTGCTCCAGCGAGAGGGCGTCCGCTTCGTGGGCGGCACCCTCTCACTCGCGCGTTATCGCTGGCAGCCGCGCTCGCGCGGCTGACCGTTACTTCGGCTGCGGAACGATCCGGATGTACGGGCGCGGCGCCTTCCAGCCCGCCGGGTAGGTCTTCTTCGCTTCTTCGTCGGAGACCGACCCCGCGATGATGACGTCCTCGCCGTGCTTCCAGTTCGCCGGCGTCGACACCTTGTGCTTCGCCGTCAGCTGCAACGAATCGATCACCCGCAACACCTCGTCGAAATTGCGTCCGGTTGTCATCGGGTAGACGAGGATCAGCTTGATCTTCTTGTCCGGTCCAATGACGAAGACGTTGCGCACGGTCTGGTTGTCCGCGGCGGTTCGATCCTGCGACGTCCCGGTCAGCTCGGCGCCCAGCATCCCCCACGCCTTCGCCACCTTCAGCTCGGGATCGCCGATCATCGGGTAGTTCGGCGCGTGGCCCTGCGTCTCCTTGATGTCATTCGACCACTTGTCGTGCGCGTCAACGGGATCGACGGAGAGGCCGATGACCTTCACGTTGCGCTTGTCGAACTCCGGCTTCAGCTTCGCCATGTAGCCGAGCTCGGTGGTGCAGACGGGCGTGAAGTCCTTGGGGTGCGAGAAGAGGATGCCCCACGAATTGCCGAGCCACTCGTGGAACTTGATCGGCCCGGCCGTGGTGTCGGCCTGAAAGTCGGGGGCAGTGTCGGCAATACGGAGAGTCATGGAAGTCCTCCTTGGACTGGAATCGTCGTGAATTGTAGAAGGGGGGCAATCCTGACGTGACTGCCTCGCCGATTCAAGCGCGTCCGCCCGATGCGCGCCTGCCCCTGACGCTGCTGGCGCTGATGACACCGGTGCTGGTCCTGACGCTGGTGTTCTGCCGCGCTGGCCGGCTCAACTGGCTGCTCGAAGTGGCGCCCGCGCTGATCGGCTATGTCGCGCTCGCCGCCACCTACCGCCGCCTGCGCCTCAGCAATTTCTGCTACGTCGTCGTCTTCCTGCACACGCTGATCCTTGTTTACGGCGGCTACTACACCTACGCGGAGACGCCGCTCGGCAACTGGGCGAAGGACGCGTTCCACCTGTCGCGCAACCACTACGATCGGGTCGGGCACCTGGCGCTCGGCTTCTTTCCGGTTTGCATCATCAAGGAAGTCTTGCTGCGCGTGACGCCGCTGCGGCGGGGAGGCTGGTTCACCTTCATCGTGCTGAGCATCGTCATGGCGATCGCCGCCGGCTACGAGCTGATCGAATGGGTGTCGACGTACATCTTCGCGGGGGACGTCGGGCAGGCGTTCCTCGGCTCGCAGGGCGATCCGTGGGACGCGCAGTGGGACATGCTGTTCGGCCTCGTCGGCGGCGCCGTCGGGTTCTACGCGCTGGCCCCGTTCCACGACCGTTCGATGGCGCGCCTGCGCGACCGCACGTCTTGACGGCGGCGGCGCGGTCGGCGAGAGTTCGGCTGCTTGAAACTTCTTCGCTTAGGGCTGGCCGCCGGTTTGGCTGCGCTCGCGATCGCAACGCAGGGCTGCGCCGGAGGGAGTTCGGGCAGCACCGGCTCGGCTGGTAGCGGCGGCGGCTCGACGGGCAGCGCCGGAACGTCGGGCGCGGCGGGCACGACCGGCGCGGCCGGAACCACCGGCGCGGCGGGCACCGGGGGCACGGGTGGCAGTGTCGCGGGCGCCGCCGGGACCACCGGTTCGGCCGGCACGACCGGCGCCGCCGGCACCGGCGGTTCGGCCGGCGCCACCGGCACGGCCGGAGGCACGGGCACCGCGGGCGCAAACGGCGGCACGGGGGGATCGGCGGGCGGCGCCGCAGGACGGGGCGGCACGACCGGCACCGCGGGCTCGGGAGGCAGCGCAGGCGGCACGGCCGGCACAGGCGGCGCGACCGGCACAGGGGGCACCGGCGGCAGCACCACACCGCACGGCAGCGCCGCCAAGTTCAACTGCCCGGCGGGGCCGTTCGCGAGTAACCCGCTGACGGGGATGGGCACGGTCAACATGATCTCCGCGCCGAGCCCAGACTACTTCGCGTTCATCGAGGGCCCGGTCTGGATCAGCAGCCTCTCGACGCTGTTCTTTTCCGACAACGCCTCGAGCCCGACCGAGCGCATCTGGAAGCTGGTGCCGCCGTCGACGACGCCGACGATCTTCATCGCCGCGAGTGGGTCGAACGGCCTCGGGGTCGACAACAACAACCAGATCATCGCCACGATCCAGCGCGCCCCTACCGGCATCAATCGTTTCAACCCGATGACGGGACAGGCCGGGACGCTGATCCCGACGACGGCCAAGCCGAACGACGTCATCGTGCGAAGCGACGACAACGTCTACTTCACGGACCCTGCGACCGGCTTCTATCGGATCGCGCCCGGCAGCACCACGGTGAGCGCAGCCATGAAGCTGCCGAACAACAGCGGGCAACCGAATGGCATCGAGCTGTCGCTCGACGAGAACACGCTGTACGTCGGCGACGTCAGCGGCAACGTCATCTACAAATACACGCTCGCCGCCGACGGCAGCGTCGGCGCGACCGGCACGATGTTCGCCATGGCGCAGAGCGGGCACAACACCGTCGACGGCATGTGCACCGACTGCGCCGGCAACGTCTACGCCTCGACGTCGGGCGGCGTCGAGGCCTACACCTCGACCGGAACGTACATCGGCACGATACCGACCGGCGAGTCGTCGAACTGCACGTTCGCCGGCGCGGACCGCAAGACGATGTATGTGACCTCGCGTGCCCTGCTCAAGTACGTGACCCTGGGCGTTCCCGGCCTGCCGGACTGACGGCGCCGCCGTCCAGGCCGCTGAAAACACTGGCCTATTCGGGACCTCACGGTTTTTTCGTCGCGGAGGTGGCTGCCAATCGTTCTCGCCTCGTGCCAGTGTTGCACCTGGAGATGGCGTCGGTTGCGGACAGTCCCGATCGAGACTTGGCGCTCGACCGCGAGGACGCCTGGCTTCAGTCCTTCCATTCCGGGCAGCGGATCTGCCTCGAGCAGTGCTACCGGGATCATCTGCATGCGGTCGATCGGGTGGTGGCGACCGTCGTCACCTCCGGGGCCGATCGAGAGACGCTGGTCCACGAGATCTTCTTCCGCCTCCTGAACGAGGAGTCGCTGCGGCAGAAATTTCGGGGCGGATCGTTCTCCGCGTGGCTGCGGGTGGTGGCGCGGAACCAGGCGATCGACTTCGCGCGCCGGCGCCAGCTGGAGGTTCGCATCCCGGACGACGGGACCGCCCCTTCTGATCCGACCGCGGGCCCGCGGCTGGAACAGAGGATCGACGTTCGCCTGACGCTGGAGCGGTTCTGCGCCCAGGTCCTGCCGGCGAAATGGCGGCGCGTCTTCACGGCGCGCTTCGTCGAGCAGCTGGACCAGCCGGCGGCGGCGCGCTCGCTCGGCATGCGGCGAACCACCCTCGCTTATCAGGAGTACCGGATCCGAAAGCTTCTTCGGCGCTTCATCTTGCGGGGAGAATCGAAATGACCCATCGCCGACAGCAGGCGCTCATCGATCGGCATTTTTCGGGGACCGGCACCCCCGGCCACGAGCACGAGATGCGCGAGCACCTCGTCACGTGCGCGGACTGCCGCGGCCACTACGAACGCCACCTTCACCTCGTCGCCCTGGATCCGGGCGGCGCGCTGCCTCGCGACGAGCGGCTGGCGCGCGGGCTCGGCCTGGCGCCGACCCGCGCCGCGAAACGGGCCTCGGGGCGCTGGCTCGCGCTCGCGCTCTCGGCCTCCGCGGCCTGCGCGTTCGCGCTGGTGGCGATCGTCGCCGGGCGGCAGCATCCGACGCTGCAGCCGCGCGGGACGGCCGCCAGCCCGGGCAGCCAGCTGCTCGTCTACGACGTGGGGCGCGGGCGGCCGGCGGCGGTCCGTCAGGCCTCGTCGATCCGGGCCGACAGCGCGCTGGCGTTCGCCTACGCGAACATCTCGCACCGGCGGCGCCTGATGGTGTTCGCCGTCGACGAGGAACGCCGCGTCTACTGGTACCATCCGGGCTGGGAGAAGCCGGCCGACAATCCGGTCGCCGTGGACATCGAACGCGACGACGCCGTCCACGAGCTGCCGCAGGCGGTCACCCATCGATTCTCCGGACGGCACCTTCAGCTGTGGGGCGTCTTCATGGATCGGCCGATGTCCGTCCGCGAGATCGAGGCGCTGGTGGCGCGCGCGCCCGCCGATCAGGGGCCGGGAATCCGATTCGATGTCGCAGGCGCGGACGTGACGAGATTGGACCTCCGGCTGGAGGCCGATCGATGAGAGCCGCCGGTTTCGCAACCGTCGCCACTTTCGCCGCCCTCGTCGCGTCGCCCGCCGCCGCGGCCGGCGCGCCGTCCGAGGCGCCCCATCCGGAGGCGGCCCGGTTCGCGATCATCGTGGGCGTCAACGCCAGCCTCACCGGCGATGCGCCCCTGCGCTATGCCGACGACGACGCGGCCGCCTACCTGGAGCTGTTCCGCGCCCTCGGCGCCCGGACGTATCTTCTCAGCCGCTTCGACGACGGCACGCGCCGGCTGCACCCCCAGGCCGCCGCCGAGACCCAGGACCCGCGCCGGAACGAGCTGGCCCACGTCGTCGATCAGGTGGCCGCGGACGTGGCGCGCGCCCGCGCCCGGCAGGTGCCGACGGTCGTCTACTTCGTCTACGCCGGGCACGGCAACGTCGAGAACGGACGCGGCTATCTGACCCTCGAGGACGCGCGTCTGTACGGCGCCGATCTCGAGCAGCTGATCGTCGATCGCGTCGGCGGCACCGAGACGCACTTCATCGTCGACGCCTGCTACTCGGTGTTCCTGGCGATGAGTCGCGGGCCGGGCGGCGAGCGCAGCGACGCGCAGGGATTCTCGACGCTGGGCGGCCTCGGGTCGCACCCGGGCGTGGGCCTCTTGCTCTCGACGTCGTCGGCGCGCGAGAGCCACGAATGGTCCGAGTTCCAGGCGGGCGTCTTCAGCCACGAGGTGCGGTCGGGCCTGCTCGGCGCGGCGGACGCGAACGGCGACGGACAGGTGAGCTATCGCGAGATCGCCGCCTTCGTCGAGCGCGCGAACGCGCCGATCCCGAACGAACGCTTCCGCCCCGACGTCTACGCGAAGGGACCGTCGCCCGCCTCGGCGCTGCTGGACCTGCGCCCCGCCCTCGGCCGGCGCCTGGAGCTGACCGGCGCGAACCCCGGCCGGTACTTCATCGAGGATGCGCGCGGCGTTCGCCTGGCGGACTTCAACAACGCGCCCGGCCAGGCGCTGCGAATGATCCGTCCGGTCGCCAGCTCGCCTCTCTACCTCCGCAAGCTGGCCGCGAATGCGGACGCGGACGTGGAGTACCTGATGGACGCCGCCCCGGACGTGCTGCGCCTGGACGACATGCATCCGCGGCCCTCGACGGCGCAGGCGCGCGGCGCCGCGAACGAATCCTTCCGGCTGCTGTTCTCACTGCCGTTCTCGCAGGAGGAAGTGGATACGTTCGTCGATCGCAGTCCCCCTCCTGCCGAACTTGCCGCGGCGGCCAATCCGCCCGACCTCTCTCTGCGACGGCCGGTCGCGATCGGCTTGATCGGCGTCGGCGGCGTTGCCGGCGCGGGTGCGATCTGGGCATTGGGTTCCGCGCTGGAGGCCCAGCACTCGTCCAGCGCCAACCAGCAGTACATCTACCAGCAAAACCAGGTGATCCAGCGCCGGAACGAGCAGGCTCGAATTCTTGGCGCCGTCTCCGGGATCGCGGTGACCGCGGGCGTCCTCCTCCTGCTCTCGCCGCGCCTGACCGGCGAGCCCGCGCCCGTCACGGTCGGCTTCTCACCCCGTCCGGAAGGAGGCGGGGGCGTCGACCTCTTCGGGCACTTCTGAGCCATGGGAGTTTTCTCCGTCATGCCTGCCCGTCCGGTTCGTTCTCCGATGAAACATTCCCACCGAGGCCCCATGTCCCGCCTGATCATCACGACGCTTGTCGCCGCATCGATCACCGCCT
>Ga0066395_10000354_pt1 | contig 17233 bp, 16 predicted proteins | sample PanSoiPlot1MoBio_FD_61218 | JGI IMG/M metagenome (GOLD analysis project Ga0066395, IMG submission 61218) | Tropical forest soil microbial communities from Panama analyzed to predict greenhouse gas emissions - Panama Soil Plot 1 MoBio | ecosystem: Environmental > Terrestrial > Soil > Tropical... | reverse complement strand
CTTGACGTAAGCATTGTCGTGCACCGGCTTGTAACGCCGCGACGTCACCATGAAGCCGACCACCCCCTTGCGGTCGCCAAACTCCTGCACAGTGCGGTAGGCCGCTTCCGGATCGTTGAACGGCAGATACAGCATCGAGATCAGCCGCGGCTCCGCGGCGAGAATGCGCTCGCAGAGCCAGCGATTGTAGCCTTGCGCCATCGCGACCTCGACCTCGACCTGGGGGTGGAGGCCAAGAAACAGCATGGGGGTCGGAAACAGGCAGGCATAGTCCACCCCCATCGCATCCATCCACAGCTTGGTCATGGTGATGTCGCGATGGGTGTCGGCGGGCACCTTTTCGTACTTGCGCAATTCATGGCGCGTGATGCGGCCGCCGAGGTCCTGATAGCCGACCTGGCTGTTGAGCATCGAGGAGCGGCCGGGGCGCTTGGTCGATTCGATCGCGGCGCGCCGGATGACCGGATTATCGATGTATTGGAACAGGTCCTTGTAGGATTCGTTCTCGTAATGGTGCGAATCGACGTCGACGATCAAGAAATCCTGATAATTGCGCTGGCGCGCCTGCGCCGACGCGTGCTCCAGGTGCTTGGTGACGGAGAACTGGTCGAACCGCAGATCGCGCACTTCCGAGCGGGGCATGTCCATGGGTGTTGTCCTTCAAGCCACTCAACCTCATCCTGAGGAGCGCCGCCTCTTGGCGGCGCGTCTCGAAGGATGGCAGCGAGTCCATGTCGTGCATCCATCCTTCGAGACGCCCACTTCGCGGGCTCCTCAGGATGAGGCCGAAGATTTTCACAGCCGCAACGAAAACTAAACATCAGCGTTTCAACCCGGCCTACGCCGCTACGCCACGACGAAGACGTCTTCTCCACGCCGCACCACTTCGTATTTCCGCAGCCGGAGCCTCCGGTCGCCGACGCATTCGCCGGTCTTGAGCTCGTATTCGTAGCCGTGCCACGGGCACACGAAATGCACCTCATCCCCGAATGACTGGCCCTGATAGGTGCGGTCGGCAGCGATGAGGTCCACCACCCGGTTGATCAGCAACCCTTCGCAAGCGGGCCCGCCCGAATGCAGGCAATAATTACTGTAGGCGTAGAACGCGCCGTCCTTGAAGAACACCCCGATCTCGTGGCGGCCGGCGGTGACGATCCGCCGGTCGCCGTCCGATAGCTCATCGGCCTTGGCGACAAACCATTCGGCCATGAATGCTTCCCTTCGTTACGATGGAATGTGCCAATTCCTGCGCGATGCCATCGAATGTTGCGTGCTACTGGCACAGCATCGAATTTTCGCAGAATGGCATTGGCGCTGCAATGTCGCGCCAGCCACCCTCCCCTGCAGGGGGCGCTAACTTATGCTGCAACGGCGCCGCAAACTCCTCCCCTCCCCCTTGTGGGGAGGGGTCGGGGGTGGGGGTCGAGGAGGGGAGCAAGACCGTGCCCCGCGGCACGACCCCCCACCCCAACCCTCCCCCACAAGGGGGGAGGGAATCACTGCGGCACGGCACAGCGTAAGTTAGCGCCAATGAGGGGGAGGGTAGGATCGCCGTAGGCGATCCGGGTGGGGTGGCACCGCGCGGCGAACGCTGACAGGCCGTCACCCCTCCCGGCCCGCTGACGCGGGCCGACCTCCCCCTCCAGGGGGAGGTAAAGTCGCCGCGTCAGATGCCGTGCCGCTTGTGGGGGAGAACTTCGATGAAATGCGCTACCTCGTTTGCCAGTGCTCTCGTTGTGATACGATGCCGCCATCAACTCGGACACTGCGCGCGACGAATGATCTCCTGGCCCTTCGATTCATTTCGCAGCCGCGCGCTCACGCTGTCATTCATCGCGCTGGTCGCGCTGGTTTTCGCCTCGCCCACCCTCGCCGAAAAAGGCAAGTTGCGGGAGCGGCTCACGCCGGAGGTGATGGCGGTGGTCTATCCGGGCGCGCAGCGGCTCGGGCCGGAGGAGGGCTCGCCTCCGGCGATAGCAGTCTACAAGCGGGACAAGCCGGTCGCCTACATCTTCTCGACCCTCGATATCATCGCGGCGCCTGGCTACTCGGTGGTGCCGTTCGACGTCATCGCCGGCGTCGAGCCGAACGGCCGTATCACCGGCGCCAAGGTGGTGTTCCATCGCGAGCCCTATGTCTACCAGGACGCGGTACGGCAGCCGCAGCTCGACGCGTTCCTTGCGGCGGAAGCCGGGATGCCGCTCAACGGCAGCGAGTCCCAGCTGCCGCCGAATTTTGTGGCCCAGTCGACCATTACGGCACGGCTCATGCGCGCCGCGGTCCACGACACCGCCCGGATGGTGCTGCACACGCGTCTCGGGCGCCAGGTCGTCACGGAGCCGACCCTTGACGTCGAGAGCTTCGAGCTGAAGTCATGGAACGAGTTGATCGCACAGGGTTCGGTGGCCCGCCTGCGGGTCACTTCCGGCGAGGTCGCGGCCGCTCTCGCCAAGGCGGGCGCGGCTGACATGGCGCCAGAGGTGCCGCTCGGCCAGCCCGACGATCTCTACAGCGAGGTGTTTTTCGGCCTGCTGACGCCGGCAGCAATCGGCGGCAATCTGCTCGGCGTGCGCACTTTCGAGGAATACCGGCGGCGGATCCCGAACGGCCGCCATGTGCTGTTTTTTGCGTCCAACGGACCGTATGATTTTCATGGCACCAACCATTGGTGGAAGGCGCATGACTACCGCTTCGACCGCATTCGCATCGTGCAGGACGGGCAGGCCATCGGCTTCGTCCATGAAGACTACCAACCGCTCCTGACCGGTGCCGCCGAGGGAATTCAGTCACAGCAGGAGGCCGGGCTGTTCACCCTGCCGGCCGATGCGGTATTCGATCCCGTCAAGCCATGGCGACTGGAGCTTTTGGTCCACACGACCGGCACTGCTCCGGTGACGGTTGCGTTTCCGCTCGAACACAAACTCCCAGCCGCGCACATCCTGATGCCGGATCAGCCACCGGTCGCCGCCTGGGTCGAGGCATGGCGCGACGCACGGATGAATGTCGCGATCCTCGCCGTCCTGCTCATTGTGCTGACAGTGATCTTCGTGTTCCAGGCGCAGCTTTCGCATTCGCGGCTGGCCCACCGGCTGGTGCGCAATGCCTTTCTGGTAGTGGTGCTGGTGTGGCTCGGCTGGACTGGCGGCGCGCAGCTCTCGATCATCAATGTCATCAACTATGTGCAGGCGCCGTTCCGGGGTTTCGAGATCGGCTTCTATCTCGCCGAGCCCCTGATGGTGATGATCGCCGCCTACACGTTGGTTTCCGTGGTGCTGATCGGGCGCGGCGTGTTCTGTGGCTGGCTGTGTCCATTTGGGGCGCTGCAGGAGCTGCTAGCCCAGCTGTCGCGTGCACTCCACGTGCCGCAATGGAACCCGTCAGAGGCATTAGAGAAGCGCCTGTGGATGGGCAAGTATATCGCGGCCGTGGCAGTGCTGGGGCTGGTGCTAGCCGGGATCGATTCGTCGGGCGCCATCACCGAGATCGAGCCGTTCAAGACCGCGATCACGTCGAAGTTCACCCGCGCCTGGCCTTACGTGCTCTATGCGGGTGTGCTGTTGGGGATCGGGCTGTTCTCCGAGCGTGCCTATTGCCGCTTCGTGTGCCCGCTGGGTGGCCTGCTGGCCTTCCTCGATCGGCTGCACCTCATGGACCTGCTCAAGCGGCGCCCCGAATGCGGCAATCCCTGCCATCTGTGCGAACGGTCGTGCCCGGTGCGGGCGATCGAGCCGACCGGCAAGATCATCACGGCGGAATGCTTTCAGTGCTTGGACTGTCAGGTCGAATATTACGACGACGCGCGCTGCCCGCCGCTGGTGCAGGCCGCCAGGCGTCGCGAGGATGCGGCGCTCGGCGTTGCGCTCGCCGCGATGGCGAAAGATGCGTGAGGTGAATTCATTGCCGGGCGGGAGCGCCAATCTTGGATAGGATTCCGGTAGGTTTGAGCACCTTCCCGCTCGAGTCGTCGCCGGGCTTGTCCTGGCCACCTCGATTGTTGATGCTCCGTGCTCAAAAATTCAGGATCGCCGGGACAAGCCCGGCGGCGACGCGGTAAGGTGATTCAAAGCCGAGGAAATCGGCTCTAGGTCGGGGAGGACAATCATGCTGATGCCTCGATGCTCGTTCGATGCGATCGCCGCAGCGGGATTTCTGGCGCTTTCGATCACGTGCGCCGCGGCGTTCGATGAAACAAAGTACCCAGACTGGTCGGGCCAGTGGGTGCGGCCGCGCGGTATTGCAACCCAGTGGGATCAGGACAAGCCGTCGGGGCTCGGGCAGCAGGCGCCGCTGACGCCCGAATATCAGGCCAGGCTGGAAGCGAGCCTGGCCGACCAGGCGGCTGGCGGCCAGGGCCTCGACACCAGGTACAAATGCATCACCAACGGCATGCCGCGGGTCATGGCGGCGATCTTTCCGCTCGAATTCGTGATCCTGCCGAATATCACCTATGTGAATTTCGAGGCCTTCATGCCGCGTCGCATCTATACGGACGGCCGCGGTTTTCCCAAGAACGAAGAGCCGAGCTTCATGGGTTACTCGCTCGGCAAATGGCTCGATACTGACGGGGATGGCCGTTTCGACACGCTCGAAGTCGAGACCCGCAACTTCAAGGGGCCGCGTACCGTGGAATTCAGCGGCATCCCGCTCCATGACGACAATCAAACGATTGTGAAGGAGCGCATCCATGTCGACAAAGCCAACCCTGAAGTCATGCACAACGAGATCACGATCATCGACCATGCCTTCACGCGGCCGTGGATGGTAGACAAGCGCTATCGACGCATCCGCAACGTGGTCTGGTACGAGGACAACTGCAACGAAAACAACCATCACGTGGTCATCGGCAACGACAATTATTTCGTAAGTGGCGACGGCTATCTGATGCCGGCGCGCAAGGGCCAGTCGCCGCCCGACCTGCGTTATTTCAAGCAGCCTTCAAAATAGCCGTGGAAACCGACACTCATTGCGACATGTCGCAATCTGGTGCGACATCCGGTCACTTTTCGGAACGCCTATACTTTCCCAGTTCTGCAGAGAGCCCGTATTGTGCGCGCAGTTCCTCCCCCTCCCGTGCGCAAGGGCTTCTTGCCCCGGCCGTCCCCCCACGGCCGGGGTTTTTTTGTTTGGAATGGGCTGGCATGAAATCATGCCGGGAATGCGCGAATGCGGGCATGCAGATCAAACATTGCTGGATTGCGCATTTCGTGGTCCGGGCTACGATTGCGGTGCGACGATCGCAACAATGAAAGCGTGGCGTCGGCGGAGCTTCAGGCCCAGTTCGCGCAGCTCGGCATTCAGCCCAACACGGGTTCGCCACAGGAATTCGCGGCGTTCTTCGCAGCCGAGAACCGCAAATGGGCCTCGATTGTCGAGGACGCCGACATCAGCGCCGAATAGGTACAGAGAAAGCTCAATGCAGCAAGGAGCGAGTGCCGATATCCGCGAGCCCGAAGCCCTTCGGGGCAGCAGCATCGTCGCGCAGATCAGGGCCAGCCGGATCGAATTCGTCGTCTCGGTTCCGGATATCACCACCAGCGAAGGCCTGCTGCGTCCGCTTTCGGAGGGCACGACACCGCGCCTCATCCGCATCTGCAAGGAAGATGAAGGTGTCGGAATTTGCGCCGGCCTTGCCTATACGGGGCGGCGATCGCTGCTGCTGATCCAGCAGACTGGTCTCCTCGACTCCATCAATGCGGTCCGTGGCGTCGCGGTGGAATATGGGCTGCCGATCTGCATGATGGTCGGCCTGCTGGAAAAAGAGCCTAGCGTACCGCCGACGCAATCCAGGCGCTACGGCGTGCGCATCATCGAGCCCATCCTTGACGCGATGGGCGTCGACTATCACGAGATCGAAGGGGACGTCGATGTTGCGAAGATCGGACCGGCCATCGACGATGCCTATGCAAAGAGTCGGCCCGTGGTGCTGCTGATCGGCAGGAGACCGTTGGGATAAACGTTCATGATGAAGCGCGACGATTGTCTCAAGGTGCTGGCGCGCCACGTCACCGACCTCGACATCGTGCTACCAGTCTATTCGGCTGCGTTCGCCTGGATCGATATCAGGCCGCATCCGCTCAATTATCTATCCCATGGCGCAATGGGGCTTGCGTCCTCTCATGCGCTCGGCCTGGCGCTGGGGCGGCCGGATAGGCGCGTCATCGTGCTCGACGGCGATGGCAGCTTGCTCATGAACCTCGGCAGCCTGGTGACGATCGCAGCGGAGGCGCCGCCCAACCTCTACCACTTCGTGTGCCAGAACGGTACTTACGAGGCCAACGGCGGCCACCCGATTCCCGGCCGCGACCGGGTGGATTTTGCCGGTTTTGCGCGCTCGGCGGGCTATCGCACGGTGCATGAATTTTCCGATCTGACGATATTCGAGCAGCAGATCGGTCCCCTGTTGTCCGAAACCGGACCGGTATTCGCCGATCTCAAGCTTGCGTCTGGGGGGCCGCAGGAGCGCGACTACACCCGCCTGCACGGCCTACACGTGCGCCGGGCATTCCGCGAAGCGCTGGCGGCGAGCTAACCCCAACTCTACCAATTGGGAGGAAAAGCTTGCGCTGTTTTCCGCCGATCGCAAGGTGCCGCGGCAGCCGCCACGAATGCAAGCCCCCGGACTGAACGCGCGGAGGTGCGACCCCCTGAGGGAACAAGTCCCCGCTACGCCCCTTCAACTTCAAAGGCGACATCGATATTGTTGCGCGTCGCGTGGCTGTACGGGCATATTTTTTCGTGCGCCTCCTGAACCAGGGCACGCGCGTCGTCAGCCGGAAGGGTCGGAACCTTGACATGCATCTTCACGGCGATGCCGAAGCCGCCGCCTTCGCGCGGCCCGACCGAGGTGTGGCACGTCACCACTGTGCCTGAGACATTTTTCTTATGCTGGCTGGCGACGAATTCGATCGCGCCGCCAAAGCACGCGGCATAGCCAGCAGCGAACAGATGCTCCGGGGTCGTGGTGTTGGGCAGGCCCGGACCACCCATTTCCTTGCGGATGGAGAGATTGACGCTGACCGAGTGATCGGTCGTTTCCGAATGCCCGTTGCGTCCACCAGTATTAATGGCGGTTGCGGTAACGAGCGGCTTGATTGTGTAAGCGGCCATTTCTCACTCCATAATGCCGTGATACCTGCATCTGCAATTGGAACAGGCGAAATACGCAGCCTCATTCCGCTGGCCCAGTGTTCGACTGAAGCCGGTATGACGTCAAGAGCCGCTGATTCGAGGTGTGCCCGCTAATCCGACGTTTGGGCATCAGCCCCGCGATAAACGAGTGGCCCCGCCGCCAACACGCCGCCGTGAAATTGCTCCACGCGCATTATGGCTTAAATCAGTTTCAGCCCCTTCAAACTCGCATGGCCGTCCCTGCCGACGATGATGTGGTCGTGCACCGCGATGCCGAGCGGCTTCGCTACCTCGACGATCGCCCGCGTCATGTCGAGGTCCGCGTGCGATGGCGTCGGATCGCCGGAAGGGTGATTGTGCACCAGGATGATGGCGGTTGCGGAAAGTTCAAGCGCGCGCTTGACCACTTCGCGGGGATAGACCGGCGCATGATCGACCGTGCCGACCTGCTGGACCTCGTCGGCTATAAGCTGGTTGCGCTTGTCGAGGAACAGGAGCCGGAACTGCTCCTTGTCGGCGAATGCCATGGCGGCGCGGCAATAGTCGAGCACCGCCGTCCACGATGACAGCACATGACGGCGTTGCACCTCGCCGCGGGCGAGCCGGTGGGCCGCAGCCTCGACCACCTTGAACTCGGTGATGGCGGCGTCGCCGAGCCCGTCGACTTCGGCAAGTCGCGACCATGGCGCTGCGATTACCTCGCCGAACGAGCCGAATTTTGCGATCAGGGACTTCGCTAAGGGCTTGACGTCGCGGCGGGGGATTGCGCGAAACAGTACCAGTTCGATCAGCTCATAGTCGGTGACCGCATCACTGCCGGCCTCGCGGAAGCGCTCGCGCAGGCGCTCCCGATGGCCGTGATAATGCGGCGGCGCTTCCGCCACAACGGATTCATTCCGGCTACGATCCTCCGCCATGACATCCACCGCATGCCCCTGTAGACCATACTTGCATAAACCGGGCGTAAGAAGCTCGTGTCAATGGTCCAAAGGACTGTTTTCGGCACATGGTCATGCCGCACTTTCATCTTGGAGCGATATCGTTTCATTTAAGCACGGACGTTGTCACCGTGACCGCGAGGAAAATGTTCATCAATCGAACACGAACGGAAGTTCAGCTCGTAGCCACCGCGCAAAAAGCGCGTTTCACCGTTTGACCGGAGTGGCTCTGATGCCTGCACGTCTGATTGAAGGCTACGCAATCATCTCGGAAGATGGGATGATCGCCACTGAAACCGGGATCATGCCCGATGCCCTCAAATTCGAGGCGGATAAACGGTTCTTTGAAAACGGCCTCGATTCTATTGACGTTGTGGTGCACGGACGCCACTCCCATGAGCAACAGGCCAACTCGGATCTGCGTCGCCGCATCGTGCTGACGCGAAGGATTCCGACAGTTGCGGTGTATCCACCCGATAAGAAAGCTGTGCTCTGGAATCCCGCCGGCGCTCCGTTGGAAGAAGCCTTCAGTGCACTCGGATTGACGAATCCACGCGTTGGTGTGATTGGTGGCACTGACGTTTTCGATTTATTTCTCGACCAGTACCATGTGTTCTATCTTTCGCGAGCGCCAAGGGTGCAATTGCCCGGTGGGCGGCCGGTATTTCACGCGGTGCCCGCCCGGTCGCCGGAGGAAGTACTGGCAGCCAACGGTCTGCAAGCCGCCCAGTAGCAGGTGCTCGATCCGGTCCGGGGAGTAACCGTAGTCAGCTGGCGCCGATCACAAAAGACCTGATGCCCGGCGCGCTTTGTGGACATTCCATCGAATCGCGTCGCGGCGCCATGACGCCCCCGCCGCATGACCCTGCCGACGCAGAGGGGCAGCCGTCGAGGCCGCGAGGCGACCAGGGGCGCCGTCGTGGTGTCATCGCCGGCCTGGTCGGACGTCTGACTCGGGCGACGCCCCCTTGATGTTCCGAGCGGCCGACCTAAATGGAATTTGCCGATCGCCTGTTCGGGATCGGCAATCTCATGGGGCGCCGGATCTTCGGGCGTTCCCGTATCCATGTTGCTCAACGGAGGATGTGGTTATGAGTGTCAGAGATCTCATCCCTTGGAATCGCGGGCGTGATGTCGTTGTTCGGCGTGGTGAGGATACCAATCCGTTCCTGGCGTTGCACCGTGAAATGAACCGGCTTTTCGATGATGTCTTCCGCGGGTTTGACCTCGCGCCCTTCGGCTTTGATCGCAGGTTCGACCGCACTTTTGGATGGCCGAATATCGAGGTGAACGACACCGACACGGAATTGAAGGTGACGGCAGAGCTGCCAGGCATGGACGAGAAGGACGTGGAGCTCGAGCTGGCGCATGGCGTCCTCGCGATCAAAGGCGAGAAGCGAACCGAGACGGAAGACAAGGATCGGCTGTTCAGCGAGCGCTACTATGGCCGCTTCGAGCGCCGCATCCCGGTGGAAGACATCGATGAGGACAAGGTCAGCGCCTCGTTTCGCAACGGCGTGCTCACCGTGACCTTGCCGAAAACCGCCCAGGCTCGACGGCCCGTGAAGCGTATCACAATCAAAGGCAAGTAATATCGGATGCAGCGGGCCGGGCATGGTCCGACTCCCGCAACGCGATTCGAGCGGTCGGCATCGCAAAAAGGGAATAGGCGCTCTCGCCTTCGGCCGGTTCGGTCAGGAGATTTTATAGGGCGGCCGGTCGAGCCTCTTCGGCGACAGCGTAAAGATTTCCACGCCCGACTCGACGACGCCGACCGTGTGCTCGAACTGCGCCGACAGGGACCGGTCGCGCGTGACCGCGGTCCAGCCATCAGATAGCACCTTCACGTGGGGACGGCCGAGATTGATCATCGGCTCGACGGTGAACAGCATGCCCGGCTTGAATATCATGCCCTCGCCGCGCCGCCCCACGTGGACAATATTGGGTTCGTCATGAAACAGCCGGCCGAGTCCATGGCCGCAGAAGTCGCGGACCACGCTCATGTGTTGGGCTTCCACAAAAGTCTGGATGGCGGCCCCGATGTCGCCGGTTGCGCCGCCCGGCCGAATCACCGCGATACCGCGCATCATGGCTTCGTAGGTGACGTCGATGAGCCGCTCCGCCCGACGCGGGATTTCGCCGATGGTGTACATGCGGCTCGAATCACCGTGCCAGCCGTCCAGGATCAGGGTCACGTCTACGTTGACGATATCGCCGTCCTTCAACAGCTTGTCATTCGGAATGCCATGACAGACCACATGGTTGATCGACGTGCAGGTGGATTTGGTATAGCCGCGATACATCAAAGTGGCCGGCATGGCGCCGTGGTCCATGGCGAATTCGAACACCAGCCGATCGATATGGTCGGTGGCGACTCCGCATTTGATCTCCGAAACCAGCATGTCGAGGCATCCGGCCACCAGCCGGCCGGCCTTGCGCATGCCGGCGAACGCCTCGGGTCCATGAAGTTTGATTTGACCGGTCTTGCGCAACGGTGCGGTTGCGGCATCAACGTAACTCATCGCTATTCCCAGGGATCCGGTTGCTGTCCCGGCCGCTCCCAAATGTAGGCGGTCGCGCCGGCGGTGCAAGCTGGAAAAATGCATGTCCGGAAGTATTTGCATGGCCATGAACCACGCATCGGTTCCGGCTTCCGCTCACAAACTCAGCCCAGCATCGATACCGCATCCGCCACGGAAATTTCCATAGCCGAAATGGTGCAACGGTAGGCGATTGCTTCGACGCCGAGCGTCCGAGCTCGGTCGAATGCCGCCCCGTAGCGCGGGTCGATGTCACGGGCGAGCGCCACCCGATCGGCGGAACCGATCTGGATCAGGAATACCATCACGGCCCGGTGCCCCAGCGCCACCATGGCTGCGAGCTCTTCGAGGTGCTTGGCACCGCGTGCTGTCACCGCGTCGGGAAACTCGGCCAGCGCCCTCGCGCGCATCAGGTGGACATTCTTGACCTCCACGAAGCACGATGGTTTGCCCTGCTGCTCAAGAAGAAAATCGACCCGTGAATTGCGGCCATATTTGACTTCTCGACGCAACGAGCCGTAGCCACGAAGCTCCGGGATGGCCCCGGCGGTGATCGCCGCCGCGACCAGCGGATTGGGGTGGCCGGTGTTGACCCCAACAAGCTCCGTGCCGGAGCCGAGATCCACCTCCGCCAGCTCCCACGAATAGGGCAGCTTACGGGCCGGATTGTCCGATTTGGAAAGCCATATCCTGGTGCCCGGAACAGCAAGGCCCGTCATGGCGCCAGGATTGGCGACATGGACCGTGGTCTCCTGCCCGTTCGGAAGCACCACGTCCGCGAGAAAACGCTTGTAGCGGCGCAGCAGCGTGGCGGGAATGAGTGGTGAAGGAAAACGCATGGGCTACCCGGTCACGCCGCCGAGTTCATCGTCGATATGGATGCGGATGATCTCGTCAAACGATTGTTCGGCCACAAAGCCGAGTGCGCGGGCCCGCGCCGCATCGAACCGGTGCGGCCAACCATCGACGATGCGGATCACCAGCGGATCGGGCACGTGGCGGATGCGTGCCGCAACCTTTGCGCCGGCGACGCGCCGCAATGCCGCGATCTGCTCGGCCACCGTGCACGAAACGCCCGGCATGGTGATGTTGATTCGCTGACCGAGCCGTTCCGGCGAAAGTCCCGCCGCGTGGATGAGAAAACCGACCGCGGCGCGGGGCGAGGCATGTGTGTGCAGGACGCCTTCATCCACCGGCAACAGCGCTTCATCGCCTGCCAGCGGCTCTCGGATAATGCTGGAGAAAAATCCGGATGCCGCCTTGTTGGGCTTGCCGGGCCGCACGCAGATGGCCGGCAGTCTCAGACCCACGCCGTCGAGAAAGCCGCGGCGGGTATAATCCGCAAGCAGCAGTTCGCAGATCGCTTTCTGGGTGCCGTAAGAGGTGTGCGGCGTGAGATGAAACTCATCCCCGATCGGGTCCGGAAACGGTCCGCCGAAGACAGCGCATGACGATGTGAAAATCAGCTTCGGGCGATAGCCATCGCCGGCGCAGCGCACTGCCTCAAGCAGTGCCCGCATGCCGTCGAGGTTGCTGCGGTAGCCCTTGTCGAAATCGAGTTCGGCTTCCGCCGATACGATGCCTGCGGTGTGAAAGATCACGTCAGGCTTCCCGGCGACTAGATTTTCGGCAACGCCTGGGGTCGCGAGGTCCTGCGTCACGATGTCGACGGGGACAGAAATTCCCAGTTTTGCCGTCGGGGCGAAGATATCCGTCAACGTAAGCTTATCGATGGCACGGCCGTGCAGCGCGCGGTCTCGGTCTAATCGCTCGGTCAGTTTGCGGCCGATCATTCCAGCCGCGCCGGTGACAAGGATATGCATGACCCGGATTTCCGTCGGCGACAGCTTTATCTACGCGCCCATAGGCCGGACCTCAAATCTTTGACAGCTCGTAGGTCGACGGCACGAACATCTCGTCCACGCCTAACTTCCGCGCCGAAAGCCCCTGCGCGTAGGAATAGCGCGTCAGCCGCTCGAGCACATGACGGTTCTTGTGGGCGCCGTAGCTCCAGAAATCCTCGCCCATAACTTTGCGCAGCCGGTCATATTCGGCGACGCTCCAGGGCAGCGAAGTGGCGAGATGGCCGATCTGGCCGAGTTCCTTCATGCACAGCTCCTTGGCCTTGAGGAAGGCCTTGTAAACGCTCACCGCAAGCCAGGGGTAGCGATCCACGAGGGCGCGGCGGATGCCCACCGCATGCATGATCGGGAATATGCGCGTCTTGCGGAAATAAGCCTCCTCGACGGCCGGATAATCCGGGAACATGCGGCCGACATGGGGTGTGCCGTTGAGAAAGCAGGACGGCGCCCGCGCGCTGAACAGGCCGTCGATCTCGCCCTTGGCCAGCATGTCGGACAGGGTGCGGTGCTCCGGGATCGCCGCGTAATCGACATCGGGCGGCAGCTTGATCTTTGCGCGCTCGCCGCGCCCGGGCTCCTCGAGGCCGCCGCGCCGCCATTTGATGTCGTTCGGCTTGACGCCGTACTCGTCCTCCAAAATGCCCCTGATCCAGACGTTCGCGGTCATCTGGTATTCGGGCAGCCCGACCGTCCTGCCCTTGAGATCTGGCGGGCCCTTGATGCCGCGATCGGTGCGAGTGTAGATCCCACTGTGGCGGAACAGCCGCGATACGAACGCCGGAATGGCGAAATAGTGGGCTTCGCCGCGGGCGGCCGTCATCATGTAGCTGCTCATCGAAATTTCGCTGATGTCGAACTCATTGAACTTGAAGGCGCGGTGAAACGACTCCTCGGGCTCGAGCGCGATCGCTGTGATGTCGCAGCCCTCGATCTTGGCGCGACCATCGAAAATGGCGCGCGTGCGATCGTAATCACAGACCGCGAGGCTCAGTTGCAATGTCATGACGTTCTCCCGCCTTGATGACGTGTTGTGTCGCGCGCCGATCTGAGTGTCAAATCTGGATGCGGCGGGTCGTTTCGACAAAATCGAATCATTGCGGACGCGCCTTCTCCCTCTCCCCGCTTGCCATCAGGGCGTTTACGCCCGTCTTCGATGGGCTATGGAGAGGGTCGGGGGCCTTTCCACAAGCTCAGACTCGGGGCGAGGCCCCCTCACCCGCCCCCACCCTACCTCCCCTGCAAGCGGGGAAGGTAGGGTGAGGGCGACCTCTCCCCGCAAGCGGGGAGGGGTTAAGCAGCGACTGCCTCAAGTTCATCGAAACTGGTTTCGCCGTTACATTGACCGGCCAATCGAGCCAATGGTAGGGAAATTGATGGCGCACCCAAGCTGCATTTTCGCAGTCCGAGTCCTTCGATGAAGCTTCCTGCATTTGATTATGCGTGTCCGGCAACGCTTGCCGAGGCCGCGGCATTGCTGGCGTCGCGGGAAGACGCCAAGGCACTTGCTGGCGGCCAGAGCCTGGTGCCTATGATGGCGTTTCGGATCGCATCGCCGTCTCTGCTGGTCGACCTGCGCAGGCTTGCCGATCTTCGTCACATCACGATCGATGAGAGCGGTGTGCGTCTCGGCGCCATGGTGCGTTGGCGCGATATCGAGAATGATAGGCGCTTTGTTACGGCGCATCCGCTGCTCAAGGCCGCGGTCTCCCACGTGGCGCATTACCAGATCCGCAATCGCGGCACGGTCGGCGGCAGCATCGCGCATGCCGATCCGGCGGCCGAAATGCCAGGCATCGCGGTGACGTGCGACGGGGAAATCGCCGTTGTCGGCAGCGCCGGATCGCGGGCAATCCGCGCCGACGATTTTTTCATCGCGCCGCTCACCACCGCGCTCGCGGCGGACGAGATCATCGTGGAAATCCGCCTGCCCGCATGGCCGGCGCAGCGGCGTTGGGGGTTTCGGGAATTCTCGCGACGGCGCGGCGATTTTGCGATGGCCGGGGCGGCGGCGTTCTATGACGTCGATGAGGCCGGCAAAGCCTACAACGTCCACATCGGCGCCATCGGGATCGGCGACCGACCGGTGCGCCTCACGACCGCCGAGGCCGAGGTCAATGGCAGAATCGTTGACATAGCGGTCAGCGAGCGCGCGGGCGCTGCCGCATCGGCCGCAGTGAACCCGCAGAGCGATATTCACGCGAGCGCCGCTTATCGCAAGTCGCTTATTGGAACGATGGTTGAGCGCGCCCTGCAAGACGCCGGCGCGGTGAAAGTGGGCTGAGGCGTGACGAGAGAAATTCATTCCTGTCCATCTTCCGTCTCGTCGGGCGGGACAATGGCATATCGCGCGGCGCGGCTGCTACCTCTCCCCGCTTGCGGGGAGAGGTAAGGTCCATCGCCATGCCGGTAACCTTCCAGGTCAACGGGAAACAGATGACCGTCGAGGTCGAGCCGCGCATGACGCTGGTCGACTGTCTGCGGCACCGGCTGCGCCTCACCGGCACGCATGTGGGCTGCGAGCATGGCGTGTGCGGCGCCTGCACAATTCTGGTCGATGGCGACGCCGTGCGCGCTTGCCTTATACTCGCCGTGCAGGCGGAGGGATGTAACATCGTCACCATCGAGGGGCTCTCCAATGACGAGGAGTTGACGCCCCTGCAGGCGTCGTTCCGCCGACACCATGCGTTGCAGTGCGGCTTCTGCACCCCTGGCATGATCACGACCGCCCATGCGCTCCTGAGCGAGGAGCCGGATTGCGACGCCGACCGCGTCCGCGAAGTCCTGTCCGGCAACATTTGCCGGTGCACCGGCTATATCTCGATCGTGGAAGCGATCCTCGACGCCCGCAGCGCCTACCGGAAACCATAGCACGCCATGAGGAATACCTTCATCGGCAGCCCGGTCGAACGGCGGGAGGATGTGCGGTTCGTTCGCGGCCGTGGACAGTATGTCGATGATCTGCGCCCGGATGGCCTTCTCCACGCAGTCATCCTGCGCAGTTCCGTCGCCCACGGCCGCATCAGATCGGTGGACGCCTCGGCGGCCCTGAAGATCGATGGCGTGCACGCCGTGATCACGGCGCTGGACATGCCGGGCGGCCCGCCGCGGATCCCCATGCGCCTGCAGCCGCTGCCCGAATTCAAGCCGTTCGAGCAGAGCGTTATTGCGGATACGAAAGTCCATTATGTGGGAGAGCCGATCGCGGTCGTGCTGGCGGAAAGCGTCGCGGTCGGGGAAGACGCGCTGGAGTGCATTATCGTCGATATCGAGCCGCTGCCGGCGGTAAGCGATTGTGAGGCGTCCGCGAAGGCCGACCGGCTGCTGTTCGAGGAATGCGGCACCAACCGCGCCATGACCTTCACGGCCGAGTGCGGCGATGCCGACGCTGCTTTCAAGACCGCACCCTACACACGCCGCGAGAAATTCCGCACAGGGCGGCATTACGGCCTCACCATGGAGCCGCGCGGCGTAATGGCCGAATGGGATGCCGCCACCGGCCGGCTCACGGTATCGGGCGCCGCCAAGGTACCGTTCTTCAACCGGCGGATTCTCGCCAAGCAGATGGGCCTGCCGGAAACCGCCATCGCGATGGTGGAGAACGACGTCGGCGGCGGGTTCGGGGCGCGCGGCGAGTTCTATCCCGAGGATTTCCTCATCCCCTTTGCGGCGCGCCATGTCGGGCGGCCGGTCAAGTGGATCGAGGATCGCCGCGAAAACCTGATGGCCATGAACCATGCCCGGCAAGCAGCGGTCGACATCGAAATCGCCTGCGCGCGCGATGGTACCATCTTGGCGTTGCGCGGCCACGCCGACGTGGACATGGGCGCCTATATGCGCACCAACGGCGCTGTCGCGGCCCGCAACATCGCGCAATTCATGTCGGGACCGTATTGGATTGCCAACATCGAGCTTCAATCCTCGCTATGGATGACCAACAAGACGCCCGTCGGCACCTACCGGGGACCGGGGCGGTTCGAGACGGATTTCTTTCGCGAACGCCTGTTCGACATGGTCGCGAAGGACCTCGGCATCGATCGCGTCGAATTCCGTCGCCGCAATCTCGTGCCGGCGTCCGCTATGCCCTATCGGTTGCCGACCATCACGCCGTTCGAGTCGAGCGACGAAATCGACAGCGGCGATTATCGCGGCGCACTCGATCGCTGCCTTGAGGAATTCGGGTGGGCCGACAAGGCAAAGCTCCAGGGGCAACTGATCGACGGGCGCTATCATGGTCTCGCAGTGGGCTGCTTCATCGAAGGTGGCGCGGCTGGTCCCAAGGAGACGGCGCGGCTTGAGATCAATCCCGACGGATCGGTCGCGGTTTTCATCGGCTCGTCCGCGGTCGGCCAGGGCGTCGAAACCGTGTTCGCCCAGATCGCGGCGGATGCGCTGGAACTTCCCATGGAGCGCATCAGCGGCGTCCATCATGGTTCGACAGATTATGTCAGCGACGGCTACGGCGCCTATCATTCGCGCTCGGTCGTGATGGGCGGCTCGGCTCTGCTCGATGCGACCAAGAATCTCCACGACCTGATCCGCGCCGCGGCGTCGAAGCGTTTCGGCTGCGCGTCGTCCGAGATCAGCATCAGCGAGGACCGCGTCATCGGTCCGGGCGGAAACTCCACCTTCGCGGATTTCGCCGGGCTCACGGCCGAGGGCATGTTCCTCAACAAGAAGCACACCTACACCTATGGGGCGCACGCCGCCCATGTGACGGTGGATGCGAAAATCGGCCAGGTCGAGATCGTCGATTACGTGACCGTGG
>Ga0066395_10000350_pt1 | contig 17320 bp, 23 predicted proteins | sample PanSoiPlot1MoBio_FD_61218 | JGI IMG/M metagenome (GOLD analysis project Ga0066395, IMG submission 61218) | Tropical forest soil microbial communities from Panama analyzed to predict greenhouse gas emissions - Panama Soil Plot 1 MoBio | ecosystem: Environmental > Terrestrial > Soil > Tropical... | reverse complement strand
ACTGCCTCCGGCGTCGTGCGACCACCGAGCGAGATCGATGGCACCATGCTGCCGGGGTAGTAGATGCGCTCCTCGGAATCGAGACTGCCTCCGGACTTCTTGTCCCAGATCCCGAAGTCCAAGACCCTGTCGGTGAGCTTTGGGCTCGGATCGTTGATGCTTTCGACCCAGAGGTGAACACGCCAGGTATCTGCGCGTGTCGGATCAATCGTCAACTAGATCGCCTCCTTCCTTACGGCTCGGTGATTGCCTGCTTGTAGATGGTGATGGTCACCATCTCGGCGAACTCGGACATGCGAACGTTCAAGATGGCGCGAAGCTCGCGGTTCGCGATGGTCGTCGGTGTGTTGACTTGCGGGCCGGTATCGACGAAGTACGCATTGCTCGGAGACGCGCCGAACAGGTCGCCGCTGAGGTAGAAGTTCTGGAGCATCGCGGAGAGCGCGGCGTTGAAGTCTCCGAAGAGAACGCCCTGCCCGTCGATCTTGTCGAACATGAACTGCTCAGCGATGCTGTCAGCGGCTCCGGCGATGGCCATGTACGTCCGAGAGTTGCCGTAGTTCACCCAGTAGGGGTCGCTCGTCGGATCGACCAGAGTGCGCCATCCGTAGTTGCGGATGCCGCCGAACATCCGGCGGATCACGTTGACCCCGGATGTGTTCAGGGTCTGTCGGTTCGCGTCCGTCTGATCCGGCTGACTCAGATCGAGTACGACAGTCGCTAGGCCATTGTCTCCGGCTGCAGGAGCGCCTGGCCCGAGACCGCTAGAGTCATTCGTCGCGAGCCTCGCCGCGATGAACGCAGACGGAGGCACCGAGCGCGTTGTCCCAGCGACGACCCCGGTGAGGATCAACCAAGGCCAGAAGATCGCTCCGAACCTCTGCCCTCCTGCCCGCAACGACTGCACGAGCGTTTGGAGAGTCGTGATTGTCGCGGTATCCGGAGCGTCGAGCACCGCCGACCGGAAGTTGTTCTGGGCATGAGCGAGCACCTGGAGTAGACCCGCGCTCGTCACGCGGCCCGGAGCCGAGACCTGTCCAACGCCCATGTCCTTCGTGATCCGGTCGAGCGCCGCCTGCCAGTTCGCATCGACAATGTTGGCGCGGTCATCGTTGCCTCCGGCGAGCGGCGCGGCTGCGGCAACGGCCGGCACGAGCGCGGAAGCACCAAGCACGATCCGGATATTCTGACTGTTCTGTCCCCACAAGACTGCGGCCGACTGCGCTGCAAGATCGGGGCTGGTCTCGACTTCGACGCCACCGATGACGACAAAGACGACGAACGTGCCACCGCCGACGCCCGCCCTGACGCCAACTGAGATGTTGTTGCCACTCGCGCCTGGCCCGAGTGCGTTCGCAACGAGCGAGACACCCGAGCTTGCGTCGAGTAGGTTCTTGGTTGCCGTGACCGCTGCTGGCCCGACGACTCGACTGACGAATGCGGTCGATCCTCCCTCACGGAAGAATGCGTCCAACGCGTCGTACAAGACGCTGTACGACTGACGCAAGCCGAAGATCCGCTCATAGTCGCCCATGCTGTGGATCATCGTCGGCGTCAGAGGCCCGGCATCGGTCGTGCCGACCGTGTACCAGGCTCCAGTATCCGAAACCGTTGGACGCGCGGGAGGAGTCGAGCGCAGCGCGATGTTGATGCCGGGACGAACCGACATTTAGCTCTCCTCCTTCGTGGTTGCCTTCGCTGACTTACTCTTGCCGCTCGTCGATTCCTCAGCCGGAATCAACTGACCGTTGTTGACCAAGTCTTGGGTAACAGGCTCAGCCAACGCCTCGTCGGTGAGATCGATGAACTCGCCTGGAGCGACCGGCACGCCGCTGTCCGTGATGATCGCGTGATCTCCGACGTAGCGATACTGCGTCATCCTTCCTCCTCTCTCGTGATTTGAACATCGTGTGACGCGACTGTCGGCCACTCCTCTCCGGGCTGGGTGGCCACATCGGGAGGTTCAAGTGGCCCAGCCCATTTCGTAACGACCTGTTCGACGGCAATATTGAAGACAAGGCGCGCAGACCGCATCGTACGCTCTTGCTCCGGATCGGGTACATCGGTGTAGCTCTCGTCAAGCGGGACAACACCGCTGTACTTCCAAATCCCGTCGAGCGCCTGGTGTTGGATGATGATCGCGCGCACAGCCGCGCCGTAGAGCTTGGCCAACCTGTCCGAGTTCTTCTCGGTATTCGCAGCGGCGATCACGCCGACGCCGATGCCCCACCACCCACGATAATGCCCTTCACCATCATGCTTGAGGCTATCGGGCACGAGTCCAGGAGAGATGACGACAACGAGGGGAACCATGTCGTCTGGGAAAGTGGTGAACTCGTTGCGTGTCGTGTAGAGACGAGGCACCGGCGTCGAACCGCGAGTCAGGCTGCGCTGTATCTCTAGCTCTTGGAGGTAGGTCGGCATCCAGAGCTTCAGCGTAGAGATCACAGCCTCGGCCAAGATGTGGCCGTCGAAGATCGGCTCGAAAATGCTGTTGATGCTTTCAACCGCGGACAATCGCGCGACCTATCTCGTCTTGAAGGATCTGCGCCCAGCGGGCCTTGTCCGTTCTGGTAAACTTGATGTACGCACGAGCCGGGATTCCCTTGCCGCCGTACTGTTGTCTTGCCGCATACGGCAACTCAGATTCTAAGATGATGTGGTCGTTGGTGATCTCCAAGTACTGGTTCTCGTCGTTCCACTCCGTTACGGAGCGCATCAGGGCACCAGACGAGATTAGGATGCGCGGATCTTTGCCCTGTTTTACCTTGCGCTCGACGTATGCTGGATCGAGTGCCGGCCAGCTACCTCCGCCACGCCGACCTTGAGACTGGAACGTCGTGTGAATTACGTTGAACATATCCTCGGTAACCCACTCTAGTCCAGGCTTCAAGTTTCCTGCGGCTTCTGCTCCCTTTAGGAGTTTGCGGCGCCAGACTTGGTCGCCGGAGATCTCCATAAAGACAGCGGCCATCAGAGAGGATCAGAGTAGAAATTGACGACGGGATCGGGATACTTGTATGATGGATACTGCCCACCTACGGCGTCGGTGACGTCCATCCCAGCTTCCTCCGCAGAGATTGCGTTGCGAAGGATCGGCACCTTCTCGTCGTACAACTCCTTGTACTGCGGGTAGGGCGAGCGGTTTTGCGCTACTTCGTTCGCGAAGTACGTCAACTCGATGTACATCGCGGTACGGAGCGCAGCAACGTCTTGCGCCTCCTGTACGAGATCGGCCGGGATCTCCGTGCCGATCTGAGGCCGCAGATTGTTGACAGATTTGTCGATCAGACGTTCGACATCGTCGCCGGTCGGGATCGTATCGACTGTGAACGTCTTGAGAGGAACACCGTTCGCGTCGCGCGTCCGCGCAAGATCCAGAGCGCCAACATCCATGAGCGTCGGGCGCCAGGCTATGGCCAAGGTGCTTTGAACAACAGGAAGGCTTGAGATGTTGCTCGCGGCGTCGAGAAACGAGATGCGATACCAGCCCTTTTCGATCAGCGCATTCGCTGTCGTGATATCGCGAGCTTGAGGGTTCGCCGGATCGGTGTCGATGGGCGAAAGCGTTTGGGTGTCGATGATGACGTAAGGCCCGTCGGACAGCGACGACTCTTCGATTTGGACTTCTGTCCAAGGAACGCCGTCGAATCGTTCGATTGGCGTAATGTCGTTGAACGAGACGATCAAGACCCTACCTCCCTAGCCGACTCGGGCGAGCCTACCCTGTTCCGGTTTGAAAGTAAAGCGCGCCTGTACTCTACTCCTACTGAGACTCTTTACAATGAAGAGGAGAGGGACGATACCCCACCTGCGGCAACAGATTTTGGATACCGCCCCTCACGCTTGGCTACTGCGTTGAATCCTCGATGATGGTCGTGAGACCATGCTCGACCGACTTGCGTGGGTCTCCGTCGGAGGCGATGTTCTCTGCCTGGAGCAGACGGTGCGCGAGATCCTTGTCGCCTGCGGCAAGATCGACCACCTCCTGAGCCTTGAGCGCACGTCCCTCGGGATTGTCTCCCTTGATGTACTCGGCCAGTTCGTACTCTCCCATCTCGGAGACGCCACCTGCGCTCGTCGTAGCGCCTCCGCTCTCAGGGTTTTGGCCGGACTCCAGACGCTCTCGCTCCTCGGACGTGTAGAACGAGTGGTTGTCCTCGCCCTGCTTCTGGGCGAGCAGTCCCATCTCATCCAGCGAGATCTCCGCGTCACGCGGAATCTCGACTGGCGTCAAGACGGGATTGCCGGCAGCGTCGGTTGTCTCGGCCATGTACGAGAACAGCAAATCGCGGACGATGCGCGTGTCGCCTTGATCGCTGTACTCGTCTGGGCTCTCGTAGCCCTCGGCCTCTGACGTTGCGCTGCGAGGCTTGCCGTAAAGTTCCGCCATCTTCGCCTCCTCCCTACGTCAGTCCTGTGAACTTCAGGACGGCGAAACGGTTGTCCACGAACATCAACGGCCGAACCGATGACTGCGTCCAGTACCGCTGAGTCTCCTGCTCGTACCACTGCTCCGTGGCCAGAGGCTGCTCGACGCGCATCTGGCCCGGCTGGTTCTGCTGTACGACGTAGGCCGTGCCCGCCGTGACGCGGTTGGTCACGAAGATGCTCAGCCCCAACGACGAGAGCAGATCGTTGAGGGCAGGCCCGTAGATCCGCGCCAGCTGGAGGTACTCGGTTGGGTTGATGATCCACAGGTCGTAGACGATCCCCAACTCTTCGGTCTCGGCCTGGGCCTGGGCCTTCGAAAAGTCGTAGCCCGGCCAGGCCGTTGAGTTGGATGCCGTCGAGCCTGCCGTGATCGTCGATCCCCAACTGACCCCGGCGACGACGCGGTTGGGCGACGCCTGGACAGCGGCCTCCAGAACTTCGACGGCACGCTGGTTGATCTTGCGGACGATGGTGTTCGCGATCAGCCGGACGTTCCTCGTGAAGACGGAAATGTCGTTGCGATCCCGAGCCTCGACCGTGGTGTAGAACTTGCCGCCCCACTTCTCGACTTCCGCGACCTTGGGGGCGCGGCGGCTGGTGATGATGAGCGGGAACTCGTCACCAGGCGCAACGCGCTCGATGTCGCGGTCGGCGTACAGGTCGTTGGCGAGCAACTCGTCGTAGACCACCGCGCCGCCTGTAACACCGCCCGAGTTGGTGAACACCCGGTCGGCGAAGAACCGCTGGAGCGTCAAGTCCATCAGTGTTCGAGTCACCCGCGTGGGCGAATTGAGCGCGATGTCCACCGTGATCGTCGTTGCCGAGACGGTCGGAGGGCCGAGCGGGTGTGCGGCCGGGTTGGCGTACTGCATCTCGGTGACGCCGCTCGCGCGGACGATCCCCGGCTGCCCCGGAACCCAGGCGATGTCTGACCTGACTCTGTTGCGCATCTTCCCTCCTTCCTATGTGAGCATGAGTGCGATCTCGGCGTCGGCACCGCTCGCGCACCCCGTCATGACGACTCCGAGTTTGACTCCGGCAGCGAGCGGGATTGCCTGCCCGTTCGCATCCGACTGTACTGCGAGGCCGAAGGTCAGCGCGGCTCCGGCCGTCACCGGGTAGATACCGTCGCGAGCAACGCCGACCTTGCCGTTGACGGTCGCCTGGTCGTACTTGCTGACGCCGACTGCGTGACCGCCGGCACCGCAATGAGCGACCTTGTAGTTGCTGCCTTCGGCCGTGGACGCCAACCCCGGCCCAGAAGAGCGGTCGGCAGACGGCGCGAGGAACCGCTTGCCCGTGACTGCGGCCGTGGCGATGGCAGTGAAGTCTTCGCCTGGACGCTTGTACGGAATTGCATCGTTGCCCGGCACCCTAGCCCTCCTTTCCCTGGAAGATCACGCGGTTCTTGCTGGCGTTGGCGCGGATCGTCTGGATCTCCGGGAACCAGCTGTCCGGGAAGCCACCGCCGTCATCCCCAGCCGGATTCCCCTCGTTGTCGCCCCCGCTGCTTCCGCGAGCGCCGACCGGAATGGCGCCCTCCTCCAGCGAGTCGAGCAACGCCGTCGTGCCCTTGAAGTCCGCCTTGAGCAGAGACTCGTAGTGCTGCCGGCGCGCAGGCGGGATCTTTCCCTTGCCGATGGAACTGTCGAGCACGAGTTTGATCTTCTCGCTGCGACTCTCGCTTTCGAGACGCAGACCGGCCTCCGCGCCCTTCTTGAGCATGTCGTACGTCTCACGGTCGAGCGTGACCTTGCTCGCCTCGGTAGTTGCCGGCTCGCCGTTGCCGCTCTCGCCCTCCGTTGCCGGCTCGCCTGGCTCGCCTTCCTCGCCTGGCTCGCCTGTCTCCGGCGTTGTCGTCGGCGTCTCGGTCTCCGGAGCAGGCGTCTCGCTGCCCTCCTCCGTTCCGGCTTCGGCAAGCACAGTCGCGGCGAGCTTGTCGTTGATCTCTTCGGCGGTGGCGTCCGCCGAGAGATTCAGCTTCTTCGCCAACTTCTGGCGAGTCGCCTCGTTCATCTGCGCTCCTTTCTCTCGCGAGCGAACGTCTGTGTCCGCTCGACTTGCGTAGACGACCATGTCCGAGTCGGACATGGCCATTCCGGCGAGTACGGCAGCCGAAGCCGCCACCTTGTCCGGGTACTCAGCGGTCACGACGACCGGATCTCCGAACATCGGCTCCAAACCGTCAACGACGACCGGAACGCGAGCTAGCTCGCCGTCGCCCATGTCAACGATCAGTGTGTAGCCATCTTCGGAGTCGAACCGTTCGCCGCGTACCCACCAGTCTTCGTGTTGCGATCCCGGCCCCTCGTTGTAGAACTTACGCCGGATCAACGAGACATCGAGAGCCGCATGCTGCTTGCCCTGTCTGTCTTTGAAGAATCTCATCCCTCCTCCTACTGCCTCGATCTCGGCTCCGTCTGGAGTCTCCGATCCGAACCACAACGGAAGATCCTCCAAAACCGAACAGCCGGGCCATTTGACTCCGAGCAGAGAGCAGTCATAGATGATCGTCTTGTACCGCTTCCCGGTAACGGTCTCGACATCGTGCGTCGCCTCGATGCTGCGGTTCGGGTAGGCGACATTGACGACCTTCGCAAGCCACTCGGGCAGGCCGACCATGTCGCCATAAACCGTTTGGCCGCTGTCACCAAGCCGAAGGTTGTCCCATCTACCGAAGGCGGGTTCCGCATCTTTGATCAGCGGCTCGTTGTAGTCCGACCTATGACCGAGCTTTACGCGCGGCGAAGCAATCGCAACATCGCTAGTCGCTCTAACAGCGTCGGCCAGATCCTCCTCAGTGAACGTGATCGCTCCAGTTGAGGCCGGGTACTCGATGCCCGTCGAGACCATCGGCACATCATCGATGCGCCAAAGGCCTGTTGCGCTATCGAGATACGGAACCCGCTTCGGTTTCATTTCTTGCCCTTACGGTTCGGGAGCTTCTTGTACGACTTGCCGCTCCGAGCGTGCTTCTTCGCGGTGGCCATCGTGATCTTGCTGCCCTTCTTGCCGGCCTGAGCGAAGAACCACCGCTGTTGTGCCTTGCTCGTCGCCTTGGGCATTACTTCTTTCCCTTCTTGGGCGTGGTCTTCCGGCCGCCACCCTTCTTGAAGGGAGCAGCCTTCTTGCCGCCGAAGTTCGAAGTGCCCTTCTTGCCGGCCATGACTACGGCTTGATCCCGGCGCTCTTGTTCGCCCGCAACTGCTTGCTCAGCATCGCGCCGCGTGAAGCGTTGGCGACCCGCTGATCCTGCGGGAACACGCCACCTTCGTAGAAGCCATGCTCGCCGGTAGGATCGACGGCACCATAGCCCTTGCCGGTCGGCACCTTCACGAAGTTCGGGTTGTTCGCACTGGCTCTACCTTCAGCCACTAGTTGCTCCTTTCTACTAGGACGACGACGGGGTTGGCAGGAGGGAGCACCCGTCTCACCTTCCCCGCCGCCGTCATTGCGTCCCTCCCTTTGGAGGCTGGCCTGACGCACCTTTACCCGTTGGGGTCTTCTGGGCTTGCTGCGCAACCTGTTGTTGATCGAACTGTTGCGCTTGCTGATCCATTTGCGCCTGCGCCTGGTCAAGCGCGGCTTGATCCTTGACGCCGAGCCGAGGCGTGCCTGCTTGCGGTAGACCCATCTCTTTCCGCAGCGCTGCCTCTAGCTCGTCGTCTACCTGGATCGCACCGGCCTGGATCAATTTGACCAAGTCTTCGACTACCAGCTCAGGGTCGAACTCGAAGACGAGAATTGGAACTTGCGGGATATCTTCGCCCCAGTTCCAGTCGATGTCGTCTTCGATCACGTACTCATTGAACGTATCCGCGAACCACCAGGCGATAGCCTCCAAGCCACCGCCCCAGAAGTCCACGAACGTCGAGCCGAGAGCGCGGCTGCCTGTCTTCGTTTGCCCAAGCTGCATGACCATCAGCATGAACAGGCGAGCCATCGCTTCGTCGTGATACTTCATCGACTCGACGACCGAAGAGTTGGTGCCCTTCGCGATCTGGAATTTGGCGCCAGCAGGCACAGCGCCTCCAGCCGTATCGCCGATCCGGAAGCGCTGTGCCATCTGGTCTAGGGCGCGGATCTCGTCCAACGAAGCTCCAGGGTGGGCCTCGATGTACGGGACGCCACCAGCTCTCTCGTGGTTGATCGCGTCGATCCGCATGAGCCGATCTTTGATGAGCCAGTTCTTGTAGCACTCGCGGAACCAGGAGCGACCGACCCAGTTGCCGCCCTCTTGCTCCCAGACGTAGCCGACGAGGTTGTCCACAGGGATCTCCGGCAGCATTCCCCAACCGGCTCCCGCCTTCGGGATGTTTTGGATGATCGAGACTAGCCCGCCATCCTCGGCGATCCGGAAATCTTGGATGGTACGCGGCGGACGCTCGGCCAACTTACGAAGATGCCATAGGCCATCATCGGGCCGACCCTTCTGCCCGTCTCCGATGTAGCCGACTTGCTCGAAGTAGTAATGGCCCCAAATGCCGGCGTAGAACGCTTTGCGCATGTGGTCGCGGAAACTGAAGCGCCTCTTCATCCGTCCGCGCTCGCGAACGTCTACCTCCTCACCGAGAATCGGGAGGTTGTAGTCTTGAGAGATCTTCTGCACCATCGCGTCTTCCGCGCCGTTCGGGTCGATCAGCCACTGGAACTTGCGCAGGCCGAGAGTCGTCGCCTTGTAGAGCGCACCGATCTGCGTGTCGGAGCGCATCTCCGAGTACGTGCGAACCGAATTTGGCCAAACGAGCGCAGGAACGATCTCCTCTGTGTCCTGGAACGTCGTCCAGGGCGCCATTCCCGCTGGTGAAAAGGCACCCTGAAGAACGCCCCCGATCTCAGTTGTCGGCGGACGCGCTCCCGTGTTCGTCTTGGTCTTCGTTGGCGCCACTACGTCCCAGCCTTCAAGATTTCCTGCGCCCTCTTCTTGATCCCGGCGATGTCCTCGACGAGATTCGCGGGACAGGAAGTCGGGAAGTATTTGCGGTGGGGATCGACGGGCAGTACAGTCTTGAGGTCGTACTTGTCGGCGATCCAGGCCATGAGCCGGGCCGAAGCCTCCTTTTGCTTCGCCGTCATCTCTTCGTTGCCGTAGTGCTCGTGCTCGATGCCGATCTGCTCGTTCTGACCAGGGCAATGCGCCGAGAGCACCATGTGGTGCGCGACGATGGCCGAGACCGTCAACCAACGGCCTTGGAGAACGTGGCCGCCGCGCGTGACGAGGAAGTTGTGGCCCGAGTCCGTCCATCCGTTGCCGTCCATGTGGAAGTTCTGGATGTCGCGAGCGTAGCGACAAGCTTCCTCATAAGACTCGACCTTCGGGTTGTTGATCTGCCGCAGATGTCCGGCCGTGTGGTGGAAGATGATGCGCCGCGAGCGCGTGACTGTCGTCAAGCCGGACTTCGGCTTGCGCGCATGCCACTCGTGCACCGTGATGATGTCTAGCTTCACCACGTGTGGATCACCCAAATGAGGAAGATGATCGCGATGGCGACCAAAGCGAGTTCGTGAACTGTCAACTTCCGTTCCATGCTCCCTCCCTACATCGGTAGGTCGATCAAGTCGCTGGCGAGACTCTTCATCGGTGAGACCGGCGCGTAGTGCGGAGTTCCAACGGTTGAGTAGACCGCCGCGTCTGCCCTGTCGGGCGAATGGATGCCGCGCTCGCGCATGTCCTCCTTCGACTCCAGCTGGATCTTGCCCGACGAATCGACCCACCACTTGATCGACTGAAGCTGGGCGAGTAGCTCCTTGTCATCCGGGTCAAGGTCGATCTCGCCGTTCTCCAGATCCTCGCGGAAGTGCCAGTACACTTCCGCGCGGCGGTTCTTGAACTTGTCGGGGCGGAAGGCACGCTCGGCCGCGCTGAAGCCGACTACTGGGTAGCCCTGCTCCCGCAAGCGGTCGAACGGCCCCGCCCCGAGACCGACGATGTCGATGACCATCGGAGGCCGAACCGTCACGTTGTGATAGTCGAGGATCAGCTTGAACTTCCCCGCCGTCTGCATCGTGTCGGTCATCCCCCAACCGTCAACGAACCTGACCACGCCGCCGCGATTCCGGTACACGACTGTCTTGTCAGTCCCGAAGCGCGCAACGTCGCAACCGTACCTGCCGCGTTCTAGGCCGGGCAGATCGTTGTCGATGCCCTTTTGGATCATCGAGGGGCTGATCAGGTACTCGTCGGAAACGTCTGGGAATTCCGCCATCACCTTCGCCTGCCAGAGAGGCGAGCCGATGCCCCAATCGGCCGCGCGGTCATCGACCCACTCTTGCGTTACCAGCTGCTCCGCTACGTCAGGCGGGACGGCCTCACCGGTAAAGTTGGGAGTCTCGAAGGCAGGAATGGTGATCGTGTGCCACTGCGATCCCGGCCTACATATGTTGGCGAACTCGGAGCCGGGATCGTCCGGGTTGCCTATTGCGAGACACCGCGCGTGGACGTTCGTCATCAGTGTAAGCACTGCTGTCCACAGTGAGACGGGGATGCCCCCTGCCTCGTCCAGAATGATCAGAACGTACCTCGCGTGGATTCCCTGGAAGGCCGTCTCATCGTAGTCAGCAGGCTTCCGACCCATGGCGATCAGTTCCTCGTTGGACTTCCCCTCACCCATGTACCAGTGGCAGTCCAGAGTGATCCGACCAGGCAGCTTGCCAACGCGGTGTGCCCGCCTCATCTCCCTCCAAAGAATCGCCTGTACCTGCGGCCACGAGGGCGCGGACGTAACGAGAAAGGCGTCGCCCAGTTCGTGGATGTTCAACCACCAAGCTCCGATCCTCGCCGCGATCCAAGACTTGCCCGGCCCGTGGCAGGCTTTGACCGCCGTGTAGCGGTTCTCTACGACGGAGTTGCAGATGTCTTCCTGGCGAGACCAGACGAAGCCGCCCAAGCGGTCTCGAATCCAGTCCGCCGCGTTGTCGCCGTAGGGATCGGGTTGTGGGAAGAGATAGCGCAGCGTCGCGTCCGCCGTGCCGGGCGGCAAGATTGGCGTATCAATTCCTCCCACGCCCTCCCATTCGCCCGCTGCGGGATCTCCCACGGTACTCACGACGCCTCCTGTTCAATCATGCCCTGAACCTTCGGCGCTGTACCGCCCTCAAGAACCACGAGGCTCCGTCGGACGATCTGCGGCCATTGGTTGGCCTGGGCAGGCGTCAGCACTAGCTGCTCCTTGATGTCTTCGAGCAGACGCGCGATTGTCGCGCCGAACGTCTCCGCCAGCCGAATGCTGCGCTCCGCGAGGCCGAGGCTAATGGCGATCTTGGAGTAGCTGACGAGACGATCCTGCGTCTCCGCTCGCGCTCTCTGGAAGACATGGAGTTGCTTGCCCGAGACCGTATCCTCGATCCAGTCTTCCTGTTCGACGATCTTGGCGATCTCGGTGCTGAGCCACTGGACTTCCCCCGCAGAAATACGGATGCACCAAATGATCGCCTGGATCGGCGTAATGTCCATCGGCGCACCCATGAACTCGACCGCGTGTTGTCTTGCGATGACTGAGTTGTGGCCTGGAGTCGAGCCACCGTGGTACTTGCAACGCCCGATGCCCGGATGATCGGTGCCAAAGCCTGCCCTGTGTCGGCACTCCTCGCCGCTGTGCTTCTTCGCACCGCAACGGTCGAGCTTGCGATCCTGCTTGAAGTTGCTCCAAGGCGACTTGACGCGATCACCTGCGTACTTCGCCGGACGCTTCTTGGTGTTCTCGGCTCGCTTGGGCATCAAGGCGCTCGCTTCACAGGAGGCTGGCTCAAGACCGTCGGGCCTTCGTGTTGAATCCAATCGTGGATTGGATCCCACTGGATGGAGCGGAGCCGCGTCTGCGGGTCATGGCCGTAACCGCGCTCCAACTCCTGCCACTCCGGGGCACGCTCGTGAAGATCTTCGATGGCTACTTGGATCTTGTCCGGAGGAACGGTGCTCACGCCCGGTACTGTACGGGGTAGAGCGAGCGCCGTCTACCCCTGTGTTGAAAACAGCAATTGCATCGCGCGTACGCGCGCGTACGTGCGCGTACGTGCGCGTCAGGTCATCGTCTCGGCCTCGATCTCCCAACCGCCCACCGGCACGTGTTGATCGCGATCCCTGAAGAAGTTCAACGTCGGCTGAGCTTGCGCAGCCATTGCCTTCCCCTTCTCGTCGCCATACTGCCGCAGATACTCGGTCAACATGATTGTGAGACCGACCAATTGCCAAGTCATGTAGTAGTAGCGCGGGTCTTGCCGAAGATCGACAGGTTTCTTTTGCCCCCAACTCAATTCGCGAACCGCCTTTCGTTCATTAGAGTGTTGACGCGGAAGATCATGTGACCGAAGGCTGACCGTTCGTGTGGCCGTCCCCTGACCCATGCATCGGCTTCTTGAAGGATATTCTTATTCCAGTATCTAGCTGCCTGTCCCGGCTGCTGCCAGATGACTGGGGAGAAATGAGCGAGCTTATGTTGAGACTTCCACTGATCGTGACGACCCATTCTGTAACCAAGGAATCCCCAGGCAATTCGCTCTGGACTGGTTCCCGCTCTACCACCACTGGTCTGTCCCCCTCTCAAGACGAAATCCTCAACTACTAATTCTACCTGCGACGGATCGAGCAGGCCGGTGCGCACCGCGTGCGTCTTGAAGTCCAGCCAGAGTTTGTATAGCTCTCGGATCTGCGCCTCTTCGGGGCCGGTCAGAGTAGTCGAGAGACCGTGTATCCGGTTGCGTACGGCGTCGATAGCGCGCGGCTTCGTCTCGTCTAGGATCGCCGAGGCTACCCCTGTATGCCCGCCGGGATCGACTGCGAATATCGCCTTCATGATGTCGCCAACTTCTCGCGCTCCTCGTTCCAAATTCGGGGTAGATCATCCTTGATCTTGACGTACTTATCGTCGCGCCAGACCGTCATCTCCAACACCCAGTCTGCGATCATGTCGGTCGGTGGGTCGGATGGCATCTCAATCTCGTGCTGCTCGAACTCTGCGAAGAGCCAGGTCTCGACGACAAACAGTGGTACAGCGTTATTTTGGAGACAATTCTGGCACCACATGATCGAGACCGGGGCGGCCGGCACAGCCGCGACTCCTACATCTCTGGAGTCGGGCGACTTGTTCTGACAAATGTCACACATGCTCCCTCCTTTATGAGATCCACGCTCCTATCGCCAGACCCACGAAGAGGCCCAAGAGGATAAGGCCAGGCACCAGAGCACGTAGGTCGCGCTTACGCCTTTGCGATTATCGTGCATGGCCAGGCCGTGTCCTTCAGGTAGTCGCAGTTTGGGTGCTTGGGTGGATCGGGCTTGGGTGGTAGAGGCTTTGGCTTCGTCACGGCGTTTCTACCTCCTCACCGCAGTTCTCGCAGATGTACACGTGCCTGCGGTAGTCGTATTCCAGTAGGCCGGTCTCGCAGTTGGGACAGGTGGCCTGTCCGGGCGCGGTCGGGTCTTTCACGAGTGTCCAGACCGCTACGCGAGAGCCGTCCGGGTTGTGGATGACCACGTCGAACGAATCGTCCGCGTCGATCAGGATCACCTTGTACTGCCGCTCGTCTGGGGCTACGAGAGCCACCTCGACGCGGTAGGCGCTGATAATTGCGGGCGTCTCTCCCTCGCGACCTTCGAAAAGTTGGGTGAGCAACTTGGCCCTTCCTTTCAGGGTAGGCTGGTAGAGTCTGCGGGTTTTCAAGGTTCAGCAGAGATCGGTACCGGCGGGTGTTCCCGCCTAGGTAGAGTCTACTAAAGCGCAAGTCGAGGCGTCGGGGGATCAGTTGTCGGTCTTTCTGCTTCCCAAGACGCGGATGAGTAGGTGCTCAACGGGGTATTCGAGGTAGATGTTCGAGTTGCCGGCGACGTTGAGAATCTGGATGTTCTTCATGATGAGCCACCGCCGTATGCGGTGCTCTGTGTGTCGCGGCTTGGAGGCTAGCTGGTAGTTGTCGCGGTCGAAGAATATGTCCAGATACGGCTTCTTCGCGTAGTTGAGTTCCAGGAGAGTTGCTATCTCGCCGCCGCTCTCCGGATCGTACATGAACCTGATTGTACCATCGGAGTTCTCGACGTTGAGCCTGGTTCGTTTGCGGTAGTCCAAGGTAGTGTCCTCGGTCATGCCGAACTTCCTGCCCCAATCCGGGTGCGGGCCTTCCTTGGTGCGAAAGTTCTTGGGCATATGTCCGCCTGTGGGTATGCCCAATCTGTGGGCTGCTCGTAAGGCGGCTATGTCCGGGCCGATCTGCCCTCCCGAGATGACTTTGATGACGGGGGTGATGTTTTGGGGGTTTGGTATGCGACGTAAGGGCGGGCGGTAGAAGTTGGGGTGCCTGTGTTCAGGCATCGACCGAATGCTTCGTGTCGATAGCCATGCGCATCCGCACCTCTGCCGAGTCGTGGTTGATGAGGCAATAGGGCATAGCTTCGGTCAACCAGGCGTACCTCTTCTCAATCGGCAGCATCCACTGCCACATAATGCCCTTTCCCTTCGCAAGCGGCCGATGCTGCTTTTCGCCTCCGAACATCGAGACGAGTCTGGTAATGAGTAGCTCGTTCTTGGATTCGTAGATGTGATCTTGGTTGACGCCTAGCATTCCAGGGCAGGCGTCAAACATGCTGGCGATCCGGACGAGCTTCGTTAGTCGTGCCGTTGGTACTGTTCGCGGCAAGGTGCTCCCTCCTTGTTGAGACGAAATTCGTTTGTCCCGCGCTCGCGGGAAGTCTAGCTCGTTTTGTTGAGGAAGTAAAGTCATCCAAGTTTCGGCCTCCCGCGCGCGCACGCTACGCGAGGCGCTCGGTCGTTCGTTTGTCGTTCTCGCGCGTATATGCGCCAGAGAGAGAAAATGGCGGGCTAGCGTCTCGCGCTACGCGCTCGCGCGGGAGAGAGTTGGATGATATTTAGGTTTGAAATGGTGGATTTTTTTTGGGTCTCCCGCGCGGGGGTAGTGCACGTGTTTTGAATTGGGATGTGATTCGTGTGTGTTGGGAAAGAAAAACAGCGGATTAGCGGGGTGGATGTGTTGGGTGTGTATCAAGAAAAGTATGATTTCGATTGAACGGGGGCAGAATGGTGTTGTAGGAGTCCCGCGCCAAAAAAAAGAGGGTCGCCGAAGCGACCCTCTTCCGCGACGCGCGACTACCGGCTAGCCGGAGTCGCCGCCTTCGTCCCGCGCCCGACGTAGCCGGGATCGTCGAACATCCGCCGGATCTCCGCGCCCGAGACGCGACGCCCGAGAGCGGCCGCGAGCGACGCCGCGAGCGTTTCGAACCGCCCGAGCGACGCGTTACCGTCGGGCGAGAATCCCGAGCCATCCGCGAGACCGGGCGAGTCGCGCCGTTCGCGAACCGCCTTCCGGATCGCCGCGTCGCTCGCGTCGGGCGAGAGCGCGAGCGGGTTCCGCTCTCCGTTCTTCCGGTAGTAGACCCGCGCGACGGGCGACGCGACGCGCGCCGTTCCGCCGCCGTACTTCTCGGCCATCGCCTTCGTCGCCGCGACGGGCGAGAGTACGCGAGCCTTCGTCGCCTTCGCTTCGGCGACGTAGAGCGCTTCGGCCTCGGCCGCGAGAGCGGCGGGCTTCGGGAGAGCCTTCGTCCTAGCCATCGTCCTACCTTCCTTTCGCTAGCCCCGCGCGAGTCGCGGAGTCTACGTAGTAGGACGAATTTTCCATCGTAGGAGTTAGTAGATCGGGTCACTTCTAGTAGTAAAAAGGTCTAGTCTTTAGTAGGCCAGTCGGCCTATCTTTACAGAGCGTAGTCCTATCACTTTCAGCGCGTACGGATTGCGACTGAGGGTTGAGTTGCTTTCGATTGAGGGCCAGTTGGACTACCGTTTGAGATGAGTTGACCCTTGCTTTGGAATGACCCGCACCTCAGCCACGGCCCCGTCAACTCAACACACCACCAACATCATTCCAAAACAGGCTGCACATCTCAAAGCATAAGCTGTGCACGCTAGGTTTCATCTCAAAGCATAAGCCAATGTCTTGAGATGAACTTAGCCGAGCCTAACACAGCTGAATACAACTCAACGCATAAGCTGTGCTGAGCATATTCACACCCAACTTTCGGTGTGTATAAAACAACTTTTACACCAACTTTCGGCCTCAACAACACGAAAAACAACTCAACACATGTGTTTACTTGTTGTATCCTCTAGCAACTCAAAGCATAAGCTGCTTCAATGCTGCTATATCGCGCGTAAAAACATCTCAAAACACACACTAATTGGCGGCCTCGCGAATTGAACCGAAACCACCCATTTCCGGGTAAACCCAAACCCGAAGCCCACCATCCCAAAAAACACACACCCAAAGTTCACCCCCTCCCTAATCAACCAACTAATCAACCAACTAATCAATCAATACAACCCGCTACCTAGATATAGGAATCATTTACCTACCGTTAACAGCATCGTAATACCCTAGCGAACCTAGTTGGAATTCGATAAGCTCTAGGCGAGCCGTCGAGACGGCTCGCTCCGAGCGGTCAAGTGGCGGAGCGGAACCTTGAAAATGCTATCGCAAGCGAGCCGGGGCCGGAAAGCCTAGACCCCGACTCGTCCCCATACCGAAAAGCTCGCGCGGGCATGGATGGCCCAAGCGTTAGGTAAGCCGGGATGCGCGAAACGTTGTAAGCGTCGAAACCGAACCATACGTCCCTCCGCAATAGACCGAAGCGCCGCCGTAGGCGGACGCGGAAACAACCGGGGAGTCCGAGCAAGTAGGGGGCCGAGAGGCTAGGGAGGAGCAAAGCGGAGATGGATTCCGCCGCGCGAACCCCGAGGGAGCGTAGCGATGACCCTTGAAAATTAGATCCCGAGTAAGACCAAACCGGAGCCGCTAGGCGATCCGGAATCCGTCGCAACGCTCGTACCAAGCAAGCCCGCTCCTAGCCGCCTCCTACGGATAACGCGGCAAAGGCCGGGGG
>Ga0066395_10000344_pt1 | contig 17497 bp, 14 predicted proteins | sample PanSoiPlot1MoBio_FD_61218 | JGI IMG/M metagenome (GOLD analysis project Ga0066395, IMG submission 61218) | Tropical forest soil microbial communities from Panama analyzed to predict greenhouse gas emissions - Panama Soil Plot 1 MoBio | ecosystem: Environmental > Terrestrial > Soil > Tropical... | reverse complement strand
GGCGATTGGGCCGGCGGCGAGAGGACATAGCCCGAGGCCGGCGCGGCGGGCGCTGGCGCTGCAGCGGCCAGCGCCATCGGTGCGGGAGGCGGCGGTGCCGGAGGCGGCGGTGCCGGTGGGGGCGGCGGCGGCGGAGCGGGAGGCGGCGCTTCCGGCTGCGGAACCGCCACGCCGGGGGGCGCCTCCGGAGGCGTCTGAGCCGCCGCTCGGCCCGAAATTGCCATCACAAACAAGACCGCTGCTGAGCAGGTCGATGCCGAACGCGCTGGATTCATGTCGTCTCCTTGGTTTGTTCCCGCGGTTACCCTCGGAGGTCGCCAGCCAGACGTCGCGCAACCTGTGTCGCGCACGTTGCTGGCGCAATTGATCAAGTGCGGAAAATTCTGATTTTCAATCCGTGATCCTTGATTGCACAAACAAGAACGACGGATGCAATGTATGGAGAAGGCGGCGGCGTCCATATAGAACGCCATCGCGAGCTCAGGCGTGCGCCATGGCGGTGCCGCTGGTCACGAGGGCGGATACGCCTCTTAGGGAGGGTCCCCGAACGTCAACTCAGGGTGCGTCCAGTCCGCGATCGTTGATTGCAAACGAGCGAAAGCGACAATGATGATTGCAAACAACACCCGCGCCGCGGAGTTGTAGGGACGATTGCTGCGAGTCCCTGAATAGAACGCAATTGCTGAGTCCGCTGCCGCGAGCGGCCAGACGATCATTCCGCGGACAGCGCGGGTGGCGCGGTGGCCAGCGGATCGCAAAAGCCCGCTGCCGCTCCAGCCGAGGTGCAGTCGCCGGAGGAGATGTCGTTCGGATTGAGGGCCACGCCCACGCAGGTCATGCCGGGCCCGCACCCGGCCGAATTGCACAAGCCGATGCGGGGAGGAAAGTCGATGCAGCGTGGCGCGACGGGCGGCAGGTTCGGATCGTTGCACGGGACGGCCCACGCGCATCCCTGGTACGTCTTGCAGTCGGTCTCGCCCAGCGACTCGCAGTCCGGGTCGCAGGGGAGGTGGTAGGCCCACCCGAAGCTGTCAACACAGGAGGCCATGACCGAGACCATGCCGCATCGAGAGTTGATCTCGAAGGGACCGCAGATGAGATTCAGCGACGGGTCGCAATGCCCGCCCTGCTGGACGACGGAGGTCGCGCAGGTCGGCGGGTTGATGCAGCTGACCTTCCAGGCGCCGGCTATGCAGATCTTGTTGCAGCCGTAGCCGTCCAGCGGACCGCACGTGTCGCCGTTGTGAGCACACGGATCGCCGTTCGCGGCCTGGTCACAAGCGACGCCTGTCGAGCCGCCCGTGCCGCCCGTGCCGCCCGTGCCGCCGGTGTCGGGGGCGCCCGAGTCGGGGACTCCGTTCGCGCCGTTGCTGCACGCCAACGCGGCGAACAAGAGGGGTGTCGCCAACCGGCCCGACGCGATTCTCCCGTTCATGCCTGGTTGGCGATGCAACTTCCGTGCGCCCAACGGGTCCCCGCCGGGTCGCGGAAAATCGCCGGCGCGGCGGGCGCCGCGCCCCCACGGGCATGATCAAGATGTCGCGATCGGCGAGATCAGATCACTGCGAGCGCAAGCAGTTGAACAGCGTCAACGCGGCGTCGGTTGGGACCAACTGGATGAAGAGGTATCCGTCGGTGTCGCCCGAGGCGCCACCGACCGAAGCCAATCCGCCGGGATCGCAATCGAGCAATCCTGCGTCCGTCGAGGCGGAGTAGCTGGTGCCGTCGGGGCAGGTGATGGTGAGAGGATACCCGCCGTTCGTCAGCGTGTTGCCGTTCACGACCAGCTTGAAGTTCACGTTGTCCGTGCTGTCGAAGCGCAGGCACTCGGCTCCCGCGCGCGTCACGCTGAAATGCCAGCCAGGCGGATTCAGGCCAAGCGGAAATTGGACCGGGGCATCGAAGGTGACGGCGACGCCGTCCGGGTACGTGCAGATCGTGTTGTCGGCGTTGAAGGCGCCTATTTGAGTCAACGGCTCGGTGCAGCTCATGGCGGCCTGGAGGGTCGCCTTGAGGCAGTTGTCGCCGGCCAGCCAGGCGCAGTCGAGGACGCCGCTCGGCGGGGCGGATTCCGCGCCGGAGTCCAGCCACGAGCCCAGACGTGAACCCGAGCAACCGACACCCGCCACCGACAACGCCACGCCGAGAACGCCAGCCGCTTTCATCTCGAGACAACGACTACCACACCTACCGGCGTTCGTAGACGACGCCGTCGCTCGCCTCGTGGACCTTGCGGTAGTGCGCGGCGACGAAGCCCGCCAGCCAGGGGAACTTGTCGAGTGGGTACCGCGGCAGGCGAAGCTTCGCGTCGACGTCGACGAAGAAGCGTGGGGTGCTGGCCGCGAGCTCGCGCTCGAAGATCTCCCACGACCCGGGGACGATCCGGCTGGTGGTGTCGGGGTAGACGGGATCGTACGAGATCGAGCCGCCGTAAGGGTGCCCCGTCAGCGGGTACGTGCAGACGTAGCGGGTGGCCGGGTGCAGATTCGCTTCGAGGTAGACGCGCGGCAACTCGCCCCACACGAACAGCTCGTCTCCCGGCGATGCGTGCGCGCGGACGAACCGGCCTGCGTCGCTGCCCTTCGTGCGCGTCGCGAGCCCGGCGGCGTGCAACACGAAGAAGACGATCGCCGTGCCGGCGAGGAACACTCGCATCGCGCGCGGCCGCAGGGGCCACGCGGTGGGGCCCGCCGGTGCTGTGTCATTCGACAGCAGGCGCGCGACGACGGGGGCCGCGGCGATCACCAGGCCGGGCAAGAGCAGGTTGAAGTAGTGCAGATAGAAGCGCCCGCTCGCCGCGACGCCGAGGAGGGCCGTCGCCAGCAACAGCCAGAGGGCCACGCGCTCGGCGGCTTTCCCGGGCTCGCCGCCGTCGCCCTCCCAGGCGACCCACTGTCCGCGCCGCCGCAGGGCCGCCAGCGCCGCAACGACGAGCGGCAGGCAGGCGACGACGAACCAGACGCCCGCGACCTCGAGTCGCTCCCAGAAGATCACGTCCGTCGGACCGTGGGGCATGTCGTGGTGGCCGAAGATCCAGAACATCGCGTCCTTCCAGACGCCCATGCTGCGGATGCGCCAGGCGGCGAACCCGACGGCGGCGACGAAACCGGCGCTGAACGTTGCCGCCTGCGCGACTGCATCGACGAGCGAGAGGCGGCGCGCGCGCCGGTAGGCCGGTAACAATAAATAGAGGCCCAGCGCGACGGCGGTCGCCGCCGCCGGCTGTTTGAACAGGAAGGCGGCGGCGACCAGCGCGCCCGCGAGCGCCAGGTCCGGCCGCAGCCGCGCGCGGCTCGGCGAGAACGCGATCGCGATCGCCCAGGCGGTCGGCAGGTTCAGCAGCACCTCGCCGTTCCAGGCGAGGTTCGTGTAACTGCCCCAGGCGGCGTAGAGGCCGTACAGCGCCGCCGCCGCGAGCCCCGCGCGCGCGCCAAACAGGCGCCGGGCCGCCACACCGAGGCCGGCCATCGTCGCGAGCGTCCACAGCGCTGCGACGACGTGGACGGCGAACATGTTGTAGCGCCCGGCCACGCGGAACACGCCGGCGTACGCGAGGAACAGCAAGGGGGGCCGGCGCTCGAACGCGTCGACGTACAGCCTGCCGCCGTCGAGCCAGCGCATCGTGACGACCGAATAGACGCCCTCGTCGTTGATGTCGTAGCCATGCAGCATCGCGGGCAGCCGCATGACCAGGAACAGGATCGCGATCGCGATCGCGATCGCGATGCGCGTCGTCCGGCCGTCGTCATGACCCGGACCTGTCGTGGTGCGAGCCATCATCGCGCTCATTGAACCAGGTAGGTCGCGCCGTCCCAGGTGAGCTGCCCGGTCTGCGGATCCAGCCGGCCGAGGAGCGGCGTCGTCGTCGTACTGCGCGTGGCGGTGATCGCCGCGCCGTCACAGGCGGACGGGCCCATCTGGTCCGACGACGCGAACGCCTTGCCGTCGATCAGAGCGCACGTGTCGGCGTACCCCGCGCCCGAGCAACCCGCCGCGGCCAGGACCACCGCCGCAATCGACACCAGGAGCCAGCGCCGCACGTCGTGGATCGTGCCACGAAACGCGCGCCGCCGGCACCCGGGCTACTTCACCTCGACGACCTCGTACATCTGCTTGCCGTCCTTCTCTATCGGCTGGTAGTAGGTCTCGCCGATCTTGACGTACTTGCGGTCGCCGACCGTGACCTCCTTGCCGCCCTCGGGCAAGTGCTCGACGACGGTGCCCGCCTGCGGCGCGACCACCGTGTACTTGCTCTCCTTCTTCTCGTAGTAGGTGCCGCCGTAGTAGTAGGTGCCGGTCGAAGGATCGACGACGGCCGCGCCAGAGGGAAGCGTGGTCACCGTCGCCCCGACCGGCGCCGTAACGACCGTGTAGCCGCTGCTCGCGGGCATGTACCAGACGCCCGCGTTGTAATAGTAGTTGGTGTTGGCCCAGCTCACGGCGATCGCGGTCGCCGCCATCGTCGCCACCGCCGCGCCGAACGGATAGAAGCCGACGCCGAACGCGAACGGACTGTACCGGTGATAGACGTACGTGTTGTGCGCGTAGTAGCGGCGGCCGCCGTACGCGTACGGCGCGCGCGCGTACCCGCCCGGCGCCGCCCGCACGGCCGTGTTGCGCTGGATGTTGACGTCGTTGCGGGTGAAGTTGGTGTTGCGGTTGACGTTGGCGTTGCGGTTGACGTTCGTGTTGTTGACGTTGCCGGTCCGTCCGCTCCGGGTGTGGGCCGGCGCGTTGGCCGTGCCGCCGGCGGGAGCGTTTCGGGTCTGCGAGGGCGCCGACCGCGCTTGCGGCGACGCCTGATTGCCGGACCCGGACGGGGCGCTCGGACGAGAGCCCGCCGCCGATCCGCCACCGCCGCGGTACGCGCCGCCGCCTCCGCCGCCCGTGCGCGCGGCTCCGCCGCCACCCATGCGCGCGCCGCCTCCGCCGCCGCCGCGCCCGCCGCGCGCGAACGCCGGCATGGTCGAGGCGCCGACCAGCGACGCGCTCAGCATCAACACCGACGAAAGCCTCGAAAAGAACGACCACCGCCTCGGGCCTTGCTCATTGGAACGCATGAGCCCTCCTTCCCGTGGCGCCCAATGCGAGGCTCGAGCCGCCGCGCGGACCGCCATAACAAAATCTGGGATTGCCAGGCTGGTGGGCAAGCCGAAGCGCGCGGAATCGCGCGGTCCGACGCGAGCAGGAGTACAATCGCCTCGTGCGCATACCCATCCTTGCGATGTGGGTGACCAGCACGCTCGCCATTCTGGGTGTCGAGAAGCGCCTCCGGTGGCTGGAGCTGTTGTTCAAACCGCTGACCACCCTGCTGTTGTTCGCCGTCATCGGAAAGCCCGAGACGACGTTCGCGTGGCTGGTGACGGCGGGCGTGGCGCTGTCGCTGATCGGCGACATCGCGCTGCTCTGGCAAAGCGACCGGGCGTTCATCATCGGCCTGGCCGCGTTCCTGATGGCGCACATCGCGTACGTCAGCGCGTTCCTGGGCGTGGCGGCCTGGTCGCGGCGCGTGGCGGTGGTCGCCGCGTTCGTCGCGGTGGCGTCGTTGCTGCTCGTGCGCGCGACCTGGAAGGGCGCGGCGGGGATGCACGGACCGACGATCGCGTACGCGGCGGTGATCAGCACGATGGTCGTGTCGGCGGCGGCGACGATCGGTGGTCCGCTGCCGCTGGCGCCGTTCGCCGCGGCGGGCGCGCTGCTGTTCTACGCCTCGGATTCCAGCCTGGCGATCAACCGCTTCCGGCGCCCGATCCCGTACGCGTCGCTGATGACGCTGGGACTTTACTGGCTGGGCCAGCTCGGCATCGCCTGCGCGGCCGCGGCGTCGCTCTGAGGCGCCCGACTAGTTGCCGAGCGGCCGGTCGGGGCGGAGCGTGCCGGGACGGATGCGCGAGATCGCCGCCTCGCACAGACGGAAGAAGCGGATCTTCTCGAGCAGCGGGTTCATCCAGCCGACCGTGATGCAGTAGTACTTGTCGCGCGGCGCCGCGTGATGAATCGCGTGATGCTCGGGCGACAGGATCAATCCCGCCCGCTGCAACAGGCGGATCCAGCCCGCTGGGTTCTTCGTGTGCGCCCACTTGTGAAACTGGTTGGTGCAGAAGACGAACAGCGCCGTGCAGGCGATGACGACGCAGGTATAGAAGAGCGGTCCGGTCGTCTTCGGCAGCATGAACAGCACCGACATCAGCACCGGCGCCGCCACGATGCAGTTGTTGCCGTTCGTCTCGACGAAGTCGTGCTTGGTGATGTCTTCGGGATCGACGTGGTGATAGCGGAACGGCCGCACGAAGTTGGGCCCGAAGATCGGGGTGCTCTCGTCGCCGACGGTATCGCCCGCCCAGTGCACGAACCCCGACAGAAAGTCGGACACGACGTAGCCGGTCAGGGCGGCCAGCGAAATACCGATCCAGTCACCGGCGCTGTGACTAGCGGCGATGACGCGCCAGGCGATCCAGACGAGCGACCCGAATACGAACGCGATGCTGGCGATTTCGAGCGCCCGGTGGCCGCGCCCGTACGGGCTCGGTTGGGCAGGAGTTTCCATGATGTTCAGAATATCTTACAGGAACTTAGCCTCACCCGCCGGTCCGATGCAACCACGCGTCGGCAGTGTCGCGCGGGGCGCCCCGGCGAAACAGCACGAAGTCGCCCTTTTCCGCCACCACGCCGTATTGGCCGCTCTGCAGCGCCGCCACCAGCTGATCGCGTTCCGGGCCGACCAGCGGGTGGCGCCCCAGCAGATAGTCGGCGTCGAAGTACCCGTGTAGCAGCGTGTAGGCGTTCTTCCGGCTCGAGACCTGGGCGACCAGCATCTCGGGCGCGGCGACGCTGGCGTCGGCCGGAATCTGGCGGATGAGCGCGTAGAGGTCGTCGTGACGGGCGCGGTCCTCGTCGGTGATCTCGACGTGCAGCGGCCGGAAACCCGCCCACGACGTGTTGTGCTGCAGCACGGGGCCGAGTTGATAGCAGGTCACCAGCGTCGCGCCGACCATCGCGACCTTCCAGGCGCGGGCGCTGCGCTGAACCTCGACCGCGGTCGCGTCTCCGACTTGCGCGGCGCGCGCCCGACGGTCCAGCCAGCGGAGATTCGCCACCACCGCGATGAACAGGAAGCTGGTCCAGTACGCGGTGTACTGGAAGCCCAGCCTCGTCAGCGCAGGATAACGCGTCTCCAGGATCGTGAAGATGAAGCCGGGCAGGGTGCAGAGCAGGCCGATCGGCCGCCGCCAGGGGAAGAAGGCGAGGGGCGACAGCATCTGAAGCAGGTAGATCATCTTGTCGCGCTCGAGCACGACGGTGGTCGTGTAGCCCGGGTTTCCGAACACGGTCTTCAGCACGCCGCCGAAGCCGTGCTCGCCGTCGGGCACCAGGTCCTTGTACTGGTGGACGTAGGCGGTGGCGCCGCCCAGGAAGTGAGGCATCAGCGTCAGCTTCACGACCACGAAATAGATCGCGCCGATCGCGGCCACGACCACGCCGGCGCGGGGGCGCTCGCCGGTCAGCAGCAGGTAGGCGCCGAGCACGACCAGCAGCGCGGACATGTCCTCGCGGTTGGCCAGCGTCAGCACGATCGCCACCGCCGCCCAGCGGTCGCGCCGCGCTTGCAGCAGCGCCAGCGTGGTCCAGAGGAAGAACGGCGCGAACGGCAGGTAATGGAAGTCGTAAAGGTTCGACCCCTGCACGGGCGCGTTGAACAGGAACAGCAGCGCGACCAGGCAGGCGGTCCAGGCGCCGAGATGACGGCGAGCCACCGCGTAGAGGGGGATCGCCGCGCCGCCGATCAGGAACGCCTGCAGGACCAGCAGCGTCTCGGGCCGCGGCAGCAGGCGGTACGGGATCCCGATCAGATACGAGATGTACGTTTCATGAAGGCCGATGTGCGATCCGATCGGTCCGCCCGCGTGGACCGACGTCTTGAACAGCGGGCCGTTCCAGTGGGCGGCGTTCCAGACCAGATTGTTCTCGACGCCCAGGTCGTAGCCGGCGCTCTGCAGGCTGTAATGGTGATGGATGGTGATGATCGAGAAGAAGATGGCGTAGCGCAGGACAGCGATCGCGACGATCGCGGTCGGCAGCCAGGGGGCGCGCGTCAGCAGGGCGGCCACGTCACCGCGCGCGGCGGCGAGGCGGGCGCGCGGGCCGGCGGGCAGCAGCGGCGGCGCCGCCAGCGCGACCCGCATCAGTCCCTGCAGCGCGAGGCCGAACATCGACGCCAGCGCCGCGAAGGTGAGCTCGCGCGGACCGGTCCACAGCTGCCACTGAAACAGCAACGGCACGAAGGCCGCCAGGCAGAGCGGCGCCAGCCGCCGCGCCACGCGGTCGACGGCGTCCAGCCCGGCCGCCCGGCGCGCGATGCAGACGCCCAGGCCCGCGCCGGCCGCCGCGAGCGCGCCCCCGAGCAGGCAGGCGACCACCAGCTTGCGCGAGCCGGCGGGCAGCGTGTTGTTGTAGACGTAGACGGGCAGTCGGCTGCGCGCGCCGAGGAACCAGAGGGCCAGCGCCACCGACGCGCCCTCGGCGGCCAGAAACCCGAGCGCGCGCGCGGCCCGGGTCAGGGGCGGCGTCGGCTCGGTCTCGATCGCGCCCGCCGTCATGAGCGCGCGCATCCTATAACAGGGTTCGCGTGAGGAGCCGGTGAGCTTTGCTCGCCGCGTATCATCGCGGGAGGGTTCGGGAACCCTTTGAGGGTTCCCGAGCTGTAAGATAGACAGGCCCGATGCCCCGGCTGACCGTCGTGGTCCCCTGCTACAACGAAGCCGAGCGGCTGGATCGCGGCCCGTTGCTGGCCTTCGTCGACGGGCACCCCGACGCCTCGCTGCTGCTGGTCGACGACGGTTCCAGCGACGCGACGGGCGCCGTCCTGAACGCGGTGGCGGCGGAGCGTCCCGGCCGGGTCCGCGCGCTGTCGCTGACGCCCAACCGCGGAAAGGCCGAGGCCGTCCGCCAGGGCATGACCGACGCGCTGGCGGCGGGGGCCGAGATCGTCGGGTACCTGGACGCCGACCTCTCGACGCCGCCCGCCGAGATCGACGACCTGCTGGCGGCGCTCGCGCGCCCCGGCGTGCAGGTCGCGATCGGTGCGCGCGTCGGCATGCTCGGCTACGACATCGATCGCAGCGCGGTCCGGCACTACCTCGGGCGCGTGTTCGCGACCGCGGCGTCGCTGATCCTGCGGGCGCGCGTCTACGACACCCAGTGCGGCGCCAAGCTGTTCCGTGCGGGGCCCGCGCTGTCCGCGGCGCTGGCGGGTCCATTCCTGTCGCGCTGGGCGTTCGACGTCGAGCTGCTGGGGCGCCTGCTGATCGGCACGCCCGACGTGACGCCTCTGCCGCTGTCGGCCATCGTCGAGGTTCCCCTGACCGTCTGGCACGACATCAAGGGCTCGAAGCTGGGCCTCGCCGGGATGGCGCGGACGCTGCGCGACCTGGCGATGGTCGCGGCTGACCTGAACGCGCGCCGCCGGGCGGCGGCGCGCTAACATCCAAAATCGCGAAAATCCTGCGTCGTCACAAAGTTTTTGCACGCTGAATCCGTTTGTCGGAGTCGGTGGGCGGAGGATAGATTCGCGACAACCCCCGTGAAGAGATCCGCTTTCTACAAGGCGTTCAGCGAGACCTACCTGGAGTTGGATCCGCGCACCCTCGGCTTCGGGCGGATCTTCTTCGCGCTGGTCCTGATCGGCGATCTGTTGCGCCGCATCCCGCGGCTGCGCGAGTTCTACACGAACGCCGGCATCCTCCCGAACCACACCGTGCTGTGGCGTCCGCCCGTGGCGCGTCTGTTCTCGTTCTTCTTCATGTCGTCGCTGCCCGAGGAGGCGGTGCTCTGGTTCCTGGTCTGCTTCATCTGCTTCTTCTTCTTTCTGATCGGCTGGCGCACGCGGGTGTTCCACGTGCTGTCGTTCATCTGCACCACCAGCCTGCACAACCGCATGCTGTTCGCCGAGAACTGGGGGGGCGTGGCGATCGGGGCGCTGATGGTCTGGACGATGTTCATGCCGACCGGACGCCGGTTCTCGGTCGACGCCGTGCTGGCCAGCATGCGCGCGCGGCGCCACGAGACGCCCGAGGACCTGGCGGCGGGCATACCGCCGGCCGACAACACGCGGTTCCGGTCGTTCGCGGTGCTCTGCCTGCTCCTCCAGATCTCGATCATCTACTGGTTCAACTACGTGCATAAGTCCGGGCAGACCTGGCACGACGGAACCGCCGTCTACTACGTGCTGCACCAGGAGCGGATCATCACCTGGCTGGGCCTGCAGATCCGCCTGCACCTGCCGTACTGGGTGACGAAGCTGTTGACGGAGGGGACGCTGGTCGTCGAGGCGGCGGTGCCGCTGCTGGTCCTGACGCCCGTCTTCTGGCGCGTCACGCGGCCGCTGGCCATCGTGCTGCTGGTCGGCCTGCACGGCAGCATCGCGGCGATGGTCAACCTCGGGATCTTCTCGGCCGCGATGATCGCCTACGATCCCTGGCTGCTCGACACCGTCCACTGGCGGCTGCTCGAGCGGCTGGTGCCGAAAAAGCGGCGCGCGCGGGTCGTCTTCTACGACGTCGACTGCGGCGTCTGCTTCTGGCTGGCGCGGGTGTTCGCGCGCCTGGACGTCCATCGCCGGCTGAAGTTCGTCAGCAACCGCGACACCGCTGCGCTGCCCGCCGATCTCGATCGCGACGTGCTGGACAAGACGATGGTCGTCATCGATCCGGGGATGCCGTCGCGGCGCTGGGGCCGCGCCGACGCCGTGGCCGAGGTGTTCGCGGCGCTGCCGTTCGGGCGGCTCTGGTCGTGGCCGCTGCGCCTGCCCGGCATCAACGCGATCGCGAACGCGCTCTACGACCGTTTCGCCCGCAACCGCACCCGGATCTCGACCTGGCTGGGCCTGGCGGCGTGCGGCGTGCCGAACGCGCCGCGCCTGGTCGAGGAGGCGCCGCCCCCACCGACGCCGTTCCGCAGCTGGCTACGCGTGCGCCGGCCGCTGGTGCGCGAGATGGCCGTCGCGTTCGTGTTCGTGATCCTGGCGGCGGAGGTGTCGGTCGCGAATCCGTCGGTCCCGCGCGCGCTGCGCTTCGAGCGCCGGCCCGACTGGATGGTGGCGGCCGTGATGTACCCCCACGTCTTCGAGAGCTGGTCGCTGTTCTCGCCGGACGCGCCGCTGTCCGACGAGACCGTCGTCGTCGACGCCGTGACGCGCGACGGGCGGCACGTCGATCCGTACAACGAGGTCGGCAGCCGCGTCTGGTCGCTGCCGGTCGACAGCGTGCCGGTGCGGCTCGGCCACGATTCGTTCTGGTGCGACTACACGCTCCGTATCCCCGACGCGCCCCAGTACCACCAGGCGCTGATCGAATGGATCCTGCGCTATCCCGAGCGGACCGGACGCGACCAGGACACGCTGGTCCGCTTCGACGCGTACGTGATCTGGCAGGACAGCCCGAAGCCCGGCGCGCCGCCCGAGCCGACCAACATCCGCAAACGCCGGTTCCTGCACTGGCCGGAGGGGACGCCGTGAAGCTGGCGCGTTTCCGCCGCTGGTTCGTCGACTGCTACATGACGGCCGACGCGCGCAGCCTCGGCTTCGGCCGGATCATCCTGTCGCTGATCCTGCTGTTCGATCTGTGGCACCGCGCGCGGGTCCTCACGCTCTTCTATTCGAACGCCGGGCTGGTGCCGAACCACATGATGCTGTGGCGGCCGCCGACGCAGTGGATGTTCTCGTTCTTCTTCATCCTGTCGAGCCCCGACGAGGTGGCGGTCGGGATGGCGATCTGCGGGCTGATCTATCTGCTGCTGATGATCGGCTGGCGGACCCGGCTGATGCAGTTCCTGGCGCTGATCTGCGTGCTCAGCCTGCACGGGCGCGTCACGCTGCTGGAAAACGGCGGCGACTGGATGCTGGGCGAGCTGGCGCTCTGGACGGCGTTCCTGCCGCTCGGGCGTCGCTTCTCCGTCGACGCCGTGCGCGCCAGCCTGCGCGCGCGCCGCGAGACGACCGCGGCCGAGCTGGCGGATCGCAAGGCGATGGACGTGTCCGGCAGCATGGCCGTCATCTCGCTGGCCGTCTTCGCGCTGGCGCTGCAGATCGCCAACTCGTACATCTTCAACGCGGCCCACAAGGGCGGGCCGACCTGGCGCGAGGGGACGGCGGTGCACTACGTGATGCACCAGGACCGGATGTGCACCTGGCTGGCGGTCTGGATGCGGCCGCACATGACGCTCTGGCTGTCGCGCCTGCTGTCCTGGAGCGCGCTGGCGACGGAGGCGATCCTGCCGGTGATGCTGCTGGCGCCCGTGCGGGGCAGCGCCAAGACCTCGGCCCGCCGGATCGCCATCATTTGCGTCATCGGGCTGCACACCGGGTTCCAGCTGTTCATCAACCTGGGGGTCTTCTCGCTGTCGATGATCGGCTACACGCCGTTCCTGCTGACCGGGGCGGACTGGGATGCGATGGGGCGCTTCGCGCAGCGGCGCAAGCGGCGGCTGGTCGCGTATTTCGACGCCAGCTGCGGTGTCTGTTTCCAGATCGTGCGGCTCTGGTCGCGGCTGGACGTGCTCGGGCGGATCACCTTCCGGTCGAGCGCCGATCTCGCCGCGCCGATCGCCCCGGCCGCGGGCGCCGCCCCGGACGTCGAGCCGAAGATGGGCGTCACGCCCGAGCTGCTGTCGCGGACGATCGTGGTGGTCGACGAGGTGACGGGCGCGAAGTACACGCGGGCGGACGCGGTGGCGCAGATCCTCCGCGCCTTCCCGGTCGGGTGGCTCTGGTCGCTGCCGCTTCGTCTGCCGGGACTGCACGCGCTCGCGAACTGGGGTTACGACGTCTTTTCGCGCCGGCGCGAGCGGATCTCGGTGGGGCTCGGCCTGGCCGCGTGCAGCCTCCCGGCGCGGCCCGAGCCGCCGGCGGCCTCGCCTTCACCCGGACCGGAGCCGGCGCCCGCGGCGGACGCGCCGCCCGCGGAAGCGCAGATCACGGCCCCGTCGCAGCCGATCGCGGCGATGGTCGCGCAGGCAGCCGCCGTCGCGCCGGCGGTTGCGATCGAATTCGCCGATCCGCCTGTGGCCGCGCCCGAGCCCGCCGTCGCGCCCGTTGCCGTCGTCGCGCCCGTTGCCGCGGTCGCGCCGGCCCCGCTCGAGCCCGCGCCGTTCCGCCGGCAATGGCGCTGGCTGGTGACCGTCCTGCGCGAGGGCGCGGTGCTGGCCTTCATCATCACGCTGGTCAGCGAGACACTGTTCATCAACGCCGCGATCCCGAAGTTCCTGAAGCACGAGCAGCCGCTCTGGATCAAACGCCTGGTCGCCTATCCGCGTCTCATCCAGGCCTGGTCGATGTTCGCGTCGGACGCGCCCACCGGCGATCAGACGATGGTGGTCGACGCGGTGACCGTCGATGGGCGGCACGTCGATCCCTACAGCGAGGCGACCTCCCGCTATCCCAATCCGGGGCGAGACGAGATCCCGGACCGCCTCGACAACGATTCATTCGTGTTCAACTACTCGGGCCGCATCCCGACCTCGGGCGCGTACCACCAGGCGCTGACGGAGTGGATCCTCGCCTACCACGAGCGGACCGGCCGCCCGAACGATCGCATCATCCGCTTCGACGCCTACGAGGTCGACGACGACAGCCCACCCATCGGCCAGCTCAAGCCGCGCAACATCCGCAGCCACATCTTCCTGAGCTATCCGCCAAAGCGGTAGGGCGGGCCCCTCACCCGCCGAGCCTTCGGCTCGGCGACCTCTCCCCACTTCGTGGGGCGAGGTGGAGAAAATCACCGGGGCGGGGTGACCGTGACGCGGACCCAGCGGCCGGGGCGGATGACCAGCGTGCCGCTGACGGCGATCTGCGCGGGCGGCACCCAGACGGTCCCGAGCTCGGGCGGGCGCTCGTAGTGGCCCGACGCCCAGACCCAGGCGATGCCGTTCCAGTCGTAGCGCCCTTGGATCCACGTCGCGCCGGCGAACGGCGCGGGCGGCGGCGTCTCGTCGGGCGGCGGCGGGCAGGTGGGACGATCGACGGCGCCCAGCTGGCGCAGGCGCAGCTTCTGCATCACGCGCAGATCGAGGGCCGCCTGCGTCTCCCAGCGCACGCGCTCGGCCGCCTCCGCCTGCGCGGCCTGCAGACGTCGCGCCTCCGCGTCCATCTCGCGGAACATCGCCTCGTCGCGCTTGCGGCGAAAATCGGGGTCCGCCCCCATCGCCTGCAGTCGCCCGACCAGCCCGAAGCGCAGATCGATCGCCGCGCGCCGCGCGACGACGGCGTCCATCTCGCGCCGCGCGCGGATCTCGTACTGCCGGCGCTGTTCCTCGAGGCGGGCCGCGACGCGCGCCTCCTCCAGGCGCTGGCGGAGCATCGGATCGGCCCCCCGCTGCCGCAGGCTCGCCAAAAGCTGCCAGCGGATCGCGAACGCCGCCTGGCGCGCGCGCCATTCGCGGGCCCGGCGCTCGGCGGCCTCGCGCTCGGCCTTCGCGTGCGCGTCGGCCTCGACCACGAGCCGCGCCTGCTCGGCCGCGCGCTGTTTCTCCCGTTCGGCGTCCAGCTCCGCGCGCCGCTGTCGTTCCAGGGCTTCGCGCCGCGCGCGGTCGGGCGCGTCGCGCCGCGCGCGCTCGGCCTCCTCCGCCTGCTCGCGGCGCAATCGTTCTTGCTCGCGCTGGAGGCGCTCGTGTTCTGCGCGCGAAGCTGCCGCCTGCCGGCTCCGATTCTCCTCGTCCGCGGCGGCCTGTTTCCGTCGTTTTTCCTCCGCGGCGGCGTCGGCACGGCGCCAGGCCTCTTCGGCCGCCCGCTTCTCCGCGGCTTGCCGCGCCCGCAGCCGTGCCATCGGGTCGGCGCCCGCGCGCTGCAACGATCCGAGCAGCCAGACGCGCAGCTCCCGCGCGCGCCTGTCCTGCTCCGCGCGGATCGCCGCCTGCCGCGCCCGCTCTTCGGCCTCGACGTCGACCATCCGGACCAGCTCCAGGAACACCTGGGCGCCGCTCGGGTCCTGCGCGACCGGATCGGTCGACAGCGTCATCGCGCATCGGCCCGCCGCCGAAGCGCCCAGATCGACGCTGCCCCGGACGACGGTCGCGCCCACGTCACCGGGCGGCAGGCTGGGCGGTGGCAGCGCCGCCCGCGCGGCGTCCGTGGCGGCGGCGCCCGGATTGATCTCGCCGGCGACGGTCGCGGACCCACCCGGGCCGGCCGCGGTCCCCTCCGCGCGCACCGGCGGCGCCACGGCACCGACCAGCGAACCGATCAGCCGGGCCTGCGCCTGGCGCTCGCGTTCCAGCTCGGCGAGACGGCGCGTCCGGTAGTTGTCGAACGTCTCGCCGATCGTCCCTTCACGTTCGGCGCTCGGGCAGGCGACCTGATAATGAAGCTGCACCGCGCGCGGCAGCGCCACGACGTAATGAAGGACCTGCGCGCTTCCGCTCTGCGGCACCGGGATCTCGGCCACGATCGCGGGCGCCGTCGAGCTCGGCGGGCCGGCGAACGCCGTCGATCGCCCGACGATCTGCGTTTGCAACTGCGGCCCGCAGCCGGTGAGCGCGGTCACCGCCGCCGCTCCCAACCACACCGTGCGCTTCGCTCGGCGCCCGATCCCCGGCTTGAGCGTCACTCGCTGCGAGAATATTTGTGGGTGCATGTGCCGTCAACCTGTGGGTAAAAAGACGGCAGCCCTGGCGCGGAAATTTCAGCGGCCGTCATCAATCGAACGAGGAGCTTCATGATCACCACCTGGGTTCGCCTCTTCACGCTGTCGCTGATCACGCTCGCCGCCTGCGCGACGACCGATACCGCCAATCACTATCGCCCCGCGCTGGCCAGCCAGGAGCAGTGCTGTCAGCAGCTGCGGGACCCGAACGCGCAGCGCGCCTGCCTGGCGGACATCCCCCGCACCCAGGACGAGACGTCGCCCATCAATCAAGAGACCTTCCAGTGTGTCGAGCGCCATTTCGCCTGCGATCCGGCGACCGGAAAGGCGACGCGCGACTCCGCCCAGCAGCAGCTGGACTGCCTGAACGATCTCGAGTCGACCCAGCAGGCACGCAACGAAGCGCCCGCGCCCGTCAAGTGACCTGACGGGGGCAGTACCGATCCACCCGTCGCATCCCCCTCGACATCGTGCCATCCGACGCTAAGAATGCGTCCATGGCGAACAGCTTCGGCAGCCGGTCCACCCTCGACGTCGGGAAACGCAAGTTAGAAATCCACAAACTCTCCGCGATGGAGAAGGCCGGCTTCGCGCCGGGGCGGCTGCCGTTTTCGCTGCGCATCCTGCTCGAGAACCTGCTGCGCCACGAGGACGGCAAGCAGGTCAAGGAGGCGGACATCCGCGCGCTGGCCGGCTGGGACCCGAAGAGCGCCCCCGCGAACGAGATCGCCTTCATGCCGGCCCGGGTGCTGCTGCAGGACTTCACCGGCGTTCCGGCGGTGGTCGATCTGGCGGCGATGCGGGCGGCGATGAAGAACCTGGGCGGCGACCCGACGCGCATCAATCCGCTGCTACCCGCGGAGCTGGTGATCGATCACTCGGTGCAGGTCGACGAATTCGGCAAGCCGGAGGCGCTGTCGCTGAACGCGCAGATCGAATTTTCGCGCAACAAGGAACGCTACGCGTTTCTCCGCTGGGGCCAGGCGGCGTTCCGCAACTTCGCGGTCGTGCCGCCCGACACCGGCATCGTCCACCAGGTGAACCTGGAATACCTGGCGCGCGTCGTGTTCACGAACGAATCGAAGTCGGGCCCCGCGCAGGCGTACCCGGACACGCTGGTCGGGACGGACTCGCACACGACGATGGTGAACGGCCTGGGTGTGCTCGGCTGGGGCGTCGGCGGGATCGAGGCGGAGGCGGCGATGCTGGGACAGCCGCTGTCGATGCTGATTCCGCAGGTGGTCGGCTTCCGCCTGCACGGCAAGCTGCGCGAGGGCTCGACGGCGACCGACCTGGTGCTGACGGTGACCGAGATCCTGCGCAAGGCGGGCGTGGTCGGGAAGTTCGTCGAGTTCTTCGGCACGGGCGTGGCGGCGCTGTCGCTGGCTGACCGCGCCACGATCGCAAACATGGCGCCCGAGTACGGTGCCACCTGCGGCATCTTTCCGATCGACGACGAGACCCTGCGCTACCTCCGTTTCACGGGGCGCAAGGCGGAGGACGTCGAGCTGGTCGAGGCCTACGCCCGCGAGCAGGGATTGTTCCACGGGCCGTCCACGCCCGAGGCGGAGTACTCCAGCGTCGTCGACCTGGACCTGGCGAGCGTCGAGCCGAGCGTCGCGGGGCCCAAGCGGCCGCAGGACCGCGTCGGCCTGTTCCAGACCCGCAAGTCGTTCGAGGATGCGCTGCCCAGCCTGGCCAAGCCGAAGGCGAAGAAGAAGGCCTCCGCGACGGCAGATGCGCCGCTGGACCAGGACACCAACATCGGCTACGCGCCGGCCGCCGCGCCGTCGTCGGACGTGAAGAACGGTTCGGTCGTCATCGCCGCGATCACCAGCTGCACCAACACCTCGAACCCGTCGGTG
>Ga0066395_10000339_pt1 | contig 17599 bp, 28 predicted proteins | sample PanSoiPlot1MoBio_FD_61218 | JGI IMG/M metagenome (GOLD analysis project Ga0066395, IMG submission 61218) | Tropical forest soil microbial communities from Panama analyzed to predict greenhouse gas emissions - Panama Soil Plot 1 MoBio | ecosystem: Environmental > Terrestrial > Soil > Tropical... | reverse complement strand
AAGACGATCAGCTCGATCTGCCTTGGCTAGTTGACAAGCTGGCCGGTCAGAACCCGCTCACGATGCTTGGGCGGGCAGACGACAAGGCTGCGACCACGAGGTTCAGTCGAGCCTATTGGTTCGCACGCGACACCGTCGAGATCTACAATCGTGGCAAGACGGCGGGACACCGCCTCTCGCTTCGACTGATTGAAGGGTAACGTGCGGATGCGACTCAGAGATGAGTCGCCTCCCGGACGTTATCATCGGATATCGTCTAAACCACAAGGAGGGTACCAATGCCGGAATACCAATACGACGATCTTCTCAGGAAGATCTCGGCCTTGTTGGCCAAGGCGGAATCGACTCCGTTCGAGGCAGAGCGCGAGTCGTTCATGAACGCGGCCAACAACATGATGAACAAATATCGGATCGAGCTTTGGGAACTGCAGCAGAAGCAGCAGGGCAAGATCGCAGAGCGCGAGCCGATCATCAGGGACTTCGACTACAGGTTCGCCTTTGAGTCGGGGCCGTTCCCGGACATCTGCGACTCGTTGTGGTGGATGTTCCTCGCGGCAGCGAGGTTCTGCAATGTCGTCGTGGCATTGCATAAGCAGCACTACAGCGGTGAGTCGCGGACGTACGCGAGCTACAAGGTGCCGACCATCGGCACCGAGTCCGACCTGGGCTATCTCCAGTTGCTGTTCTCTTCGCTCATGACTCAACTGATGGCGTCGATCTACCCGAGGGTGAATCACAACATTAGCTACGAAGAGAACTTGCGGAAGTTTCGCGAGGCTGGCTGGGGCTGGCACGAAGTGGCGAAGGCGATGCGTGAGGCCGGTTACGACGCAGACATGGAGTACGACGCGGCGTACAAGAAGATGATCCGCGCGTACCGCGCATACTGCAAGAACACCGGCATCCCGCAGAACTACGCTCACTTCAAGACGTTTCGGCGTAACTTCGCCAGCGGCTTCGAATCGCGCATCTCTGCCCGGATGGTCGAGATGCGGACGCAGGACGAGTCAAGCAACGGCGGAGGCGAGTCTACTGGACTCGCAATCGCTCTCCGCGATCAGCTGGATGTCAACCGGGCGTACATGAACCAGGAGTTCCCAAGCGTACCGAGCACGGGTAAGCGCAACGCTGTCGCAGTACGAACGCGCAAGCACGACAGCGCGGCGTACGGTGCTGGGCGCGAGGCCGGCAGCAAAGCGAACATCTCCGGTCGGCCGGAGCGCGGCGTCGGCGGACAAGGCGGTCGCGAGTTGAAGCAGTAAGCGCCGAGAGGGTAGGCGCTAGCCTACCCTGGCGGAGCATACCGCTCAACAAAGGAGGGTACCATGACGAAGGTAGGTCTCGACTTGGCCGACCACCGGACACGCATCCTGCACAACTTTGAGCAGGGTCGGCGTACTATCGTGATCGAACGTCACAAGTTTAAGATGAAGGTGCAGAGAGTCTCGAACGTCGATTACATCATCGTCTCTCCAGTCGAGGGATTCGTCCCTTGCGCTAACTTCATCCGGAGTGAACTCGAATATTCAAAGGAGATGAACCGTCGTGCCCGTCCGGCAGAAGACCGTGGAAAGCGTCAACGTTGACGGCAGAGAGATTGCCTTCAACTGGCGCGAGATCGAGTCGTCGAACGTCGCTTGGATTGGATGGCCTGTAACGGGCGAACCGTTAATGATCGTCCAATATCACAGCGGCGCGTACTACGGCTACATCGGCGTGCCGCGACAGAAGGCGGTCGCGGCGGCGAACGCCGTCAGTACTGGGTCGTACATCAACCGGAACATCCGGGGAAAGTACAGACCCGTGCGCCTCGAAATCGAGTGATTGCGCAACCGCCCGCATGAAAACCGGGCGGCTCGGAGTCACTCGACTCCAAAAAGCCCTGGTAATCCAGGGTAGAAAACGACGTGCCTATGGTATAAACTTAGGCCGTCCCAAAATCCCATAAGGAGGGAGCGCCATGGCGAGAACGCCAAAGGCATCGGTGAACACCGACCGCCTTGTCAAGCTGCTGCGTAGCGGCGGCGACGACAAGCACTCGGTGATCGCCGAAAAGCTCGGGGTCACCCCGAGTCAGTTGGACATGATGACGTTCCACCGCGCACGGCTGGCGGCGGGCATCATCAAGAAGGCTCCGGCCACGGAGAAGTCCGTCCGTCAGTTGCGTGACGGCTCTCAGCTTCGCTGGGAGGAGATCGCAGCGCGGATCGGTCTCGGTGTCGCAGCAACCAAGACCCTCTACGAAGAGGGTGGCGGTGATTTGGAGAACACGTACATCGGTCGCGGTCGCGACCACAACGCCGACAACGGCGGTGGCACGCCGAAGCGGAGCACGACCAAGCGCGGCGCAGCCGCGTCTGGAAAGCGCGGCGCAACGAAGCGCGGCGCGTCGAAGCGTTCGTCGGCCAAGGCCGGCAGCGCCAAGCGGTCGAGCAAGAAGTCGGCGGCAGCGCCGACCCGCGCTCGCACGCGTGCTCAGCGAGCCGCGAGGGCAAGCGGAAACCCCTCCTAGCGGCGGCTGGCCAAGCAGCCAGGAGCGGCGACACGGCGGAAATGGGAGAACTTCTCAAGCCGGGTCGCCGCTTCTGGTTCTGGAACCGAATGCCCGGTTACCCACCGTACGTGATTGGACCACTGCTCGCAGTCGGGCAGATCCGCTACTTCCCAAAAGGCCCAATCATCGATAAGTACACGGGCGAAGATACAGGCCGGGTTCGCAAGCAAGGTCTCGTCCAGGTCTATGCTGATCCGGGCGGTATGCGAACGCTCGCGGTTGCCGATATACGTCTCAAGGATCCACGACGATGAAGTGTGCATGTGGTTGTGGCAAGGAGACGACCCGCTATCGCGGGAAGGATCGGCAATACGTACACGGCCATAACAGCCGGAGGCCCGAGCGTCGAACGGCATCGAGTCAGCAAATGACAGAGTTAAACCGGACTATCGACAGATCCGGCGAAAACAATCCGCAGTGGAAGGGAGACGAGGCTTCGGTCAAAGCTCTCCACTTCTGGGTGTATGCGAGGAAGACTCGTTTGGGATTCTGCGAGAGATGCGGTCGAACGCCGCTGTCCGGGTGGACGGACTTCGCCAATATCTCGGGCGAGTATCGTCGAGACATTGACGACTACATCGAACTCTGTCGTTCCTGTCACCGATTGTTCGACAACGGGTCGCTAGCCGTCGCAGACATCCGGCTCAAAGATCCGAGAAGGTGAACTGCCCGGAGCGGCGAGCAGCCGCTCTGGGGAGGTCATCTGACTTCCACTACAAACCACAAGGAGGGTACCATGACCTTAAAGCCCGAGGATCGCAAAGCGATCCTCGACAAGCTTCGCGAAGCTCGTGAACAACTCCAGGTAGCTCGATCCCTCGTCATCGACGGGGCCGGACTACCAGGCCCGATGGCCGACGCCTCGCATGCGGCTGAGAAGGCTCAACACGCGGCATTCGATGCTAAGGCTCTCATCCGAGAGCAACTGGGCGTCTAATGGCTAGACAGAAGAGTCGTCCCGTACGTTGGGCAGCGGCGGCAGGTAACGCTCGCACCAAGCTCGATGAGGTGCAGGCAGCCGCCGACGGCCTAGCCGAAGCTCTCCAGGAGTTGAAAGACATCCAGGACGAGTACGAGGAATGGCGCGACAGTCTGCCCGAGAACCTCCAAGGTTCGGCCCTCGGCGAGAAGCTCAACGCCGTCGTCGATGAGATCGACCTTGAGAGTCTGGTCGATAACCCGTTGGAGAACTGGACAGAAGTCGAGTCAGCCATCGATCAAGCAGAGGGCGTAGATCTGCCGCTCGGCTTCGGGAGAGATTGATGCCTATCAAGCGAGAGAACATCAAGCTCTATACCTCCGATAGCGGCCCGGCGCACTGTCAATGGTGCGGCGAGCGGTTCAAAGGCGAGGATCGGGCAGAAGTCGTATTCAAGTTTGACCTCAAAGAAGCACTAGAGGCCAGACCGGGTGAGGTGCGCGATCCGATCTCGCACTATGTCATCCACGCGACCTGCTTCAATCCCGAGACGATGGAGATCGCGTGATGTCCATGCTCGATACGCCGGACGCCATCGAGTGGTATCGGCGGCAGGTAATGCTCCACCGGATGGAACTAGAGTTGAAGGGCATCCGGTTTCGAGTCAATACCTTCGCCGCCGCTCGGAAGGAGTTGAACCTACCTCCGCGTACACCACGCAAGAAGGTGCTCGCGGCCTACAAAGAAAGGTATGGGATATGAGCGAAGAGAAGCCGTTTACTGCCGGCGAGTTGAACCATGCGGTCGAAACGAGGCGTCGTTTGAAGATCAACGAGATCCGCCAAGTTCTCCGCGACTCTGCTCACGACCTGCAGTATCTTGTCGAACATCCGGAGATCATGGACGGCTGGTCTCCGGCTCAAGTCGCCTGGTACAAGGAGCACCTGGAACTGAACATGGAGGCTCTGAAGAAACTCCAGACGGACATCGCAGATCTGTTGGAGAAGAAGAAGCAGATGAGGTGATTGACGACCGGGCGAGTAACGTCGCCCGGACGTGAACCACCCAACAAAAGGAGGGTACCAATGAGCGAGCAGTTCGTTTCAAAACTGCCCGTATACGCCGCCAGGAGAAGCAAAGACTTCCCGGCCTACTTGATCGTGGAGTGCGGTTACGAGGATTGCCCCAGCCGTCTCGATGATCGAGTGTTCATGGTCGCGGAGCGTACTTGGCTTCGTCCCATGCGTCGCGTAGCTCGTACAACCGGCCTGCGCTACACTATCGTCGGCCGTAGTTGTCCGTACTGCTTTCGCGCGGGGCGGCTCCCTAGTCGGAGGGACATAGATTAGGCTTGTACGGTGTTGCAGACAAAGCCGGAAAGCCTTGAAAAGACCCTCGGCCCTGTGCCGAGTGGTACCCTCCAATGGGTGGGGGCGGTCGAATGGTACCCGGCCGCCCCCAAAGTTTGCCGTAGCGAAAGGAGGGAACCAAACATGGCAAAGCGCAAGACAGCTGACGTCGAGTTCGTGGACGATCTGCCCTTGAAGCCGAAGCATATTCCGTGGAAGGATCGGTTGGAGCCGGTCTACCGGAACCCCGGTTACTGGGCGCGCATCAACACGGCCGATACGCCTGAGAAGGCGATGTCGCAGCAGGGCAACCTGACTTCGCGTAAGGTAAGCATCCCCGATCCGGAAGGTGACTGGGACTTCGCCTCGCGTGGTTGTGAAGTGTTCGCCAAGTACAACGGAACATACAAAAGGAAGGCACCAAGTGGACGCGTTCGCAGAACTCAACGAAAGAGGTGATCGCTGTGCGGTCTACTTCCGCTACAGCGACGAAGCCAAGAATGCGGTCAAGAGCATTCCTGGTGCGCGTTTTGTCCCGATAAGTGACGGAGTGGCGGCTCACTGGACTCTGCCGCTCGACTTGACGGCCATGAGGGAACTCCGAGAGAAGTTCGGCAACGGACTTGTTCTCGGGAATGCCATCAAGGCCTGGGGTCGGGTGGCGGTCAACCAGGAAGGCCAACTACGAGAGATGTCGGTAGCGGACGACGTTCCTATCGACAATCTTAAGCTCGCCAAGAAGATTCCAGACTTGGCCGAGTGGTTCCGTCCCTATCAGAGAGCGGACACGAAGTTCATGGCGACGACGAATTGCCTGAACCTACTCGAACCTCGACTCGGCAAGACGACAGAGGTGATTGCGGCGGTCTTCGAAGCAGACTTGGAGAACGGCGCTCACCTCGTCGTCGCGCCGAAAACGACGCTGGATCAAGTCTGGCGTTATGAGGTCGAGCGGTGGACGGATCATGTCGTCGTAACCTACTCCGGTGATCTGAATCAAAAAGAGAAGGCCGATGCCGAGCGTCTGGTGGACAAGTGTCTCGACAAGGGCTGGCCGTTCTGGTTCGTGACGACGGCGGACATGGTTCGTCGTGGCTCATACCCGGATCTACAAGAGTGGAACTCGTTCACCATCGATGAGTTCCACAAGACCGGCCTACCCGAGACGGGCACGGTGTTCAGCAAGGCAGCAAAGAAGGTGCCAACTCTCCGGAAGTTCGCTCTCAGCGGAACGCCGATGGGCGGCAAGCCGATCAAGTTGTTCGGTGCGCTCCAGTGGCTCGAACCGGCAGTCCATACGTCCAAGTGGAATTGGGCGTATCAGTGGCTGGTGGTCGAGAACGTCTGGGGCAACCACAAGAAGATCGGCCGCATCAAGCCCGGCCGGGAAGACCAGTTCTACCTTGTTCATGCCCGTTACATGGTACGTCGCTTGCGGTCGGAAGTTCTACCGCAACTGCCCGAGAAACTCTGGATCGACGTTGATGTGGATATGACGAAGTCGCAGGGCGCACAGTACACTACGTTCGCTCGCGATGCCGAGATCCGCATCGAGGAATACCACCTCTCTGCCACCTCGATCCTCGCGGAGTACACGAGGCTCAAGCAATTCGCGAACCATCGCTGTACCGTCGAGGCGTACGAGGTAGTTGACGAGGACACGGGCCGGGTGAACTTGAAGGTGAAAGCCACCGAGGAGTCCGGCAAGATTCCTGCTCTGCTCGACCGTTTGGCCGAGGAGGGCATCGATCCCGATGACCCGGAAGGCGACGCGCAAGCTATCGTCGTCAGCCAGTTTCGCGAGACCGCCGAGATGATCCAACGCTACCTGACGAAGATCGGGATTGGCTGCGAGATCATTTCGGGGCCGGTGCGACTGTCTACGCGGAACGAGATAATGGCCGAGTTCGCGGAAGGCAATTTGCGAGTCGTAGTGCTCGTGACTGCCGCAGCCGGAGTCGGCATTACACTCAACCGTGCTTCGACAGTCCACCTGCTCGACGAGACCTGGAACCCCGACGATCAGGAGCAAGTCGCCGACCGCGCTCTGGACACGAACGATCTTCACCAAGTGACGGTCTTCACGTACCGGAGCAAGGGAACAATCGAACAGTACATCCAGGAAGTCACAGACGAGAAGATGGACATCAACCGCGACGTTCTGGATCTCCGACGGCAGGGATTGAAGGCGATCAAATGATCACATGGATCGCGATAGCGGCTGGCGTGATCACAGGCTTCATCCGCTTCTTCGCCAAGAAGCAGTACGAGCGCGACCAGCGGAAGGCCGACGACGACGACAACGTCGTGGATCTCGACAGCCACCGACAGTGAGACGGGTACTGTATCCCCCGAGCGACCATTCACAGCGGCCACACACCACAACTCAAAACACTTCCCGCGCGGGCGTACGCGAGGCCCGGCTTAGGCGTCTATTTGTCGCGCTCGCGCATATACGCGCGTAGGCGAGAGATTAGCCGCCCGGCAGCGGCGCTCGCGTAGGCGCGCGGGAGGCATTTCAACATGTCCGGTATAGCTCGGTATGTTTCGGCAGACACGTCCGATCCGGAAAGCCGCTATTTCCGGGAAAAACGTAATTGCGTGACTTTACTTTTTCAACTCGACGTAGTAGAGTTTTCCCCTCGCACACCGGAGGCGGCTGACGACGCCAACTTCGCCGCCTCCGGTCTATTACCCCAAAAGGAGAAAATCAATTTCTGCCCGACCCAAAACCCGTCGTCGCGCTCCTCAATCAGATATACTGAGTCAGCTACCGCGTCTCCGTACTTCTGAGCGAGGTACATTCAAGAGATGTCGGTGGAAGTGGTGGCAGGAGTTTGAGGAGAATCTCCACCCGAAGACAGATCTACCGCCACTCCGCTTCGGCACTCTAGTCCACAAGTCGCTCGCGGATTACTACAAGAAGGGCAGGAAACGCGGCCCTCATCCGGCGAAGCGGTTTGCCTTCCATTACGAGCAGGAACTGAAGCAGCAGGTCGAGTTCGGCTTCAAGGTACAGGATTTGGAAGGCGACGAGAAGTGGGCGGAGGCTGGTGATCTCGGAGAGGCGATGCTCAAACACTACGTCGATCATTGGGGCGCAGACGATGAGTGGGAGGTCATCGTAACGGAGCAGCCGTTCCAGCAACTTGTCTACAAACCCGGCGTCAAGGAGACATGGCCCTACACCGAGACGAGGACACCGTGGTTTTGGTACGTCGGCGTTATCGACTTGATCGCACGGCACATTCCAAGTTCTAAGCTGCATGTTTGGGATCACAAGACGGCCGCTGCGATCCAACTACAGTACCTCTCGCTCGATCCGCAATCGACCGGCTACATGACCTGGGGACTCGACTGGATCTACGAGAAGGGTTTGCTGAAGCCGAACGAGAAGCCAGCCGGCATGCTTTACAACCACCTCCGCAAACAGTTCCCGGACGAGCGCCCGTTCGAATGGCACAACGGCAGGAAGGTCTATCAGAACAAGGATGGATCTCCAAGTGCTAAGCAGCCAGCGCCGTACTTCGTCCGCACGCCGATCTACCGAGATGATCACGAGCGCGAGGCGGCGCGTCGGCAAATCCTCTTCGAGATGCTCGACATGGAGCGCGTACGACGCGCACCGAGAGAGCCGGGGCAGCCACCCGACATCGCCTACAAGAACCAGGGGCAGTTTACCTGCGTCGGATGTTGGTGCTTCGACTTCTGCGAGCTTCATGAGGCGGGTCACGATTGGGATGAGATGCGCGATCTAGTAGCGAGCGATTGGTCGCCGTACTCCGAACACGAGATCTACATCGGCGACACGAGCCGATAAGGAGGGAGCAATGGACTTCGAAGTGTACTTGGATGAGGAGACGGGCATGTACCATCTCTTCAAAGCGGGAGCGCCAGTTCCGGATTCCCTGGCGTACGTCGGTACGGCGACGGTCGCATTCAAGGCCGAGACGCAACAATACCTGAAGTCGATGGGCGATCCGGATGCCTGAGATACGTCCTGTGGGCGCGTCTCGGAGGATCAACATGCTGATCCATTCGGACATCGGTGTCGGCAAGACGAGTCTGATCGGTACAGGCGGCAAGGATTACAAGATCCTCATGGTCAGACCGCCGACCGAACACGCCGATCCGATCCTTGGCTCCGGAGTCCAAGAGATGATCGTTCGACATTGGGAGGAGATGTTCGACGGTCTGGAGTATCTGCGGCACGAAGGCTCGCAATGGGACTGGGTGTTCCTCGATAACATTTCGCTCTTCCAGGACATCGGCCTGGACGACGTGTACGAGGGCATGCTTGATCGCCACGGCCCACCGGGAGCAGACGCTCGCAAGAAGCGCGAGCAGTATGGCCCGGATCGCGGCGAGTACCGCGTCAACATGTGGCGACTCGGCCAGTGGATCCGCCACGCGGTCGGAGCGGCCGAGTTCAACCTGGGTATCATGGCCCATTCGTTCTGGTGGGAACCGAGAGTCGAGGATGTACAGAACTCGAATCTCCAGCCATGTTTGTGGCCGTGGATCCAGGGAATCGGTATGCCCTCGAAGATTTGCGGGATGATGAACATCGTCGGCTACATGGAGGTACGGACTATCGAGAGAGGCTCACGCAGGATTCCAACTCGCGTTCTCCACACAAACAAGTCGGAGAACTGGTACGCGAAGTGTCAGTTCAAGAAACCGGACGGCACTAGCGTCTTCGGCAACGGAGATCTCGTCAATCCGACGCTGCCGAAGCTACTCGATCTGATCGCCGCAGGAAGGCCGAAAAATGCCGATGATCGAAGGCACAGAGGAGGTAACACTTCAGGCAATGATGCTCGTGTTCGTCGGCGTACGCGCAAAGCTGTACGATCTTGATGTCACGACGGATTTGCCGACTGAAGAGAAACACATCGCGGCGACCGCGTTCTACAACGGTAACCACCGCAGCTACATCGATCTACGAGGAAGGTCTCCCGAGGAAGTCGCTGAGCAACTCAAGCAAGACATCCTCGACAAGATGAAGGATCTATCACGAAGGAGGGAGCAGTAGTGGCATCAATCAAATACGATGTCAGCGACGTACCGGAAGGTGGCGGCGGGGAACAGCCGCAGCCTGCGCTCTACAAGGGGAAGATCGTTTCGGTCGTCAATCGCAAGAAGAACGCGCGGGGCGAGGCTTGTAACGATCTGGAAGTCGTCGTTGACGTAGGTTCGGAGTTCGCCCGTCTCTGGACGTACATCCAACTCGACAACCCGGCGACGAAGTGGAAGCTCCGCGAGTTCACGGACGCGATGGATCTGCCGCCCAAGGGCGCCATCGATCCGGTGAAGCTCAAGAACAAGCCCGTCACGGTCAAGGTCTCGGCCGACACCGATCTCGACGGCAACTACCGGGGCCGCGTCAAGAACCTCTTCAAGCCCGGCACGATGGAGGAGGCCGAGGAGACGACAGAGGGAGACGAGGAGCCGCTGACCCGCGACGAGTTGGAGTCGTGGGACAACGCCGATCTGAAGGCCGAGTTGGAGGCGCGCGACATCACGCTCTCCGGCCGGTTTACGGCGGCCAAGGCCATCGACGCGATCATGGAGCAGGTCGAGGGCGACGAGGAGCCAGAGGAAGAGGAGCCGGAGGAAGAGGAGCCGGAGGCATCCGGCAACGGCTCGGGCACACTCGCTAACGTCGATCCGGAGTTGCTAGAGGAACTCAAGCCGGACGCCGATTACTACGAAGACTGGTCTGACGAAGACATCAAGGCGTTCGTGGACGATCTCGGGATCGCCGGCAATATCTCCGGACGGAAGACCCGTAACAAGCTCATCACGGCCATTACCGATCTCGCGGAGCAAAACGAGAACGGCGACGGCGAGGATGGCGAGCCTGCGGACGACTACGACTCTTGGGAACTCCAGGAGCTGAAGGACGAGGTAGCCGTCCGGAACGAGGCGGGATCGGACATCAAGATCAGGGGAAGGCAGACCACGGACAAGCTCGTCGAGGCTCTGCGAGAAGACGACAAGACGGCAGAGCCATTCTAGCATGATCGGGCGCGACGGAACGTTGCGGACAGAGGAGATGTCGCTGGCGACGATCCTCCGCATGCACGGTTACGAGCCGCGCATGGAGTGGAAGTCGGCGCGAGTCGTCGTCTGGGTGATCGACAAGGACACCGTCGAGGATGACGAGTACCTGGAAGATCTCCTGGCCGAGTATCTCAGCGGCGAGGTTCGCATTGAGCCTCGCCGCTTCCTGCGTGAGTTCGGTCTTGTCCGAAAGGAACTCTACAACTTCATGGACATCCACGGCCAGAACGACCGCAGACCTGTCCGCCGTCTCGTCGCGGCGGACGATGCCGCAGGTACATGACAGACATATAAGGCAGCTCAGGCCTTACCTCGTCGGTCGGCCCAAGGCCAACGGGGAGTGGGATCTACTTTGCCCCTTTCACGGTGACAGCAAACGGTCAGCGTCGCTCAACGTATACACGGGAGCCTGGCATTGCTTTGGCTGTGGAGCCTCAGGAGGCATCCTCGACCTGATCCGGCGCAAGGGCCAATGGATTCCTCCGGGCCGCAGCGGATCGAATGGCCGCGTCTTTTCGCGTACGCCTCGCGAGGGAGAACAGGAGATCATCAGCGAGGGTCATATCAAGGGATGGCACTCGGCGCTACTCTCCAATGAAGTCGCGCTCGACTACCTGATCGGAGAACGGGGCATTCACACCAAGACTTTAGCTGACTTCGAGATCGGATGGGACGTAGACCGAGATGTCTACACGATTCCGATTCGCGGCCCCAAGAAGGAGATTTGGAACGTCCGGCGCTACACGACGCGGCCAGGACGGACGAAGATCTGGTCTGTGACTGGGATGCGTGCTTGCGAGCTATACCCATACAGTCAGCTAGAGTCCGACCGCATTATCATCGGCGGCGGCGAGTGGGATATCCTCGCGACCATCCAGCACGGCTACGCGGCAATTACGCGGACTGCTTCCGAGGAGACATGGCACTCCAGGTGGAACCGTCTCTTCAAAGATAAGTTGGTGTACCTCTGCCATGACGCGGACAAGACCGGCGTTAGCGCGAACACGAAAGTGGCGAACGCGCTCAAGAAGTACGCCGACGTACGCATCGTCAAGCTACCGTACGAGATCGAGTCCAAGCATGGCAAGGATCTGACCGACTTCTGGCTAGAGTTCGACAGCGCCTACTTCGAGACTTTGCTAGCCGAGGCGACGCCTTGGAACACCAAGAAGAAGGGCGAGCCTGAAGTCGTTACGGTCTTGGACTCGTTCGACGCCAGGCGAGTCGCGGAGCCGATCAAACTCCAGGTAACGATCAAAGGCAAGAAAGATCCCGGCTACACCGTTCCCTGGAAGACTCGGCTGACCTGTACGCGCGACGCCGGGGCCAAGTGCAACGTCTGCCCTTTGTTCGCAGCGGAGGGCAAAGCAGACCTAGAGATCCCGCCGACTAGTCCTCAGATCCTCGGGATGATTGGATCTCCAATCGGGACGATCCTCGACATGATTCGAACGGAGTACGGGGCAGTCAAGTGTAACAAGCTCTCGATAGAGGTTGTGGAGTACCAGGCGGTCGAGGAGTTATTTGCTCGACCGTCGCTCGATCACGCTGACGGTACCAAGGCGCGAGACTACAAGAATCTGAAGATCACGTCGGTCGGTCGCCACGATACGATGTCGAATACGACTGTTCAGGTAACGGGCGCTCTCCATCCGAATCCTCGCGATCAGCACAACGACTTTCTCGTCTGGGACGTTCTACCCCAGGAGACGAGTGTGGATCGCTTTGAGTTGAACGCGGATGCGATCAAGTTGATGCGCCGGTTCCAGCCTCGCCGGGGACAGCGACCGCTTCAGAAACTCGGTCAGATCAACCGCGAGCTAGCGTTACACGTCACGAAGATCGTCGGCCGTCCTGAGATGCACGCCATGATGGATCTTACCTTTCACTCGGTGCTCTCGTTCAAATTCGGAGGTCAAGTTGTCCAACGCGGCTGGATTGAGGCTCTCATTGTCGGAGACACTCGTACGGGAAAGTCTGAAGCTGCTGAACGCCTCGTGCGACATTTTGGCGCAGGTGAGATCGTCGGAGGGGAAGCAGCAACCCTCGCCGGTCTCGTTGGCGGCATGCAACAAATCGGCGGCAAAGATTGGGCAGTTACTTGGGGAGTTATCCCCGTCAACGACAGGCGTCTCGTCGTCATCGACGAAATCTCGGGCCTCTCACCTGAAGATATTGCCAAAATGTCCGACGTCAGAGCCTCCGGAATGGCCCGATTGACGAAGATTCTCCAGGAGGTCACGTACGCTCGGACGCGCCTACTCTGGCTTGGCAACCCGCGCGGAGGCGGGATGGGCCAGTACACGTATGGGATCGACGCGATCCAACCTCTCGTTGGCAATCCTGAGGATATTGCTCGCTTCGATCTCGCGATGGCTGCGATGAAGGGCGACGTTCCGCTCGAAGACTACAACAAGCGTCTCGACAGCGGATCGCTTCACTACCCGGCTGACGCCTGTCACAAGATGCTGATGTGGTGTTGGACGCGAGGCGTCGAGGATGTTACTTGGGCGCGAGGAGCGGAGGATGAGGTCTATCGCCAGGCGCTCGACTTGGGTAGGCGATACGTTGAAGATCCGCCGCTAGTCCAAGCGGCGAACGCTCGCATCAAGATCGCTCGCGTGGCTGTAGCTATCGCCGCGCGGACGTTCTCGACCGACAAGTCATGTGAACGGATCGTCGTAACAAAGCAGCACGTCGAAGACGCCGTTATCTACATCGACCGCGTATACGCTTTGCCTAGTGTTGGCTACAAGACGAGAAGCGACGAGATCCTAGAGGATGCTCGCGAGGCCGAGGAGAACAAAGACGCCGTTCGCAACTTCCTACTCTCGCATCGCGGTCTCGCGAAGCTCTTGCGTAGCAATACCTCCTTCCGTCGCCAGGACATCGAGGAGGTATTGAACATGGATCGGGATCAGGCGAATGGAGTCGTCAACAAGCTGTGGGGTGCGAGAATGATCCGTAAAGACGGCGCGGATTGTAAGGTCGAGCCGACGCTCCACGATTTGATAAGGGAGATCCGCTGGTGATTGACGCCGAAGATATTGAGCGGGCCGAGAAGGTTCTGCGCATCATCTACGACTCGCCCGACCGACAGCTAGAGCTACTCCAAGTTGATCGAGAGATCTTCGACAAGTTCCTCGCTCAAAAGATCGACCTTCTCAAGCAACGGTACGGGAATCTCTGGCACGAAATGGATCCCCGGCTAGAGCCGGCAATCAATACGCTCCTCGTACACTTCTTCCTCACGGGAGTTATCATAGGCCGAGGCGAGCAGAGGAGGATCGAATGAACGAAGTCGCGATACTTGGCGCTGGCCCTTCTGGCCTGATGGCGGCGCTCGCGGCGCAAGAACTCGGCTACACGCCGACGATCTACTCGCGCAAAGTCAAGAGTCAGATCTACGCGGCGATGTTCCTCCACCGCGCTTTGCCCTGGGTGACGAACTTGATACCGGACTTCTTGGTCAAGGTCGTTAAAGAGGGCACAGCCGAAGGCTACGCTGAGAAGGTCTACGGCGATCCGGAGCATCCGGTTTCTTGGGACAAGTTCGAGGAAGGTGAGGTTGCTGCCTGGGATCTTCGCAAGACGTACGACCGGCTCTGGAACCTCTTTGATCACGACATCATCGAGTACGACTTGACCGTCATATCGGTCAAGGACATCCTGAACGAACACGAGGTTGTCTTCTCGTCAATCCCGGCTCGGGCGCTCTGCTACCGAAGTCACATCTTCTCCTGTCAGCCGATTTGGGTTCATACGATGTACAGCGAACGACTCGCGGAGAACGAGTCGATGATGTGGTACAACGGAGGCGACCAGATGCCCTGGTACCGCTACTCTCAGATCAAGGGGCATCGCGCTTGGGAGTATTCCTACGATCCCGGCCCGGACGGACGCTACAAGACCGTTCATGGCAAGAAGCCGCTCGGTACCAACTGTACTTGCTTCCCGGATATCAAGAGGATCGGTCGCTTCGGGAAATGGGAGAAGCAAGTCCTAACCCATCATTGCTACGAGGAGGTGAGAGATGCTCTGCTCGCAATGCGGGAGGCTAGTGACGCCCGTAGTCGCCATCGACATCGACGGCACGCTAGCTGACTTCCACGGACATCTTCTGCGCTTTCTCGTTCAGTGGACGGGATCGGACATCGTACCCATCTTGAAGGGAAGCATCGACCCGTATGATGGTTCCGAATCCTGGAGCGACTACTGCTGTCGTCTGTTCGATATCGACAGAACGACATTCCGCCAAGCGAAGCTCGCCTATCGTCAAGGCGGTCTGAAGCGTACGATGCCGGTCATCGACGGAGCGCAAAGGATCTGCCACACGGTCAAGGAAGCCGGAGCCGAACTTTGGCTGACGACGACTCGCCCATACCTCTCACTCGACAACATCATTGTCGATACGACCGAATGGTTAGAGCGGCAGGGCATAGCGTTCGACGGCCTACTGTTCGATGAAGACAAGTACGCGAAGCTCGCGGAACAGGTAGACTCCGAGCGCGTCGTCGCCGTACTCGATGACTTGGAGGAGATGTGTCGCGCCGCCTCTGACGTTCTCCACTACGGCGTCGATGTAGCGATCTTGATGCGCAACAAGTATAACGCAGCGATGGACTGGCCTAGCGTCGCTGCGTCTCTCCCCCAAGCAGGACAAATGATCGAACTCCGTCTCAACTACTGGAGGGAGCAGCATGGTTACACGAAACTACGCAGCCGAACACCAAGCCGTTTTGGATGAGGCGATGGCGATACACGTAAGCAAATCCCAAGTGCGGGGACAGCTTTGGCTTACGATGCCGCCGAGCGACAAGATCCGCGAGCTAGAGGAGCGCGTTGATCGCCTGCGCGCCGCCTACGATTTGCGTGAGGATGTGTTCCCGCCCATCCCTGGCCCGGAGCATCCGGAGGCTCCGTTTACGCTCGCGATTATCGAAGACTCGCTCGACATCATCAATTACGCAGTCTTCCTGATCCGGCAGATCCGAGCGGGAGATCATGGCTGAGCATCCGCTTCCACACCTACCGCTCCAGAACTTCGAGGTTGCGATGGATCGCCGTCTGCCGGCTTGGCTCCTGCCACCATCGCTCGATATGGTCGCGATCAATCTCGGGTCAGGCAACAAAGAGATCGGCGCGACAACCCCATTCGACGCCGACCGAGGCTGGTGGGCAGGAGAGCAACTCCCATTCGAAGACGAGAGTGTCGATCTTGTCATCGCTTACCACTTCTTCGAGCATCTCACCAAGGTTGATCTGCTCGATACACTCCGCGAGCTAGAGCGTATTCTCAAACCGGGTGGAGTCATCAACTCGGTAACTCCGCATTGGTCGGCCGAGATCGCCCACCAGGATCTCGACCACAAGCTCTTCTTCACGGAACAGACCTGGAACAATCTCTTCCACAACGACTACTACGACGGGACGATGCCGCGAGATTGGATGTTCCATGTAGGGTTTCAGCTCATCATCGGTCTCGTACAGCGCAATCTCGTCCTACTGACGCAGATCGTGAGAACGGACTAGCGGTGAAGCCATTCCTGACGAAAGTCTGGATCGGTCGCCATTGGTGGTATCTCGATACTCGCAAGAGTTGGCAGCAAAGGAACAAGAGGATCTTCGGTAGGTGGGTCGGCGTCGTCAGCTACAGGAAGACTAGCGATGTCTAAACGCAAAGCCGTATTCGTCAAAGAGCTATCGGAAGGCCAACTCAGCTTCCGGAGCCGTCGAGCTACAGAGGAGGAATGTGCACATGGAGCAACTCCAACTCTCGTTCGAAGGGAACGGCCAACAAGAAGAAATCCCCGGCTTCTCAGACCTATGCGATTCGTCTCCCTCCACCACCATTCAACTTACTCTTTTCTCGACGGGTTTCAACTTCCTGACGCCCACGTCAGAAGAATCTCGGAACTCAACGGGAGTGCACTTGCACTGACCGAGCACGGGAACGTAATGTCTCATGCCAAGTTCGAACAGGCGGCGGCGAAAGAGGGGATCAAACCGATATTCGGGATCGAGTTGTATTGCGGCGAGATCGATGAGGAGCGCAGGACGCAAAAGAAGAATCATCTGACCATTCTCGCCCAGAATGAGGAGGGCTATCGCAATGTTCTCCGATTGGTCTCGAAATCTTGGAGGGAAGGATTCTACTACAAGCCTACTGTCTCGGGCGCTATGCTCCGCGAAGCGTCTTCTGGTCTGGTCGTGCTCTCGGGATGCCAGTCGTCGCTTCTCACAAGTACCGTACTCAACGGAGACTACCGAGACGCGAGGGCGATTGCGAGTCGTTTCAAACGAGTCTTCAATGGACGCTATTTCATTGAAGTCCAAGCATTCCCCGGCCTCGATGACACGCGCCGGGCAAACCCTTTACTTGCTCAAATCGCCAGAGAACTCCGAATCCCGCTAATCGCAACTCTCGACTGTCACTACACTCTTCCGACCGAGCGCGAGATCCAACAAACGCTACACGCGATCCGGAACGGGGGCAGAGACTCGATTGAGGACATTAGCGAGACTTGGGGCTACACCGCCGAGCTATGCCCGCCGCTCTCCGACCGACAGATTGTGCATCGGCTTACGCAAACCGGCATCCCGCGCGAGGAGGCGATTCGCGCCGTCGCTCTGACCGGCGAACTGGCGGCGAATCTTACAGTTGAGTTGCCTCGATTGGAGACGCTACGCTACAAATTGCCGCCCGAGTAC
>Ga0066395_10000337_pt1 | contig 17624 bp, 12 predicted proteins | sample PanSoiPlot1MoBio_FD_61218 | JGI IMG/M metagenome (GOLD analysis project Ga0066395, IMG submission 61218) | Tropical forest soil microbial communities from Panama analyzed to predict greenhouse gas emissions - Panama Soil Plot 1 MoBio | ecosystem: Environmental > Terrestrial > Soil > Tropical... | reverse complement strand
TCGCCGATCTCGACGTGATCGTCGAGCACGCGTGGCGCTGGCGGGAACGCGGCCAGCGGGGCTGATGGCGATCTGGGAGCAGCGCTGGCATCCGCTCCGCGAGGAGTGGGTGGTCGTCGCGGCCCATCGGCAGAACCGCCCGTGGACGGGCGGCACGGTGGCGGCGGCCGCGGCGGCGCGGCCGGCGTTCGATCCGGACTGCACACTCTGTCCTGGCAACGCGCGGGTCGGCGGCGCGCGCAACCCGCCCTACGACGGCACGTTCGTCTTCGACAACGACCACCCGTGCGTCGGGCCGGACGCCCCGGCCGATCCGGCGGCGCCGCCCGCGCCGTACCGGGTGGCGCCCGCGGCCGGGCACGCGCGCGTCGTCTGCTTCTCGCCGCGCCACGATCTGACGCTGGCCGAGATGCCACCCGCCGCGATCGGAGACGTCGTCGAGGTCTGGCGCCGCGAGACGCGCGATCTGGGCGCGCGGCCCGGCATCGAGCACGTCCTCTGCTTCGAGAACAAGGGCGAGGTCGTCGGCGTCTCGAACCCGCACCCGCACGGCCAGATCTACGCCACCGGCTTCGTCTGGAAGACGATGGAGGTCGAGCTCGCCGCGTCGGCGCGGCACCTCGCCGCCACCGAACGCGGCCTGATGGAGGACATCATCCGCGCCGAGCAGGCCGGGGGCGGCCCGCGCATCCTCCACGAGGACGAGCGCGTCGTCGCGTTCATCCCCTATTTCGCGCGCTACGCCTACGAGGTCTACGTCGTCCCCAAGCGCCGGGTGCCGCACATCTGGGCGCTGGACGACGCCGAGGCAGCCGCGCTGGCGGCGGCGCTGTCCGCCGTCACGATCCGCCTCGACAACCTGTGGCGCATGTCGTTTCCGTACGTGATGGTGCTGCACCAGGCGCCGGCGCGCGCGTCGGCCGGCGACCCGTTCCACTTCTTCATCGCCTTCCACCCGCCCCTGCGGCGGCCGCACCTGCTCAAGTACCTGGCCGGCCCCGAGATCGGCGGCGGCAACTTTCTGTCGGACACCTCGCCCGAGGCGTCGGCCGCCGAGCTGAAGGCGCTGCCCGCCGTGCACTACGCCGCGACCGCACGATGATGGACGGCGAGCAGGAGCGAGACCTCGCATCCGCGCGCGCCTGGATCGCGTCGCGCCAGGACTTCTTCGACGCGCGACGCCCGGTGTTGATCGCGCGCGCGCCCGGGCGGCTCGACGTGATGGGCGGGATCGCGGACTATTCGGGATCGCTGGTGCTGGAGCTGCCGCTGGCGGTCGCGACCTGGGTCGCGGTGCAGGCGCAAGAGCGAGCCGAGCTGGTCATCGAAAGCGCCGGCGCGGGCGGCGGGCGCGTCACCCTGCCCCTCGAAGAGATCGTACCGGCGCCGCCGCTGTCGTACGCCGAAGCGCGGGCGCGTCTGACGAGCGATCCCGTGGCGGCCTGGACCGCGTATGTCGCCGGCGCGCTCGTGGTCATGCAGCGCGAATACGATCGGCCGCTGCGAACGGGGGCGCGGGTTCTCGTTCGATCCGACGTGCCGATCGGCAAAGGTGTCGGCTCGTCGGCCGCGCTGGAGGTCGCCGCGTTCGAGGCGCTGGCGGCGCTCGCGGGCGCGACGTTGGATGACCTCGCGCTGGCGCTCGCCGCCCAGAGGGTCGAGAACCTGATCGTCGGCGCGCCCTGCGGCGTGATGGATCAGGTGACCGCGGCCTGCGGCCGTCGCGGCGAGCTGACGCGGATATTCTGCCAGCCCGCCCACCTCATGCCGCCGCTCGACGTGCCGCAGGGGCTGGAGCTCTACGGCATCGATTCGGGGATCCGCCACGCCGTCTCGGGGTCGGACTACGGCAGCGTGCGCGCTGCCGCCTTCATGGGTTATCGAATCGTCGCCGACGCCGCCGGGCTGACCGCGCGGGTGATCGCGCCAGGGCGGGTGGCGATCGACGACGTCCCGGGCTTCGGCGGCTACCTCGTCAACGTCTGGATCGGAGATTGGCGCGGCCGCTACCGTGACGCCGTCCCCGAACGGATGACGGGGCGGGAATTCCTCGCCCGCTTCGGCGGCTCGACCGACACCGCGACCACGATCGAAGAAGATCGCACTTATCCCGTGCGCGCGGCGGCCGAGTTTCCGATCCTCGAGAATGACCGGGCCCGGGTCTTCGCGTCCCGGCTCGAGCCAAGCGCCTCTCGCGGATGGGTGCGGGAGACGCTTGGCGATCTGATGTACCAGTCACACGCCGGCTATTCGGCCTGCGGGCTCGGATCGGACGGCACCGATCACCTCGTCGAGCTCTGCCGCGCCGCGGGCCCCGCGGCCGGAATCTACGGCGCGAAGATCACGGGCGGAGGCAGCGGCGGTACGGTCGCCGTCCTGGCGAAGGCGGGCAGTCGACCGGCGATCGAGGAGATCGCCCGCGCCTATCGACAGGAGAGCGGACGTGACGCGCAGATCTTCGCCGGGTCGTCATCGGGCTCGCGCGCCTTCGGCGTCCGCACGCTGGAACCGGGCTGACCCCAGCTACTCGAGCGACCGCCACCAGTCGGCGAAGCGGCGGATCCCCTCCTCCATGCTCACCTTGGGCGCGTAACCGAGCTCGCGGCCCGACAGCGTGACGTCGGCCAGCGTCCGCGTCATGTCGCCCGGCTGCTCGGGCAGCGTCTCGATGGTCGGCTTCATGGCGAGCGCCTTGGCGACCAGATCGACCAGCTGCTTCAGCGTCGTCGTCCGCGATCCGCCCAGGTTGTAGATCCGGTAGCCCGGCTTGGCGGCCCGCGGCTGATCGATCGCCGCCACGACGCCGTCGATGATGTCGTCGATGTACGTGTAGTCGCGCGACGTCGACCCGTCGCCGTAAAGCTGGATCGGCTTCGCCGCCGCCATCAGGCGCGCGAATTTGTGGATGGCGAGATCAGGCCGCTGGCGCGGGCCGAACACGGTGAAGAAACGGAGGCAGGTGATGTCGACCGCGTACAGATGATGGGCGGTGTACAGCATCAGCTCGTTCGCCCGCTTGGTCGCCGCGTAGGGCGACAGCGGCTTGAGGCAGGGATCGGACTCCTTGAACGGCGGCTGGCTGTCGCCCCCGTAGACGGACGACGACGACCCGAACACGAAGCGCGCCACGCCGTGGGCGCGCGAGGCGTCGAACACGCGCTGCGTCCCGACGACGTTGACGTCCGCGTAGCGCGCCGGCTCGGCCAGCGACGGGCGCACGCCCGCCAGCGCGGCCAGGTGCACGACCATCTCCGGGTGCTTCTCCGCGAACACGCGTTCCAGCGCGTGGTGGTCGCGGATGTCGCCCTCGACCAGCGAGAACCTGGGCTCGCTCCGCAGCCGCGCCAGGTTCTTCTCCTTCTCGGCGCGCGGGTAGAAGGTATCGAAGTTGTCGTAGCCGATCACGTCGTCGCCCCGCGCGCAGAGCCGCTCGCACAGGTGCGAGCCGATGAACCCGGCCGCCCCGGTCACGAAGATGAGCATCGCGCCGCAGCATACACCGGGAGAAGGTTGAGCCGCGCCTCCGCGCCGTGGCGACGTAACGTATGATTGCGATGGTGACCCGGGTATTCCTGACGGCGGCGATGCTGGCGGTGACCGCCGCGGCGTGCGGCGACGCGCGCCTCGTCGTGTACGACAAGCCGTCCGGCCTCACCTGCCCCAGCACCCCTCCGGCCAATTGCCCGACCAGCATGGTCGGCTACGCCGCGGTCGGAGGCGTGGACGCGGACGGGGGCGTCCTGCAGCCGACCAACGGCGGCAACGACACGACCACCCCGCCCGTCACGGTCACGAACGTCGCCGACCTGACGACGGAGCTGCAGCGGCCCGAGCCGCTCATCATCTTCCTCGACGGCATGCTGTCGCCGACGGCGACGATCAAGGTGACCACCGACAACAGCGCGCGCGGCGGCAACAAGACCCTCATCGGCGTCCGCGACAGCTCGGGCCTGACGGGCGCCGGCCTCAATCTTGGCCACGCCGACAACATCATCCTGCGCAACCTGAAGATCTCCAAGGTGTCGATCGGCGAGGGCGACGCGGTCACGCTGCTCGACTCACATCACATCTGGGTCGACCACTGCGACCTTTCGAGCGAGCGCGACAACCCGACCGCCAGTTACGACGGACTGGTCGATATCACGCACGGCTCTTCGTACGTCACCGTCTCGTGGACGCTGTTCCACGACCACAAGGACACCAGCCTCGTCGGCCACACCTCCGACCTGGCGCAGATGGCGGAAGATTCGGCGCTGTCGGTCACGTACCATCACAATCTGTTCTTCAACGTGAACTCGGGGCCCCGCGTCCGCTTCGGGAACGCGCACGTCTTCAGCAACCACTTCCAGACCGTGACCGCGTTCGGCGTCGCGTCCGAGAGCTTCGCGACCGTCCAGGTCGATCACAACGTGTTCGACGACGTGCCCGTTCCGATCACGACGATGTACCAGGACCCGAACCCGGGCACGATGGTCGAGATGAGCAACATCTTCCCCGCCGGGTTCACGCCCGACATCATGCGCCCGACGGATCCCGTGCCGCCGCCCTACTCGTTCATGTCGGACGCCGCCGACAGCGTCGCGACGATCGTCTGCACGTGCGCGGGAACCGGGAAGATCAACGTGGGCCAGTAGCCGCGCCGGGCGCGCGCAGCGCCAGCAGGAACTCGACGTTGCCCTTGCCGCCCGTGATCGGCGAGACCGTGTCGGCGCCCACCGCGTAGCCGAGCGCGGCGGCGGCCGCGCGCACCTCGGCCAGCGCGCGCGCGCGGGCCGCCTCGTCGCGGACGATCCCGCCCTTGCCGACGTCGGCGCGCCCGACCTCGAACTGCGGTTTGACCAGCGCGACGACCGGCGCGCCCCGTTTCGCGAGCGGCGGCAGCGCAGGCAGCACCAGCCGCAGCGAGATGAACGACACGTCGATCACGACGACGTCGGCGCGCTCGGGCAGAAGGTCGGGCGGCGCGAGCCGGATGTTCACGCGATCGAGCACGCGCACGCGCGGATCCGACGCCAGCTTCCAGTCCAGCTGTCCCTGCCCGACGTCGACGCAGTAGACGCACGCCGCGCCCCGCTGCAGGAGGCAGTCGGTGAAGCCGCCCGTCGACGCGCCGACGTCCAGCGCGACGGCGCCGCGCACGTCGACGGCGAACACGTCCAGCGCGTGCGCCAGCTTGACGCCGCCGCGCGACACGTACGGCATCGGCGCCGAACGCAGCCGCAGCTCGGCGCCCGCGTCGACCAGATCGCCCGCCTTTTCGATCGGGCGATCGCCGGCCAGCACCTCGCCGGCCAGGATCAGCGCGCGCGCCTTTTCGCGCGACGGCGCCAGGCCCTGATCGACCAGCGCGAGATCCGCGCGCACCCGTTTGGCCATCGGCCGCCGAGGATACACGTGCGGCGCGACTCGGGGTGCACCCCGAGGTGGCGTTGACGTCCGTGGCTGAGTTGCTACTTTCCGGGCCGCGCCTGTCAGGCGCTCTCGCAAAAAGGAGCAAACAATGAAGATCTCGTTAGCAGTCGTCGCGGCGCTCGTGTCGGCCGGCGCGGGAACGGCGTACGCCGCGCCATTTTCGCTGACCAGCACCGACATCAAGGCCGGCGCCGCCATCCCGCAGAAGAACGCCGGCAACATCATGGGCTGCACCGGCGAGGGCAAGTCACCCGCGCTGGAATGGAAGAACCCGCCCAAGGACACGAAGAGCTTCGCGCTGATGGTCCACGATCCTGATGCGCCGACCGGCGGCTCCGGCTTCTGGCACTGGATCGTCTACAACATCCCGGCCGACGCGACGTCGATTCCGGGCGGCGGACCTCTGCCCAAGGGCGCCGTCGAAGGCAACACCGACATGGGCAAGCCCGGCTACATCGGACCGTGCCCGCCGCCCGGCACGAAGCACCACTACAACTTCATGCTGTACCCGCTGAAGGTCGATAAGCTCGAGATCCCGCCGGGCGCGACCGCGGCGTTCGTCGGCTTCAACGCCAACATGAACAGCATCGGCAAGCCCGCCAAGCTGACCGCGACCTACCAGCGCCCCAAGGAGGCCGCCCCCGCCAAGGCCGCCGCCGAGAAGCCGGCGGGCGAGAAACCCGCCCCCGCCAAGGAGATGGCCAAGCCGGCCAAGTAGCCAGGATAAGGTGGCACCGCGCGGCGTCGGCCCTTTCCGACGCCGCCCGTGCCGTTCACATTGCATTAGGACCGCCCCTGCGTAGAATGTCGCCGCGCTCGCCGGCAACGTCGAGCGTGTTGGGGCTGTAGCTCAGCTGGGAGAGCGCCTGAATCGCACTCAGGAGGCCGACGGTTCGATCCCGTTCAGCTCCACAAGATCACCAGGGATTTTTTCTTCGCTGCCCGGCGGCGAAGAAAGTTCCTGCGCTGAATGGTCCCGCCGCTGCGGCGGATGCAAATTCAGATCGGGCCGCAGATGTTGGTTGGGAACGCGTCAGGGCCGCAGCTGTATATGCCATCACGGCAGATCGGGCGTAGGCCGGGGACGAACGTGTTGGTCGAACGCGAGCAACAGCCCGGCTCCGAGGAACCGCCGCACGCGGAGGCGCTGACACAGCACACACCGCCGTTCGCGCACGGGTAGTCGCTCACGTGGCCTTGCCCCGCCGGGCACGAGGTCGTGCAGGTACCTTGGATAGCTTCGCAGGTGGGCGTCGCGCCGGGAACGAGGCGGAAGAGGGCGGATTGAGTCGCCGCCCAGACCGCCGGGCTGCTGTCCGGCGGGGTGCTCACGCCACCAACGGCCTGCACGGTGCCAATGTTGCTCGCCTGATTGATCCAACTTCCGCCATCAAAATGGAGGATTCCATTCCCAACCACCCACACGTCGTTCGCGGCTCTCCCCCAAACTCCGTAGTAGAAACCGCTCGGAACCGATGACGGCGCCCACGCTGTCCCGTTCCACTGCAAGACGGCCCCAAACGCCGCCGCCCAGGCTTCTCCAGTAGGCGCTGCCCACACGCCCTGTAAAACCTGCGCCTGGGCACTGGGCGAATTTTCCACGACCTGGTCCCAGCCACTCCCGGACCAATGCAGGATGGACTGGTCGTCGCTGGTGGGGTGGAGGGCGTGTGGAGTCCCCACGGCCCACACGTCGGATGGTCCGGATCCCCAAATGGACCTCAATTCGGTCACGCCGATCCTCGTCACCGACAACTGCCAAGAAGAGCCGTCAAAGTGAGTGATGATCCCGGTGCCGGCCACCGCCCAAACATCGTTGGGCCCACTCCCCCAGACCCCGGTCAGACTGTCGCTGGTGCCAGCGGAAACAGGCGACCATGCCTGTCCGTCCCAGTGAATCATGTTGAATGCGCCGCTGCCTCCGATGAACCCACCGACGGCCCACACGTCATCCGCGCTGCTTCCCCAGATTCCGAATAGGCCGCTTATCGTGTTGCTCGCCACCTGCTGCCACGCGACGCCATCCCAGTGCATGACCGAGCCGCGCGAACCGGCTCCAACAGCCCACACGTCATCCGGCGCCGTACCCCAAAATGCTTCGATGGAGCTGGCAGAAGGCACCGCGCTTTGCCACAACCAGACGGCAGGCACCACCGTCAGAGTCTGGGTCGCGACGGCGCTGCCGGAGCCCAACGTAATCTGGAAGGACGCCGCGATCGTGGGAGTGAAGGAAAACTGCGCGCCCGTTCCGGTGAAGTCTTCGAATGCGGAGCGGGCTTCCCAGGTGAGCGCGCAGGTGTCCGTTCCTCCCGCCGCCGGTCGATCCTTGTCCGCGAACGCCAACAAGGCGAGAACGATGAGGACACCGCCCCGCCTCGAGTACCGAGGACCGAGACGCCAAATGAGCGCCAGGAGAAGCGCAGCAAGCAGCCACCGGTAAGAACCGACGGCGGGCACCGCAGCAGCCGGAGAACAGCAGGTCCCAGTGAGAGTCACCGTGGTGCCGAGGACCACCTGGGCGGGCGCCCCCGGATCGATGGCCGCGCAACCCGGCGCGCCTCCCCCTCCCGAACCGCCAGAGCCGGCCACCTGCGCGTGCAGGGGGACCGGTCGGCCGAGCAAACCAACCAACACCACGCCCAGCAAAGCAGCTCGCTTCATCGATTCGGAACCCTATCTCGGGACAACACCTCGTCGTGCGACGCTTCTGGGTCGATTCGGCGTCACGTCGTGCCACCGGGCCTCGGCGCGGAGGCGGCGCGCCGCGCCTATGCGTCCATCATCGTCCGACCACGAACAGCGTGGAGTCGGCGATGGCATACACGGCGCCGTCCGCGCCGATGGCGGTGGGCGTGTACGCCTGACCGAGGTCGCTGGTCAGACGGATCTGCTGACTCAGCTGGTTGGTCGCCAGGTCCCATCGGTAAAGAACTCCGTCTTCGCTGGTGACCAGCACGGAATGGGTCAGCGCATCCACTGCCGCCGAGTTGATGCACCACTCTTTGACGCCGCCCGGCGCCTCGGGATCGGGAGTGGGGCCGAGGATGGTCAGCACCTCCTTCATCACGGTGACGCTCGAGAAGGCGTCGGGCTGCGTGTCGCTGGGGTCGAGGACGGCGATGCGGTTCTTTCCGTCACCGCTGACGCCCTGGGCCTTGTAGTTGTTGTACTTGGTCATGAGCAAGTACTGCGAGGTGCCGCCATAGGTCGGCACCATCGACGCGGGAACTATAGAGGCGGTGTCGTCCCAGCCGAACGACCCCGGGGTCTTCAAGGTGGCCAGCGCGCCGTCGAAGTGCAGCATCCAGCCGCGGGAGCCGTGACTGACGCCATTCGATTCCATCACGCCGATGTAGACGTCGCCGTCGGGGCCGACCGTCGGCGATGCGCTGCTGAAGTCGCTCACGTCCGCGGGCTTGCCGGTGCCCGGGTCGACGAGCGGCTGAACCTGAAGGGTCGAAAGGGTCAGACTGTCGAGCGCCAGCAGCTTGCCGATTTGTGGGGGCATCGAGGCGTAGCCGCTGTTGACGGCGACATAAAGGGTCTTTTGATCGACCGACAGCGCCGGCCCGCTGCTGGTGGCGACCTTTTGAATGGCCGGATCGCCGGCCGCGTCGCTGGCCCCGCGCCAGGTGCCGCTGCCATCGGCGGCGACCCGCGCGATGCCGCTGACCAGGCCGGCGGGGTTTTTGCCCGTGACCTCGAACCCGAAGAACGCGGTGCCCTGTGCGTCGACGGTGATCGGGGTGTTGATGATGACATTGGTGTCGTAAGTCGAGGCCGTCGCCGCGTAGGCGTCCGCGCCGTAGAACACGGTGGTCTGCATGTCACCGGTGCTGCTGTCGGGGGCGTCGCGCCACAACAGCTTGCCGCCCGCGCCGGCCGCGTAGAGCCGCCCGGTCGCCGACAGCGTCAGGTCGTACGGGGGAATCCAGAGCTGGCCGGGCGGCCGGTAATCACTGTCGGCCGACCAGATGAGCGCGCCGTTGCCGCCCGAGCGCGCCTCGATTTGAAAGCCACCGTCTTTGCTGGTCTTGACCGGCAACACCACGGTGTTCTGGTCGGTGATCACCGGCGACCCGTAGTGGATCAAAAGGTCCCCGGATGCGCTGTCGAAGGTCTGCGCCAGATCGATCCGCTTGCGCCACCCGATTCGACCGAGATCCTGACTGGCGATGGCGCCGACAGCGCTGTGCTGGGCGTCGCGCCCGAACCCCCACCACGCGGGTCCGCTGACCGCGGGCGCGGGGTCGATCGGGAAACTCTCATGAAAGACGCTGCCGTCGTCGCAGCCCGTTGCGACGCCTCCCAGGCCGGAGATCGTCAGCAACAACAGCAGACCACGGAACCGCGTACCCATCAGCACTGATACTCGGCGGAACCGCCGCACCGGATCAAGGTTCTGGTGTTCACCAAGTGGTACCATCGGACGCTCCGCTGTCGCACGCGCGTGTCAGCGATCGCGCATCGGCCCCGGCGCTGGGACATCGGTGAGACAGCGCCGACCCGGAAGGACGCGCCGAAAGCGGGGACGTCTTCGGCATGAGGCCTGCTATCGAACCGGCTCGCGCGGGGCCACCCATGTTGCGGAGACAAGAAAAATGAAACCGTCTTACGTTCGTGCGCTGTGCCTGTGCAGCCTTTTTCAGTTCCAGTGCGGCGGAAACAATGCCGGACCTGGCGATCAACAAGGTCCGTCCTCGCCCGGACCCGGGACGTCGGGAGGCATCCACGTCATGAAGACGTTCGGGGACCAACCTTCTGGCCCGCCCGCGGCGGGTAGCGATCCCGCCGATACGGAAGAGGTGAGCGCTCTGTCATGGCGTCCGCACCTGAGCTACTTCGGAGGTCGTGTCCTCGCCAACGCGAGCGTGGTGGTGGTCTTCTGGGGCCCCAACACGAACAGTGATGTGAAGGCCCGCATCGGGGGTTTCTACGCGGGCATGCTGGGCGGCGGATATACAGACTGGCTCAGCGAGTACAACACCGCCGGCGTGACGCCTGTGGACGGAATGCCGGGGAGCAATCAGGTGATCGGCAAGGGCTCACTGCAGGCCGTCGTCACGATCACTCCGACGACCACCCTGACGACGCTGACTGACGGCGACATTGCAGCCGAGCTGGAGACGCAGATCCGGAGTGGCGCCTTACCCGCTCCGGATGCCAACACGATCTACATGATGTATTTCCCGAACACGGTCAGCATGCCGAACTTCTGTCAGCCTCCCCCTGCAGGCTTTTGCGCCTATCACGGCACGTTCACCCGCCAGGGTTTGTCGGAGATCGTCTATGCAGTCATGCCAGACCTGTCCAGTGGCTGCGGCCGCTGCGGACCGGGTTCCGGGTTCGACAACACGACGATGGCCAGTTCGCACGAGCTCATCGAGGCCCTCACCGACACGGAGGCCGGTCTCGTCTCGGGCGTCGAGCGGCCGGATGCCTGGAGGGATCCGAATTCGATCTTCAACGAGATTGGCGACATCTGCAACCAAGAGCAGGCGTGCGTCGGTGAGTTCATCGTCCAGAACCAATGGTCCAATTCGCGCAACGCCTGCTTCGCTCCCCGCGTCGTCGCGCCCGCGTTCGCGGGCGCCGATCTGATCTCCTCCGCCGGAAGCATCACCGTGCGGACCTCGACGGGGTCACACTTCGCGTGCAACGAGACCTGGACGACCTCTCTCGTCGGAACCCAGGGGACCTTCTTCGCCGACGTGACGGGAGACGGGAGAGCCGACGGGATCGCGGTCAACAACACGTTCATCACCGTCCGGCGATCCACCGGAACCAGCTTCGGCCCCGACGAGGCGTGGACCTCCGATCCGTTCTTCGGCAACAAGGCGACGCTCGTCGCCGACATCACCGGCGACGGGAAGGCCGACGTGATCGCCGTCAACACCTCCGGCATCGTGGTGCGGCCGTCCATCACGGTGGGCTTTGGGGGCAACCAGACCTTCAGCACGACTCCGTTCTTCGGGGACGTCGCGACCGTCGTCGCTGACGTGACGGGTGACGGGAGGGCGGACGCCATCGCGGTCAACAGCACGGGCATCAACGTGCGGCGATCCTCGGGACAGGTCCTCGGGCCCATCACCGAGAAATGGTCGACGACGCCCTTCACGGGCGACCTGGGGACGTTCTTCGCCGACGTGACGGGCGACGGGAAGGTCGATGCGATCGCTGTGATTCAAGGACAGGGGGTGGTGGTGCGACGGTCGACGGGAAAGGGCTTCGGGCCAGCCGAGGTGTGGGCGTCGTCGTCGCCCTTCTCCGGGAGCATCACGACGCTGTTCGCGGACGTGACGGGCGACGGTCGGGCGGATGAAATCATGGTGGGATCGAACGGCGTCTTCGTGCGCCGGGTCAATTCCACCGCGACGGCCTTCGGCGATCCGGAGTTCTGGACGACGCTGTTCACCGGCGTCAACGGAATCTTCGCGGCGAACGTCGACAGCCCCGTCACGGTCCAGCGACCGACCTGGACGCCGATCGGCGGCCTCGGTACGTCGATCGCGTCGGGCTGGGTCCTCGGCAACGTCGCGGACGCGAATGGGAACTTCAGCATCTATCGGTGGGACCCGTCCGCTCAGAACTGGCCGCAGGTCACCGGCGGGGCCGAGAGGATCAGCGTCGACCTCAATGGGAATCCCTGGGTCGTCAACACGGCGGGACAGATATACAAGTGGAACGGATCCAGCTTCGTCCCGTTCGGGGGCAGCTTCTGCGCTCAGTCCGTTGCGTCGGGCACGAACGACAACGAGACGTGGGCGACTCGCTGTGGCGACCTGGCGGTGTTTCACTGGAACGGCACCTCCTGGCACGGCGACCCGTTCGGGGCGCTCGCCAACAAGATCGCGCTGTTCTCGACACCCGATCCGAACTGCGGTGATCACCTCCCCGTCCTCATCGGGACCGATACGAACATCTACTTCTACAAACACACCGACTGCGCATCGGGAAGCTTCACCTTCTCCGTCGAAAACGGGCAGGGACTGGACATCACGACGGACTTCGCGGTCGGCTTCGACGGGAACGTCTATCGTTGGGACACGAACGTCCCCGGGTGGGACTTCTACATCGCGGGGCCGTTCGCGATGGACACCAGGATCGGCGGGTGGTGGAACGGGCTGTTCGCGATGTCGGCCTCGACGGGGGCCCTCCAGCTGCTCTCGGGCCACTGAGCACGGACCGCAAGTTACTGGCAGGTACTCGAACCCAGGCTCGATGTTTGGTCGTTCCACCCGTAGGGAGTCAAATCGGAAATCACCGTTCCGGACCTGACGGTGAACCCTGGTCCCCCATCGTATTGATCCCAGAACAAGTGCAAGCAGTCCGAGGTCCGCGGTCCGCCGTTGACCGATGAGACAGTGTCATTGGCGATTCCCATCCGGTCCGGGGTGTAATAGAGCTCGGTGTTTGCATAGGTGAGGACGACACAGTCGTCGGTGAAGTTGGCGCCGCGGAACAGCGCAAACTCCCCCACCTGGAGATCGTTGCACACCGGCGAGCGAGAATTGGTCTCGACGCGGATGGAGGAGGTCTGATCATTCCATCCCGACGGCATGACCCCATAGTCGTGCCCGCCGCCGAAGTAGTAATAGGCGCCGCCATACCAGCTGTCCACGAACAACCGCGCACGAACTGACGCTCCTACCTTGAGCGAGCTGATCGAATCGTTCGGCACCCCGTACGGGACCGAGAAGTCCCCGTCGGGATAGAAGCCCGGTCCGAGGGCGACACAATTACCTCCGAAGTTGCCGTTCACGTAGACAAAGACCTCTTGGTCCGCTGGCTCTGGCGTGGTGCACCTGTGCGTGACCCCGTACTGGTCGAACGCGTACGCGGACGCGGACATCGCGGTCGTCAGAACCATTGCAAGGCCTAGCGAGTATCGAAGCATCTTGAGTCCTTTCCCTGGTCTTGGTCCGTGTGGGACGCTCTTTCTCTCCTTACGGGCGACGAAGTTTTTGGGCCGAACTTTTTCTTCTAGGGGGATGGACGTGTAAGGGGCCTTTCGTGCGTCAATCGGCCACCGACAGATTGCGTGACAGGCCGCCCCCGCATCACGCAGTTCGCTGAACAGCCGACCCGGAAAGCCCAGCGGACGCGCGGGCGGAGCAGTCGGATCGGCGTGGCCCCGTCGTTGCTAATCGCCTCCAGTCGGAGAGGACGAGACCATGACGACAAACATGAGCGCTGGGGCGAACAGAACGAACGCAAACGCTGCCGCCGGTGGTTGGCTCGGCGCGCGCCGGCTGGTGTGGGTGGGAACGGCGATCAGCCTGCTCGCTTCGTGCGCGAGCCAGTCGTCGCCCGTCGAAGAAGCGACGCCGCCAGCGGGGAACGTCTACTCGATCGCGTACGTCGCGGCGACCGTGAACAGCCTGCCGCCGTGCACGTCGGCGCTGAACGGGACGACTGCTTATGTTCAGTCACCGGTCAGCCTCTACGAGTGTGAGGGCGGGAAATGGCTGTCGATCCCGTGCACGACCCTTGTCAACGGCGCCGTCGCATACGCGTCCGCGAGTCAGACGCTGCTGGCGTGTGTGTCGGGTCAGTGGACGCAGGTCCCGTTGCCTGCTGGACCACAAGGCACGACGGGTGCAGCTGGCCCGCAGGGTCCCGCAGGTCCGACGGGCGCGACTGGGGCGACTGGCGCGACCGGCGCGACCGGGGCGACCGGCGCAACTGGCGCGACCGGTCCCGCAGGACCACAGGGAGACGCTGGAATGGTCGGACCGCAAGGTCCGATGGGCGCAACTGGCGCCACCGGACCGCAGGGCGACACCGGAGCAACCGGTCCGACGGGTCCGGCGGGCGCGCCAGGCTCGCAGGTCCAGGTCTCGCCGGCCGACGCCGGTCACTGTCCTGCGGGCGGCGAGCGCATCGACATCAGCGTCCCCGGCGACGGCGGCGTCGCTGTACAGACGGCGTACGTTTGCAATGGCGCAACGGCCGGCAACGACGCGGGCACCGGACCGACGGCAGGAGGAGCGGGTCTCCCGACCACAGGCGGCACGTGTAGTCACGATACCGACTGCCCTGCGAACTACTTCTGTAACAGCGGAACCTGCGATGTGAAGGCTGTTCAGGTGGTGATGAGCGGCGTGAACAACGGATCGGGCGGCTGTGCGCTTCTCTTCAACGGGACCGTCCAGTGCTGGGGCAGCACGATGGCTCCACAGACGGTTCCAGGTCTGACCGGCATCACTCAGATCGCGGGCGGCGGCAATCAGATGTGCGCGGTCACATCCTCGGGCACCGTGCGTTGCGGGCAGCCCGACGGCACGTCCCTTCACGACATTGCGGGGCTGAGTGGCGTCGCCGCGGTCACGGCGGGACTCGCACACGCGTGCGCCCTGACGATGGACGGTTCGATCTGGTGTTGGGGACAGAACACCGACGGTCAGCTTGGCATCGGCACGACCGGTCCCGCACAGGACACGCCGGCACTCGTCCTGTCGAAGGCCGCGTCCGCAATTGCCGCGGGTGCGGGAAGCAACCATACCTGCGCGCTCCTGTTCGGTGGATCGGTCGCCTGCTGGGGCCTGGACGACGAGGAACAGGTGGGAATCGCCCCTTCCGTAATGAAGGTCGGTGGTCTGCCCGTGCCGCTACCCGTGTCGACTCCGACCTTGCTCGCCGGGCCGATCGACGCGCGGGCGATCAGCGTTGGAGCAAGATCGACGTGCGCGACAGTCGGCGGAATCGCCGTGCGCTGCTGGGGTGAGATTATTGACACACACGTCTTAGACCTCTTGGCGTTTCAAGCCTCTCTGGATCCAGTTGCGGCGGGTTTCGACGATCTGACGATCTCTGTAACCGTGGGTGGACGCGCTGGCGGCAACATTACCGGGGCAGGTGAAACCTTCTTCTGTGGGCTCTCGGCTGACGGAACCGTGTGGTGCGAGGGAGCCGGCCCCCAGGGACAACTCGGCGACGGGAAAGCCTCGTCCAGCCGCACGCCCGTCCAGGTCAAGAACCTCTCTGGCGCCGTCGGGATTGCGAGCGGCGTCGACGTCACCTGCGCCCTGGTCTCTAACGGATCCATCGCCTGCTGGGGGGATCTCCGCGGTTCGGCGCAGGCAGCGATGCATCTGCGCGGATGGAGAATGGGTCAACCGTGTGGCGTGGACGGCGACTGTGCGTCCAATGTCTGCCTGGGCGGCTTCTGTTGCTCTTCGAGTTGCCCCTCGTCGGATCAAAGTTGCGCCGCCACGCGCTGCGACGCGAGCGGAACCTGCATCTATCCCGACAGCGGTACGACGTGTGGGACTCCCGCTTGTTCCGGCTCGACACTCACGACAGGGGCGTGCGATTCGGCCGGCAGCTGCGCCCTCTCCGGCGTCGCGTGCTCCGGCAACCTGGCCTGCGACACGACCACCGGCAACTCTTGCCTCGCCGGCTGCACCGCGGATTCCGATTGTGCCGCCGGGTTCTTCTGTCAGGTGTCAGGCACCGGGGGCACGTGCCTGAGCTCGGCCGCCCAGGGGGAAGCGTTCGACCTGTGCACCCAGGCGGCCGACGCGGCCAACGCCACCGCCAGCATCGCCGGCTTCTACAACTGCCTCACCAGACCCGACTCCGTCGTCATGACCGATCCCGACGGATATTGCGGCAGCGGCGACGGCCCCGGAACCTTCACTGGCTGGTTCTTCGCAGGCTCGAAGGCCGGCCAGATCTGGTCGCTCACGGACCCCTCGCCGAGCTCCATCTGCGCACCGACCACGCAAGTCGGCACCTGGTCACCATAGGCACTGGGGCACACGGCCACGGTGGAGATCCAATCCGTCTGGGCGTACCGCGCGCTAACCTCTTTGCGATGGGGCGCACCCGGATCGGATCGTTCGACGAATTCTGGCCCTTCTATCTCGGCCAGCACCGCAAGCGGCTGACGCGGACCCTCCACCTTCTCGGGACCGACGCCGCGGCCGTGGCGATCGTCGCTGCGGCGATCCAGCGCAAACCCAAGCTGTTGCTGCTCGGACTGGTGGTCGTCTATGCGTTCGCGTGGGTGGGCCATTTCTTCGTCGAGCACAATCGCCCGGCCACCTTCCAGTACCCGCTCTGGTCCCTCGTCGCCGACTGGAAGATGTGGGCGCTCCGGTTGGCGGGACGTCTACCCGCGGAGCTGCGCCGTCACGGCATCGAGCCGTGACCGGCCAGCGCCACCTGCTCATTCATGCATAGTAAAATGGGCCACTATGCAAAATATTGCCAGCGCCGCTCCGAGGATAACGAATCCCGGTATCCCAAGGTACTTTATGTCGCTAATGACTGCTGTTGAATCGGCTACGACCGTACAAATGACGCCGAACGCAGCGTGCTCTCGTTGCCCTGGCGTTGAATTGTTATTCATTAATGTATGAACGACATTAATTGCGTCGAATGCACTGGCAACAAACAATACTATTCTAGACGCCATTATGGCGTATTCCAACGCACCGCGGCCGGTCGGATCGTGAAGATTGACGGCATCGCCGTTTGCGTACAGGAAGTGGTTCCAATTCGCGGGCGCGTACGCGCGCTGATCCATCGGCACGCGTACCGACACGGCTACGTCAAGAACCGCCCGCAGTTGTGGTTGGGCAACAGCAGAAATGGCGTCGATCACCTTTTCGTCCCGTACTCCAGTACTCGTCGCCGGGTCCAGCGGGTCGACTGTGATGAACCTGCCGGTATTCGGGTTGTACTGCCGAGCTCTCAGGTTGATGAAGCCAAGGTCCGGGTCAAATTCCTCCCCGGCATAGAGCCTGGTGTTCTGGGTCCCTCCCGCTCTCGCGACAAGTATCCCCGACGCGTCGTAGTCGTATGAATCCGTGATCGACCCGCTGCCGTCGGTCAGAAATGTCACGTTTCCATTGGCGTCAAAGCCGTAGTAGCTGGTCGCCGGCGCTGTCGAGGCGTTTCGTGTCTGACTGATCGGGCCAATGCCATAGGTGTAGCGGGTCTGCACGGTGTCGCCGACGATCTCTTCGAGCACTTGCTGGTAGCCTGTCGGGTTCAGGTCGTCGACGAGGTAGCGGGTGGTAACACCACCGACGGTCTTTCCGACACGATCGCCGTCGCAGTTGTACTGCAGGGTGACGGAGCCAGCGTCCTTCGACACGAGACGGTTTTCGAAGTCGTAGGCATAACTGTGTCCTCCGAAGCTGACCGTGTTTCCGTTGGCGTCGTAGCCATCTGTGATTACCTGATCGTTCGCGTCATAAGAG
>Ga0066395_10000335_pt1 | contig 17681 bp, 16 predicted proteins | sample PanSoiPlot1MoBio_FD_61218 | JGI IMG/M metagenome (GOLD analysis project Ga0066395, IMG submission 61218) | Tropical forest soil microbial communities from Panama analyzed to predict greenhouse gas emissions - Panama Soil Plot 1 MoBio | ecosystem: Environmental > Terrestrial > Soil > Tropical... | reverse complement strand
CAAATCCAGCAGCGCGCCTTCGACCTGCTCGGTGTCAAATTACAACTGTAGTCAGTCCTCGATCCGACAATCGAGGGAATACAAGGACTTGCGTTGCGGCTTAAGGAAAGTTCGGGTTAGCCGCGCAATCAACGCCTTGATCAAGAACGAGCCTTCTGATCGGTACCTAGACGTGCTTTCCAACCCCGCGCGATGCCCTTTAGCAAGGTGAAGGGGTCATCTAAAAAAGCGGAACATAAAGCACGTTAGCTCAATCGAATGCATTGAAATGACTGCAACAATTGGTTTTTTCTTGCTCGCTCCTGGGCCGAGTTTTCGACCGCAACTTTATGCTGGGCTATCACGATGGGTGATCTTATTGATTGTCAGTGGTTGCAGTCTATAGCTTCCTAGCCTCGTCGTCTTAGCGTGCAATATCTTCCATTTTCCGAAGTGATCCCAGATATGCTGACTCGCGGCGGTTCTCGACCGGAGGGCGCCCTGACTGCCGAATTCGAGCAGCACCCCAAGTTACCCATCACGCGTCAATGAAGCTAAAGGAGTCTCACATGACAAGGCCTTGGTTTGTTGTGGCCGCACTCGCGGCATCCGCGGCTCTTCTGCCATTGATCGTCGGCGCCCAGGCGCCATCGACAAACACTGCGCCGCCCCCTTACCGCCCGAGCCTGGCCGACCTCATGAGCACCACCGTCCAGCCGCGTCACGTCAAGCTCGCCTTCGCGGGTCGCGAAAAGAACTGGGCCTTTGCGGCGTACGAACTAAAGCAATTGTCGGATGCGTTCGATCGCCTGTCGATCCAGTGGCCGCAATGGCGCCAGCAGCGGATGGTGGAACTGGTCGAGACCATCGTAAGGGATCCGCTATTCGAGCTCGACTTCGCCATCAAGAACAAGGATGAAGCCAAGTTTGCCGAGTACTATGGCCATTTGACCGATGCCTGCAATGCCTGCCATCAGGCCGCGCTGCAGACTCCGGTGGTCATCCAGGACCCCAAGGAATCGATGTTTCCGGACCAGGACTTTCGGCCGAAGCAGTAACTCGCCGCCGCCCTCGCGCCGGCGCTACCCACTCGTGTGCTGCCGCGTCCTGGTATTTGGACAATGCCGATTGGGCAGCTAATGGGCGTTACCCATTAGCTCCCTTGTGGGCAAATTCCGTGATGGGGGGTTGACGCGCAACCACACCGGATTGAGCAGGATTTAGAGGCTTCTGCGCGCGCTTGCTGCCGTATCTCAGTCGGGAATCGAGCGCTGCCCAACGTGCCAGGCGGAATCTCGTCGATGATGAGCCCGGGTCATACTCCCGGATACGCCAAACTTTTACTGCCTCCCCGGCGGAACCGTGCGATTTGGGGCTGGTCGCGACATGTCAGAAATCCGGCTTGCTAGCGATCGGGACGCCGTAGTCAAACAGATGCTGGTTGTTCTCGGCGCAGATATCCTCCATGAACTGCTGCTGTACGCGCCGATAACGCCGCATTCCAGACCAGGGCTCGTAATAGGTGTCCGGATCATCCACCGTGAAAGTCACCTCCATGGCCTGTCGATCGTTGGCCATTCGCCAGCGCTCGACGACGTGCAGCTTCTCGGTATGCGGCGTGCGGTAATAATCCACGAAGGTCTTGGCGTTGAGCCCGATGGTGTCGATCACCAGCGTGTCGCCTTCATAGTGGCCAACCGACTCGCCATACCAGGACGGCTTCGGATTGGGCGAATGGGGTACATCGAGATAGACGTGACGCATCTGCGAATCGGCAGCCCGCATGATGACGACCTCTTTGGGGGTTTGGAGGAACCAGTAGGGGTTGTTATTCCCGCCCAAACCCAGAAAAGCCGGGACGCCGGAGGGCATGCAGCTTGAGCTCGGCGAGAAGGCAATTTTACCGCGGAGCACTTCGTCGTTGTCCTTCTTCATAATCTCCTTCACCCACGGCTTCAGGTTTGGATTGGTCAGATCGGCAATCCGGTAGGTGGGCTGACGGCCGGTGCCGTTCGGAACGAAGGGATATTTGGGATTCTGGTTGAGCGGCGGAACGCGGCCTGGAACAGGTTGGAAACCACCCACCCCGATCCACCCGACGGCGAGATCCCAGGAGAAAACGGGCGGGGTTGCCTTCTCCTGCGCCACCGCGGCTTCGGCCCACGCTCCCACGAGAGCGGCCACGGTGCTGCCTGCGAGTGCAACTTCTCTCCAAGTGAACCAGGACATTGTTGTTCCCTCCGGTGCGTCTCTGCAACCCCCGCGTGGGCAATACGATTTGGCACTGTCTGGCACGGGGCCGAAGCCAGGCGCATAGTACATCGAATTCGATGCAGGTGGGCAGCCCCGAGCGGACGGGCGCTGGCGCGTATGACCGGTCGCCTCACCCATGCAGCAACTTCGTCGTCAGATATTTGTATCTCTCTGATCGACCAGCGCCCCCTCCTCTCGTCTTCCATTCTGGTTTTGGCAAATCAGCAAATTCCCTTCGCTGAGGAGATTGCCATTTTTGCGAGTCAAGTGTGTGTTGTTCCAAGAGAGGAGGAAACCTACCGAAGGCCAAATTATTTTCGCCCCCTTGGTACTGGCTACTTGCGATCAAGGTCTGATGTTCAAGTAACTGCCCAGAAGATGTGTGCAAGCATCCACGCGCCCGACGCTGTTACCCGCGTGCAGGAAGCCGCGGACGCGGTTGGATCGGCTTGTTGGAAAATTGCCTGAGAGCGGTGTCGGAGAAGCCTCAGTTTTACCTGATGCCGCGCCCCGACAGCCGTTTCAGGCCGGTCAAGATGGATACGGCAACGGGGCGACCACAAGGGTCGCCCCTACATCATCCTTTCGTCGGCACGAGTCCATTGTTATCGCCTTCATGACGGTCCAATCATTTCAGATTGGCTAAAGCGAGCGACTAGAGACGAAGCGAGGTCGTCATGCTGTTCGGACAGCTTGCCCTGATCGCCGCCGCGCTGTTTGCGGGCGCTGCGATCTATATCAACATCGCGGAGCAACCGTCGCGCCTTCAACTCGACGATCGCGCTCTGCTGACCGAATGGAAGCCGGCCTACAAGCGCGGCTTCGCCATGCAGGCGCCGCTGGCAGTGATCGGCTTTCTGTTCGAGGCGCTCGCGGCGTGGCAGACCGCCAACTGGTGGTGGCTTCTTGGCGCGATCGTGCTCCTCGCCAACTGGCCATTCACGATTTTCGCAATCATGCCGACCAACAATGAGTTGATGGCGATGGACCCGGGCGCCGCAACGTCGCAAGTCCGCAGGCTCATCGAGACCTGGGGCTATTTACACGCCGTGCGCAGCGCCCTGGGCGCCACCGCGACACTGATCTTCCTGAAGGCTTCTGTGTAACCGCCGTAACCCGTACGATGGGCAAAATCGCAGACGACAGACCGAGTGTTTTAGCGATATCGATCGCGATTTTGCCCTACTGGCTGTGCTCACATGCCGCTTGGCATGCGCTTGCGGCTCACTCTGGCAGGCCCTACGCTTGGCTTCGGACCGGAGGCACCCGATGTCCTCGACCAAGCTTTTGATCGACGACGTGAGCATGAAATTCGCAACGGCTGCCGGGGCTTTTCATGCGCTCGATCAAGTGAGCCTGTCAGTTGCTCGCGGTTGCTTCGTCAGCCTGATCGGGCCATCGGGTTGCGGCAAGAGCACCATTTTCAACATCGTGGCGGGCCTGCAGGAGCCGAGCGCAGGCCGCATCCTGATCGACGGCGTCGATGCCACCGGCACCATCGGCCGGGTCGGCTATATGCTGCAGAAGGACCTGCTGCTGCCGTGGCGGACGCTCACCGACAACATCATTCTCGGCATGGAGATCCAGGGCGTACCTCGCGCCGAGGCGCGCGCCCGCGCACTGCCGCTGCTGCGCCGCTACGGCCTCGCGGGCTTCGAAAACTCCTATCCGCGCGCGCTGTCCGGCGGCATGCGCCAGCGCGCCGCCCTGCTGCGCACGCTGTTGTTCGATACCGACGTCATCCTGCTCGACGAGCCGTTCGGTGCGCTCGACGCACAGACCAAGCTGCGCATGCAGGAATGGCTGCTGGCGCTGTGGGGCGATTTCGGCAAGACCGTCGTGTTCGTTACCCATGACGTCGAAGAAGCGATCTTCCTGTCTGACGAGGTGCATGTCATGGGCACAAGGCCCGGGCGCATTATCGCGACGATCCCGGTCGCGTTGGCGCGTCCGCGCCTGCGGGCCTGCACGGCTACCCCGGATTTCATGGCCCTGAAGGAACGCTGCCTCGATCTGCTGCACAGCCAGGCCGTCTCCCCCATCGAGGAGGCGGCATAGCCATGACGATCCCGCAGACTTCCGCCCAGATCGAAATCTCCGACTCGTCATGGCCGCACTTGTCCCGGCCATCCACTTCTTTGATCTCGGAAGACGTGGATGGCCGCGACCAGCGCGGCCATGACGATCTGGACAGGTCATCGCCAACCAACCTTGGTACAAAGGCGGTGCGCCGCCTGCCGGTGCAGAAGGACTGGCCGACCTTCGCGATCGTCACGGTGCAGGTCGGAATCCTGGTCGGTATCATCGCCTTCTGGGAGATCGGTGCCGACACGGGCTTCATCGACCAGTTCTTCTGGTCGCATCCGAGCGCCATCTACCACACGCTCACGATCTTCTTCACCACAGGCGACGCCTTCACGGATATCGCCTTCACGTTCCGCTCGACCATTCTGGGCTTCCTGCTCGGCACCTTTGCGGGTTCGGCGCTCGGCCTGTCGTTCTGGTGGTCGAAAAACTATGCCGCGATCGCGCAGCCCTACATCATCTGCTTCGAGTCGCTGCCCAAGCTGGCGCTGGCGCCGCTCATCGTGCTGGTGTTCGGCATCGGCATCGCTTCCAAGGTCGCGGTCGCAACGGCGCTCACCCTCGTGGTCTCGACGCTCACCACATTCGCGGGTGTCAAGGCGGTCGACCCGGACAGCGAGCGGCTGTTCTATTCGCTTGGCGCCTCGCGCCTGCAGGTGTTTCGCAAGCTCGTGATTCCCTCCTGCCTGCCGTGGATCATCTCGGTGCTGCGGGTCAATATCGGCCTGGCGCTGACCGGAGCCATCGTGGGCGAGTTCATCGCCTCCCAGCACGGCCTCGGGCGCGCAATCATTTATGCGGGCCAGACCTATGACATCGCTCTGGTGTGGGTCGCGGTCTCGGTGCTCTCTGCGCTCGCCATCGTGATGTATGTCACGGTGTCGTGGATCGAGCGCATGCTGCACAAGGGTGTAAAGGGGTAGATTGGCCGCGCGGAACACGCGATCATGGCATTTGGCAGGGCACCTCTTCTCCCTCTCCCCGCAAGCGGGGAGAGGGAGGGCCGTGTTTGGCTTGTGGAATAAATCGAAGCGGAAGGATTCAGCAAGGAGCCTCACATGCACAGACGCCGCTTTCTCACCACCGCCGCGGCTGCCGGGGCAGTTACAGTCGGTCGCCTCTCTCCGGCGCGCGCGGCACGCGAACTCCTGGTGGCCGAACCCGTTCATTCGACCGGCTATCTGCCGCTCTACATCGCCATGGCCAAGGGCTATTTCGAGGACGTGACGGTGAAGATCGTCACGATCGAAACCGGCGCTGGCCACACCAATGCGGTACTCTCCGGTCAAGCCTTCGCATTCATCGGCGGCCCCGAACACAACGCCTTCGCCAAGGCGAAAGGCGCTGAGCTGCGCGCCATCGTGGCGTGCGTCAACCGGGGCAACATCTATTTCTGCGCTGCGCCAGGCCATGAGCCCCCCGACAGCGATTGGCCGAGCTATTTCAGGGGCAAGACCATCGCGATCGGTCCGTTCGGCGGCACGCCCAATTCGATCCTTCGCTACCTGCTGGGCAAGTGGAAGCTCGATGCCAAGCGCGACGTGACCCTGATCGAGACCGCCAATTCCGCCACGATCGCGGTGGTGCGCGGCAGGCAGGCGCAGATCGGTGAGGCGACCGAACCGTACGTGACGCAAGGCGTGCGCAACAAGGTCTGGGGCGAACCGTTCTTCAACGTGCCGAAGGAATTCGGCCCCTATGCGTATTCCACCATCAATGTGCGGCTCGATACCATCCGCAAGGAGCCCGAGCTGATGCGGGATTTCGTGCGCGGCATGGCGAAAGGCCTGAAGTTCCTCTACGCCAATCCGGCGGAGGCAAGCGAGATCGCCAAGGCGCAGTTCCCCACCATGCCGATCGAGGACCTGCGGGCGACCCTCGACCGCTCCTTCAAGGACGAGCTGTGGAGCCGCGACGGCTTCATCAGCACGCAATCCTGGACCACCGCGAGCGCCGTGGTGCGCGAGGCCGGCATCCTGAAGAGCGACATCAAATATGAAGAGATCATCGATATGAGTTTTGTCGAGGCGATCCGGGCGACACTGTAGGGAGCGCGGGCGTCCCGCCCGCATGCGCGCGAGACGCGGTCCGGCCAATCCAAGGAGCATCCCATGACCGAACCGATCTGGAATCAGTTCCTCACCGAGCGCGACAAGACCGTGTTCGCCACTTCGGGCTACGGCGCCCGCCAGGGTTTCGGCAAGCGGCCGGCACTGCTCATCATCGATGTCAATTATGCGTTCTGCGGCGACAAACCGGAGCCGATCCTGGAGTCGATCAAGAAGTGGCGCAATTCCTGCGGTGAGGACGCCTGGACGGCGCTGCCCTATATCCGCGCCCTCGTCGACAAGGCGCATGAAAAAGGCCTGCCGGTCATCTACACCACCGGGGTACGCCGCGGCGACCTGTGGGATTCGGGAAGCTGGGCGTGGAAGAACAACCGCTCCGCCGAGGATGTGTCCAACAAGACGGTGATCTCCAACTTCGATGGCAACGAGATCATGCCGCAGATCGCGCCCGGCCCACAGGACATCGTGGTTTACAAGCAGAAGCCGTCGGGCTTCTTCGGCACCAATCTCGCGAGCTATCTGACACTGCTCGGCTGTGACAGCCTCATCGTCACCGGCACCACCACGTCGGGCTGCGTGCGCGCCAGCGTGCTCGACGCCTTCAGCCTCAACTATCGCATCACCTTGGCGGAAGAGGGCTGCTTCGACCGCGCCCAGGCGAGCCACGCCATCAACCTGTGCGACATGAACGCCAAGTACGCCGATGTGCTGAAGACCGCCGAGGTGCTGGCCTTTTTTGACACGCTGCCCAAAGGCATGTTCGACCTGCCGAAAGGAGTGGCGGCACCGGAGCCGCATCCACTACGCAAGGCGGCGGGGTATTAAACAAACGTTGACTCGTAGGATGGGTTGAGCGCTAGCGAAACCCATCAACGGCTCGGCAATGCGGCATGGCCGTGATGGGTTTCGCTGACGCTCAACCCATCCTACGCGTGCTCAGAAATCCGGCTTATGCGCCATGGGGATCGGTTCGATGTCGTAGTTAAAGAACTTGTCGTTGTTCTCGGCGCAGACCGCCTCGACCATGGGACCCTGTTCGGCACGCCGGTAGCGCTGGAGGGCGGTCCACGGCATGGTGAATGCGCCCGGATCCTCGACGCGCGCGGTCACTTCCAGGGCCTTCCCGTCTTCGATGATCCGGAAGCGCTCGACCACATGTAATTGCTCGGTATGCGGCGTCTGGTAACTGTCGACGAAGGTTTTGGAGTTCAGCCCGATCGTATCGACCACGAGCGTACCGCCGTTCTCGTAATGGCCGATGGACTCTCCAAACCATGACGGCTTTACATTTGGTGAATGCTGATCCGTCAGATAGACATGACGAAACATGTGATCCTCTTCCCAGATCATCACCACCTGCTTCGGCGTTTGCAGGAAATAAACCGGAGTGACTGGATAGAGCAGGAAGCCGGGAACACCGATCGGCCAGCATCTCTCCTTCGGGGTCCATAACATCGTCTCGGTCAGCGCCCGTTGATTGAGCTTTCGCAGTTCCTCCCTCACCCAGGGCTGCAGAATCGGATTGCTCAAATCGGCGACGCGGTTGGTGGCTGACTTGCCCAACCGCCTTGACACGCGATTGTCGATAAATGGGTGCGCTCTGTCGAAGGTGACCGGTCCCGGCCCCGACGCGGGCTGAAGGAAATCGTCGCCGATCGGAGTCTCGCCATCGGGCACGCCGGCGATCCATCCGGTGCGGCTGTCGGGCGAGAAGTTGGGCACGGCGCTGCTCTCGGCAGCAAATGCCGGCCAATTGAGGGCAGCAGCGATGACGCCCGCGATCAGGCTTTGTGACTTTGCGTTCGCGATGTAGGGCATGCTTCCTCCATCGGTAGCCGTGTGATTGTGCGATTACACGTGCATGACAGCCATTCTATCGCAAACAAAGGCGGCGGCCATGGCTTCCGGGCACGTCGGCTCACCGGTTGTGACGGGCGCATTCGGCGTTCGGACCCATCCAGATGACCGTTCGCATCAAGTGAGTTTGCCGCCATGGCGTGTCAGACATACGCCCATGGCATTGCGACGCAGGCCGTGGTTCACTAAGACGGTAGTAACTGAAGACGCGTAGCCCGGATGGAGGCCCCCTTCCCTCCCCCGCCTGCGGGGAGGGAAGGGAGGGGGTCCCGCAATCCGGGAACGACCTACGCTAACGGCTCCGCAGCCCCGGATTACGCGCCGGCAAGGCGCCGGCGCTCCATCCCGGCTACGAGCAACTACGAACAACTCCGCGAGGTCATCATGTATTCCGACGTCAACCTCTTCATCGACGGCGCGTGGAAACCGGCCGTCAGCGGCAAGACGCTGTCGGTCCTCAATCCGGCGACCGGTGAGGCGATCGGCACCGTGGCGCATGCCGAGAAGGCCGATCTCGATCTCGCGCTGGCGGCCGCCCAGAAGGGCTTCGAGACGTGGCGGAAGGTCTCCGCCCACGAGCGTTACCGCTTGATGCGCAAGGCCGCCGACAACCTGCGCAGCCGTGCCAGCGACGTCGCCACGGTGATGACCATGGAGCAGGGCAAGCCGCTGGCGGAGTCGAAAGGCGAGACGCTCGCCGGCGCCGACGTCATCGACTGGTTCGCCGAAGAAGCGCGCCGCGCCTACGGCCGCACAGTGCCGGCACGTGCCGACGGGGTCTATCAGCTTGAAATGAAGGAACCGGTCGGCCCGGTTGCAGCGTTCACGCCGTGGAACTTCCCGATCAACCAGGCCGTGCGCAAGATCTCGTGTGCCGTGGCGGCCGGGTGCTCGATCATCATCAAGGGCCCCGAAGAGACGCCCGCGGCCTGTGCCGCCCTTGTCGATGCGTTCGTGAAGGCGGGCATTCCGGCCGGCGTGATCAATCTGGTGTTCGGGGTGCCTTCCGAAATTTCGGCCTATCTCATCCCGCATCCGATCATCCGCAAGATCTCGTTCACGGGCTCAACGGCCGTCGGCAAGCAGCTTGCGGCGCTTGCCGGCGCGCATATGAAGCGCGTCACCATGGAGCTCGGCGGCCACGCGCCCGCGATCGTGTTCGCGGATGCGGACGTCGATGCGGCGGCAAAGATTCTCAGCGCCAACAAGTACCGTAACGCCGGGCAGGTCTGCGTCTCGCCGACCCGCTTCCTGGTGCAGCAGCCGGTTTATCAGCATTTCGTCGACAAGTTCGCTACCGCTGCGAAAGCCCTCAAGGTCGGCGACGGTCTCAAGGAAGACACGCGCATGGGTCCGCTCGCCCATAGCCGCCGGCTCGACGCCGTCGAGGGCTTCGTCACCGATGCGGTGGCCAAGGGCGCCAAGGTCGAAACCGGCGGCCGGCGTATCGGCAACAAGGGCTATTTCTTCGAGCCGACCGTGCTCACTCAGGTGCCGCGCGAAGCGCGCATCATGAATGAGGAGCCGTTCGGGCCGGTCGCGATCGTCAATGCGTTCGAGACCTTCGAGGAGGCGGTCGGCGAGGCTAATCGCCTGCCCTACGGGCTCGCCGCTTACGCGTATACGCGCTCGACCAAGACCGCCGAAGCGATCGGCCATGCGATCGAAAGCGGCATGGTGTCGATCAACCACCACGGCCTTGCATTGCCCGAAGTGCGCTTCGGCGGCGTCAAGGATTCCGGCTTCGGCAGCGAGGGCGGCGCGGACGCGCTCGACGCCTATCTCAATACGAAGTTCATCACGCAGATGAATGCGTGAGCGGCGTCGTCCAGGCTACGTCTTGCTCAAGTCCAGGATGGCACCGCGGTTATGCGACCCGCGGGAGGGCAATTTGTGCTTCAAGCCGGCGTGCCGAAATGGCAACGCCATCTTCGCAGCGAACTCCCGCCTCGATCTGGAAGCCCAATCTTTCGAAAATAGACTTGAGCGTTCGTTGGTCAGAGTATTTGTTAAAAGCGAGCCCGACGACCAGCACGCCCGCCGGTGTTAGGAAATGCACTAGCCAGTTCAAGGTGGTTTCCAGCGCACTGATCGAGCGCAGCTGCCAGTCAACCAGGGCGACATCGTACTGGCCGCGCGGCAGGCCGCAAGTGGCCGTCGTTGCGACACGAGAGTATCCGAGGCGCTGCAGCTCAAATATTCGCTCCGGAGCTGCCGGGCCTGACATGATGATTCGATGCAAGTTGGTGCACCGGGCCAGCTTGATCATTGTCGGGACGATGTGGTCTCCACGCATCGTTCGTTTCGACTTGCGCATGACTGTCACCCGCGCTGTTTGATCGAGGGAGATGAGCCCAGCATTCCGGCTTACGCGACCCGCCGGAGGGCAGGTTGTGCATCGGCCGAGTTGCGTGAGTTCTGGCTCATATCGAGTTCAAGAACGCCCGGCACGACGATCACGCCGTGAGGGTTTTTGCCGTTCTCGGATCTCGCGAACTTCAGCGCTTCGGCGCGATCAACAAAAAGGCCGCCACGAAGACCACCTTGGTCCTGGACGACCCAATTGCCTCGGCTGTTCTTTCCAACAAGAAAGAGGGAACGCGTCGAACCGCTCGACGAGGGGGGCTCACCTTTGTTCATAGTATGGCTTATCCATGGTCGACGGTTATAGCTGTCGCCAGCCTTTCCAATCTTCCACCCAAGCTGGACGCAGACCGTTCGCACGGCAATGGGCTTCGTAAGTGCGGCGGAATTCCTGTTCAGACATGACGCGGCGCTTGCGCGCCTCGACCAAACGGCGGATATACCGTGCGAGCAGCGCCCCTGTCTTTTTGGCCACACGCGCGATTTGCGCAGTGATGTTCTTGGCTCCGAGCGTCATAGGAGTTGCTCCTTCGTTCAATGCGGGGGGCGCCTGCCCTTACGTCAAGATCGTTACACGCGCTTCGCTATGCCCCCTGTTGAACAGGTGCGCGCCGCCAATGTGCGCATGAGCGCATAGGAACTCGAGAGAGGTCGAAGGAGAATTTTATAAGAATGGCATACTGATTTGAGGCATGCGGTATAATGAGAACCGCGACCTGCTTCCTTCCTTGCTCAGGCAAAGTTCTCGCAACACACTGTGCCGTTCGGCCGCGCGCTAATCCGTGGAACCGATGTCGTCACGCTTGTGACGGCGCTTCGCGCTTCGATGAAAGCAAGCAGAATTGCCAATGGCAGGACCTCGTGCGCAGCCTCCACACCTTCATCGAATCCCAATGGAAGCTCGGGCTGCTTTGAGAGGAAACAGTGCCACTCCCCGTCCTCGTAGAGAATCTGCCGAAGCTTCCAATGCGGCAGCTCGAGTTGCAGTAACAGAAGCACCGCATCAGTCCAGGCGCCGCACGCGACGAGTTGATTGAACATCGCCTTGGCAGCGTTTCCACGCGCGGCGAAGCGCGTGCATGCCTGCGTAATCGCGTCGATCAGTAGCTCCGATGTCATCGCCCGTGAGCGACGAACATGCGCCTGCAAATTGTCGAAGCGCTTCTCACAGCCCACTCGAAAGCCATAACGCATATCCAACACGCCTGAATCTCGATTTGTGGCAAAATGGGCGGAACGGCATAAAGAAGCGAGATAGACTAAAGGTTCGCAGCATAAGAATTTTATAAGCATTGCAATGGAAAACCGTATTTTATTACCATTGACGGTCCGTTTCGATGCGATAAGTAACGTTCGCTTCGATGCGATGAATATCGCGCTCGATACTTTCTTGCACCCTGATCTTTATAAGATTCCTATATCGTTGACGCCCGATCCTCCTCGAAAACTTATGCCGCAGATGGCACTTCGTTACTGCGCAAATGCATCCCACTGCTCCGGCAATTGATTTGCATCAATACCGCGGCATCCAGGCGGATGTTTGCTGTAGGCGGCGCAGCGGGCGCCACAAGGAGCACCGAAATGTTGGACATCATCGTGCTGGCCATTGGCCTTGGCTTCTTCGCGCTGTCCGTCGGCTACGCGATGGCCTGCGATCAGCTCTGAGGAGGCATCCATGATCTTCGATTATTCGCTCGCCGGCCTCGTGACCGCGGGGCTGCTGTTCTATCTCACCTACGCTCTGCTGCGGCCTGAGCAGTTCTAAGCCCACGCAGTTCCAGAAGGCGTACGACCATGACAATCATCGGCTGGATTCAAATCTTGCTTTACTGCGCGATCGTGGTCGCGCTCGTAAGGCCACTTGGCTGGTACATGACCAGCGTATTCAATGGCGAGCGCACCTTTCTCTCGCCCGTGTTGCGCCCGGTCGAAGCAGCGCTCTACTGGGCCGGGGGGATCGACGAAAGACGCGAGCAGCACTGGGTCTCCTACACGGTTGCGATGCTGTTCTTCCACGTCGGCGGTTTCCTGATCCTTTATGCGCTGATGCGCATGCAGGCACTGCTGCCGTTCAATCCGGCCGAGCAGTCGGCGGTGGCGGAAGATTTGTCCTTCAACACGGCCGTAAGTTTCATCACCAACACCAACTGGCAGAATTACGGCGGCGAAAGCACCATGTCCTATCTGGTGCAGATGGCCGGCCTGACACATCAGAATTTCCTGTCAGCCGCGACCGGCATCGTGCTCGCGGTCGCACTGATCCGCGGCTTCGCCCGCGCCTCAGCAAGGACCGTCGGCAACTTCTGGGTCGATATCACCCGCTGCACACTCTACATCCTGCTGCCGATCTGTATCGTCTATGCGCTGTTTCTCGTCTGGCAGGGCATGCCGCAGACGCTTGGGCCATACGTGGAAGCAACGACCGTGGAAGGCGCCAAGCAGACCATTGCAGTGGGGCCGGTCGCGTCGCAAGTCGCTATCAAGATGCTCGGCACAAATGGCGGTGGATTTTTCAATGCCAACGCCTCCCATCCATTCGAGAATCCGACTGCGCTGTCGAACTTCGTGCAGATGATCTCGATTTTCACGATCGGCGCTGCCCTCACCAATGTGTTCGGCCGCATGGTCGGAAACGAACGCCAGGGGTGGGCCATTCTTGCGGTGATGGGCACGCTGTTCATCGCCGGGGTTATCGTGTGCTATGCGGCCGAGGCCTCCGGCACCTCCGGCCTTGATGCGCTCGGACTGACTGGCGGCAACATGGAAGGCAAAGAGGTCCGCTTCGGGATCGTTGCGTCGGCGTTGTTCGCGGTCATCACCACCGCTGCCTCCTGCGGCGCCGTCAACGCCATGCACGACTCGTTCACGGCGCTCGGCGGCATGATCCCGCTGATCAATATTCAGCTCGGCGAAATTATCATCGGCGGGGTGGGCGCCGGCATGTATGGCATGCTGCTGTTCGTGATCATCTCGATCTTCGTCGCTGGCCTCATGGTCGGCCGCACCCCCGAATATGTCGGCAAGAAGATCGAGGCGAAAGAGGTCAAGATGGCGATGCTGGCCATCCTGGTCCTCCCGCTGATGTATCTCGGCTGGACCGCCGTCGCTACTGTTGTCCCGTCGGCGGTTGCCGCCACCAACAATCAGGGGCCGCACGGTTTCTCGGAGATTCTCTATCTCTACACGTCGAGCACCGGCAACAACGGATCGGCGTTCGCCGGCATCTCCGCCAATACGATGTTCTACAACCTCACGGGTGCTGTCGCGATGTTCGTCGGCCGCTTCTGGATGATCATTCCCGCAATGGCGATCGCGGGATCACTCGCAGCCAAGAAGTCGGTCCCGGCTTCCGCCGGAACCTTTCCGACCACCGGCGGCCTGTTCGTCGGGCTCGTTGTCGGCGTGATCGTCATCGTCGGCGGCCTCACTTTCTTCCCGGCGCTCTCGCTCGGTCCGATCGTCGAGCATCTCGCAATGCTTGCCAACACAACGTTCTGATCGCCTTTACTTCGGAGTCACCTCCATGGAAACCTCAAACATCCGCAAGCGCATGCCGGTTTCGGCACTGTTCGATCCCAAGATAGTGCTTCCCGCCTGGGGATCGTCTTTCGTAAAGCTTGATCCGCGAACACTGATCAAGAATCCGGTCATGTTCGTGCTTGAGATCGTGACTGCGCTGACGGCCGTGATCCTGGTCCGAGACCTCATTACAGGGGGCGAACATATCGGATTTGAGTTCCAGATCGTGTTGTGGCTGTGGTTCACGGTGCTGTTCGCGAACTTCTCCGAGGCCATTGCCGAGGGACGCGGCAAGGCACAGGCCGACGCCTTGCGCAAAACGCGTACGGAGACCCAGGCCAAGCTGCTGACCGGACCCGGCCGGAGCAGTTACAAGTCCGTTCCCGGCACCAACCTGAAGATCGGCGACGTGGTTCTGGTCGAGGCGGGCGACACCATCCCGTCGGATGGCGAGGTCATCGAGGGCATTGCATCCGTCAACGAAGCGGCGATCACCGGCGAGTCCGCGCCAGTGATCCGCGAATCGGGTGGCGACCGCTCGGCGGTGACAGGCGGCACCCAGGTGCTGTCCGACTGGATCAAGGTGCGCATCAGCGCAGCTCAGGGCTCAACCTTCCTCGACCGCATGATCAAGTTGGTCGAGGGCGCCGAGCGCCAGAAGACGCCGAACGAGATCGCGCTCAACATTCTGCTCGTCGGCCTGACAATCATCTTCGTCTTTGCGACCGCGACAATCCCGAGTTATGTCGCCTATGCGGAAGGCACCGTTTCCATCGTCATCCTGGTCGCGCTGTTCGTCACGCTCATTCCTACCACGATCGGCGCTCTGCTCTCGGCGATCGGAATCGCCGGCATGGACCGCCTGGTGCGCTTCAATGTGCTGGCGATGTCCGGCCGGGCCGTCGAGGCTGCGGGTGACGTCGATACGCTGCTTCTCGACAAGACCGGTACGATTACGCTTGGCAACCGGCAGGCCACTGAGTTCAAGCCCTTGCGCGGCGTGACCGAGCAGGAGCTTGCAGACGCGGCCCAGCTTGCTTCGCTCGCCGACGAGACGCCGGAAGGCCGTTCCATCGTGGTGCTTGCCAAAGAGAAACACGGCATCCGGGGGCGCGATTTGGCCGAGATTCAAGCCAATTTCATTCCGTTCACCGCCCAGAGCCGGATGAGCGGCGTCGAAATCGCCGGCTCGTGGGTGCGAAAGGGCGCAGTCGATGCAGTTCTAAGCTACATGAATGCGCCGGTGACCTTGGCGGGTCCATCCGGCACCGTCCGCACCCTGCAGCCGGCGGTCAGCGTCGATGCGGTGCGTGAAATCAATTCGATCGCCGAGACAATCGCCAAATCGGGCGGCACTCCGCTCGCCGTTGCCAAGGATGGCAAATTGCTGGGGATCATCCATCTCAAGGACATCGTGAAAGGTGGGATCCGCGAACGTTTCGCCGAATTGCGCCGCATGGGCATTCGTACGGTCATGATCACCGGCGACAATCCGATGACCGCCGCCGCAATCGCCGCGGAGGCAGGTGTCGACGACTTCCTCGCTCAAGCCACGCCCGAGGACAAGCTGCGCCTGATCCGCGATGAGCAGGCCAAGGGCAAGCTGGTGGCCATGTGCGGCGACGGCACGAATGACGCGCCTGCCCTTGCCCAGGCCGACGTCGGCGTCGCCATGAACACCGGCACGGTGGCGGCACGTGAAGCCGGCAACATGGTCGACCTCGATTCCAATCCGACCAAGCTCATCGAGATCGTCGAGATCGGTAAACAACTCCTGATGACGCGCGGTGCGCTGACCACGTTCTCGATCGCCAATGATGTGGCGAAATACTTCGCCATCATCCCGGCGATGTTCCTCGCGTTCTATCCGCAGTTGAGCGCGTTGAACGTCATGAATCTGTCAACCCCGCAGAGCGCGATCCTCTCGGCGATCATCTTCAATGCCCTGATCATCATCGCGCTGATCCCGCTGGCGCTCAAAGGCGTCGCCTACCGCCCGATCGGCGCCGGACCGCTGCTGCGGCGCAACCTGCTGATCTATGGCGTCGGCGGCGTGATCATTCCGTTCGTCGGCATCAAGGCCATCGACCTTGCAGTCACGGCCCTGCACCTTGCCTGAGGAGAAAGCACCATGCTGCGAGAAATCCGCCCGGCTATCGTGTTCATTATTGCGTTGACGCTGATCACCGGTGTCGCTTATCCGTTCGCCATAACCGGCATCGCCAAGGTGATCTTCCCCTATCAGGCGCAAGGCAGCCTGGTGGAACAAGGTGGCAAGGTCGTCGGTTCGGCGCTGATCGGACAGGAATTCACCGGTGACAGCTATTTCCATGGACGGCCGTCTGCCACCACCACGCCCGACCCTGCCGATTCGACCAAGACCGTGCCGGCGCCGTATAATGCGGCGAATTCCGGCGGCTCGAATCTGGGGCCGACCAGCAAATCGCTTATCGAGCGCGTCCAGGGCGATGTGGAAAAGCTGAAACAAGAAAATCCTTCCGCTCAGGTTCCGGTCGATCTCGTAACCACATCGGGTAGCGGTCTCGACCCGCATATCTCGCCGGCTGCGGCTCTTTTCCAGGTGCCGCGTGTTGCAAAGGCCCGCAATCTGCCTGAAGATCGCGTTCGCCAACTCGTCCAGGAGCAGACGGAGAACCGCTTCCTCGGCCTGTTGGGTGAGCCGCGTGTCAACGTGCTGGCGCTCAACCTGGCTGTCGATCGCTCGGCGGCTCGGTAAGAACTGGCGGGTCTCGCAAGGAAGCTGATGGCAGCTCAGCGACGCAACCCTGAACAACGCCCCTCACCCGAAGCCCTGCTTGAAACAGCCCGGCGCGAAGAGGGGCGGTTCGGCAAGCTCAGAATATTCGTGGGTGCGGCGCCGGGCGTCGGCAAGACCTACGAGATGTTGTTGCAGGCCCACGCAAGAAAAAAGGATGGTTATGACGTCGTCGTAGGCGCCGTGGAGACCCACGGTCGCAAGGAGACCGAAACGCTATTGGAGGGCCTCGAAGTCATCCCGCGCCGGCGCATTGAATACAGAGGCCAGTGGCTGGAGGAAATGGACCTCGACGCAATCATCGCGCGCCGGCCACAGATCGTACTCGTTGATGAACTCGCCCACTCCAATGTAGCTGGCGGCCGTCATCCGAAGCGCTATCTTGACGTTGAAGAACTGCTAAGCCACGGCATCGATGTCTATTCCGCGGTCAACATCCAGCATATCGACAGCTTGAACGATGTTGTTGCTCAGATCACACATGTCCGCGTGCGCGAGACCGTGCCGGATTCGATTTTTGACCGCGCCGATGCGGTCGAACTGGTCGATCTCACGCCCGACGATCTGATCCAACGCCTCAAAGAGGGGAAAGTCTATGTTCCGAAACAGGCCGAGCGTGCCCTGGAGCATTTTTTCTCTCCGGCCAACCTGACGGCGCTCCGCGAGCTTGCACTTCGTCGCACGGCCGAGCGGGTCGATGAGCAGCTGCTTACCCAAATGCAGGCCGGCGCCATTTCGGGGCCCTGGGCTGCAGGTGAGCGCATCCTTGTCTGTATTAG